>MDTG01169815.1_pt1 | contig 24063 bp, 19 predicted proteins | sample 811421 | NCBI WGS metagenome assembly MDTG01 (sample SAMN05326645, study PRJNA326480) | marine metagenome | isolation source: seawater | place: Pacific Ocean: South East | collected 2011
CCCGAGCCGTTGACACCGAGGAGTCCGATTCTCTGCCCGCGTGTGAGCACGGGATCGAGTGAATCGAAGAGTTTCTTCTCACCCATGGTCTTGCCCACCGAATGCAAGGCGACCAGGCGCTTGGTCTTGCGTTCCGTGGCCTGGAAATCGATCTCGGTGGTCTTTTCCGGCGCCAGATTCCGATTGCGAGTCGCCTTCAGATCGGAGCGCCGCTCCGAAGCCTGTTCCACCTGAGTCTTGTTGCGGGTCTGGCGCCCTTGAATGCCCTGGCGCAACCATGCCGTGTCACGACGAACCTTGTTCGCCAGGACCGACTGGGCCTGGCGCTGGGATTCGAGGAAGTCATCCTTGCGGCGCAGGAACTCGGTGTAGTTTCCGTTGGCTTCGAACGTCCCCCCGGGATAAGCCGCTGACAATTCGATGATCCTCTGGGCCGTGTTTTCAAGGAAACGGCGATCATGGGTGATGAATACCAGCGCCGCACGTGCCTGCATCACGAAACGTTCCAACCAGAGCACACCTTCAAGATCGAGATGATTGGTCGGTTCGTCGAAAAGGATCACGTCGGGTTCTGCGGCAACCGCACACGCAAGCGAGAGTCGTTTTCGCCAGCCGCCGGAGAGTGATGTGATGGCTCTGTTGAAATCGGTGAACCCGAGTTTCGACAGAGCGATCGAGGCTCGTGTGGTGCGTTCGACCTCGTCGGCAAGCAGCGGCTCGAGCCCCTTGGTCACGGCGTCGAGCGGCGACTCGAATCCGGCGAAGACATCATCCTGAGGGACATACCGCATCACCACGCCCTTCTTGCGGACGATGTCTCCTGAATCAGCGTCCTCGAGCCCGGCGACGATCTTCAGAAGCGTCGACTTGCCGGCTCCATTGGGACCGATCATTCCCAGGCGCTCTCCCGATTCGATGTGAACTCCCACTCCTTCGAAGAGCGTGTTCGACGGGAAGGATTTCTCGAGATTTCGTGCGGTGAGGAGGGTGGCCATCGTGAAGTTTCGTGATGCTCTTCTGGGTTTTTCAACGATCGAATGGAACACGATAGCACGATCCACGATGGATTCATCAAATGTTGGGTATCTGAGCCTGCCGATCGTCCGAACCGTCGGGCACTGACTAGTATGCGACGCTGCCCATGACCCACACCACAGCGACATCACCACTTGATTTCACTCGCATCCTGACAGCCTGGTGGCCGCTGGCATTGAGTTGGTTGTTGATGGGTGTCGAGCTTCCGATGATCAGCGCCGTGGTCGCCAGACTTCCGGATCAGCAGGTTCAACTTGCCGCGTTTGGGGGCGTGATCTTTCCTCTGGCCTTGCTGGTGGAAGCGCCGGTCATCATGATGCTTGCCGCTTCCACGGCGCTCAGCACGAACCATGAAGCCTTCAGCGTGCTGAAACGTTTCATGGGGCGGACGGCTCTGATCATGACGTTGTTTCATGTGGTCTTCGCATTCACCCCGATCTACGACATCGTGCTCGTGCCACTGCTCGACATTCCAGGGGCCGTGGTGGAGCCTGCGCGGCTTGGCTTCATGATCATGCTGCCCTGGACGTGGGCCATCGCCGATCGCCGTTTTCATCAAGGCCTTCTGATTCGCTTCGGTCATAGGAATGAAGTCGCGATCGGCACCGGTGTTCGACTGTGTGCCACGATTGTCGTTCTCGGAGCAGGAGCATCGCTTGAATTTCAAGGTGCCGTGGTCGCAGGCGCCGCACTCTCGATCAGTACCATTTCAGAAGCGATCTACGCCAGAGTGAAGAGCCGGAAGGTCATCGCGGGCTCGCTGATCGATTCCCCCGTGAATGACGTTGTGGTGCGCGGAAGAAAACTGCTCTCCTTCTACATCCCCCTTGCCATGACGCCTTTTCTGGTACTTGCCATGCAGCCGATCGGAGCGGCGGGCATCGACCGGATGGCGAATCCGATCGAATCACTGGCTGTCTGGGCGCCCCTGAACGGTCTTGTCTTTCTCTGCAGAAGTGCAGGCGTCGGTTTCAACGAGGTCGTGATCGGGCACTATTCCGAACCTGGAGCGCGGGCGTCACTCCGTCGCTTCGCCTGGATCGTGGGTGGTGGTTTTTCGATTCTTCTGGCCGTCATCTCGATACCGCCCATGGCCAGATTCTGGTTCGGTGAAATCATCGGACTCGAGTCCGAATTGATCGAGTTGGGAACGATGATTCTCTGGCTGACCGTACCAATCCCTCTTCTCACGTTTCTGCAGTCCTTCTATCAAGGTGCAATCGTTGATGCGCATCGGACCAGATACATCACGGAATCGGTCATCGCCTTCTTCATCATCACCACATCGATCATCGTTCTTGGTGTGTTCACTCAGCCCGAGCACGGCATCACTGCGGTGGTTATCGCCACAACCATAGGAAACCTCGTTCAGACGCTCTGGCTCTGGCTCAGATGCAGAACGAAACTCGGGGTCTGAAGATGCGCGGACACAACTTGTCGAAATGTGATGAATCCTCGAGGAATTGACGATATCCTTGGTTCAAAGGACCCCAACAGAGAGTGGAGCGCGACATGAGCAAGAAGAAGCAGCAGCAGCAGAAGAAGAAGATGCGAGATGTACGGATCAAGAAGTCCGCTGAGGCACGCCGAAAGGCCGCTCGCGAAGACACCGAGGCCAAGGGCCCGGCGCTTCCGCGCGGAGGAAGCCGTCCGGGATTTGCTGCCAGCCAGCAAGGCGGCCATCAGCATGCTCGAGGTACGACACCGGCAATGCACCGCCCGCAGGGAGGCTGAGCGCGTTCACGTCGTACCAGTCGTTTCGGGCCGATCGCTGTGAGATGGCTCAATTCGAACCGGGGCCGCCTGTCCGGTGCTCCTCGGATGCTTCGGAGCCGAAAAGCCAGTTCCTGAATCGGACCAGGTCTTCCAGTGCCAGGTAGAGCGACGGCACGATCAGAAGAATGATGAACGTGGCGAAGATGATTCCGAAGGCGATCGATATGGCCATGGGGATCAGAAACCTCGCTTGCATCGAAGTCTCGAAGATCATCGGTAGGAGTCCGCAGAACGTGGTGACGCTCGTCAGCAGAATGGGTCGGAACCTTCGTGCGCCAGCACGACACACGACCTCCCGGACGGTCCATTCAGGATTCCGCCTTCTGTACTCGTTGATGGTGACAAGCAGCACCAGTGAGTCGTTGACCACCACCCCCGACAGCGCGACGATGCCGAACATCGAGATCAGGCTCATGCTGTACCCCATCACCAGATGGCCGATGATGGCGCCGATCATTCCGAAAGGGATCGCACTCATCACGATGATGGGTTGTAGCCAGCTTCTGAAAGAGATGGACAGAAGTGCGTAGATGACGAACATCGCGTAGATGAAGCCGGTGCCCAGGCTGGACAATGAATCCCACTGCTCGGATTGCTCGCCTTCATAGGTCCAGGTGAGACCGGGATACTGACGAGCCAGGAGTGGCATCACGTTTTGATCGAGACCCACCACCACGTCGTTTCCGGTGGTCGTTTCGGTGTCGATCTCAGCCGTCACGGAATTGACACGACGCCCGTCCGTTCTTCGAATCGAACTGTATGCACGTCCTTCGGTCACCTCGACCGCTTCGGAAAGCGGAATCTCAGTGCCGTCGGGCGTGCGCAGGAGAAGGTTCTCGAGTGTGTAGAGCGTCTCACGTTCCGCCTTTGGAAGACGGACCATCACTCGAATCTCATTTCTCCCTCTCTGCTGCCGGAGTGCCTCCGCACCGAACAGGAAGCTTCTCGTCTGTCGGGCAACGTCCGACGAACTCAGGCCCAGGCTGCGAGCCTCCTGTGTGAGTTCGTAGTTCAGCTGCGTCTTGCCTCGAGCCACTCCGGAATCGATGTTTGAGACTCCGTTGAAGGTCTTGAGAGACTTGGCAAGTGAAATGCTCGCGGCATCGAGAACCTCGGTGCTTCGATGGCTGAGTTGCACGTCGATGTCCGCGCCGGAGGGGCTTCCGAACGAACTGGTGAACGTGATGCTTTCAACCCCGGGAAGTTCTCCTGCGTACTCGCTCCACTTGCGCCGAAAATCCTCTGATGAGACATCGCGTTCCCCTTCAGGGACGAGTTCGATTCTGAAACCGAATTCGTTCGTGCTTTGAGAACGGCCTGAGGATCTCGGGCCACCTCCACCGCCGATGTTTCCACCGGCGACGGCCTGGACATTCTTGATGATCCGATCTCCGCCTGACTCCTCGGTCACGCGCTCGAGAGCGTCAAGCACGCGCATTTGAATCTCTTCAGTGCGTTCGAAGGGCGCGCCCACCGGGAGCCGGGCGCGGACACTGACACTGTCGGTGTTGATGTTTGGGAGAAAGGTGAACGGGATCCAACCACCGACGACCAGGCTCACGGAAAGTGCGAGGCAGCCCAGACCGACTGATATGCAGAGGTAGTGATGCTTCGTCACCACTCGGACGAACGGCGAGTAGACGCGTTCTATGAGCGTGCTCAGCGCGCGTGAGAAGAACTCGGACGGCATGGACACGATGCGCCAGAACAGCGTTCGCTTCGGCGAATGAGAAAGGTGCGCTGGAAGGACGAAGAGCGATTCGATAAGGGAGATCAGAAAGACACTGATCGCCACTGCGGGGATCTGTAGAAAGATCTTGCCGCTCGCTCCGGGCACGAAGAGCATCGGAGCGAAGGCGACCATGTTCGTGAGCACGGCGAACGTGACCGGGCCTGCTATCTCACGTGCGCCCTCGATGGCAGCCTGCAGAGCTGGCATCCCCTGTTCACGTTTTTCATGGATGTTCTCCCCTACCACGATCGCGTCATCGACGATGATTCCAAGTGTCACGATGAATGCGAACAGGGAGATCATGTTGATCGACGCATCGGTGGAACTGAGAAACAGAAACGAGCCAAGAATGGAGATCGGAATGCCTAGAGTGACCCAGAACGCGAGGCGTGGCTCGAGAAAGAGGCCAAGCATCAGAAGGACCAGTGCGAGGCCCAGCATGGCGTTTCGCAGCAGCAGATCGATGCGGCCCCGGTACATGATTGATTCATCTTCGATGATCTCGGCCGTCATTCCCACGGGAAGGTCCGATGCGAATTCAGCGAGGTATTCCTTGGTCGCATCGGATATCGAGATGGGCGACTCCATGCCGACTCGATAGACATCGACGAGTATCGCCGGCTGTCCATTCACCAGTCGGTTGACATCGATGTCCTGGAAACCGTCTTCGATGGTGGCCATGTCGCCGAGGCGGACGACCGAGCCGTCGGCACGTGAGATGATCGGTATGTCCGCGAACTCCCGTCCATATTCACGGCGTTCGCTCGTGCGGATGAGGATCTCGCCGGCTTCCGTGCGGAGGCTTCCTGCGGGGACCTCGACGGATGAATTCTGGATGCGGCGAGCGACTTCGTTGGGCGTCAAGCCGTAGGCGCGGAGCGTTTCCGATGGAATCTCGACTGAGATCTCAAGCCCTTTTCCGGATCCGAGTTTTGTCAGAGTCACATCATCTCGTACCGAGAGACCGTCACGAATCAGTTCGGCGGTGTCCCGGAGAGCCTTCTCTTCAAACGGCCCGTAGACCGCCAGTGTGATGACCTTGTTCTGGTTTTCGATCAGGGAGACGGTCGGTCGTTCCACATCCACCGGATAGGTCACGATCCTGTCGACCGCGTTCTTCACATCCTGCAAGGCGCGGTCCATGTCCGCGGATGAGAGCAGTTCGACGCTGATCGATCCCCTCCCCTCGCTGGCGGTGGAGGTGATTCTCTTCACACCTTCGATGCCTCTCACCGAATCTTCAGTGACCATGAGGATTCCGGTCTCGACTTCCGAGGGGCTGGCGCCCGGATAGACGAGAGAGATGCCGATCACATCGAGTGAGAACTCCGGAAAGACCTCCTGCTTGATTCTCATCGCAGAAAGAATCCCGCCCAGAACCAGGCCGAGCATGAGGAGATTGGCAGCGACCGGATGGCTTGCCATCCAGGCGATCGCACCATTGAATTTCATGGGCCGCTGGGTCACCTCGGGTCACCGCCGATATCGGCCAGCCGCTCCAGCAGCATGCCCTCGATCGCCATTCCCATCGGACTGGTGATGATCTGGTCCCCGGGCTCGAACGGGATCCTTGCAAGCACGGTGTCCGTCCTGCCCATCACCACATCCGCTTGTCTGAAGGCCAGCGTGTTTTGGGAGTCCATCACCCAGACAGTGTCGTTCTCCTGAAGCACAGATCTGGGAATCTCGACGACGCCACTCACCTCGGGGCCCGCGATGTCGACACGAACGTAACTGCCCAGAAGCAAGGCGCCGCGACCTGTGACGCCTTCACGATTGATCGGATCCGAAACGGTGAGAATGACCTTGGCAAGGCGACCGGAGCGCTCGACCTGTCCGGACAATCTCGAGACGACGGCATCACGGACCAATGTCCGGCCATCGCCGAGTTCAAGAGTGACGCTGGCCGTGGAATTGAGTTCCGGTCGTTCCGGATCGATGATGATCCACTCAAGCTTCGCCAGAGGAATCGAGACGACTATTTCAAACTCATCAGTACCCACGATGGTCGCAATGGCGCTGGATGGTGAGACGATCTGCCCCTTCTCGACGTTGTCTTCAAGCACGAGGCCGTTGAATGGCGCGGTGATCGTCGTACGTGAGAGATTGAGCTGTGCAAGTCTCAGTTTTCCACGTGAGGCGGCGAGCATGGCTTCGGCTTCGAGTTTCTGGGGTTCCTTGCGGGCGAGTCTTTCGCCGATCTCTGTGGTTTCGATCGTCGCTCCCAGCAGTTCCCATTCGCGCTGAGCGACAAGGCTTCCGGCTTCCGCCATCTGCAGGTCGACCTCGGCATTGACGACGTCCGCCTGTCGTTGTCCGACTGTGATCTCGTAATCCTGTGGGTCGACCTTGAGAAGCACTTCACCGGAATCGATGATGCCACCCGTGATGAGTGATTCGTTGAGTTCAAGCACCTCTCCACTCACCTGCGACTGAATTCTCAAAAGACGATGTGCTTCGACCGTTCCGTAACCGGTGACCATGATCCGATCTTCGATCAACTCGGGAACGACGGTCTCCACGACGATGGCGCGTTGAGTCACATCCACACGCTTGGGATCCGGGCGTGCGGCGATCAGCACATAGCTCCCATAGGCAGCGGCTGCGATCACGGCGACGGGAAGCATGAACCTGAAGACGGCCACGGCTGCTCGCACGGAAGCCGGCGGTTGTGACGTCCTAGGGGCGTTGAGTCCGCGTTCCCCTGGGGTCGTGTCACTGGAAGAATCCGTTGAATCGTGTTCGATGGTCATGTCAGTGGATCCGGTGTTGCGGTGTCTGGTGTTCGAGCTGTCGGATTCTCGGAGATGTCGGGAGGTTTGAGATCACCAAGCCAATTTCCACCCAATGCGAGGTAGAGGTTCGCTCGAATGCTGAGCAGCTGTTTTCTCGCAGTCACTTCCTGTCGCTGAACGCTCTGCAGCGCCTGAAGAGCGGAAATCACGTCGAGGTATTCGTTCTGACCGTTGGCGTAGCTGAATCGGGCCTCGGCCAGTGTCAATGATGCGATAGAGATCTGAGAACGAACGTCCTCGAGCAGTCGGACCTGATTGAGTTCCCGATCGATGGCATCCTTGATCTCACGAAGTGCCACCAGGAATTTCTCGCTGAATGCATCCATTCTCTCACTCATGATCGCCTTGCGACGATCAACTTCGGCACCTCGGCGATCGCCATCGAAGACGGGCTGAAGAAGGCTTCCCCCCATGCTGGCGATCGTGTCATCGAAGAGACTCGACAGACTCGGAGAATTGAACGAGGCGTCAAGTGAGATCCGGATGGTCGGCAGCATGTCGGCGATCGCTGCCGCCACTTCGAGATCGGCCGCGGCCAGACGCTTGTAGGCTGCCCGGAGGTCCGGCCTCGTGTCGAGCAGGTCCCTGGGTGCGGGGAGCTCCGGGAACTCCGGCAGCTTTGGAAGAATTGATTCCGGAATGAACTCGATGGGAAACTGCGGAGCGCGTCCAAGCACGACGGCCAGCCTGTTTCTGGTCACTTCAAGTGAAGATACGACGGCGGGAACCTGCGATTCGACTTGAGCGAGCTGGAGCCTCTGCTGAAGAACTTGCAGTGCGCTTCCGACGCCCTGTCCGTACCTGTGCTCGATGACCTCGAGTTGATCGGTCGAGGAGCTGATCTGTGAATTCAAGACGCTCAGCAACTGCTCCTGCTCCTGAATGGTGAACCAGAGATCGACCACTGTTCCGGAGAGGAGAAGCGCGGTCTGCTCCGCGTCATCACGACTCGCGGTCGCAAGCAGTGACGCAGCTTCCGCACGATTTGCGATCTTCTTCCAGAGGTCGAGTTCCCATGTGAGCGCGAGACCCAGCCCGAACTGATTTGAATAGTTTCTTGTTCCGGAGGAATCCGTTTGCTGACGTCTGGCGGAGCCGTTCAGATTCACATCTGGATAGAGAGGCGCGCCAAGAATGGTGGCGGTCGCCAGGGACTGGTCCAGCCGTGCCCAGGCCTGTTTCAAGTCGAGATTCGAATCGAATGCTTCCAGAACGGTTTCGTTGAGCTGCGGGTCATCGAACGCAAGCCACCAACGCTCGGGGATTTCGACCTGAGGGGCGGGCGCCTCGAAGGCAATCGGAATCTCGACCGATGGCTCTCGAAGGTCCTTGATCTCATAGGGCGAGCAGCCTCCAATAAGGAGGATCGTCGTCGCAATGATGGCTGTAAATCGATTCAGCACCGGATGACTGCCTGGCTTTCTGATGAGGGGATTCTGGTCAGAACCAGAATTGAAACGCCGATTATATCCATGTTGGGCGAGCCTGGAGTTGATTTGAGCCATGAGTGGCCAGACTTGCGGTTGTTCAGTGCCTCGACTGCGAAGAGGGTAGAACAAAGGCACCTGACTTGAAACAAGTCAGGTGCCTTGAAAGCGGGCGAAGGGGCTCGAACCCTCGACATTCAGCTTGGAAGGCTGACGCTCTACCAACTGAGCTACACCCGCAAAAGCCTGCTGATCGATCAGCAAGGAAGTATTTTAGCAGCCCATGGAGAGTTTGTCTCCCATGGCACGGTGCCACTTGCAACTTTAAGGCGGACTCATTCTCAAGCTCATGGGACGGCCTGAAGCGCCATTGGAGATCTTGGAGAGGGTGAAAAGCACATCTTGTCAGCGCGAGTGCAGATCTTGTAGTCTTCCACACCCCCCTGCCTCGTTCATCCTTCCCCTCACGTGATCTCCATGGATTCAATGCCGATCTCAAGGCATCCCACACATGACACCCTCACGCCCAAACTCTCCGCTGAAGGCCGATGCCTGCCTGATTTTCGTCGCAGCGATCTGGGGTATGGGATTCGTCGCACAGAGACTCGGGATGGACCACGTGACCCCGATGCAGTTCACCGCCGCCAGATTCGGGCTTGGGGCGGTTGCACTTCTTTTGTTCTCTGTCCTCATCCGCGCCATGATTGCAACACCTCCGGCCACGAAAAATAGCTCGAGCGGTCGAGCTCTCGTGTGTGGCGGCGGACTTGCGGGGATCACCCTGTTCTTCGCGGCGGGCTTTCAGCAGTATGGAATCGCAGAGACGACCGCTGGCAACGCTGGCTTCATCACCGGACTCTACGTGGTCTTCGTTCCCGTGATCGGTTTGATGATCGGGCGGAGACCGGACAGGGCCGCGGTCTGCGGCGCGTTCATCGCGTTGGGCGGTCTGTATCTCCTGAGTGTGACCAGTGGGATGGCGATGGGCTTGGGAGACGGTCTGGTACTAGTTTCTGCTGTGTTCTGGGCACTCCATGTCCTCTTGATCGGATGGCTTGCCCCACGTGTGCCCGCATTGAAGTTGAATGTCGTTCAATTCTCAGTGACCGCTCTTCTATCAGGCGCATTCGTGCTGACCATGGAAGAGATCGATTTCCAGGGCGTCGTTCAGGCCATCCCGGCAATTCTCTACAGCGGGATTCTGGCGGTGGCAGTGGCATTCGGGCTTCAGACGGTCGCCCAGAGGGTTGCATCTCCGACACGAACAGCAGTGCTTCTCAGCATGGAGGCCCTCTTCGCCGCGGCCGCTGGATTCCTCTTGCTGGGTGAGATCTTCACGATGAGGCAGTCGCTTGGGGCGGCACTGATGCTTCTGGGAGTCCTGGTGACGATCCTCTTGAGCGGTGGCACCCGTTCTGGCCCGAATGACAGAACGCACACGTCGGAGTGAGCGTCAACGAGACTGAAGATGCTCGAAGATGCTTCGCGCCATGGCATTCGCCCCGAGCGGCGTCCAGTGCCCGGCGCTCTTCTGCCAGTAGATCGATGCGCCATCGTTCGTTCGATGGACATGTTCAAACAGCGGAATGGGTGTGACGACGTCGAAGCTGTAGCCAGATCGGAGCATGGCTTCGTCTGGAAACGTCTCCATGAATTTCCCCGGAGCGGGATTGGTCGGTACTTCCGCGATGATGAAGGGAATGCCTCGTTGGGCGCATGAGATACGCATGAGATCCAGCAGTGCGAGGCTCAGCTGGATGTTCTTGGGAACGGCATCGGGGTCTGCAAGCGCGTTGTCGTTCGCGTCCCCGCCTCGGATGTCGTTCAGAACGAAGAGGAATTCCCGAGCGACTCGGCCGACATCACCCCTGATCCAGTTGTAGAACTGGGAATGCTCGGCGATCCAGCGATAGGCGGGAAACGAGAAAAGCCATGTCCTCAGCGAGACCGCAGGGAGATATGACTGATTTCTTCGGATGAGTTTCGAACCATCAAGCTCGTACAACTGAGAACGCACGTTGTCCCTGACATCGCTCGAGTGCCAGTATGCAAGCACCAGATCCGGCTCGAAGCTAAAGCCGTCATTCTCGAGAACGATCGCCTGCTCCGCGGTGCCGAATCCGGACACCGACAGATTGACCACCTCGATCGGCCGGTCGAGGGCGGCGGAAAGCGATGATTCGAGAAGAGCAGGTACCGAATCCTCGTACGAAACCCCGTAGCCCATGCCGAAGGAATCACCGAGCAGGAGGATCCGGAAGACGTCGTTCGGTTTGGGGATGGTGAAGACTCGCGGATCTCTGATGCCCTGTTCGTTGATGCTGAATTCGACGCGGTACTCCGCTGAACTGTGTTCATAACGTTCTCCCGGAATGTTCCGCCTGACCCCATGTTCACCCTCTTCGATGAAACGGGGAAGCATCCTTACGGGTGCGAACACTCGGAGGTAGCACTCGACCGCGAGGACCGTCCAGATCGTGGCGAAGAGGCATGTGATGATTTTCTTGAGCGTGAATTTCATGGATCGATCAGAAGGCGAAGTAGATGAACTCCTTGCCGCTCTTGTCGGCGAAGATGGCGATGGACATGACGATGTAGATCCAGACGTTCAGACGGACGAACCAATGAAGGCGTTTCATCAGGTCAAGGTCCCCGGCCAATGCCTGTCCGACCTGGAATGCGACGAGGAACCACCCGAAGAAGAACACATGCTTGAGATCGATCCACGTCTGCATGGAGGCTGCAGGAGAGGTGAAGATTCCCTCGAAGAAGACGGCGATGGTCTGAATGTTCTGCGCTCTGAAGAGCATCCATCCGATGCAGGTGAGGTTGAACATCAGCACGCCCATGAGAAGCTGGCTTGGAAACGAAAAGCGTTTCAACTCGGTACGAAGCCCGAGTGCGCGATAGATGCAGAGAAGGCAGGCCTGATAGGCGCCCCAGAGGATGAAGTTCCATCCTGCGCCATGCCAGAGTCCACCGAGGAGCATCACAATGGTGAGGTTGCGATAGGTCCCGAGTCCCGTCGAGCGGTTCCCCCCGAGTGGTATGTAAAGATAGTCGCGCAGCCACGTTGAAAGGCTTATGTGCCATCTCCTCCAGAAGTCGGAGGGGCTGGTGGCGAAATATGGAAGGCGAAAGTTGAGCATGAGGTCGAAGCCGAGAAGTTTCGCGACTCCACGGGCGATGTCGGTGTATCCGCTGAAATCGCCATAGATCTGAAAAGCGAACGCATAGACCCCGACAAGAAGCGTGAGGCCGTCCTGCGGTATGACGAACGTGCCTGAAGGATCGTCGAATGGACCGAACGTGGCATTGACCACGATGGCCATGTTGTCCGCGACGAACATCTTCTTGAACAGACCCCATCCGATCAGCCAGATCGAGGATCGGACAATCTCCATGGTCAATGCCGGACGCATCCGTCCGAACTGGGGAAGGAGTCTCCCCGCTCTTTCGATCGGTCCGGCGACCAGCTGGGGAAAGAACGCCACATACGCGGCGAAATCAATGAATCGATCCGTCGAAACAGTCTTCTTGCGGTACAGATCGATGGTGTAACTCATCGTTTGGAAGGTGTAGAACGAGATTCCCACCGGCAGGATGAATCCAAGGGTGAAATCGCCGGGCTCGCCACCGGTCAACTGCCCGTACGCTGAAGAAAAGCTGTCCGCGAAGAAGTCGTAGTACTTGAAGAAGCCCAGGATCGCGAGGTTGAATGCCACGCTGGCGAGCATGGCCGCTTTTCGCCTGGTCTTTTCGCTGGAATTCTGAAGTACCGAGATGAGTACGTTCAGCGCTCCGACGGCAAGCGCCGCTGCAAGAAAATGAACGACCCCGTTTCGTGCGAATAGCCGACCGCCCTCTTCAAGACCGGGGAGCGACGTCAGTCGAAACTGCAACGCGTTCCAGTCCGGGATCAGAAACATGGCTGCAGAGACGAGTACGTACCCACTGACGAGCGCGCGTTTTCCCGGAGCGATCTTCGCACGATCGATGAGGAGTCCTGCGACATAATCGATCGCGGTCGAAAGCACGATCAGGAAGAGGAATCGAACGTCCCACCAACCATAGAAGACGTAGCTTCCAGTCAGCAGAAGCACGTTCTGGGCACGAAAGCGTCGCCGCATCAGCGAGTAGAGGAGGAAGACGAGGGCGAAGAAGATTGGGAATTCGATCGAGTTAAAAAGCATCGATCTTCAAATCTCGAGACGACAGGTGCCTGATGAGAATAGCGTTCAGTCGCTCGTATCCGGATGGATTGAGATGGAGCGTGTCGGTCACGTACTCGGAGTCGGCCTCGCGGGCAGAACCGAGCTCTGCTCCGAAATCGATCACCGCATGCTCGGGCATCAGATCACCGGCCGTCAGTGCCTCGTTTACTTCGAAGACGGCATCACGGACTTCTTCAGACCAGACGAACCGCCGAGCGAGGCTGACGGGTCCGGGCGGCACGATCGTCGTGATGAACACCTGCGCACCGTTTCGCGTCAGTGTGTCATGAAGTCCGGCAAGGGCGCGCTGCGTTTCAGCGATGATCTCATCCGAACTCCGGTCCATGTAGCCGATCGACTTGAGGTCGTTGATGCCAACCTGCACGACGACCGTCGAGCCGGAGACTTTGTTGGCGAGAAGGCGCGCGACGAGATCCATCTGCACCGCAGTCATCCCGGATGAGCCGAGTCGAACGAATTCCTGAGAATCGAATCCCGGCAGCGGATTCCACTGCGAGACGCGTGAGTCACCGAGCAGGATCAGAGGGGAATCAGAAGCATTGAGAATTTCAGTCAGCCTGGGAAGATCGAGGGGGTCGGCACGAAATGCGGACACGGTCCGTAGCTCACGAAGTCCTCCGAGCATCAGGCCGCTCCAGACACCGAGGCCGGTGACCAGGAGCACCGCGATCGCGACGACAGTCAGTCGTGAGGATCCGTTTCCATGTTGGTGTCGTCGGTCATCGTTCATGATCACCAATCGCCCGGTAGGACTCTGTCAGTCGGTGTTCACGCGGCATGATTCGACCGCGGCCTTGATCGCATCGAATTCGACCATGTTGCCCGGATCGTCGGTGACCCAGGTGTATGCAAGGACGCCGTTCCGATCGATGACGAAGGCGGCTCGCTTCGAGATTCCCTTCAGGCCCATGAAATCCTCATGAATCGCTCCGTACTGCCGGGAGACGTCCTTGTTGAAATCGGAAAGAAGTGGGAATGGAAGTTCAGACTCGGCGCGATATTTCTGCGATACGAATGGTGAATCCACTGAGATCCCGAACACCCGGGCTCCGAGGCGCGTCCATTCCGACCAGTCGTCTCGAATCGTGCAGAATTCCTCGGTGCAGACCGAACTGAAAGCCAACGGGAAGAAGAGGAGCACCACCGGGCCGGATGCGATCTCCTTGCCCATGTCGATCATCTGACCGGGACCTTCCGGAAGTTCGAACACGGGTGCCTTGTCATTGATTTGCAACGTCATCTGTCTGAGTCCTCATGAAGTGTCTGGTGTCCCACGATCCGACGCGGACCTCAGGCCGATGCCCCGGTCTCGGGGGAGAGTTTTCTACGTACGATCTTTCCTGTGGCGTTTCTGGGAAGCTGTTCGATCACCCGGATCTCCCGGGGGACCTTGAATTGCGCGAGGCCGTCCCTGCAGTGCGCCCTCAACTGGGTGTCGTCGAAGGTGCAGCCCTCCACGATTTCAACGAAGGCCAGAGCCGTCTCGCCACGACTTGGATCAGGCTGCCCGATGACCGCTGACTCCTGCACCGATGGGTGGCTGTTCAGCACCTCTTCGATCTCACGAGGGAAGACGTTCTCGCCACCGATGATGAGCATCTCCTTGATCCTGCCGGTGATCGACAGGAACCCATCTTCATCGACGCGACCCATGTCGCCGGTTCTGAAGAACCCGTCTTCATCGAATGCGCGTGTCGTCTCCTCCGGAAGATTGAGATAGCCCTTCATGACGTTGGGTCCCCGCAGTCTGACTTCGCCGTCGACATTGGGGCCGAGCGTCGCGCCATCCTCACCCACGATGCGGGTCTCGATCCTGGGCAACGAACGTCCTACGGTTCCACGCCTGTCGTCGCCCGGCATGCACCAGTTCGTCACGGGCGCGGTTTCCGTGAGGCCATATCCTTCAGTGATCTCACGTCCGGTCTTCTTCTTGAAGCCATCGAAGACCGCATCACTCAGAGGTTCGGCACCGGAAACGATGTACCTCAGGGAGGAGACGTCGTCTTCGCAAAGACTCTTCTGCATGCGCAGAGCGTTGTACATCGACGGTATGCCAAGCATCGCCGTCGGACGGTGGGTGCGGATCTTTCCGAGGACCTTCTTCGGCACGAAGCGTGCCGAGTAGATGACATGGCAGCCAACCGCGAGGGGCATCAGTGTGAGCACGGTCATTCCGAATGAATGAAACTGGGGCAGCACGCCGAAGAGCGTGTCATCCCGGGTGAAGCTCGCCCACTCCCGGACCTGTTCCACGTTCGCCGAGAGATTTCCATGTGTGAGCATCACGCCCTTGGGTCGACCGGAGGTGCCCGACGTGTACAGCACCGCCGCGAGAGTCTCTGCGCCGGGGCGGGCGGATCGACGCATGGGTGGCGCACCCATCTTGATGTCCTCGACTCGGATCGCATCGATGCCTTCAGGCATGCCCCCGACGAGGTCGAGCATGGGCTGGACGGTGACGATCGCATCGAGGCCCGCATCCCGAGCGACGTATTCGAGGTCATCACGGGAAAGCAGGTAGTTCAAAGGGACGACCGTGCGATGTTCGCTCCATGCCGCCACCACTGCGGCGGGAAAGAGACCGGAAGTCGGCAGCATCACTCCGATTCTTTCTGACCGGCTCCTGGCGCGAATCGCCTTTCGGAGATTCTGAGCGAGCAACCACAGGGTCAACCCGGTCCAGGCGCGCTGGTCATCGGTCACAACGATGCGTCGGGGGGAGCGAAGAAGATTCGAACGAATTCTCGTACCTAGATCTGCCATACTCGATACGATACGCGCCATGCACGGAAGCTGTCTATTCAGGACCGCAGCGCGCCCTTCGCTCCTGCCACTCATCCTCATGGTGATGGCGTGTCTGCATGCAGGATGCGCCCCCCAATCGAATCCATCCATCGATTCCGCCATCAGGGACTACGATGCCGCCCGTTACAAGGACGCGTACGATGCGGCCTGGCTGGCACGGCGTGGCAGTACCGGCGTCGATCGTCAGAAAGCGGCCTATGTCGCTGGAATCTCCGCCATGAAGATGGATCGTCCCGTGACGGCTCGAGAGCTTCTGCAGGAAGCTTCCTCCAGTTCGGATCGGCGCCTGGCAGGCACGGCCAGCGTGACTCTGGGGACACTTCTTCTGGAGGACGGCGAACCGCTTTCGGCAGCTCGTGCGTTCGATCGTGCATCCGAACGACTGAGTGGTTCCGATTCGATCAAGGCCAGACAGGCCGCGGCTGCCGCCTACAAGACCGCGGGGCGCAACGACATCGCTCAGGCCCGTTTGAGCGGCACGCCTGCTCCAACTGCCAGTGGAACGGGCGCATTCACCATTCAAGGTGGTGCGTTTCATGATGAAGCACGTGCGACCGTCAGGGCGCGGGAGCTCTCGAATGCGGCTCGTCGCACCTCGCTGGGTACGGCTCGTGTGGTTCCCGCAATGGTGAATGGAAAGGCAGGCTTCCTGGTGCAGATCGGCAGCTATGCGAATCGAACGGATGCCGAATCCATGCGCAGGCTGCTGGGTATTTCCGGAACCTTCATCGCGCGAATCGGTGGCTCCTCTTCCCGCTGAGCCCGGAACCGGATCTCGCTTCATTCGTATAGATCATCCGGAGACTCTCATGCCCGTTGATTTCTCGTCGGTCCCGAAGCGAACCATTCTGCACGTCCTGTGCATACTGTTCGTGACGATGGTCCACTCCGACGTCCGTGCGCAAGAGTCGCCAGCTCCGATCAGGACCATCGAAGATCTCAGGCAACCAAGGCCGACTCCGTCCGAACGCTCGAAGCAGTGGCGTGTTCGAATCAAGGAGATCGTTCGAGAGCACTTTGCGGCGGGGAGATCCCCTGAGGTCCGGCTCAGAGGTCTCGACGCCCTGCGTCAACTGACGGATCCGGCGGCTTTTCAACCGATGCTCGAGGTTCTCAATTCCGAACAGGATGACGTCCGTCTGATGATGCTCGAACACTTCCTTGCCAACGGGGATGCTGGACAGGCGGCACTCGCCTGGGCCGCTGTCTACTCTCGTGACAACGCGCTCAGATACGAAGCCACCCTGCGGATACGACGCCCTGCGTGCCGCTCGGTTCTGGCGGTCATCGATGGCTCGCTGCGAAGTCGGAATGAGGATGTGATCGCCAATGCTGCAATTCTGGCGAACGCCCTCGATGTCTTCGAAGCGATCCCACTGCTGATCTATGCGCAGTCCGTGCCAGAGGACACGTCGAATACCGGCGCGGGTACTGGTGGCGGTGGCAATGCCTGGATCGCGACGGGGCAGCAGATGGCATACATCGCAGATCTCGTCCCCGTGGTTGGCAACGGGGTCGCGGCGTACAGGCCTATCATCGGAACCATCACGGAAGGATCCGTGTTTCAAGTCGATGATGTCGTGGTCACGATCTACCGACGCCAGGTGCATGTGGCACTGGTATCGCTGTCGAGTCGTGATTGGGGTCAATCGACTGAGTCGCTGGGGTACGACAGGCGAAGATGGTGGGCATGGAATGACAGGACGTATCAGCCCTATCGAGCGGAGCGGGATCGTCTCGCGCGTGAGGAGGCTGAGATCGAGGCACTCGCCGAGAAGATCAGGCGCGAACGTGAATCCAGGACACGTTGAAAGATCAACGGTCCAGCTGAAGAACCGCTTCAGCCAATGCTTCGTACTCCGAAGGCTCGTTGAATGCCTGTGCTGAGACGCGCAGATACCACAGGTCGTTCCAGAGCATGACCGGGACTTCGATGCGGTACTGGTCGTAGAGCTTCGACATGAGTTCTTCAGGTTCGTTGAATCGAGCTCTGATCGAGCCGGGGACGGGTACCGACGCTATGGAACCGATCATCGAGCCATCAAGCGGACTGATGGGCTCGACTCCCCATGCTCCGCACAACAGCTCGTGCGCCCAGACCGTGAGTTCGTGATTGGCTTTTCGCAAGGCATCCCAGCCGAACATCTGTTCGCCGAACGCAAGTGACTCCGGGAGTGCCAACCATGAGGTGAAGTCGGCGGTACCCTGCCACAGGAATCGTTCATGGAAGGATTCATCGGCATTGTGACTGATGATGTTTGGCTGCACTCGATCGCGAAGGGTCGGATGGACCTGGAGAACGGCGCATCCCTTGGGCGCGAAAGCCCATTTGTGCATGTTTCCAGTCCAAGCGATGGCGCCGAGGTCGAGGAGGCGACTCACATTCACATCAAGCATGCCGGGAGCGTGGGCGCCATCGATGATCGTCTCGATGCCCATCGGGGTGACGGTCTCGAGAATGCGTTCGATCGGAAAGATGAGTCCGGTCGGTGAGCTGACATGATCGAGCATGAGCAGCCTTGTCCGATCGGGAAGACGATCGACGAGTGAGGCAGCGAAGGCGTCCGCGCCGCCAACTGGAAGTGGCACGTCGAATTCGACGTATTCGGCACCATCTCTCCGGGCGACCCACTCCATGGACTTTCGTACGGCGTTGTACACATGGGTCGTCGCCACCAGACGGTCCCCGGGGGCGAATCTCATCGAGCGAATCACGGAATTGATGGCGGCCGTGGCGTTGACCATGAATGCGTTCTGGCCGGGCACTCCGTTGAGAAATCTGGTCACGGCATCGTGCGATGGTTCAAGGAGTTCGTTCAGACGGCGATCGAGCATTTCGATTGGCCTGCATTCGATACGTTCGGACCAACGCTTCTGCAGCTCGAGCACACGACGAGGCACTGCGCCGAACGAACCGAAGTTCAGAAATGAGATGTCCGGGTCAAGATGCCAGAGATCCAAGGTGTGGCGACCAAACTGAGATGGTCGAGATGGGGCCTTGTGACTGGTACATGGATCGCTCATGGCAGAAAGGTACCGAAATCATTTCACGCATGTCGGAGGTGAGAGAAAAGCGGCATCGAACACAAGTGACTCGAAACAAGGTACTTGAGTGGATCGTTCGGGGCGAACCTGACAAAATACGAACAAAAGATGTCGTACTGCCCTGACATCAGCCGAACAACTAGTCAGACTGATGAAGTGAGAGCGTCTCTCAATGAGTCCGTCATAGCGATGAGGATCACCGCTTCCAGGAGCCCAGCTCCATACACGACCTTCAGAATCCCGGAGGGGGAACTGAACGGCACTGAAGCTTCAACGCTTGGAACCGAACTGCAATGAACCGAACCACACGCACTCACGACACTGACGCCGCTCCCCTGCTCTCGATGGGACCGGGTGGCGACTACAGGGTCGACTACCTCCGCAACGGAGGAAACCTGACCGCCGTGCATCGCACCCGAAGCACAGTCGGAACACCTGGGACTCCGCTGAAAATGCCTCAGCTGGGTCTTCTCGATCGCATTCTCGGAATCCTCAGGGTACGAGTCCCCATTGAAGAGGAACTCCAACATGACGTCCACCAGTCCGCCAGCACACGCCCCGTCACCCGAACACGTCCGAAGACAGACACGAACGACATGCTCCAGTCCGTTCGAGACTCTCTTCAACGGGGCGCTGTCGGCGGATTTGGTCTGACCCCGAAGGGTCGTCGGACGATGACTGCCCGTTCCATCGATGACATCGCAGCCCTACTTGAACACCCCATGGAGGCCTCCAACCGTGTCACTGACGCCGAAACAAATCGAAATCTTTCGTCTGATCCGAGACGCACGTATGAGTCAGGGCTTTTCGCCGACGCTCCAGGAACTGGCGGCTCAACTCGGCGTCAGTCGAGTCACGGTGCACGAGCACGTCGAGCAGCTCATCAAAAAGGGCGCTCTGACACGAGAGACCAACAAGGCACGCTCTTTATCAGTTGCTGAAGACTTCGCGCTTCCTGATGAAATGCATGACGGTGTCTCCTTCCCTCTTGTTGGCAGGATCGCCGCGGGCTATCCGATCGAACGTCTCCAGGATGATGAATCCCTGAATCTGGAATCATTCTTCGGCCCCCGAACGGGCAGTGTCGGGGCGACGTTCGCCTTGCAGGTCGAAGGTGAATCCATGCAGGACGAAGGAATCTTCGATGGTGATTACGTGATCATCGAAAGACGAAACACCGCCAGAAACGGTGAGCGAGTGGTCGCCCTCCTCCCGGAGGGTGAAAGCACGCTCAAGACGTTCTTCAAGGAGAAGGATGGCAGGATCAGACTCCAGCCTGCAAACGAGGCGTTCGATCCGATCATTGTCGATGACTGCCAGATCCAGGGTGTCGTGATCGGAGTCCTCAGACGCTACTGAGCACCGCGAAGGCTCCGAACGAAGTGCTCGGCGGCGACAAGGACGTCGCCTCCGGTTTCGTGCGTCTCGTGCAGGTGCTTCACGAGTGCCGAACCGACGATGGCTCCATCGGCATGTGCTCCGATTCGCGAGACATGGTCAGCTGTGGAGATACCGAAACCCACACCGATCGGAAGGGTTGTGACACCTCTGAGTTCTGCCACACGCGCTTCGATGTCAGGCGCAGTGGACCGTGCGCCCGTCACTCCCGCACGTGCGAGCAGGTAGACGAAGCCAGTGGCATGGCTTGCGATCGCCTCGATTCTTTCCGGCGTGCTCGAAGGAGCGATGAGTGGGGTCAACGACAAGCCCTCCATTCGACACGCATGTTTCAGTGTCGCCAGATCATCCATGTCGGCGTCAGGAACGATCAAGCCATCAAGTCCGCATTCCGATGCACGCGTGACGAAGGAATCAACTCCCAACGTCGTGACGATGGACATCGACACCATGGCGACGAGCGCCACGTCGAGTCCGCTTCTGACCGCGGAGATCTGATCAAAAACGGTGCCAGGCGATGTCCCGGAATCGAGTGCGCGATACATCGCTGAAGCGATCACGGGGCCGTCGGCAATCGGATCCGAGAATGGAATACCGATTTCGATGATGTCCGCACCACCGCGCTGTAATGCATGCAACAACGCACCGAGATCGACACCCGAGGGGTCTCCTGCGGTCACATACGGCATCACCGCAGGTCTCCGCTCTTGCCGAGCGTGTCCGAATGCCGTGGCGATTCTGTCGAGCTTCACGGTGTCTCACTCTTTTCTATTCGGCCGGGCGCACGAACTGAGACACCATCGACGCCTTGAAGCCGATCACCCAATTCCCTGCGTTTCAGCTCTGCCAGTGCTTCGAGTCGAGCCACGACATCCGGGTGTTCTGTTGCCAGATCCGTGGTCTCGTTGGGATCAATGAGAAGGTCATAGAGTTCGGTGCCGGTGGTCACCGAGTAGTCGTACTTTCCCGGTATGCCGTTGTTGCCTGGTTCGCGCCCCTGCATGGTTCGGTAGCCATGGGGAAAGTGCAATTTCCAGCGACCGGCTCTCATGGCTTCGAGATCACCTTTGCGGTACCAGAAGAAAAGTGCCTCATGCGGGGAAGTGGCATTCGGTTCGTTTCTGAGTAGAGGTCCGATGTCACGACCATCGATTTCAAGGCTGCCGAGGTGTTCTTTCGTACCGGTGAGGCCGGCGATTGTGGGCAGCAGATCGATCGTCATGCATGGTTCATGGCAGACGGTTCCCGCGGGGATGACACCTGGAAGCTTCGCCACCATGGGTATACGGACGCCTCCTTCGAAAGTTGTCCCCTTGCCCTCACGTAGTCCGCCGGTGGTGCCCGCATGATCGCCGTAGGAAAGCCATGGGCCGTTGTCGCTGGTGAAGATCACAAGCGTTCGATCGAGGAGGTCGTTCCTCTCCAGAGCCGCCATGACTTCGCCGACGGACCAGTCGATCTCACGAATCACGTCGCCATAAGGACCATACAGTGATGATTGACGAAAACGGGGCCCCACACCCAATGGGACGTGTGGCATCGAATAGGGGACATAAAGAAAGAACGGGCTGCTCGAATGCGACTCGACGAACTCGACGGCGAGTTCGGTCGATCTGCGCGTGATCATGTCCTGAGCATCGAGGTCTTCGATCAGTTCGATGGACGGGACTGCGTCGCCGGTGTGAATGGTGTACCAGGGAAGTTCCGGCCATGCCTTCGGCGATTCAGGATGCCCGGGCCACATGTCGTTGGAGTATGGAATTCCAGAGTAGACGTCGAACCCCTGATTCGTCGGGAGGAATTCAGGGTGATGGCCGAGATGCCACTTCCCGAAACACCCTGAGATGTATCCCGCGGGTGCCAGGACTTCGGCGATCGTGGTTTCCGCAGGATTGAGTCCGATTTTGGATGATGGTGCCAGCGCGCCCGAGATTCCAAGGCGGTTGGCGTAGCACCCAGTCAGAAGCGAGGACCTGCTGGCGGAACATACCGGCTGGGCAGTGTAGAAATTCGTGAACCGAACACCATCCATCGCGAGAGCATCGATGTGGGGAGTTGGAATGTGCTCGGATCCCTGACAGCCGAGATCCCCCCACCCTTGATCGTCGGTGAAGAAGACCACGACGTTGACTCGATCGCCGATGTCATCGTTCGATGCGAGAAGCGCGTCAGTCGACTTCAGGGCTCCATCGTCCAGGATCGAAGCTGCGAGGATGATCAGGGCCGGAAGATGAATCATGGGGTGGTTGCCGCTTTTCTGATGATGGAATCGACGACACTCGACGCTCGATCGAATTCGTCACAGGAGATCCACTCGTTCGCGCGATGCGCCTGGGAGATGTCGCCCGGACCGAACACCACGCATCGGCATCCGAGATTCGCGAGCCTTCCCGCATCGGTGCCATAGTTGACACCGATGGGCGAGGATGTCCGTGCATGTTCGAGCACGACACCAAGGAAAGGATCGTGTTCATCGAGTCCGAACGCAGGCGTCGCATTGATCACATCCACGATGCAGTCACCGGAAACGCCTTCATCTGAAAGCCTGAAGCCAGCACCCAGAACCACGTCATGTACACGCTTGAGCATCCGGCTGATGTCCTGCCCAGGAAGCATCCTGATTCCGATCTTCAGGGTGCAGCGGTCGGGCATCACGTTAATCGCGGTACCTCCCAGGATTCTCGAAATCGTGAACACGGGATAGGGAACCTCTTCAAACAGATGGCTCTCAGGGGTTCGTTCATCGACAAGCGAGCGCCTGAAATCCTCGAGTGCGTTCATCAAGTCGATGGATTTCGTGATGGCATTCGAGCCCTTGTGCGGAAATCCCGTGTGACACGGAGCCCCGCAGACGGTCAGGTCGATCGTCAGGTGCCCCTTGTGTGCTCGGACCGCATCGTACGAAGTCGGCTCTCCGACAAGTACCTGCTTCGGCATGACTCTGCCCCCAGGCCACTGATCGACGAAATGACCTGCCCCGATGGTGCCGGTCTCCTCGCTGTGTGTCAGGAGAAGCGCAAGCGGTTCGGTCAAATCACGATCAATGCTACGTCGCAGCGTATTGATGGCGATTGAATCGAAGCCTTTCATGTCACAGCACCCTCTTGCGTACATGCGCCCATCTCGGACGGAAAGCTCCCATGGGTCGCTCTCCCAATCTGGCTCGTCGGCTGGAACCGTGTCGACATGACCGCACAGAGTGACACCTTCACCGGACACGGACTCAGGACCGGTTTCGCAGTAGATGTTCTCGTAGCCGTCACCACAGTCGAATCGTGTGATGCGGATCTTTGAATGATCGAGATAATCGCAAACGAAGTCCATCAGCGGCAATGGGCTGAATCTGGTCGTTGTGTTGAAACGGACCAGGCGTTCAAGGAGTTCGAGATCTGAAAGCATGTGCGTAGCCATTATCCGGAAGGATAAACCACGAAAGGATGATCTGGGCGCTACAAGATGGTTTCAGATCCAACTTAATTCTGGAAAACCCGGTTCTGCACCCTATCCTTGAGATATTCGATATTAGCTTCGAATCCCCACCAAATGCTCTCTTGGACCCGCAAGGATCACTTGAGCCAGAAACAGATGATTCCACTGGAGACCCTCAATGAAGATCTTCCCCTTGATCATTTCGATGACTGTGGCGGCTACCGCCCTTTCGCTTGCAGAAACAGCGGAAGCGGACGATGCGACCAAGCCCGCTGTGGATTCCCGCATACCCATAGGGATGGACAGGCCATGGCAGACCAACGACGGAATGATCCACCACCGGGGCGAGACCTTCAAGAGCTGGCGCACCTTCTTCGAGTCACAGC
>MDTG01321432.1_pt1 | contig 24061 bp, 18 predicted proteins | sample 811421 | NCBI WGS metagenome assembly MDTG01 (sample SAMN05326645, study PRJNA326480) | marine metagenome | isolation source: seawater | place: Pacific Ocean: South East | collected 2011
GCCGAGGTGCAGGGCCCCGGTCGGAGACGGCGCAAGCCTTGTGACCAAAGCATCTTGCGATGTATTTGAGTGATCGGCTGTGCCCATCGGAACGCAAGGATACACTGCGCCGGACCGATCGGAACCGAGCGCCGGAGCCCGGCAGGGTGCGGGCGTTCGCAGAGAGATGGACGATGTCTGAGACAAGCGTCGAGAAGATGAGCGAGTCGGAGATCAAGACCGCCTTGGAGAGCGTTCCGGAATGGAACGAGGTCGGGGGCGAGCTCCAGCGGACTTTCCAGTTCGACGACTTCGTGGAGTCGATGAAGTTCGTCAACAAGGTCGCGGACGCGGCGGAGGCGGACGAGCACCACCCCGACATCCTCATCCGGTACAACAAGGTCACGCTCACGCTGAGCACTCATGACGCGAACGGGATCACCGGTCGCGACTTCAAGCTCGCGACGACCATCAACGGTTTCGCGGGCTGAGCGGGCGGGCGGTCCGTGCCGCGACGATGGCGCGGAGCACCCCGAGCGGACCGAGCGGGCGGGCCCCCAGCGAGCGTCGGGCGGCACCGAGTTCGAAGGCGATCGACCATTGCTCCGAGAGCAGAGCGCGAGCGCGCGCCGGTGACCACGACGGGTCGTAGAGCGCGGTTGCTTCGCTGGTTACGCCGTTGAGTTCGATGACCGCGAGATCGCGTCCGGCTCGGGCGTCGTCCTCGCTCGTGCACCGGATATCGAATCGGCCGAAGTCGAAGGGCTCCGCGTTCGGGGCACGCCAGGTGCGCGCGAGGCGGTCGATCGTCTCGGTCAATGCCGGGGTGATGAGGTCGGTCCCGTCCTCGAAGCGGCAGCCGCGGGCGTGGTTGCCGATCGCGCTGAGCCGGACGCGTTCGCCCTCGGGCGGCACTTCATTCCAGCGGCTGCGGAGCGTGCGCGCGAAGACGCGGGATTGCATCCGGAACCGCGGGTGTGTTTCGATTTGCTCGGCGAGCGTGCGCTCGCCGTCGGAGACGATCTCGGGAAAGATCTTTCGGGTGACCGCGAGGATGCGCCCCTGCGCGCCCGCGCGGTCCTCTTGCCCGACGGTCTTCGGATCGCGGACCCAGAAGATGCCGAGTTCGACCGGTCCGGGGTGGTAGCGCTGCACGATGGCGGGCCCGTCGAAGGCGGCGAGGGCGAGCCCGAGGTCCGCCTGCGTGCGCACGATCGAGACCCCCGACCCCCGCTCACCCGCGACGGGCTTGACGACGACCGGCAGGGTCAGTTCTCGGCGCTCGAGCAGGGCGATCGCGGCGCGTTCCCGCTCGCTGTGACGCGTGCCCCGGATCGTTCGCTGCGTGAGTGCGTGCGCCGGGTCGAGAGCGTCGAGGATCGCGACCTTGTCCTCGCCCGCGATGCCCCCGCCGGGCGGGATCCCGGGGTTGACGCAGGTCCAGACGGTGAGCGAGCGGTGTCGGATCGCGAGGCGGAGCAGGCTGGGGAGGATGGTCAGGTAGAGCAGGGGCGCGGGCCACCACTCGTGGTGGCGGGCGCGGCGGAGCGTGTTCGCGATGGACCGGCGGCCCCTTCGCGTCGCGATGGCCTTCAGGAGGTTCAGAAGCAGGGAGACGACGATGATCGCGTAGATGAGAGTGAACGGCCCGGAGTGGTCGAGGCCGGTCCTGCTGGAGAGCGCGATCTGGGCGATGAGGAGCGACACGCCTGTCCACGCAAGCGTGGCGGGTGTTCGACGGACACGCCCTTGCCGAGGAGTGACAGGCGGACGGAGTGCGAGTCGCCCGACGAAGAGCCCGACGAGGGCGACGCCGAAGTCGAGGACACCGTGTCCGACGAAGAACCCCGCGATCGCGGTGGCGGTTTCCCTGCGGCAGACCGCGAAGACCGCGAGCGCGATCGACGCGAGGGGGTAGGGGATCGAGCGCACTTCGTTGAGCAGGTTCCAGAACCAGGGCTGTCCGCTTCGCTCCTCTTGAATGAGTGCATCTGTCAGAGGGGGAACCCCGGGCTCGTCGTGCCGCTGGACGAAGTCGAGGATGAAGCCTGCGGTCTGTTCGGGCTGCATGATCGGCAGGAAGTGGCTGTCGGGCGTCATCACCAGGCGGCTGGTGGGGATGAGTTCGTGGTGGCGCTCGGCGGCCCAGTCGCTGACGAGCGGGTCGTGACGCCCGTGCAGGATGAGGGTCGGTGTCTCGAGCGATTCCATGATCTCGCGGATGGGGCGCTGGTCGGTGTCCCAGAAGTTCCGGATGAAGGCGTGGCGGAAGGAACGCGGGCCGAGCAAACCGAAGTGTGGGACGAGTTCGGGGAGCGCAACGAGTGCCGCGTAGCCGACGGCGTACTTCGCGTGCTCGAAGTAGTAATCGCCCGACCCTTCGGTCTCCTGGCAGGCGATGGACGCGAGGAGGGCGAGCGACGCGATGCGGTCGGGCGCGAGATCGGAGGCGAAGAGCGCGACGGCGCCGCCGTTGGACCAGCCCACGAGGTGGGCGCGCTCGATGCGGTTCGCGTCCATGAACGCGAGGACATAACGGGCGTACGCCTTTGCGCTGTAGTCGGGCACCCATTTTTCGGAGAGGCCGAACCCGGGCAAGTCGAGCGCGTCGACCGGTCGATCATCGCCGATGAGGTACGGGCCCAGATCGCGGAAGTTGGTCGCGTCGCCTGGGGAGCCGTGGAGGAGGATGATGGGCGGGCGGTCACCGGCCTCGGCGAAGCGGATCGCGGAGAGGGAAACGGTGGGCCCGCTGGTCTCGCGTTCCGCGGTTTGCGGCGCGACAGCGGTGGTGAATCTGGAGGATTGAGGGGGCGCGGAGACGACTCGGTTGTTGACCACCTGCACGATGTTGGACGCGACGAGCAGGAGCAGGTAGACCGCGACGGCGCGCCCCGGGTGGGCCCTGGCGAGGAGTCTGCGTGGTCCGGGGATGGTCATCTCTTCGTCGGGGCTGGGCTGGTCGCCGCGCCCGCTGGGCGGGGGACCCGCGTGCGTGATCAGAGTTTTTCGAGCGGGCCGAGTTCGGGGGCGAGTTGTTCGACAAGACCGGCGCGGGGACGGAGTGCTTTGAGGGTTCGTCCCTCGACGAGGACTTCGGCGGGGATGGGGTGATCCCCGCCCCGCTGGACGGCGTGCAGGGCGTCGGCACCGGCGGCGAAGACAGCGAGCCGATCACCCGCCTTCGACCTCGGGATGAGCCTGCCCCGACCGATGATGTCGGAATCGCGCCCCGCGGGCCCGACGATGTCGGACCAGACGAGGCCCGTGGTGTCGAGTCGCTCGACGCCCGGCGCGGGAGGCTCGTGCTCGGGTTCGGTCGCGATGGGCCAGACGGTGCGGAAGCCGTCGATGTCGGCGGGGCGGTCGGCGGGGTTGAGCCCGGCGTCGCAGATCAGGACGAGGCGGTCCTCGGTCGGGCGTGTTTCGCGGACACCCAGCAGGAGGATGCCGGCGGATGCGGCGATGGCGCGCCCGGGACGGATGATGATCGTCGTCTCGGTCCAGGCATCGCGGACGGTCGAGAGAAGCGGCTCGATCGCGTCGGCGTATTCGCTGAGGGGGCGGGTCGCGTCGCTGACCTCGATCGCGGGGAGACCGCCGCCCAGATCGAGCATGGGGATGTCCGCGCCCCGGTTGCGGATGATCGTCGCGGTCTCGACGAGGCGGGCGACGGCGGCGGCGTAGGACTCGACGGTGTGGGTGACCTGACCGGTGTGGGCAGCGAGGCCGTGCAGGGCGATGTGGGGCTGGTGCTCGAAGCGTCGGTACATGTCGATGGCTTCGGAGCAGGAGACGCCGAACTTGCTCTCGGCGTCGGCGTCGGGGACGGGGTCGTCGGGCGGGGCCTCGATCGCGGTGTTGACGCAGATCGCGACGCGGGCGTTCACGCGAAGCGAGGCGGCGACGGCGCTGATGCGCACGATCTCGTCGGGGCTCTCGGCGACGAGGACGCCCGCGGGCCCCCGGTAGTAGGGTGGGCGGCCGTCGACGGTGATGCCGGCCTGGAAGAGTGGGCTGTAGATGCCGTCGAGGGCGGCGCGGATGTCGTCGTCGGTTTTGCCGACGCCGGCGAAGCTGGTTTTGCCCATGGGGGCGCGGCTGAGCCAGGCCCGTTCGAGTTCGCCCGCGGACATGGCGGCCATCCCGCATCCCTCGGCGGCGATGACGCGGAGGACCCCCGGGCTCGGGATGCTCTGGACGGGGAAGCGGATCTCGGGGTCGATGGCGGTGAACGCCTCGCGGACGGCGGCGATGTTGGCGCGCAGCCCCGCAGCGGAGTAGGCGATGACCGGGGTGCCGAATCGGCGGACGATCTCCTCGGCGGGCGCGGCCTCGCAAAAGAGCTCCCCGAGTTGGTAGACGAATGGGTTCAGCGGATGCACCTGGGAGGCGAGACCACAACGCGGCCCGCGTCCGATGATACGGAATGCGCGCATGGGACGGTCGCCGCGGCTGTCGGCCGCTCAAGCATCACATCCCGGGGGCGTGGATGCCAGTTGGATGCCCGGAAACGCTTGATCAGGCGAGGTAGGCCTTCGCGGTCTCGCGGAAGGGCTTGGGATCGAAGCCCAGGTGGAGATGGGCCTTGGTGGTGTCCGCGAGCGTGTCCTTTTCGCCCATGAGGGCCATCCCGGCGTCGAAGGGGAGGAGGGCGCCGAGGCCCAGGAACTTCGCGGCGATCGCCTTTCCGGCGGCGATGGGCCCGGGAAGGCCCAGGGCGGGCATGCCCCGCTTGCCGTGCGGGACGGTGTCGCGGACGAAGCGGAGCATGTCGGGGAAGGAGAGGGTCTCGGGTCCGGCGAGGCGGTAGATCTCGCCGACCGATTCGGGTCGCTCGAGGGCGTCGCAGAAGGCCGCGGCGACATCGTCGACATGGACCGGGGCGACCATGGGATCGACGAGTCGGGGCGGGTTGGTGGGCCCTGGAATGCCCTCCTGCTCGATGCGGGTGAAGTAGGGCAGGAAGGCGAAGGGCGCGGCGCGTCCCTCGGCCCAGGCGCGGGCCATGCCCATGAACTCGCCCTCGGGGCCGTGGATGAGGCCGGGACGGAAGATGGTCCAGTCGAGCCCGGATTCCATCGCGACGCGTTCACCCTGGAACTTGGTGGTCTGATACTTGGCCTTGCCCTCGGGATCGGCGGCGATCGCGGACATGTGGAGATACCGGTGGACGCCGGCGCGCGCGCAGGCCGCGGTGATCCGCTCGACCGCCTGGACATGCATGCGATCGAAGGTCTGCCCGCCCCGCGCTTCGCGGATGATGCCGATGAGGTGGGCGCACGCGTCGGCGCCGTCGACGAGGGACACGAGCGCGTCGTCGTCGAAGATGCCGCCCAGGACGATCGTGAGTTGGCCGCTGGTGACGGCGTCTTCTGGAAGGACCTTGCCGGCCTTCTGGGCATCGCGGGCGAGGACGCGGACGCGGTGACCCCGCTCGAGGAGTTCGCGGACGAGGTGGCGGCCGACGAAGCCGGTGCCTCCGGTAACGGCGACGGTGCGGGTCTGGTCGGTCATGGCGCGGGGTCTCCCGTCGAGTGGACGATCGCCCGCCTCGTTGAGGAGAGGGCGGCGAGCGGAACGATAGTCGGGTTGGCGGAGGCCGGACGGGTGAAACGCGGGTCGGTCGGCGGGGCCGCGGGGGCTATGCTCGGATCGTGGAGGCGGTTCTTTCCTGCGAGGGCGTGTGCTTCGGGTATCGGCGCGGGCCGCGGGTGCTCGACGGTGTTTCGCTGGACCTTCGGGCGGGTCGGGTGTGCGCACTGGTGGGGCCCAACGGATCGGGCAAGAGCACGCTGCTGCGGGTGCTCGCGGGGCTCGCGGCGTGCGACGAGGGCCGGGTCACGCTGGGGGCGCGGGGGGTTCGGTCGTGGACGGCGCCGGAGCGGGCGCGTCGGCTGGCGCTGGTGACGCAGCGCCCCGAGGTCGCGTTCGGGTATTCGGTCGCGGAGGTGGTGCGCTTCGGGCTGGTGGCGCGCGGGGGCCTCGCAGACAGCGCGTCAATCGTCGATGGGGCGCTCGCGCGGATCGGGATGACGGCGCGTGCGCCGGACCGCTTCGAGCACCTCAGCGTGGGGCAGCAGCAGCGCGTGGCGCTGGCGCGGGCGCTGGCGCAGATGGAGGGGATGACCGGCGGGGTGCTTCTCGCGGACGAACCGGTGAGCGCGATGGACCCCCGGCACGCGCTCGACAGCCTGTCGATCCTTGAGGATCTCGCGCGCGGGGGGCACGCGGTGCTGGTGGTGCTGCACGATCTCAACCAGGCGCTCCGGTTCGCGGACGACGCGATCGTGCTGGGCGCGGATGGACGGGTCGCGGCGCGCGGGGCGGTCGCGGAGGTGCTCACGCCGGGCGTGCTGGAGGATGTGTTCGGCGTGGGGTTCGAGATCGTGCGCCGCGACAGCGCTTCGGGAGGCGTGCTGATTCCGACTCCGCGAACGCCGATCTCGTGAGCCCTAAAGCAATCAAGGGCCCGCGAGCGGGCCCTTGATCGGGAGCTTTGACAGAAGGCTGCGTCGTGGTGCTCAGCGACGGCGACGGGTGGCGAGCAGCCCTGCTCCGAGGGCGAGGCCCGCGCCGGGGGCGGGGATCAGTACGGAAACGGACCCGTTGCCGCTGGTGATCGTGCTGGAGACGCCCCGGAAAGCGCCCATGCTCGCGACGACGCTGTCGACCACGCCTTCGAAGATCGTGCTGAGCGTATCGAGGGGCTGGAGCAGCCCGAGGTCAAGCACGGTGTCCGCGGGGGTGTCCTTATCGGTGATCCAGAAGCTGATGGTCCCGGGGAATTCCCATCCATCGCGGGCGATGCCGTCGCTGGAGACGGAGACCTGGTAGCGGTTGGTGTAGGAATCGGTGAACTGGTCGTAGACATTGGTGCGGACGCTGACATTGTTCGTCGAGGCGTTCTCGGCGATGTTGAAGCGGGTCTCCCCGATCTGGAAGTACCCATCGACCACGGCGTTCTGATAGAGCGCCTGGTTGGCGGACTGGCTGCTCGCGGCGGTGCTGGTGTCGATGGTGACGCTGAGTTCGACGGGCTGGCCGTGGAAGGCGGACCAGTAGGTCTGGGTCGCGACTTCGCCGTTGTAGCGGTAGGTGACGAGGTCGGCGGCGGCAAAGGGGGCGGCGGCGGCGAGCGCGAGCAGAGCGGTGTGACGCATGATCGGATCCTCTTTCCTCGGACGAATCTCAGTGTGATCGATCGGCCCCGAACGGACGGCGCGATCGAGCCCCATGCGGGGGACGGGTCAGAAGCATGCCTCACGGACCAAAGCCTGTCCACCCCGAACGGGGTGGACTGTGCCGATTTGTGCGATCAGGACGCCCGATAACCAGGGATTGGGTCACCGGGCTCTCTCGTCGCGGGCCGCGCGGGGGTGTTGTCGCGAGGCGGTCGCAATGTTCAGAGACATCCCGCGGTGCAGCACCCCGCGATTGCCGCGGATTCAAGGCGCCCGAGGGACTCCATGAGATCGAGGTGATGCGGATCGGGGGGCGTCTGAGCGAGACCTCCGAGGTGCGGGTGCTCGGGCTTCCGGCGGGTCGTGGTTGTGGATTTTTTTCGGGGATCTTCGGGCGCGGCGTCGGTGGGTGTCGCCTGAGTGGGTGTGGGTCGGCCGGTGTGGGCGGCTCCGAGGGAGAGACACCCAATCAACGAGCCGGTGCGGGCACGCGTCCGTGCCGGGCAGTACGCAAGGAGATGACCATCATGCTCAAGACCAGCACCATCCGGATCTCGGCGGCCGCCACCCTGTCCCTGCTCGCGGGGGCGGCATCCGCTGACACGATCGTGGGGAACCTGACCTGGACGGCGGGTTCCGCGATCGATGTGACCGAGGACCTGATCATCCAGGGCACGCTGACGGTCGAGGAGGGCGTCGCGGTGTCGATCGCGAACGGCGCGGAGATCCGCGTCCAGAGCGGGGGGTTCCTCAGTGTCGAGGCGAGCACCGCAACGCCCGCGACCTTTCTCCCCGCGTCCGGGCGGTGGAGCGGGCTCGTGTTCGAGGCGGGCTCGGACGGCGAACTGACCGGCGCGGTGCTCCGCGGGATCGACAGCGAGGCGGTGCGGATCCAAGATGCGAGCCCCGCGTTCTATCACTGTGAGATCGCGGATGTGCGGAACGGCACGCAGCAGGGCGCGGTGCACGGGATCCTCGCGTTCGGGTCGTCGAATCTGATGATCGAAGGGTGCCGGATCTACGACCTCGTCGCCCCCACAGGGAACGACGGGGACGGGGGCGAGCCCGGGCGAACGGGCGGCAACGATGGTGCCGACGGGACCAACCTCAGCGTGCACGGCAAGAACGGCACCGCCGGAGAGGACGCGGGTAACGGTGGCAGCGCGAACCGGGGCGGCGACGCGTACGGCATCCGCCTCGTCGACGGGCCCATCGCGACGATCCGCAACACCGAGATGTTCGCGATCGAGGGCGGCGTCGGCGGGAACGGCGGGTTCGGCGGCAGCGGCAAGCGGGGCGGCAACGGTGGCGACGGGATTACCTTCGTCGTCGTCGGCAACGGCGGCAACGGCGGCAACGGCGGCGACGGCGGCAACGGCGGCCCGGGCGGCGATGGCGGCGATGCGTTCGCGATCTGGTCCACCAACGCCACCGGCGCGGTCACCGTTGCCCAGAATGTCATCCACACGATCGTCGCGGGCAACGGCGGCGAGGGCGGGCGTGCGGGCTTCGGCGCCCAAGGCGGCAGCGGCGGCAACGGCGCCGACACCGGTATCACTTTCGCCCGCGGCGGCGACGGCGGCAACGGCGGCTTCTGCGGGAATGACGGCGACGGCGGACGCGGCGGCAACGCCGGCAAGGCCGCGGCGGTCGTGGTCGAGAACCCCGGCGCCCGCGCCGTGATCGTCCACAACACAATCGCGGACCTCACGCAGGGCGTCCGCGGGACGCGCGGTGCCCGGGTGCTCCCGGAGGTGCCGAGTTTCGGCGGCAACGGCGGCGTCGGTGGATGGCCCGACTATCTCGAGGGGTCGGACGGCGCCGACCGCGCCCGCCCCCGGAACGGCAGCAACGGGGCCTGGGGGTCGTACAGCCTCGCGAGCGGTATCACCGCGAACGCCGCGACGCAGGGCGTGACCGCCCAGGTGGTCAACAACATCTTCTCGATGGGCGAGACGGTCCGCTCGTTCGCGTTCGAGGCGAACGGGTCCTCGATCATCGCCAGCGACTCGAACCTGTTCGACACCGCGAACTTCGAGGACTTCGCGACGGGCGGCGGGACCGCGTCGCTGGGCTTCGCGTTCGTGCTGGGGGACCCGGTGTTCGCTGACCGTGGCGCGGGAGACTACCGGATCATGCCCGGCTCGGTCGCGATCGACGCGGGGGATTCGACCTTCACGAACCAGGTGGGTCTGTCTGAGGACTTCGAGGGCAACGCCCGCGTGTTCGACGACGCGGACACCGCGAACACGGGCCTGTTCGCGCCGGTGGACATGGGCGCGTTCGAGTACACGGTCGAGCCCGACTGCCCCGCGGACCTGAACGGCGACGGGCTGCTGGACCTCAGCGACATCACCGCGTTCGTCTCCGCGTTCACGAGCAACGACCCGGTCGCGGACTTCGACGGCAACGGCGTGTACGACCTGAGCGATATCACCTCCTTCGTGTCGGCGTTCAGCGCGGGCTGCCCGTAAGCGGGCGGGCCGATCCGGCACCGGCTCATCTCACGCACGCAGCGCCGCCGAGAGGCGGCGTTGTGTCTTCTGGAGTCCGGGATCGCTCACGCGGGGCAACGCCCCTAGAGCGGCGCGCGGCCCGTCGGGGTGTATCCTGCGCGGATGGCGCTGCTCATTCTCTTCGGTGTTCTCGCGGTCGGCGTGTCGTTCCTCTGTTCGCTGCTGGAGGCGTCGCTGCTGAGCCTGCCCCGGAGTTATGTCGAATCGCTCTCGGAGCAGGGTTCGAGCGTCGGGGCGCGGCTGCGGCGCATGAAGGACGAGATCGACCGCCCGCTCGCGGCGATCCTGACCCTCAACACGGTGGCGCACACCATCGGGGCGGCGGGCGTCGGCGCGCAGGCGGCGACGGTGTTCGGGGACGCGGCGGTCGGGATCGCGAGCGGGATCATGACACTGCTCGTCCTCGTGTTCAGCGAGATCATCCCGAAGACGCTCGGGGCGGTGCACGCGAAGCCCCTCGCGGGCTTCACCGCGGTCTCGGTTCGCGTCCTCATCCTGGTCTGCCTGCCGATCATCGTGCCCCTGGAGTGGGTCAACCGGCTCGTCGCCCGCCCGACGGGGGAGTCTTCGATCAGCCGGGCGGAGCTGATCGCGACGATCCGACTCGGACAGTCGAGCGGGGTGCTGCGCGAGCGGGAACACCTCGTGGCGCAGAACCTGATGGCGTTGTCGACGATCCGGCTCCGGGAGGTGATGACGCCTCGGACCGTGGTGTTCTCGTTGCCCGAGGAGATGACGGTCGGCGAGGCGATGTCGGCGCATCACCCGATCCGATTCGCGCGGATCCCGGTCCGTCAAGGGGACGGTGCGCAGCTCACGGGGTATGTCGCGCGGTTCGCGATCAGCGAGGCGCACCACCGCGGGGAATTGGGAACGCGCGTCGGGGAGTTGGCGCAGCCGATGCCCGCGCTCCCGGAATCGGGATCCGTCTTCGACGGGCTGGACGAGTTGATCCGGCAGGGCTGGCACATCGCGCAGGTCGTGGATGAGTATGGGGGCTTCTCGGGCATCGTCACGCTGGAAGATCTCATCGAGTCGCTGCTGGGTGACGAGATCGTGGACGAGACCGACACCGTGACCGACATGCGGGAACTCGCGAAGCGACGCTGGGACCGGCATCGAGGGGTGTGACCGGCCCGACGGCCGGGCCTTTTGCGATCGCGGGCGTGCCGGGAGCCGTGCCGATCGGCCCGCGCCACTACCCTGTGCCATGGCATTGCGTATCCAACACCGTGTGCTCCAGCACCTCCGCCACCACACCTACGAGCCCCGGGCACTCGGTCCGCTCGCGGTCGAGCTGGGATTCAAAGACGAGATGCAGGCGTTCAAGGACGCGGTGTTCGCGCTGCGCGACGAGGGGAAGGTGGGGATCGACGAGGACGGGTATGTCACCCTGCCTCACATGCCCAACCAGGGGGAACTGATCGGGACCTTCCGGGGCAGCGCCAAGGGATTCGGGTTCGTGATCCCCGATACCAAGACCGCGGACGGGGATGTGTTCATCCCGGAGCACGCGACGAACGGCGCGCTGTCGGGCGACACCGTCAAGATCTGGTTCGAGCGCGACCAGCGTCGCGAGAAGCGCCTGGGCACGCTGCAGAAGCAGTTCGCGGGCGAGGTACTCGAGGTGCTCGAGCGCAAGCGTGCGAACTTTACGGGCGAGATCGGCAAGCAAGGGGATACCTGGCTGGCCTATCCCGACGGGAAGGAGTTGACCGACCCGGTCCGCATCCGCGACGCGACGAGCAAGAATGTGAAGCCGGGCGACAAGGTGGTGCTCGAGATCATCGAGTACGCCGAGGGCGGGGGGATGCCCGAGGCGGTCATCACGAAGGTGCTGGGCGAGGCGGGCGAGCCCGATGTGGAGACGCAGGCGGTGATCGCGGCGTATTCGCTGCCCGAGAGCGAGTTCGACGACGACTGCGTGAACCAGGCCCGCGAGGCGAGCCGGGAGTTCGACCGGCAGATCGACGACTGGGAGAAGCGGGGGCAGGCGGCGCTGGATGAAGAGGCCGACAAGCGGGGCGAATCGCGCCGGGCGGACATCACCGACCTGTTCATCGCGACGATCGACCCCCCGGACGCGAAGGACTACGACGACGCGATCAGCATCCGCAGGCTCGACAAGTCCGAGTTCGGCTACGACGGCTGGGAACTGGGCGTGCACATCGCGGATGTCGCCCACTTCATCCCCGCGGGCTCACCGCTTGATGAAGAGGCGTACGAGCGTGGGAATTCGTGCTACCTGCCCCGCTTGGTCATCCCGATGCTGCCCGAGATCCTGTCGAACGGGATCTGCTCGCTGCAGGAGGGCGTGCCCCGGTTCGCGAAGACGGCGTGGATGCGGTACGACACGCAGGGCAAGATCCGCTCCGAGGGCGTGCAGCAGACGCTGATCAAGAGCCGGAAGCGGACGACCTACCTCGAGGCGCAGGCGTTGATCGACGGGGACCTCGAAGAAGCGAAGAGGCACGCGAAGACCGAGCCGGTGTACAGCGAGGAACTGATCGCGACGATGCGCGAGATGAACGCGTGCGCGCGCGCGATCGAGGGCCGTCGGCATCGGCAGGGCATGATCAGCCTGGACCTGCCCGATGTGAACCTGATCTTCGACGAGGACGGGAAGGTCATCGACGCGGAGCAGGAGGACGACGCGTACACGCACAAGCTGATCGAGATGTTCATGGTCGAGGCGAACGAGGTCGTCGCCCGACTGTTCGAGAAGCTGGGCGTGCCGCTGATCCGGCGGATCCACCCCGATCCGGTCCCGGGTGATGTGGACCACCTGCAGAAGGCGGCGACCGTCGCGGGGTACAAGATCCCCAAGGCGCCGACCCGCGAGGAGATGCAGGGGCTGCTGGACGCGACGCGGGGCAAGCCGGCCGCGAAGGCCGTCCACATGGCGGTGCTGCGGACGCTGACCAAGGCGGAGTACAGCCCGGCACAGATCGGGCACTTCGCGCTCGCGAGCAGCGCCTACGCGCACTTCACCAGCCCGATCCGGCGCTACGCGGACCTGACGGTGCACCGAGCGATCGCGCAGTACCTCAAGTTCACCGAGAACGGCACGAAGCGGCCCGAATCACTGGACGGGAACGACAGCGAGTGGAAGAAACTGGGCAAGAAGATCGCGGACCAGCGGGACTGCCCCCCGGAGAGCGTGCTGGTCGACATCGGGCACCAGATCACCCAGACCGAGCAGAACGCGGAATCCGCGGAGCGCGAGCTGCGGCAGTTCCTGGTGCTCCAATTGCTCGCGGAGAAGCACATCGGGGACACGATGCCGGGCGTCGTGACGGGCGTGACGCCCAAGGGCGTGTTCGTGCAGATCGACAAGTATCTTGCTGATGGTCTCATCAAGAAGGAAGACCTGCCGGGTGATGTGACGCGGGACAACAAGCGCCCGAAGTGGCAGATGGACAGCCGGACGGGGGCGCTGGTCGATGTGAACTCGGGCCGGTCGTACAAGATGGGCGACATGTTCGATGTCGTGATCGCGGCGGTGGACCTGCAGCGCCGGCAGCTGGAACTGCAGGTGGCGGACCCCGAGGGGCGGGCCGCGGGCAAGATCAAGGGCGGGGGCGGGCTGAAGCTCACGCTGGGCGACGACGCGGGCGGGCTCGGCCACAGCGATGGCGCGGGCTTCAAGCAGAAGATGCCGGGCGGGAAGCGCCGGAGCATGAAGAGCAAGCGCCGGGACAAGGGGAAGAAGGACTACCGGGACGACCGGAAGGGGAAGGGCAAGCGACAGTGAGCGGAGGCCCCGGAGAACCTGCCTCGGAATGTAAGAGTTCTCGACGCCGCATTCGGTTTCTCGGTCTCGTGATCTGGCTCGCCGCGGTGAGTCTGCAGTTGCCGTTCCTCATCACGACATTCCGCAACGGATTCGATTACTCGCCGGGAAGAACCGGGCTCGTAACGACATGGATGACGCTTGTCGTGCTCCTGGATGCCGTGGTGCTCGGCTGGTGGTTCAGCCAACGATCGCCGAGTGCGGCGCGATCTCTGCTCCCGGGTGTTATCCCCCTCGTGCTCATGTTCCCGCTCGCGTTCGTCGCGCTCATGCTGCGGGTGATCGTGAGAAATGTGCTCTCCACTTTGTGACACATTCTGAAAGAACGATGGATCAGTACCGCACCGGCCCCACAACCCCCCGCCTCATCCACCGCGCGATGACCGGCGCAGATGCCGAGTCGTTCTTTGTCCTCAACAGCACGCCCGAAGTCATGCGCTACACCGGCGAGCCCCCGCTCGAATCCGTCGAGCAGGCCCGCGACGCGATCGAGCAACACCCCGACTTTCGCACCAATGGGTTCGGGCGCTGGGGCTGCTTCCTTCGCAAGGACGATCCGGCGTCCGGCGCCCGCGCCGGTGACCTGATCGGCTTCTGCGGCCTCAAGCACCTCGATGATCTCAACGAAGTCGACGTCGGGTTCCGGTTCCTGCCCGCGCACTGGCGAAAGGGATACGCGACCGAAGCGGCGCGCGCGTCGCTCGCGTTCGGGTTCGAGACGCTGGGCCTCGGGCGCATCATCGCCCTCGTGCTGCCGGAGAACGGCGCGTCGGTCCGCGTTCTCGAGAAGATCGGGATGTCCCTCGTCGGACGCGAGGACTGCGACGGGCTCGATGCGCTGCGGTACGAGATCACGCGGGGCTGAGAAGCGTTCATCCGGACCCGCGCCATCACACGCCCGGTCGCGAATGTCGCTGCCCGGCGACGGTCGGCAGTGATCCACGGACGGCTCAGTCGGATTGGCCCGTGCACGCTCGTCGGGCACCCACGCCCGCCCTTGCCCCGCCTATCGGACCGCGACCGCCCCCACCAACCCCGGCGGACGATCCATCCGATCCGGCTCGGAACTCCGACGGGCCCCGGCTCGCGAGTCGCGCGTGCTCCGCACCGATGACCCCGTCGCGTCCCGACGCCCGTTCGGTGCGACGCACGGAGGGGTCCCATGCCAACCAAGCGAATCTCTCAGGTCCGTTCGTCCTCTGGCACCCGCTCGTCGATCCGGCAGAAGCCCGCCGACACGCTCGCGGCCCAGACCCGTGCCCGCCTCGGCGCGATCGCCGAGCGCGTCGAATCGGTGCTCGATGAAGCGTGCAGCACGCGGCGCGCGGCCGAATCATCGCGGCTGGAGCAGGCCGCGGCGGACAGCGCCCGACTCGCGAAGGAGACGCTGGCGCGGATCGAATCGGTCGGGGAACTGCTCGACGACGCGTGCAGTTCACGCCTCGAGTCCGATCGAGCGCGGCTCGCGGAGGCGTCCGAGTTGCTGCGCGAACGGTTGGGCGCGGTGGACGACATCCGCCGGCACACCGCCGAACTGCTGGGCAAGAACGGGTGGACGCGGTGAACCGGCGCAGCATCCCGCCCCGCGGCTACGACGCGGTGCACACCGCCTCGAGCGTGCGGACGCTCGCGTGCCGCCCGACCCGGCCCGATCTTGTCGCGCGGCGCGGCATACCGAGCGGCCCATCCGCAGCGGAGCGTTCCGCGGCCCGGCGGGTCCAGATTGCGCGCGCCGCGACGAGCATCCGCCGCGCTGCCTGAAACAGGCGCCGGCGGCGCAACGGGCCGCCCCGCGTCCCGACCGCGCCATAAATACGGGCTCTCGCGCTACTCCCCCCCCGGAGCCCGACCGATGCCTGAACTCGCCGACTGGATGATTCCGCTGCTCGTCTTCGCGGCCCGCATCTGCGATGTCTCGATCGGCACCGTGCGCATGATCATGGTGATCGCGGGGCATCGCGTCGCATCGGCGGCCCTGGGGTTTCTCGAGGTGCTGATCTGGGTCCTCGCGGTCGGCGGGGTCGTTGGGAACCTGAGCGATCCGCTCACGGTGCTCGCGTTCGCGGGCGGGTTCGCGACCGGGACCCTCGTCGGGATGACCATCGAGAACCGCCTCGCGATCGGTTTCCGCGTCGTCCGGGTCATCAACCAGGCACCCGAGCTCGGGCTCGCGGGCGTGCTGCGGGACGCGGGCTACACCGCGACCCGAATCGACGGGCACGACCGGTCGGGACCCGCGGAGATCGTCTTTGTCCCCGTCCGACGGCGGCATGTGCCCGGGCTGCTCGAGCGGATCGCGGAGATCGCGCCCGACGCGTTCCTGTCCGTCGAGCGGGCGGAGCGTGTCTCGGGGTTCGTGCCGGTCGTCGGGACGCGGACCGATCGCTCGCCCTGGGGGCGGTTCGGGCAGCTCCGCAAGTGAGGGAACCCACCCGGCGTCTCAGTCTGTGAGCGCGTCGAGCAGCGGCGCCCGGACAGAGCCCGCCTGCGGATCGAAGAACCCGAACCCCGCGGCGAGCTCCCAGTAGGCCCACGCGATCCCGTTCCGCTCGGCGCTCTCGCGGACCGCACGCGTCCATCGGGCGCGCGAGTCCATGTCCGCGGTGGAATACGCCCCGAACTCGCCCAGGTGGACCGGCAGGCCCCGCTCGCGGCCCCAGCGGGCGGCGAGGCGCATCGAGGCCTCGACGGCGCCGCGCTCCGTCGTCATCAGGGGTTCCGCGGCGCTCGCGGGGCCTGACTCGAGACGGATCGACAGGAGCGTCCAGGGCTGCTGGGCGTCGGGCGTCGCGTTCTGGAGAATCACGCGGTCGATCGGCATGAAACCCGGCGGGAGATCAACGGCTTGCACGCCCCCTCCCGGATCGGTCTGGACGGGGAACGCCTGCTGTTCGTCGTCGTTGCCCACAACGACACTCAGGCTCATCGCGCGATCAACCTCGAAGACGACGCGGCGGGCATCGGCGACACGGGTGTCGCGGTGGAAGAACAGACCCGCCCAGCCCTGCTGATAGTCGATCGAGAGGCCCTCCGCGACGGGCGTGACGGCCGTGCCCCACGACCAGTTGTCCCAGGGCATCGCGACGGTGAACGCATCGCCTGTCCACTCCGTGCCGACGGGGGGACTCGGATCCACCCAACTCGCGCCCTGATGGGTGAAGGCGAAGGGCTCATAGTGATGCACGCTGAGGATCAGGCGCTCATCGGGGGGCGGGTTGAACGAGGATAGCGCCGCGATCGAGTTCCAGCGGACAGGCCCCGCGAGCACCCAGCGGTCCGGGTTGCTCGCGCGGATCACGCCGAGCGCCTGGGTGAGGTACGCATCCCAGAGCGCCGGATCGTCGTTGAACACCCCGTGCGGCTCGTTGAGCACCTCGAAGTACACACGATCGACGGGGCGATCGGCGAACCGCTCCGAGATCTGGCTCCAGATCGCCAGGGCGCGGGGGGTCTCCGCAGCGGGGTCGGCGTTGAGCTCGTCGTAATGATGGGTATTGACGATGATCTTCAGGCCTCGCGCGAGGGCCTGGTCAACGCACCACTCGACCCGATCCATGAAGAGAGGGTCGATGGCGTACGGCGGCGAGGCCTGGGCGTGGTGCGTCCAGCTGACCGGCAGGCGGATGTGCGCCATGCCGGCGTCTCGCGCGACATCGAAGAAGCGTTCCTCGACGCTGAGCCCCCACGCGCCCTCGAAGGGCGCTTCGAGCATGTTGCCGAAGTTCACGCCCCGTCCGAGCGGGGTCGGTTGCTTGGGCGCGCGGGACGCGTCGAACTCGCGGGCGGGACCGGCTGTTCGCTGCGCCGGGCAGACCGCTGAGGTCGTGGACGCAAGAAGCACCGCGAGGAGCAAACGGAAGACCTGCATCGTGGAACGGTCCTTTCTCCCCCGTGCGCCCGCGGGTCACGCTACCACGCCGGCATGAGCGGCACAAGGAGACGATCGAAACAGCGCGGGGTTGCGGGGCGTGCCGCGCGAAGCGGGCATACCGGCATCGCTCATTCGAAGGCTCGCCATGGGAACGACTCGGGGATCAGCTCGGGCCGATCGTTGAGCCAGCCCACGAGCCACTCGAACGCGTCGGCGAGGCGCGGTCCGGGGCGGTTGAACATCTCGTTCCCGTCCACCACCGCGACGCGGCCCGCGCGGACCGCGGGCAGATCGCCCCACCACGGGGCGCCGCGGGCGAGGCGTTCGGTCTCCGTCAACGCCTCGTCCAGCGAGAGCCCGCAGGGACAGACGACCAGGAACTCGGGACGCGTCGCGGCGAAAGCCTCAGGCGGGACCCGGATCGACTTACCCGCGACGCGTTGACCCGCCTGCATCCCGGCCGCGGCGCCCGCGTTCTGACGCGGGACGCATTCGTTGAGCGGGTGGCGCCCCCCGGCGCGTTCGATCATCTGCGCCGACCAATGCCCCGCGACGAACAGCGGGTCCGTCCATTCGAGGAAACCCACGATCGGCCCCTCGGTATACGGGTTGACGAAGCTCTCGGCCGTGATCCAGCGGCTCTTCAATTCGAACACAGCCTGCGCCGCGTCCGCCTCGAGGCCCACGGCGCGGCCCACCGCGAGGTGGTCGTCCCACACGCCCTCGATCGTTTCCGGGGCGAGCGCGATCACCTCCGGAGCCGACCCGGATCCCGCACCGATGTCCTCAGCGATCTCCCGAACGGCGTCCAGATCGACCGCGCAGACCGGGCACAGGTCCTGGGTGAGGATCACATCGGGCGCGAGCGCCTTCAGCGTGTCGGCGTCGATCGTGTACAGCGAGCCCGCGTCGTCCATCGCGGCGCGGACCTGCGCGTCGACCTCCGCGGCCCCGACCCCGCTCTGCGGGTCGTACGCGGCCCGTTGTGCCGTCAGAACAGGCAGGTGGTCGATACCGGGGGGATGGTCGCATTCGTGCGAGCGCCCGACCAGACGATCGATCCCCCCGACGCGGGCGAGAATCTCTGTCGCGGCGGGGAGCAGGCTGACGACTCGGAGGGGTGTCGGATGTGCCATCCCTCAAGACTACGGACGCCGGGGCTCGCTGCGCCGGCAATCGGGGCAGAACCGCCCCGTTGGGCCCCGCAGAACGCGCGTCGGGGCGGTACCCTCACGCGATGGACCCGCCCCCCGGCGAACGGAAGCCCGGGCGGCGCGGACACACCGAACGATCGCCCCCGCGATCATCGGCGCGAAATAGGACCGGCACCATGACGCCGAGACAGACCATGCACCACGGATGCCAGACCGTTGATCGTTCCGCCCGTCGCCCGCTCGTGGGGGCGCTGCTCGCGCTCGCGGGGCTCGCCTGCGGCGGATTCGCTGGGTTCCAGCCCGCACGCGTGGACGACCCGACGCGCGACCCGGTTCCCCTTGAACAGGTGACCCAGGACCGCGTGCCCGGGCCCGCGGGCGCCGTCGGCGAGGGCGATGACCCGGAGATCACCTTCTCCGAGACCGCCGAGCCCATGGAACTGACGGCGCTGGTCGATTTTGTCGCCCAGACGCTGGGGATCAACATCTCGATCCGGGGCGACCTGCAGGGCTCGGTGCTCTTCAACACCGCGAAGAGTGTGCGGCGGAGCAAGCTGCTCCCACTGCTCGACGCGATGCTCGAGCAGAACGATTTTTCGATCACCTATGACCCGCAGAGCGAGTTCTACCAGATCCAGCCCAAGAGCGATCTGGGTGTCCAACTCGACGGCGAACTCGCGACGACCAAGCTCATCGAGATCCCCAACATCAAGCCCTCCAGCCTCTCTGACGCGATCAACCAGATCCTGGGTGGGAGCGGGAGCGGGCAGGCCGCGCCCGGCGGGGTGACCTTCATCGATGAACTGGGCCTGATCGTGATCACCAACTCGTCCCGGCAGATCGCGCGGGTGGAAGAACTGATCGATCGCATCCTGAAGCGGACCAACGAGATCGTGCTGACGCCGATCGAATTGCAATACATCAGCGCGACGACGGCGCGGGACCGGCTGATCTCGCTCGCGGGCGGCACCCCCGCCGACAGCGGCGCGGGGCGGAACATCAACCCCCAGCTCCGGGTCCAGGTGAACGCGCAGAACCAGGGCGCCAACATCGGGCCCACCGCGGGGAGCACGATCGAGAACCTCGCGGAGCGGCTCGCGGTCGACCCGCAGTCCAACGCGCTGCTCTTCCGGGGCACCCCCGACGAGCTCGAGCGCGTGCTCGCGTATGTCGAGATCATCGATGTCGACAACAACCTGCCCAGCAAGCGGCACTTCGTGGGCAGCGCCGCGCGGCAGATCGCGGAGCTCGCGAGCGGGCGTGGTCTGGGTGAGGTGGTGATCCTCGAGGACACGACGGGCGGCGCCCAGGGGTTCAACCAATTCGGCGCCAACCGGAACCTGCAGCAGGGCAACCAGTTCGGGAACCAGTCGGTCACCGCGGTCGCAGGCCCGACGCTGGTCGTCGATGTGCGCAACGGGGAGATCGTCTATTACGGCACGAAGGCCCAGCAGGCGATCCTCGAGAACATGATCGCGGACCTCGACACCGAGGCGGACCGGATCGTGATCCGGCACTACAAGCTCGACCACGCGGTCGCGGAGGAGGTCGCGGAGGTCATCCAGACGCTGCTGCAGGGGCAGAGCCCCAACCAGGGCGGGATCCTCCCCCAGTCGCGCGGGTTCAACAACAACCAGTTCCAGCCCTTCTTCGACAACAGCGCGAACTTCGGCGGCGGAGGCGGGGACGAGATCGGTGACTTCGACCCGACCCGCGTGTTCGTCGTCGCGGATGTGCCCAACAACCAGGTCATCGTCAAGGCGCCCGTCAAGCAGCAGGACGATCTCGCGCAGCTCATCGAGAAGCTCGACCTTCGCAGGCGGCAGGTCTTCATCGAGGTGCTGATCGTCTCGATCGACGACACCGACGACTTCCGCTTCGCGCTCGAGACGCAGTTCCAGATCGGGCAGTACCGGGGGCAGACCAACTTCGGGCTCTCCGAGGCGGGGTCGGACTTCATCGCGCCGCGGTCGCCCATCTCCACGCTGGGCGGGCTGACGAGCGCCCTGATCAAGACCGAGTATCTCCCGTTCGTGATCAACGCGGTCAAGAACGAGACGGACGGGCGGATCCTCTCCAAGCCGCAGCTGCTCGTGAACGACAACGAGGAGGCGAGCATCATCTCGGTCGAGGAGCGGCAGACGCAGACCACGAGCCAGGGCGATAACTCGACGATCGTGGGCGTGGGCGAGCCCGTCACCGCGGGCACGACGCTGACGGTCACCCCCGGGATCTCCGAGGCGGGGTTCCTCCGTCTCGAATACGCGATCACCTTCGATAACTTCATCGGGTCGGGGACCGACACGCTCCCGCCGCCCGCGAACCGGCGCGAGGTGAACGGCAGCGTGACCATGCCCACCGACACGACCATCGTCGTGGGCGGTCTGACGGTGGAGAACACCGGGAGCACCATCGTCAAGGTCCCGGTCCTCGGGGATATCCCGCTGATCGGCCCGCTGTTCGCCGACACACGCAAGAACGATGCGAACAGCGTGCTCTACATCTTCATCACCCCCAAGATCCTCGTGGATCCCGACTTCCGCGATCTCCGCCTGCTGTCGCGCGGGCCGCAGTACCAGTCGGGCGTCGACCTCGAGCTGCCGATGCTCCAGCCGATCGCGATCGAGCGGATCGCGCTGCCCGTCACCCCGCCCGCCGCCCCCGCGCCGATGGGCGAGGACAACTAACGCGAGGGAGCGTCATGGCCGACCGCAAGTCCCTGTTCAAGAAGAGCCCCGGCAAGAACGGCGACGGTCGCGAGAACGCGTCGCTGGTGCGCGGCGAGTTCGAGTTCGTCGCGGAGCAGTTCGCGGACCTCGGGCTCACCGCCGAGCAGCTGCGCACCGTCGCGACCGCGGAGGGCGGGGACGACCATCCGTGGGATCTGATGATCCAGCTGATGGGGACCGACGAGCAGACCGCGCTCGAGCGTCTGAGCGTGCGCACGGGCCTTCCTTTCGAGCTCGAGCCCGTGCTCGACGAATCGGCGAACGGTTTCTACGAGCATGTGCCCCCCGACTTTGCGCGCACGCACATGGTCGCGGGCATCCGCACCGACGGCGGGGCGATGATCGTCGCCGCGGCGCAGCCCATGCAGCCCAGCGTGTTTTCGATCCTCGAGGACTACCTCCGGCTCCCGATCGAGATCGTCCTCGCGCCACGCGCCGCGGTCGCGAGCCTGACGAACCGCGGGTACGAACGCCGCGGGGATCTGGTCGAGGAGATCGTCGAGGAGATGCCGCTCGACGCGTCGGCGATCGACCTCGCGGCGGGCGCGGTGGGCAAGCAGACCGACCTGCTCGCGCTGGCGAGGCAGACCCCGGTCATCCGTCTCGTGAACATGATCCTGTTCGAGGCGTTGCGTCGCCGGGCGAGCGATGTGCACATCCATCCGATGGAGAACCGCCTGGTCATCCGCCTGCGTGTGGACGGGATGCTGGTCGACGCGTTCAGCCCCCCGCTCTCGCTCGCGCCCGCGATCAGCTCGCGCCTCAAGGTCATGACCGAGCTCGACATCGCGAACCGGCACAGCCCCCAGGACGGGCAGACCACCGTGCGGATCGGGTCTAAGAAGGTCGACATCCGCCTGTCGGTGATCCCGACGATCTACGGCGAGCGCGTCGTGCTCCGCCTGCTCGATCAGTCCACCACCCAGCTCAGCCTCGACTCGCTCGGGATGGATCCCAAGATCCAGACCCAGCTGATGGACATGGTCGACCGGCCCAACGGGATGGTGCTCGTCACGGGCCCGACCGGCTCGGGCAAGACGACCACGCTGTACGCGGCGCTCGATCGGATCGACCGGACGAGCCGGAATGTGATGACCATCGAGGATCCCGTCGAGTACCGACTCGAGGGGATCAGCCAGATGCAGGTGAACCCCAAGCGGAATGTCACCTTCGCGACCGGGCTGCGCGCGCTGCTGCGGCAGGACCCCGATGTGATCCTCGTGGGCGAGATCCGTGACCACGAGACGGCGCAGCTCGCGGTGCAGGCCTCGCTCACGGGTCACCTCGTGCTCGCGACGCTGCACACCAACGACGCGCCCAGCGCGATCCCCCGCCTGATCGACATCGGGCTCGAGCACTACCTCGTGACCTCATCCCTGCTCGGGGTGCTCGCGCAGCGCCTGCTGCGCAAGATCGATCCGGATAACGAGGGCGAGTACAAGGGCCGACTCGCGGTGCACGAGTTGCTCGCGGTGAGCGACACGATCCGCAGCCTCACGGCCCAGAACGCGGACGGCGTGACGATCTACAAGGCCGCGGTCGAAGAGGGCTTCGAGCCTATGCGCACCGATGCGCTGCGCAAGGTCGAGCAGGGCCTGACCGATCAGGCCGAGGTGTTCCGCGTGCTGCACTGATCGGCGCGTTCGCGGGCGGCGTCTGTTGTGCGCCCGAACGCGATTCGAGAAAAACCCGAAAAACCCCGAGAAAAACGCCGGTTTGCACCACGCAAAGCGGCTTTCTCCCGACGGATCCCGAAAGACCGTTGCGAGACGGTTGCAATCTGCGCACAGGGGCTGTAGGGTCGAAGTGAACCTTCATCGACAGGACCGGGATATGAGCGCACGACCGAGGAACCGCGGGGCAGACGATGTCCTTTTGGAATACAAAGAGCAGGACTACGGGTCCGATCCGACCAAGGTCCGCGAATCGGACAAGTACACCGACGAGTATGTGCGCGGATTCGTCGAGAAGTGGGACGAGCTGATCGACTGGGATCGGCGCGCCGACACCGAGGGCGATTTCTTCATCAACGCCCTCAAGGAACGGGGTGTCAAGCGTGTGCTCGACATCGCGACCGGAACCGGGTTCCACTCCATCCGCCTGATCGAGGCGGGGTTCGAGGTCGTCAGCGCCGATGGCAGCCCCTACATGCTCGCCCGGGCCTTCGAGAACGGCCGCAAACGCGGGCACATCATCCGCACCGTGCAGGCCGACTGGCGATGGCTCAACCGCAGCGTCCACGGTCGGTTCGACGCGGTGATCTGCCTGGGCAATTCGTTCACCCACCTGCACAGCGAACGCGACCGGCGAAAGACCCTCGCGGAATGCTACAGCGCGCTCCGGCACGACGGGGTGCTCATCCTCGACCAGCGGAACTACGACGGCATCCTCGACCGGGGATTCGAGAGTCAGCACAAGTACTACTACTGCGGGGACCAGGTCGTCGCGGAGCCCGAGCATGTTGACGAGGGGCTCGCGCGTTTCCGGTACGGCTTCCCGGACGGGTCGGAGTACTACCTCAACATGTTCCCGTTGCGAAAGAACTACACGCGCCGCCTGATGAGCGAAGTCGGCTTCCAGCGTGTCACCACCTACGGGGACTTCAAGGAAACCTATCGCGAGCACGAGCCCGACTTCTTTGTTCATATCGCCGAGAAGAGTTACGACAGCCTCGAGGAGGACGAGGGCGAAGCCACGCGCAACGCCTGACCGTTCTCGATCCCCGGAGCCGCCCTTATGACAACCGATACCCAGGCCGCGACCCAGACCGCACGGGATTACTACAACAGCGCCGACGCCGACAATTTCTACTTCCATATCTGGGGCGGCGAGGAC
>MDTG01045460.1_pt1 | contig 24052 bp, 20 predicted proteins | sample 811421 | NCBI WGS metagenome assembly MDTG01 (sample SAMN05326645, study PRJNA326480) | marine metagenome | isolation source: seawater | place: Pacific Ocean: South East | collected 2011
CGTCGGGCTCTCGGTCTCGGTCGTCGGGCTCTCGGTCGTCGGGCTCTCGGTCGTCGGGCTCTCGGCCTCCACGCGGTCCCGGCCCACGGCCGCGTAGATCGAGCGCGGCCCCTCGGTCTCGGTGGTCGGGCCCTCGGTCTCGGTCTCGGTCTCGGTCTCCGGCTCCTCGCCCTCGCCCTGCCCCTCGCCTTCCGGCTCAGTCACGGAGCAGCACCTGGTCGCCCTCGGCCAGGCCGCTGCGCACCTCGACTTCGGGGGGGCGCGCGCGGCCCAGGGTCACGAAGCGGCGGCGGGCTCGACCCGAGGCGTCCACGACCTCGACCAGGTCGAGCTGACCCACCTGGCGGACGGCGGCCTGGGGGATCACGAGGGCTTGGGTTTGGCCGATCGGGATCCGCAGCCGGCCAAAGAGGCCGCTGGTCAGGCCAGACGTCTGCGGGAGCGTGACCTTGACGGTCACCGTTCGGCTGGCCGGGTCGGCCTCGGGGGCGATCTCCCGCACAGCGCCCTTCAGCTCGCGCTCGAGCGCGTCGATCCACACCGCCAGCTCGTGGCCGATTCGCAGCCGCGCCGCGAGCGACTCCGCGACCGCCGCGTGCAGCTCGAGGGCGCGGGGGTCTTGCAGGCGGACCAACGTTTGGCCCGGAGAGACCGTGTCGCCGACCTCGACCTGCTTCTCGGTCACGATCCCGCTCAGCGGCGCGACCAATCGCGTGTAGCTGAGCAGCACGTCGGCGCTCTCCAGCTGGCGCTTGGCGACGGCCAGCTGCTCGCGGACCTGGGCCAGCTGGCGCTGGGCGGCGGTGATCTGGCTGGCGGCGGCGGTCAGGTCCGCCTGGGCCACGTCGCGCGCGGCGACGGCCCGGTCGAGGGCCTCCTGGGTCGCAGCGCCGCTGCGGACCAGCGACTGGACGCGGACGAAGTCCGACTCTGCCTGGCGGAAGCGGGCCCGGACGGCGTCCCGAGTGGCTTGGGAAGCCTCCACCTGGGCGCGCTGGGCCTTGAGCTGCTCCTCGGCGGCCCGGACCTGAGCCGCGGCGCTGGCTCGCTGGGCGAGCGGGTCACGGGCGTCGAGGACCGCCACCAGGGTCGCGCTCGCGACTCCGGCGCCGCCCTCGACCCGCTCACCGGGCTCGACGTGCAGCTCAACGACCTCCGCGAGCAGCTTGCTGGCCACCGCGACCCGGTAGCGCGAGCGAACCGTGCCGACCTGCTCGATCACGTCTGGGTAGGCGCGAGAGCGGACGGGCGCGGTCTGGCCCGACGCCAGGGCGCCCGGGTCGGGGAGCAGCTCGGCGGGCGCGATCTTGTCGCGGAGGGTCCCGGCCAGGAAGAGCATCAGCCCGACCAGGGTCACGAGGAGCGCCCCCAAGGGCAGGAGCCGTCGCAGGAGACCGCCTCGCTCGGCGCTAGCAGGATCGACCACGGGGCCCTTCCCTTCTCCTCCCAGCGTCGCAAAGCGCGGACCGAGACGCTACGTGCGCTCGTGTGTGCAACGTGTCCCGGAATGTCTCGTCGCTGAGACGTTGCATGAATCACGTCGCGGGCGCGTGACGGGTTCGTCGCGGCGTGCTGCGGGCAAAACGCAAAGAGCCGCGCCCTGGGGGACGCGGCTCCTGACGGTGTCTTGGTGAGTCGGGCTACTTGCTGTCGGCCTTCTTGGCCGAGGCGGGCATGGCCTCGGTCTTCTTGCGGAGCATGATCTCCACGCGCCGGTTGCGCGACTTGTTGCCGGCTTCGATCGGGTGCAGGAAGCCCCAGCTGCTCGTGAAGAGGCGCTCGTTCTCGATCCCCTTCTCGATCAGGTAGCGGCGCACGCTGTTGGCGCGCATGGCGGCCAGGTCCCAGTTGTCGCGGTAGCGCGACTTGGTCCGGCGGATCGGGTCGCTGTCGCTGTGGCCCGCGACCTCGATCTCGTAGCTGGCGTACTGCTCCTCCTGCAGCTTGCTGACCAGGGGCTGGAGCGCCTTCTGGCCGGCGGAGGTCAGCTCGTGACGGCCCGGGCGGAAGAAGACCTCGCCCTTGAGCACGATTCCGCCGTACTGGCTGATCTCGAGCTTCTCGCCCCCGTCCTGGGCCTCGCTGAGCTGGCTCAGGCGCTCCTGGAGGCGCTCGTCGAGCTTGGTGCGAGCCTCGCGCAGGGCGTCGTAGGCCAGCGCCAGCTTCTCCTTGTTGGCCCGCGCGTCGCCCTTGGCGATCTCGAGCTCGCGCTGGGCCAGGCGCTTGTCCACGTTGGCCTGCTCGGTGGCCTGCTCGGCCGAGTCGAGCTGCCAGTTCAGCTCGCGGATCCGCTCCTCGAGAGGCTCGGTGCTCGAGCAGCCAGTGGCGCACAGGAAGAGGGTCGCGGCGATGAGGGTGAGGTGCTTCATGGGTTCCTCCCGAGGGGCTTCCTCCGTCTATCGGCCCCGCTTCGCAGCGACTTGAAGGAATTTCAGCAGCCAAGTTCAGCCCAGCTCCAGCGGGGGCTGCGACTAAAATCTCCCCATGAGAATCCTGCCGCTCCTCGTCCTGGTCGCCGGCCTGTGCACCGCCTGCGTCCCCACCGTCCGCGTCGTGGCCCTGGGCAGCTTCGACGACGCTCAGCAGCGGCGCCTCTCGGGGGTCTCGCCGGTGGACTCGGCCCTCGGCGACAGCGACCACCTGATCGTGGACTTCGACGCCGAGCCGCCCGCCGACACGCTCCTGTTCCGAGGCGTGGGGGTCAGCGCGATCACGGCCTGGCCGGACGGCAAGGGCTGCTCGATCGTGTGGGCCGTCCCTCAGGCGAAGGAGGCGCCGCGGACCTGGCACTTCCGCCTGCGGCCGGCCGCCCGCCGCCAGATCCAGCTCGTCGGCGCCGAGCCCGAGCACTACGACGGCAAGGAGCAGGCCTTCCTGCTGCGGGCCGACGGGGTCGTGTGCGCCATGAGTCCGGACGGCAAGGAGTGGCAGCCCGTGCTGCGCGCCGAGCAGGTGGTCGAGGAGGAAGACTAGGACTAGGGGATCTGCCGATCGTGTAGCGAAGGCGCTACGCGAGCGACTGCCTTCGCCGGCCTGCCAGCCGCAGCCTTCCTGTCTTCCTCACTTCCTGCTTTCCTGCTTAGGTCGCCGCGTCCTGACGCCCACGACAGCCTTCCTAGGCCGCGGGGGCAGCCACTCCACCCAGGACCCAAGGCAGGAGGGCGCGACGGATCGCGACCTTGAGCGCCAGCTCGGGCTCGCCTGGGCGGAGCCCCACGCGAGCGTGCTCGATCGCGCCGCCCACGGCGAAGGGGAGCGCCCAGCGCTGACTGAGGCTGGGGTCGTGGCCGCGCAGCTCGCGCTTCTCGGGGGGCGCGCCGAGGACGCCGGCCACCAGGCGCGTGTGGACGCCCAGCAGGCGGCGCGTGTCGCGCTCGGCCAGGTCGTCCACCTCGCGCCAGCCGCAGGATTCCTCGTCGCGGAGGTAGGGCTCGAGCGCAGCGCGGGTCTGCCCGCAGGGCGCGTTGCGGTAGCGCTCGAGCGCGTCGAGCGCGCCGGCGGCCTCAGCGAGCAGGAGCGGAACCTGCGCCAGGGAGGAGTCGCTGCGCTCCTCACGCGGGATCGTCACGATCCGGTTGGCGACCCGGCGAAAGGCCCACAGGTTGGCGGCCAGGCCGACCCGCAGGCAGGCCCGCTGGCCCCAGCGGGCTAGGCCTTCGGCCCACACCCGCAGCTCGTCGCCGGGGAGGGGGCGGTCCATGAAGTCGCCGAGGTCCTCCGACCACACGCGCTGGGTTCGTGCTGGCGGCACGCTGGGATCGACCCCGACCGGCAGCAGCTCGCGCGCGGCGGGGTGGCCCAGCGCGCTGGCGAGCTCGAGCTGGCCCACGCTGAGCGTCCCGTAGCGCACGCGCGCGGCCAGCAAAGCGGCTTCGTCCTCGACGCAGCGGGTGCGTCGCCAGAGCTGCTCGAGGGCGTGCAGGGTCGTCCGTCGCATGGGGCCTCCAGGCCCGACCCATGAACGAGTTCCGTGCCTACGCCTAAGTGCCCTGAACCCGATGGGCAAGGGGGCTTTTCAGCTCGCTTGGGGCTCGCTTGAAAGGCTCACGAACAGAGTCCCGCTCGCCCTAAGTCGTTGCGCAGCAGCCGTTCGCTAGGAAGGCGTCCGGATTTGGCCGCCATCCCCTCCCCTACTTTCGAAGGAAGGAAGAGAGTCGCCCATGAACCGCCTCGCGCTCGCGCTCTTCACGCTGCTGCTGCTCGTCGCCCCCGAGGCGCGCGCCCAAGCCGACCCCTGGGCCGACTACCGGATCCCGACCGACTGGCAGGGCCACCGCTACACGCCCTCGCCCCAGGACTGGCGCCAGCTCGCCGTCTACCAGGTCATGACCGATCGCTTCTTCAACGGCGACCCCAGCAACGACCAGGCGCACGACTTCTCGGACCGCTTCGGCCTCAGCTCGAGCAGCAAGCCGGGCTGGCGGCGCACGATCGGCGGCGACTTCAAGGGGCTGACCCAGCACCTCGACTACGTCAAGTCGCTCGGCTTCGACGTGATCTGGATCTCGGCGCCCATGATCGGCGCCGAGCCCAACGGCTACGCGCCGGTCACCTACTCGATCCTCGACCCCAAGCTGGGCACGGTCGCCGAGTTCCGCCAGCTGATCGACGAGGCCCACGCGCGGGGCATGTTCGTCGTGATCGACTGCGTCGCGAACCACTTCGCCAACTGGTTCCAGGACCACAACGGCTTCAACGGCGGCGGCTACGGCCCGCTGCACTACCGGCGCCCGGGTCAGCGCGAGTACGGCGCCCCCTTCGGAGACCCGCTCGGTCCCAACGACTTCCACAACCACGGCTGGGTCAACGACTGGAACAACGGCTATCAGCTCGAGAAGGGCGAGCTGGTCGGGCTGGACGACCTGCGCACCGAGACCGACCACGTGCGCAACTACGTGATCGAGCGCTGGAGCCGGGTGATCAAGGCCTTCGACGTGGACGGCTTCCGGGTCGACGCGATCAAGCACATCAACGTGGCGGACATGGCCCGCATGTGCGCCGCCTGGCGCGCCGTCGCGGCCTCGGTCGGCAAGACCAACTTCTACATGTTCGGCGAGGCCTACTCGGGCTCCCACGGCGCGGTCGGCTACTACACCGGCAGCAAGGCGGGGACGCAGAGCAAGGTCATGAACGGCATGATGGACTACGCGATGTACCTCGGCGGCGTCCCCTGGAAGCTCTTCGGCGATCGCTGGGGCCTCAAGAGCTGGATCGAGGGCCAGAACAACGGCTCCTACGACATGGGCCAGGGCGACGGCGTCAACCGCTGGGACTTCGGCAACCTCAACCTGCACTTCGCCGACAACCACGACCAGCCCCGCTTCCTCTCCACGGTCGGCGACTGGGAGCAAATGGCCGCGATCACGGCGCTGATGACCACGATCGAGGGCGTGGGCGCGCTCTACTACGGGAGCGAGCAGGCCTTCAACACGGGCGGCAAGGAGGGGGTCGGGCCCTACGCGGCCATGTTCGACCACCCCTTCCAGCGGGACAACGCGCGGGGCGATCGCCTCGACATGACCTACTGGCTCTACAAGAAGATCGCCCGGATCATGCGCGCTCGCCGGCAGATCGGCGGCGGGCTGGGCTTCGGGACCCAGGTCCAGGACCCGCGCAGCGGCGTGTTCGCGTTCAAGCGCGGCGACGACGCCTTGATCGCGATCAACGGCACCGGTCAGCAGCAGAGCGCCACGCTCTGGTTCGGCAACGGCCAGTTCACCGACCTCGTCGGCGGGCAGAGCGTCAACGGGCCGCAGGCCAGCGTGACGCTCCCCAAGTTCGGCGTGGCGATCTTCGTCAAGAACGGGCGGACCGCCGACCTCGAGCCCCTCGTCGAGTCGGTCTCGCCGGGGCACGCCACGAGCAGCGGCGACAACACGATCGAGATCGAGTTCGACCGCGACATGGACCCCATGAGCACCGCGGCCGCGGCCTCGATCTTCCCCAACCCCGGCGGCACCTGGACGGTCTCGGGGCGCAAGCTGATCCACCGCGGCGGCGCCTTCAACAAGGGCTGGATGTACACCCTCCGCGTCGCGGGGAGCGCCAAGGGCGCCAACGGCAAGCCGGTCGCGGGCGGCTTCGTGTCGCGCTTCTGGTCGACGGGGGCCGGTCCTGCCCTGCGCTCGCCGGAGGTCTCGGGCAACGTCGTCACGATCCGCCACGCGGGCGGCAACGACGTGCGCCTCAAGGGCAGCTGGAAGGTCACCGGCGGCGCCCATGGCCGCTACAGCGCCGAGTGGGACAGCGCCTGGGGCGGCGGCGCCGAGCTGCCGCTCGTGCAGACCAACGGGGTGTGGGAGATCACCCTCGAGCTGCAGGCCAACTACCGCTACGAGTACGGGCTGGTCGTCGACGGGCGCTGGGCTCGCGACGCCTCCAACGCCAGCGTGGCCCAGAGCGGCAACAGCCAGCTGACCACCGGTCGCTCGCCCGAGGTCCACGGCAACACGGTCACGATCCGCCACGCGGGCGGCAACGACGTGCGCCTCAAGGGCGCCTGGAAGGTGAGCGGCGGCGGCGCGGGCCGCTACCAGGCCGACGCCGACGCCACCTGGGACGGGGGCGCCAGCGTGCCCCTCGTGCAGAACAAGGGCCTGTGGGAGGTCACCCTGACCCTGCCCCCCGGCCGGGGCTTCGAGTACGGGCTGGTCGTCGACGGCCAGTGGAGCACGGACGCCTTCAACGCGACCAAGGCCCCCAGCGGCAACAGCGCGCTCAGCACCTCGGGCGTGCTCCGCTCGCCGGTGGTCGCGGGCAACGTCGTCACCTTCCGCTACGCCGGCGGCTCGCGGGTCGAACTCAAGGGCAGCTGGCGGATCACGGGCGGCAGCCAAGGGGCCTACACGGCGGTCCACGACCCGACCTGGAACGGCGGGAGCAGCACGCCCCTGGTGCGCAAGAACGGCGTCTGGGAGCTGACCCTGACCCTGCCGGCCAGGGCCCAGACCTACGAGTACGGGTTCGTGGTGGACGGCCACTGGGCCGGCGACCCGAGCAACCGCGCCACCGCCAGCAACGGCAACGACCGCTTCGAGGTCCGCTAGCGAGGAAACTCCCGGTTCGTGTCCCTCGTGTTCCAGGCGCGAGGACCGTACGGACCCGCCTTGACATGGCGACATAGAAGGAAAGCAGGAAAGAAGGAACTCAGGAAGAAGAGCAGGTCGGAGATCCACCGGCATCGACGAAGAGCGACCGCTCTCACCTGCCTGGCAGCCGCAGCCTTCCTTGCTTCCTGCTCTCCTGCTTTCCTTCTTAAACCGCCTCGTGCGACTGCCCTCGCCTCCCCAGCGGGTGGCGCGAGCGCGGTGGAGGGCTGGCCTTCCTCACCCCAACCGGTTGGCGAACTCACGGGTCGTGACCCAGCGCCCGCCGTGGAACACGCGGATCTGGTTGACCGACTGGCGCAGGGCGTCCTCGTCGCGGCGCGCCTTGAGCTGGGACTTCTCGATGTCCTCGAGCGCGCGCGTGGCCAGGCCCCAGAGGTCCTCCCAGGTGCCCTTGGCGAAGGGGATCACGCGCAGGCTGACGGTGATATCGCCCGAGTCGAGCAGGTCCTCACCCGGGAAGCGGGTCTTGATCACCTCCTTGCTCAGGCGGACGGCCCACATGCAGAGCTCGCCCGGCTGGAGCAGGGGCAGGATCACGCCGAAGCCCTCGTGGCCGATCCGGCCCGGGATCCCGCCCCGGTAGTCGGTGCCCACGTCGAGGGTGTGCTCGTTGCAGCGGCGCAGGACCGCAGAGCCGACCCCGGTCAGGACGCCCGAGACGGCCTGGCTGACCTTGCTGGGGTCGATCCGGGCCGAGGTCTCGAGGGTCTGCTTGTAGAGCTTGAGCGTGTCGACCATGCCGACCACGAGGCCGCCCATGAGCTTGCCCTTGGTCAGGTCGAACAGGCTGATGTTGCGCTCGAGCTCGTGCTTGAGGTGGGCCTCGGTGTAGAGCCCCGTGACCGGGTCGCGCAGCTGGCAGGTGGGAGCGGTGATCGCCTGGGCCAGAATGCTGCGCATGCTCTTCTCGACGTCGCCCAGCTCGCGCCGGATCGGGGTCCCGAACAGCGCCAGCACGCCGACGCGGGTCTTCTCGGTCACGCGGCCGACCTGCTTCTCGAAGTGGAGCGGGATCGCGAGCACCGAGAGGTCGCCCGAGCCGAGGTCGTCCTCGGGCTTGGGGTCGCGCAGCAGGACGACCTTCTTCTCGATATCGCAGCCGTAGAAGGCGTCCTCCTCGTAGGCCAGCGCGATCGCCTTGAGCGCGGCGCCCTGGGCGAGCTCTTCGCTGTGGGGCACGGGCTTGCCGACCTCGAGCTCCGGCAGCGCCTCGGCGTCCGACTGGCTGACGCGGTTGCCCTCGCCGAAGCCGCTCTTGACCTGCAGCACCCAGTCGCCCTCGTCGGGCGTCGGCTTGACCGCGGGGTCGGCGACGAAGAGCGACACGTCGTCGCAAGCCAGGGCCGACTTGAGCCGGTTGCGCAGCGCGCGCCCGGTCTGCTCGAGGTCACCGGCCTCGAACACCCCCGCCAGGCTCTCGAAGAGGCGCGTGAGAAAGTCTTCCGCCTCCTCGGTGACCCCGCTCTTGAAGAAGAAGCGCGTCCAGCCGCTTTGCCGCTCTTCCGCCATGACCAACCCTCCCGCGAATCTGCTGGACTCTAGACGCTGAGAGGGCGGCGCGCTAATCGTCCTCTTCGCCGAGCAGGACCTCGCGCCGCCGCTCCGTGGTGACGCGCTCCAGGCGAGTGAAGCGCTCGGCCAGGAAGCCCTCGACGAGGGCCTGCGCGCCCTGGGGGTCCATGCGCTCGCCCTTGGCGTAGGTCGCGACCAGGCGCGGCTCGCCGAGCACCCCCGCCACCCTCAGGTCGTGCGGGCGGCGGACCGTGACGTGGTCCTTGGCTCCCGCGACGAGCTTGGAGAAGGCCTGCACGTCGAGGAGCAGGCGCTCGTCGCGCGCGGCGAGCGCTTCGCAGAGCCCGAGCTCGAGCTCGAGCGGGAGCAGGTAGTGGATTCGCAGCTTGCTCGCGCAGTCGAGGGTCTCGAAGGCGAGCACCTGCACGGGGTCTAGCCGCGGGTGACGCGGAAGCTCGTGACCGGGTCCCCCATGGCCTGGCTGGTCAGCGGGGTGGCGCGGTAGACGTCGGCGCTGCGGAAGGTGCGTTGGTAGAACTCCTCGGTCAGGGCCGGCTTGTCCTGGATTCCGCCCACGTAGACGAGGTTCATCACGCCGGCGGCGCCGCCCTGGGCCAGCCAGCTGACGGGGTGGCTGGCCTCGCCGTACATGCCCACGTAGCCCGAGCTCTCGTAGTCGTCGTGGATCACGAACTCGGCCTCGTCGGGGCCGACCTTGGTCACCTGCCAGCGGCCCCAGCCGAAGGCGTTGACGACGGCCATCATGCCGTGGACCCAGTCCTCGGGCGTCTTCAGGGTCGGGCGGATCAGCGCGTCCCACTCGGTCGAGCTCATGATCCCGCCGAAGGTGTTGAAGGCGCACACGTGGCCCGCCTCGACCATGAGCGGCTCGGCGACCTTGAGGCCGGTCTCGCCGTAGGCCGCTTGCAGCGCGCGGGTCAGCTCGAAGGACACGCGGTTGTAGTAGTTGGCGAAGTGGCGGGTCAGGTAGACGCCGAAGGCGTTGGCGATCCCCTGCGCGTCGCCGGCGAGGTCGAGGCCCGCGACGGCCGAGAGGATTCCCTCGTAGTCGACGCTGGTGGCGGGGATCTCGCGAATCTCGTGACGCTCGGAGAGCCGACCGACCCCCACGCCCGCGTTCTCGCCCGAGAACACGGTGTAGTTGGCTTCACCCAGCGCCAGCTCGTAGCGGCTGGTGCCGCCCTCGGCTTGTGAGACGCAGCTGGTCTGGGTCGCGCTGAAGCTGCCCAGGGGCTGGTCGTAGATCGCGGCCATGGCGCCGGCCAGCCAGCCGGTGGTGAAGAAGTCGAGGGGGGTCTCGCTGGGGCCCCACTTGGCCTTCCAGCCCATGCCGTAGTGGCCGTTGGGGGTCTCGGTGGCGCCGCCCTCCGGCCCGAGCGTCGAGAGGTCCAGCGTGCCGAAGCCCGACCAGCGATAGATATCGGCGGCCAGCTCCTTGCGCGCCTCGACCTCGCTCAGCGAGAGCTCGGCGAAGGCCTTGGCCAGCTGGCTGTGGCTGCACTCCGCCGCGGCGCCGACCAGGAAGGGCTTGGCGTCGACGCCCTCCGCGTCCAGGATCGTGCGCTGGAGGAAGGTGTTGTAGTGGTGGCAGTGGAAGACCAGGGGCTCGCCGCCGACGGTCATGCGGCGGTGGTCGAGGTCGACCTGGAGGGGGATCTCTAGGGCCATGAGCTCTCTTCTACTGCTGCGCTAGCGAGGGCAGGGCTTGCCGACGACTTCGCTCGCGGCTTGCCGCACGCGGTCCAGGCACTCGGCGGAGCACTTGGTCTCCGGAGTGACGTCGCCGAGGGCCACGCCCTCCTTGAGGGTGGTCGCGAGCACCTTCAGCCGGAGGCGGCTGATGGCGTGGATGTCACCGTTCGTGCGCACCCAATCGACGACTTGGTAAATGCTGCTCACTGGATCCTCGCAAGGGACATGGTAGCCCCTGTCTGGCAGCGCACAACTACCTGCTGAGCAGCCTGCGCGCGAGCTGTGCGGGGGGCAGCAGCTCCTCGGTGGCGCCCAGGGCTTGGGTGGCGGCGGGCATGCCGAACACCGCCGAGCTGGCTTCGTCCTGGGCCAGGACCAGGCCGCCGGCTTGGGCCACGGCCAGCGCTCCGCGGGCGCCGTCCTCGCCCATGCCGCTCAATACGACCGCGACGCCCGCCTCGCCCTCGATCTCGGCCAGGGAGCGGAGGAGCACGTCGCCGGAGGGCACGTGGGGCTCTCGGCCCTCGGGCGGGCCGAGGGAGAGCGTGCGGTCGGCCTCGAGGCGCAGGTGCTGATCGCCCGGCGCGAGCCACACCTGACCCGCGCGGACGCGGGCGCCGGGGTGGGCGAGGGAGACGGGCAGCGGGCAGTCGCGGTCGAGGGTCCGCGCGAAGAAGGGCAAGAAGCCAGCGCTCATGTGCTGAACCACGAGCAGGCACAGGGGCGCTTCGCGCGGGATCTGGCCGAGGAAGGCCTGCAGCGCGCCCGGGCCGCCGGTGGAGGCGACGACGCCGACGACCCGCAGGTCCCCCGAGGAGCTGCGCGCCAGGGGGCGGGCGAGGGCTCGCGGGATTCGCGGGTGGACGACCAGACCGACTTGGGTCGCGTCGCGCAGCCGCTTGGACAGGTCGTCCGGGGGAAAGAGCCCGAGCACGTCCAGGGCGCCCCGCTCGAGCCAGAAGGCGCGTTGGCCTGCGCCCAGCGAGCCGATCACCAAGACCGGGCGCGGGCGAAGGCGCATCAGCTCGCCCAGCAGCAGCTCGGCCGCGACGGGGGAGCTCTGCGGCGCGAGCAGGAGCACGTCCGTCCAGGAGAGCTCGTCGAGGGACTCCCGCAGGGTCCGCCGGCGGACCCGCTCCCCGCGCAGGGCCTCGGCCCAGGGCTCGGTCTCCTCGGCCTCACCGGCGAGGAGGATCTTGGGCTCGTCGCTCACGCTCAGCAGCCTGCCCGGGGCTACTCCGCGGCGCTCAGGCGGTATGGCGCGAGCTGGTCGCGCAGCTCGCCGGCGCGGTTGTTGAGCTCGGCGGTGGCGCGGGTGCACTCGCGCGCGCCCGCCACGGACTGCGCGAGCAGGTCGGAGACGGCGTTCATGCTCTGGGTCACCTGGCGGGTGCCGCTCTGCTGCTGCTGGCTGGTCAGGCGGATCGTCTCGGCCGAGCGGGTCGTCTCCTCCGAGAGCTTGACGCCCTCCTCGGTCGCGAGCACCGAGGCCTGGCTGGCCTCGCGGATCGTGGTGACCAGCTCCTGGATCTCGCGCACCGACTCGACCACGTTCTCCGCCAGGCGGCGCATCTCCTCGGCGACCAGGATGAAGCCCTTGCCCGCCTCGCCGGCCTTGGTGCCCTCCAGGGCCGCGTTGAGCGCGAGGATGTCGCTACGATCGGCGATCGCGTTGATTCCGACCAGGGCGTCGCTGATCTTCTGGGTCAGCTGGTTGAGCTGGTTGGCGCGGTCGGCGATCACCTCGTTGGACTGGCGCGTGCGCTGGGCGTTGGTGTGCACCTGCTCGGCTGCGCGCGCGATCTGCTCGGCCGCCTCGAGCAGCGAGTCCATGGTGCGGCGGGTCTCCTCGACCGCGCCGGCCTGCTCGTGGGCGCTCTGCTCCTGGAAGCGCAGCGCGGCGAGGATCTGCTGGGTGCCGGCCTCGAGCTCGTTGCTGGACGAGGAGAGGTTGCTGATCAGCTCGCGCTGGTCGTCGATCGCGGTCTTGAGCGAGCGCGCCAGGGGTCCTTCGAGCGTGACCTCGCGGCTGAGGTCCCGCTGCGCGACCGCCTCCGCGTGGGCGGCGATCGCCGCCAGCTGCTGGCGCTGGCGCTCCAGCGCGTCGAGCAGCGCGACGCAGGCTCCCTGGACCTCGGGGAGGGCCTGGTCGGTCTGGCCGCTGGCGGAGGCGTCGGCGAAGCGGGCGACTCGGGCTAGCTCCTCGCGCTCGGCGCCGCTGAGGGCGAACACGAGGCCAGCGGCGAGCACGCCCGCGCCGAGGGTCAAGCCCGCCGTCAGCGGCGCGCCCAGGGAGGAGAAGGCCAGCCCGCCGCCGACGAGGGCGGGCGCGCAGGTCAATCCAGCCAGTGCCAAGGGGCTGCGTGGGTCCATGCTTGGTCCTCCTCCGCGCGCTCGGGCGCGGCAGCGTGCCTAAGCCTCGCGGGGCTCCGCGAGGGGGTCGGGTTCGTGCAGCTTGCAGGCTGCGATCTGGCGTCCACAAGAGCCGCCGACGAGCTCGCGCTCGAAGGCGTCCACGTCGGGCGCCGCTTGGAGCAGGCGCTGAGTGCGCGCGTAGGCCTGCGCGGCCTCGGGGTAGCGCGCCTCGGCGTAGAGCAGGCCGGCCAGCTGGAAGGCGGCCTCCCACAGGTTGGGGTCCAGCAGGAGCGCGCGGCGCAAGGCGGCCTCGGCCTCGGCGGGCTGCCCGAGCCGGCGGTGCGCGCGGGCGGCCTCCCAGTGCGCGCGGGCGTCGAGCTCCTCGGCGGCCTCGGCCTCGCAGAGGGCCGTCGCGGCGTCGGCCTCGCGCCCCTGCTCCTCGAACACGAGGGCCTTGAGCAGGCGGCTCGAGGGCGGCTGCTTCTCCTGGGTCAGGGCGTGCGCGCTGTTGAGCGCCTCGAGCGCGATCTCCTTGGGGGTGCGGTGCACCTCGAGCGGCGGGAGCGGGGGGAGCGCCGCCTCTGGATCGCGGACGTAGGCGTAGCCCGCGTCGCGGTGGGCCAGGAAGCTGGGGTGCAGGCCGACCTCGGCGGGGACCTGCTCCGCGGGGCTGAGCAGGAGCAGCCCGCCGGGCGCCAGGCGGCGCGCCAAGCGGTGGAGGGTCTCGAGGCGCGCGCGCTCCTCGAAGTAGATCAGCACGTTGCGGCAGCAGATCAGGTCCCAGCCCTGGCCGCTCTCGGGCCAAGGGTAGACCGCGTCGGGGTCGGCCAGGTTCAGCTGCCGGAAGTGGACTCGCTGGCGGATCCGCTCGGGGACGCGGCCCTCGACCAGGCGCAGGCGGTCCCGATAGCGAGGCGGCAAGTCGCGGAGCTGGTTCGCGGTGTAGCGCCCCTCGCGGGCCACGGCGAGGGACTGCGGCGAGAGGTCGGTCCCGAGCACCTCGGTCTCGCTCTCGCTGAAGAGCAGCGCGAGCGAGTAGGGCTCCATACCGTTGGCGCAGCCGGCGCTCCACAGCTTGAGCGGACCCGGGCGCGTGCGGAGCAGGCGGGCGATCGCCGCGAGCTGCTCGGGGTGCCGGAAGAAGGAGGTCTTGCCGATCAGGGCCCGCTCGAGCAGCTCGATCCAGCGGGGGTCGCTGAGGGGGGCGCGCTCGAGGCTCGAGATCCGCTGGGCCAGCGAGGTGGTGGGGTCGAGCCCGGCCAGCAGGACCTCCTCCACCTGGGCCAGGGTCCGGCTGGAGGGAGAGAGCCCGAGCCGGCGGCGCAGGAGCTCGGCGGGGGGGCGGGCGCTCACTCGACCAGCCTGCGCAAGGTCTCGACCAGCTCGTCGCCGCGGAACTTGGACTTGTCGATGAACGCGTCGGCGCCAGCGTCGAGGCAGGCACGTCGCTCGGCGGCCGAGCCGCGAGTGGTGATGATCACGACGGGGAGGTGGGGGCCGGGCCGGGCGCGGATCTGGCGGGTCAGCTCGCGGCCGCCCATGCGGGGCATCTCGAGGTCGCTGAGGACCAGGGCAGGCTTGGCCTCGCTGAGGCGCTCCAGGGCGTCGACGCCGTCGCGGGCCTGGATGGCCTGGTAGCCAATGCTCTCGACCACCTGCGCCATCACTTCGCGCGTGATCTCGGAGTCGTCGACCACGAGCACCCGGATCTTCTTGGGGCGGGGCGCGCGGCGGCCCGCCGCGCGGCGGGCAACCGCCTGCCGGGCCAGCGCGAGGGGGTCGAGCTGGAGCGCGACCGAGCCGTCGGCCAGCACGCAAGAGCTCTGCACGAGCTCGAGCTCGGCCAGGAAGGGGTCGAGCGGGCGGAAGGCCACGTCGCGCTGGCCCTGGATCGCGTCGGGGGCCAGGGCCAGGAGGCCGCGGCGGGTGCGCAGCAACACGAGGGGCGTCGGGCCCTCGGGCGCGGCCGGACCGCTCCCCGGGAGCAGGTCGCGCAGGGTCAGGAGCGGGATCGTGGTCTCGCCCAGGCGCAGGCCCGGGCGGCCCGCGAGGCTGGTGCGCTGACCTGGCTCGAGCTGCGTGACCCGCTCGACGCGGTCCACGGCGAGGGCGTAGGGGCTGCCCTTGGCGACGCAGATCAGGGCCTGGCTGAGGGCGAGGTCGAGGGGGAGCCGGAGGCGGAACTCGGTCCCGAGGCCGAGGTCCGAGCGGACCTCGAGGTCCCCGCCCAGCTCTTGCAGGCGCTGACGGACGACGTCGAGGCCGACCCCGCGACCGGCCAGCTCGCTCAGCTCGCTGGCCGTCGAGAAGCCCGGCTGGAAGATCAGCTCGAAGGCCTCGTCTTCGCTCAGGACCTCATCGGGGCCGATCAGGCCGCGCTCGCGGGCTGCCTCCTGGAGCGCGAAGGGGTCGAGCCCCTTGCCGTCGTCGGCGACGACCACCTCGACGTGCGCGCCCGACTGGCGCACGGTCAGCTCGAGCAAGCCGGCGGCCTCCTTGCCTGCGCTGGCGCGGGCCTGGGGGCGCTCGATCCCGTGAGCGATCGCGTTGCGGATCAGGTGGAGCAGCGGCTCGCTCAGGACCTCGAGCACCGCCTGGTCGACCTCGACGGCCTCGGCGCGGATCTCGACGTTGATCTCCTTGTCGGCGGTCCGGGCCAGGTCACGGGCCGAGCGGCGGTAGCCCTCGAGCAGGTCGCGGATCGGGGAGAGGCGCAGCTGGCGGAGCTGGTCGCTGAGCTCGCTGACGAAGCGCGCGTTGCGGAAGGCGTCGCCGCTGGTCTCGCGGGCGAGCTGGACCAGGCCGCTCAGCCAGGGCGGCTCCTGGCCGCGCGTCGCGCGGCGGACCTCGCGCACGATCTCGAGCAGCCCGCGGGCCCGGCGCTCGCTGCGGTCGCGCAGCATCAGCAGGTCGCTGGCGAGCTCCGAGAGGCGCGCGATCCGCTCGGGGTCGACGCGCAGCAGGGTCTGGCGCTCTCGCTCGGTCCAGGGCTGGGCGATCTGCTCCCGGTTGGGCTCCGAGGGCGCCGCGCTCTGCTCTCCGCCCCTCAGCTCGCCCAGGAGCGCCTCGAGCTGCTCGGGGGGGAGCTGCTCTCCCGAGACGGCGAGGCTCATGGCGTCCAGCGCCGCCAGCGCGGCGTCCAGCAGGTCGGGCGAGCGCTCGCGCTGGCCGGTGTGGACCGTCCCCAGCGCGTCCTCGACGGCGTGGCTGAGCTGGGCCAGGACCTGCCGCCCGAGCACGTTGGCCTCGCCCTTGAGGGTGTGCAGCTCGCGCAGGGTCTCGCCCAGCGAGGCCTCCTCGTCGCCCTCCCAGGCGAGGAGCTCCTGCTCGATCCGCTTGATCCGCGCCGCGGCGACCTCTCGGAAGCGGTCGTGGACGCTCACGAGACTCGGCCTGGGTCGACGAGGAGCAGCGGAGCCGCGGCGCCGAGGAGGACCAGCCCGGTGATCGCGGGGTGAGCGGAGAGGGGCGGCGGCAGGGGGGTGAGGGCGTCGGCCGCGACCTGCTGGACGGCGCCGCGGGCCCCGAGCGCGACCCGGCGTCCGCCGACCTCGACCAGGACGCCCTCGCTGGCGGGCAGGCCGAGGGATTCGGGCAGGCTCCCCTCGGCGGGGAGGTCGGCGTCGGGCTCCAGGAAGCGCTCGATGGAGTCGAGGCGCAGGGCGAGGGAGTGTGCGCCGAGCTCGAAGCGGAGGAGCTCGATCACCGCCGTCCTCGCGCTGCGGCGGCGCGGAGCAGGGCCGGAATGTCGAGCACCTGGGCCGCGCCTTCCTCGAGGTCGACCAGGCCCAGGGCGAAGCGCAGCCCGGGCTCCGCCGGGCGGGTGGCGAGGCTGCGGATCCCGCGGATCCTCCGCGCCGGGAGCGCGACCGACATGTCGGCCGCGCGCAGCACGACCAGGCGGCCGCGCTCGCCTTCACGGGGCAGGTCGAGGAAGGCCTCGACGTCGAGGATCGGCAGCGCGCGCCCGCGATGATTCACGACGGCGGGCACGTGGGCCGGGGCCGTGGGGATCTCGGTGCGCGGGAGGTCGTTGCGGAGCACGATCTCGACTTGCCCTGCGGGGAGCGCGTAGCAGTCTTCGCCGAGGTCGAGGAGGAGCAGCGCCTGCTCCGCGCGAGCTTCTGGGGGGGTGTCGCTCACGACCGGCTAGCCAGCCCCGTCGCTCACGAGGAGCGGCGAGCCTTGGACTCCGCGACTGCCTGGTTGACTCGCCGGGTCAGCGCCGCCCGCGAGATCGCGCTGCTGACCAGGTGGGCGTCGGCGCCCTCGACCGGCTGGCGCGAGACCACGAGCAGGGCCACTCCTTCGAGCAGTCCGCGCTGGCGCAGTCGGGAGGCGACCTCGTTCAGCGGGCGGCTGAAGGCGCCCTCGTGCAGGACGGCCAGCTGAACGGCGCCCTCGCGCAGGGCGCGGTCGACGCCGAAGGGTCCGCGCACCTCGGTCTCCACCCCGAGCGCGTTGAGGTGGCCGACCAGCTCGGACTCGACGTCGACGGGCGTGATCACGATCGCCTTGAGGCTCAGCCGGCGGAAGCGACCGCTCTCGTCGAGCTTGCTCCGGCGGAGCGCCTGCAGGCGTCGAGCCAATGCTGGCCCGCGGACCGACTTGGGCAAGGCCTCGGCCGCGCCGCACTCCCGGGCCAGGCGGCGCAGGTTCTCCTCGTTCTCGGTCGCCGAGTAGAGGACCACCGAGGTGTTGCCGAGCGCGTCGGTCTTGCGCAGGGCGGCGACGACGTCCGGTCCCTTGAGGGCCGGCATGTCCACGTCGAGGAGCAGCACGTGGGGGGAGAACTTGCGCAGCTGGGAGGCGACCAGGATCGGGTTCGTGGCCGTCTCGACTTCGAAGCCCTCCGCGCTCAGTCCCTCCGCCGTAGCGAGGAGGATGACCTCGCTGTCGTCGACCACCAGTACACGTAAGGGACTTGCCATGGACCCCCCCGCAGGTCACACCGCCTGAGAATAGCCATCCCCTGACGCCATCGCGACCTGAAGTGAAATATTGGCCGGATTGGGACGCAAGTGCCCCTGCTACTTCCCTGGTTCGACCCCGGGGAGGGGGAGCACGTAGCCGCGCACCGGGTCTTCGAAGGTGGTCGCCTCCACCTCGGAGAGCTTGATCAAGAGGAAGGTCGCGAGCGCGGCGTCGATCAGGAGCAGGAGCAGGAGGACGAGCTTGCCTCCGCCGACGCGCACGGGGGCCATGTCCGAGGGGTCGTCCGGCCGCTCCTGAGGGGTGAGCTGCTGGAGGTCCTCGCCCTTGCGGTGCTTGCGAATGTCCGCGATCAGGTCGTTGGCGTTGCGGTAGCGGTCGAAGGTCGTGTAGCCGGTCAGCTTCGAGACGATCAGCACCAGGTCGGGCGGGGGCTCCGGCGCGCCCTCGGGGGCGCGGGCCGGCGGCATCTCGCAGTTGAGCTGGTCGAGGAGCGTCTGGACGGGGTCCTCCTTGAGGAAGGGCGGCTGGCGCGTGATCATCGTCCAGGCCACGCAGCCGAGCGCGTAGAGCTCGGCGCTCGGCTCGACCTTGCCGCTGTCGACGGTCTCGGGGGCGATGAATCCGGGGGTGCCCACGACCTCGCCGCCCGCCGAGAGGAAGCTCAGCTCGGGGCGCGCGCGACCGAGGCCCGCGTCACAGAGGACGTAGCAGCCGGCGCGCTCGCGGCGGATCGTGTTGATCGAGACGTCGCCGTGAACGAGCTGGCGTGAGTGCAGGGTCGCGAGCGCGCGCGAGAGCTGCTCGAGCATCAGGAGCACTTCGTCGCTCGTGAACTGCTCGCCCTCGGCGAGCAGCTGAGCGATCGTGCGCCCGAGCGGCGGCTCGTGCGCCGCATAGAAGGCGTCCTTGACCTTGCCGACGCCCAGGCAGATCGAGAGCCCGGGGTGCTCGACGCGCGCCGAGCGCTCGGCGCGCTGAGCCAGGCGGCTCAGCTCTTCGCCGTAGCCGCCGATCGTGGGGTAGATCCGCAGCAGGCAGGGCTCGCGGCTCTCCTCGTCGCGCGCCAGGTAGCTGCGGACGCCGCGCTCCACGCGCAGGAAGCCCTCGACCCGGAAGTTCGCGACCTCCTTGCCGAGGTAGGGGTCCCCCTCCGGGGCCGGGTGAAGCTGGTCCTCGAGGAAGGCCAGGGCGGTCGCGTCCTCCTCGGGCGAGCGCTCGCGACGGGACCAGTCGTCGGGGCCCCCTTCGCCCTTGCCGCCCAGGGTCTTGGCGCTGGCCGAGATCGCCCGCATCCGCCCGCTGGAGCGGAGGTCCTTCTTCTTCTGCCGGGCCGCGGCGGCCGGGCCGGCGTCGTCGTCGGCGAACACGATGTCGCCGCCGCCGTCGGCGAACTGGACCTCTACGCCTGCGTTCGGCCCGACCGCTTCGCCGCTTTGCGCGGGGGGATCCTCGATCGGCGGCCCGTCCGCCTCGTCCGAGAACATCAGCTCGTCGGGGATCTCGTCCATCCCGATCGGGTCGCCGACCGGCTCCTCATGGCGGGTCGTGCCAGGGCGGGCGTCGAGGAACTCGGGATCGCTGCTCACCGGCGCTCCCCTCGCTGGAGCTCGATCAGCATCCGCTCGATCCCCTCCTCCGCCACCTCGCGCGCGTACTCGAGGTCGAGGTGCACGGTGCGGGAGAAGCGCCCCACGTGGAGCTTGCGCCCCGGGTGAAGCGTCACGAGGCGCAGGTAGCGCTCGTCGAGCTCGAACACGCGCGGACGCTCGGGCTTCCACCCGGCGCGACGACGCACGTAGATCGTGATCCGCCAGCCCGTCATGTAGACCTTCTGGCCCTCGATCAGGTTGACGGGCTGAATGTAGACCCGGTAGCGGTTGTTGAGCCGGATCTCCTTGAAGAAGTCGCGCTCCTCCTCGTAGGTCACGCTCATGCCGCGCGGCGGGCTGCCCTTGAGGTAGCCCTCGCGCAGCTCGACCTGGGCCACGTAGGCCGGCTTGCTGCGGGTCGGCGAGGGGCGCGGGCGCGGCTTGCGAGTCGGCTTGGGGCTGGGGCTCCTGGTCGGCGTCGGCGAGCGCGTCGGGCGCGGCTTCGGCGTCCTGGTCGGGCGCGGGCGCCCCCCCTTGGGCTCGAGCTCGAAGTGGACCACCGGACCCTCGAGCTCGTCGAAGCTCAGCTCTCGCTCTCGCGTTTCGTGATCGGCGAGCCACACCTCGACGCGGACCGAGCCGCGCAGCGGCATGTTGAGGGTCGCGTCGGGGGTCTGGCGGTTGAACTCGACCCCGTCGACGGTCACGGTCGCGCCGGAGGGCTCGCTGGTGACCTTGATCGGAACGAAGGCCATCTCGAGCCCGCTCGGCAGCTTGCTGAACTCTTCGCGCAGCTGACGCGCCGCCGCGAAGGACTCGTCGCCGAGGCCCATGCTCGAGAGGAGCGCGCGGCGCCGCTGGAACTCCTTCTGGTAGGTCTGGAGCTCTTGCTTGAGGGTGATCAGCGGGGCGCTGAGGGCCTCCGACTCGACCTTGGTCGCCAGCTGCTCGACGTCGGAGAGCAGGAACTCGGCGTCGGCGCTCTCCTGCCAGGGCAGCCCCCCGACCAGGCGGTCCGCGCGCTGCAGGTCGGCCTGAATGTTCTCGAGGCGCCGCGTGGCGTCCCGCGCGCGCAGCGCGATCTTGCTCTCGCCGGCGCTCAAGGGGCGGAGCAGGTCGAGGCTGCGCTGGACCGCGGGCCCGACCTTGTCCCAGCTCTGGGCCTGGGCCAGCTCGTCCTGCACGCTCCGCACGGCGAGCTTGTAGTCACCCTGGGCTTGGGCGCGCATTTGCAGCGGGTAGAACCCCGCGCCGAGCAGGGCGCCGATGACGACCAGCGCGGCGAGGGCCTTGCGGTTGACGCCCGCGGCGCGAGCCAGGCGCCTGCGGTCTTCGTCGTCGCCGAGGGCCATCAGGCGGCCGGCGACCTCCTGCGCGTCGCCCTCGCGGCCCTCTCGTCGGAGGCGGTTGACCAGCCGCTGGCCAGCGTCGGCCGCGGCCTTGGTGCGCTTGAGCCGCACCAGCGACTCCACGAAGAGCGAGAGGGTCGAGGTCTGCTCCTCGTAGCCGAGGGCGCGCTCCAGGACGCGCCGCGCGCGCCCGGGCAGGTTCAGGCTCAGGTAGCGCTGTCCGAGCTGCTCGGACTCGCGCGCGGCCTGCTCCTTCTTGCCGGTCGCCCACAGGCCCTGCACGAAGCCTTCGCGGGCCTCGAGGTCGTCTTCGCTGTGGCGGAGCGCCTGCGAGAAGGTCCGCACGGCTTCGTCGGCGCGGCCGTCCTGCATCAGGAGGCCGCCCGCGCGGGCGAGGTGACGAGCCGCGCGCGCCTCGTCGCCGACGGCGGCCGAGTTCTTGGCGAGGCGGTTGCGGCGCAGGAGCTGGTTGAGGGCCTGGTCGATCGCCTCCTCCATCTCGCGGATCCGCGCCATCTCCTCCTTCTTGCTCCGCGGCTTGCGCGTCACGTTCAGGTAGCCGCGCGTCGAGAGCTCGTGGAGCCGGGTCGCCACCTCGAGCTCGCCGATCTTGACCCGGTGGCCGAGGGTCCGCGCGTCGAGGCCTGGCTCCTTGACCACGGTCCGAATGAAGCGCAGGCGCTGACGCCCTGGGCGCCCGTCGCCGAGGGGCAGCCCCTCGTCCACGGCGCTGCGCCCCTTGGCGGTCGGCTCGGCGACGACGTCGAGCGAGGCGACGGTGCGGCGGATCTCCGACACGCTGCGGAGGCGGTTCTTGATCGAGGTGATCAGCTTGCCCACACCGATCGAGAGGGTCAGCGCCGAGAGGTCCGTGCGCTGCATGATCTCCATGTTGGGTTCGCCGGTGCTGACCTCGAACTGGGGGTCGTCCCAGAACAGGCAGTCGAGGAGCGACTCCTCGAGCAGCTCGGCGACCACCTCGTCGACGTCGTTGGGCTTCCAGTGGAGCTCCCGGATCAGGATCTCCCGCTCGTCTTTGACGTCCTTGCCGCGGGTGCTGTTGATCACCTGCGCGACCTTGCGGGCGTCCTTCTCGCCGAGGAGCCCGTCGGCGACGAGGCGCGCGCGCAGGGAGGGGAGGTTGCGGCCCGAGCTGATCACGCGCAGCCCGCCGCGAGTGAAGAAGCAGCAGAGATCGATCAGCCCGTCACTGACGGTCAGCGAGCCGTAGAGCTTCTCCTCTTCGAGGAGCTCGAGGGCCTGAGTCGCGCCGGCGACGTCGAAGGTCCCGCCCATGGTGCGCTTCTTGAGCGCGCGGTGGCCGCCGCTGCTGGAGGATAGGTCACCCATTGAGTGGAAGGTAGTGCATCGGACTCGTGCCAAGCAACCCGTGGAAGGGAAAGCCGGAGACCTGGCCCCCCCGTGAAGCGACTGCTAAGCTCCAGGCGAGAACTAACCGTCCCCACCCAAGGACTTTGGTGGAAGACCCCACCCTGGTGATCGTCCATGAGAAGGGCGCGCAGCTGCGCGTCCCCATCACCGGCGCGCTGGTTCTCGGGCGAGATCCAGCCAACGAAGTCACCATCGACGACGGCTACCTCTCTCGCCGGCATTGCCAGGTCAGCCACCGCGACAGCCGCGTGATCGTGCGGGACCTCGAGTCCTACAACGGGACTTACGTCAACGGGCAGCGGATCCACGAGGAGTGCTACCTCCTCCCCGGCGACGTGCTCAAGGTTGGGCGCACCCGTCTCTTCGTCGACTTCGGCGACGTCGCCAACCAGAGCGGCAACCTCAAGATCTACTCGCCCAACCTCCAGCCCCGTCAGGGCGTGCAGCCGGTCACCAGCACCCGCTCGCCCGAGGTGATCTCGGCCTTCAAGAACGCCGTCCAGCCGCCGCCGGCCACCGATCCCATGGCGGACTCCTTCGGCAACGGCCCGGCGACCAAGGCCCAGCGCCGGATCCGGCCCGAGGACAAGACGCCGATTCCGCCCGCCGCCGTGGAGGAGAGCGCGATCCAGCGCGGCGCCTCGCGCGGTGAGCAGGAGCGGGCGCACATGCGGACGATCGCGCAGATCTCGCGCGTCCTGACCAACATCACCGACCTGCACGAGTTCTTCGACTACGTCCTGGCGCGGATCCTGGCCGTGATCCCGGCCGAGCGCGGCGCGATCATGCGCCTCAGCGCCGACGGACGCAGCCTCTACCCCGAGTGTGGGCGCAGCGCGTTGCCCAAGCGCAGCCACGCCGAGGCGCTCCGGCTCGGCGTCAGCCACACCATGGCCCGCAAGGTGATCACCGAGCGCGTCTCGGTGCTCGTCAACGACGCCGTGATCGACCAGCGCTTCAAGCACGCCAGCTCGATCCAGGACCTCCAGGTGCGCTCGATCCTGTGCGCCCCCCTGTGGCTGGGCGAGCGGATCTCGGGCCTGATCTACCTCGACCACATGATGCACGCCTACGCCTTCACCGAAGGCGACCGGGACCTGCTGATGGCGGCCGCCAACATCGCGGCCCTGGGGCTCGAGCGGGCGCTCAAGTCGGGCACGACCAGCAGCGGCTCGCCCTACGCCAGCCAGCAGCGCAAGGCCGCCCGGGGCAGCTCTCGCAGCGGCCGCAGCGGCGGAGCGCCTCCGCCTCCGCCCCCGCCGCCGCCGCCGCCGCCGCCGCGTTGAGGGAGGGCCCCTCGGGAGCGGGCGGCCAGAGCGCGGCGCCGCAGCCGCCCGGCGAGCTCTTCCTGGGTCGTGCTCCGCCGCGAGCTCGACCCACCCCCGAGCTGGGACGAGATCCTCCGCTCACCGGAGGAGGACGAAACCGATTCGCCCTGAGCTCTCTCACTCGCACCGAGGAGAGGGACTCATGCGAGGAAGCAATCGGCTGGCGCTGCTGGCCCTGGCCCTGGCGACGAGCTGCAGCGGCTGCGCGACGCCGGCGCTGGTCGAGGCCTGGAACAAGGACCCCCTGACGCCCCACCAACCCCGCCCGAAGCCCCAGCCCAACCGGCCACAGCAGCTGCTGGCGGCCTGGGAGCTGCCGGGAGGCGAGGTCTACGTGCGCGTTCGCTATCAGCGTGGCGAGCAGCGCGGCTGGCTCTTCGTGCGCCGCGCGCCGCGGCCGGCCCTGCGCCACTGGCCGGCCCTGGCCTACGCCGAGCCGAGGCCCGCGAGTGAGCCGCCCGCCGCGGGGATCCCCCTCGGGCTCGGCCGCGAGGGCGAGATCTACCTGCACTACGGCGCCCTGATTCGGCTCCAGGCGGGCAAGAAGATCCCCGTCGGCTCGCTGCCGCCCCTCCCCCCTGCGGGTCCGCCGGGCCCTGGCCTGGCCCGCCGCGTTGCCCTGGCGAGCCTCTTCCCGCTGGCCCTCGTGACCGACGCCGCGCTGCTCGGGATCGCGATCGGCTCGGGGGTCGGGATCCCGATCTTGATCGCCCGCTTCAGCTGGAGCTGAGGGCTAACGGTCCAGCAGGTAGGCGACGAGGTCGTCGAGC
>MDTG01170325.1_pt1 | contig 24052 bp, 23 predicted proteins | sample 811421 | NCBI WGS metagenome assembly MDTG01 (sample SAMN05326645, study PRJNA326480) | marine metagenome | isolation source: seawater | place: Pacific Ocean: South East | collected 2011
ACCTGAATTTCTGTTAAATTCAAAAACTTCTTTATCTATACCTAAATTTTGTGTAATACTTTCATCTAAATTGTAAATAATTACTTCTTTTCTATCACGTATATCGCTCACAAATATCGTATCTGTTATTATATAAAAAAACTCACTATTTTTGTAGAACTTAAGTTTATAGCTAGCATTCGAATCAAACTTTACAATATGTTCGTTAAAGGTATATGTTTTTTTTCTATTTTTTGAATCAATATTAATAACTGTTCTCTGTATTTTTTTTCTTTTAGTTATACCTTGATATTCTAGATTCTTGAACTGATCATATCCTATAGAACTTTCATTAATATTACTAAACTTAGGTTCTTTTTCCTGATCACTAAAAAATTCTGGTTTATCTTGATCATATACATTATCAGACCTATTCAAAGCAGTGACATACTCCTGAAATTCTGTTCCTATTTTATTAGTAGTTAGTAAGTCTTCATTCATTTGTATATTATAATAATTTAATTTCTCCAAAAACTTTTATGTAATTATCTTAAATAAAATAAATATATATATAAATAAATGGAATTCTTTGAAAATATTTTTAAGCGTAATAATGACGAGCAAGAGAATAATCAACAAAATGATACAGAATCAAGAGATCAAGATTCTGAAATTGAATTAGATTTTAATCAAGAAATAGAGCTCAAGAGCCAACTTGATGAAGAAGAAAAATTTAATGATAAATATATTAGAAACTTATTGAAAAGAAGTGATATAAATTTGGCAGATTATGCTGTATACGATAAAATTAAAAATTTATATGTTAACGTTTTAAATAACGCTATTGATAATGCCAATAAGTTTACATTTCATAGAAGAGGTAATAAGGTTACAGAATCTGATATGTATTTAATGGAAAACATAAGAAACAACAACATGTTTGGAGGAAATTATATAGGTTATTGCGATAGTAATCCAGGTCAATGCATGGATATCATAACAAGCAATCAATGTGGAGGTTCTGACACTCAATTTTGCGATGGTCATCCAACCCAATGTGGTGATGTAACTCAAAAAGGTGGTTTCGCAGCATTTTGTGATGGTCATCCAACACAATGTGGTGATACATCTCAAAAAGGCGGATTTTTTGAATTCAAAGGCGGAAATATCAACAATAAAAGTAGAGGTGTTTTAAATAAAAAAGATTTTGAAAAACTTGTTAATCAACAATCAATGTATGAATTCAGTAAAAAGGCACTCAAAAAACTACAACAATTTATTGAGAACGAAGTCGTTGAATATCTTAATGAACAAAAAGACAAACAAGAAAATAAAGTTTTTAATAATTTAGAATAAATAATCTATAAAATTATTTTATAGCTTACTTAGATTTTGATATTTTCTTTTTTCTGATTTTTTTCTTCTTTTTAATAGTGACTTCTCCTGAATGTTCCTTCATATATCTATTATAATCTTTAGTCCATTCAGTTTCGAAATCTTCAATATCTTCTTTCCAGAGATCGACATCTGATTTGCCTTCTAGAATATCGTATTCTGCTTGTTTTTCGTCTCTTTTAGATTTAAGTTTTTCAATCTCCTCATGAGAAAGCTTTAAAATCTCCATCTTAATCAAATAATCATATGAAACATCGCCTCCTAATTTATCTGCGAATTTAGGATAGTTATCTGCTTCAAGTTCAGATATAATTACGTCTTTTTTCTTTTTATTAATAATTCTTTTATCCTCTACTACTTCTTCAATAAATTTAACACGATACTTAATTATATCTAGCTCATTTCTCAATTTGTTGAGTAAGTAATCTCTACGTTTCGAGTAAATACCTTTTCTAACTATATACCACCTATCAATTACATCGGTCATACTATCAAATTGAGTAATTTTGTTATTTTCATCAAATGCTGTAATATTACTGGTTGATAATGAAGATGTAAGTTTAAGTTTATTTTCAATCTCAGGAACTCCATCTTTTCCAACTTTATTAACCCATTTTGAAAGAATTATAGGATTAATCTTAATTTCAATGTGAATTTTATCTTCTGTGCTATTGTCGGTATAACTTCTTACGAATGTTTTAGCAGTTTCTTTACCTCTTTCAACGCTTATTTTATCAAGATAATCAGTATAATCTTCTGTCCATTTTCCAATAGGCAATTCAGTGATTACTATGGTTCCACTATCAATAACTTTATATTTGCCTCTTGTAATATAGGACCCTTTACTAGTTGATTCAATAGTTCCATTAAATCCTCTATACCACGGCTTAATATCTTGAGGTTCTTCACCATTTATTTTAGATTTAACATATTTACTAATATCCATAGGATTATACATAGGTATGCTAGTCGAATAACCTGTACCTATACCTTGACTTCCATTAATAGCTAACATAGGAAGAATAGGATAATAATAATCAGGTTCAATACTCTGTCCATCGTCATCCAAGAAATTACAAAGAACATCATCATTCTCATTAAACATTTTTCTTGTAAGAGAATTTAACTTGGTAAAGATATATCTCGATTGAGCAGCATCTTTACCTCCTTGAAGTCTCGTTCCAAATTGACCTATAGGCTCTAAAATGTTTAGATTATTAGCACTAATATAATCTTGTGCCATACCTTTAATAGTTCCTTCTAAAGATGCTTCACCATGATGATAAGCAGCATGTTCACTAGTATAACCAGCAAGTTGAGCAACTTTGATTTCATGTGTTAGTCGTCTTTTAAAAGCACAAAACAATACCTTTCTTGTTGATGGTTTTTGACCATCCATAATACTTGGAAGAGACCGAATATTATCAGCATTTGAGAAATGAATAAGTTCTTCGTCTACAAACTGATTAAAATTCATCTTTTTATCTAGAAAGTTTGGAATCTTATCTCTATCATAATCTCCTAACCAGGTTTTTCTATCTCCTGAACGTGTGCTATTAAATGCTAAATCTAACTTATTTGTTAGTTTAACATCACGAGCATAACTAATAATATTTAATTTTTTAAAGTATTCTTTAGCCTCTTTTGAAGAGGAAGTTCCCAATCCTTTGTAATACTTGATTTTCCATCCTGATTTAGATTTATTATGAAAATATTTATGATAATCCTGTAATGTATAAAATACCTCTTCTGTTTTTCCTTTCCAGGCTTTTACAATAGGAGTTACCATACTAGTAACAAACCCCATTTCTAAAAGTTCAGGCCACAATACATCAAATATATTCATAACTAAACCTTTAATATGTGAACCATCATGGTCCTGATCTGTCATCAATAATACACTTCCATATCTTAGTGGCCATACTCCATTCTTTTCAAACTCTTTTTTATAATTTTTACCAGATGATAATCCCAGAATTGTTTTAACTATATTGATTATTTCACAATTCAGGATTCTTTTATTTGTCATGCCTCTAATATTTTGAATTTTACCTCTTAGAGGATATACACCATAGTAGTCTCTTCCTACTTCGGACAAACCAGCAACCGCCATTGACTTAGCTGAATCACCCTCAGTGAGGATGAGTTTACAAAATCTACTTTCTTTGGAATCACCAGCTTTATTAGCATCTAGAAGTTTGGGAACCTTAACTTTTTTGGTCTTTTTACCATCTGTTTTGGATAGTAATTGACTATCTTTATAAGCTGTTTGCGCTCTAATTTTATCTACAATATCAGTCTTTGCTAACTGTTCAATAAACTTTTGAGATACTTCATAAGTAGTGCCAAATTTAGACTTAGGTGTTTTTAGTGTTTCTTTAGTTTGAGAATCAAATGATGGATTTACAATTTTATAAGCATTGACAAAAATTCTCAATTGATTCTTAATAATTTGCGGCTTAGCATTTATCTTCTTCTTTTTCTTGAGATAATCAGCAAATTTAGACTTTATTTGGTCACATACATAATCTACATGTGTTCCACCTCTAGAAGTATATATTCCATTAACAAAGGATACATGTTCAAATACATCGTCTTCGCTTGAGGTAGCAACAATTTGCCATCCTAAACTTTCCTCATATGCTCTTTTAACCTCGGATTTAGGACCAATATACAAATCAATATATTTTTCAAATTCCCTACATTCTACTAATTTACCATTAAAATATACTTTTGTCTTTTTATCAGTAACACCCGCAATATCATAAACTCGTTTCTTAATTACACTAACAACATCATCCGACATACCTTTCATGCCAAATCTTTCATAATCAGGCAACCATGTGATTTTAGTGTAAGGATTAGCTTTTGTTACTGTAGTGATTTTAGGTTTTGTTTTATCATTCATATTATTACTAAATTCTTGAATAAATTTCTTTTGATTAAAATGATCTACAGTTTCTACTCTAAATAGTTTACCAAAAATATTTGCTAATTTAGCACCATATCCATTTCTTCCTCCCCATTCTCTCTGGTCACCATCATCAAAATTTGTTGATGAAAGAAGTGTTCCAAAGATTAACTCAGGTGGATACATGTTATGTTTCTCCAAGAATTCAACATGAATTCCATCACCATCATTATAAAAAGATATTGCTCCATTATCCTCTATAGCCACTTTAATAGTAGTAACCGGTTTATGATTATGTTTTTTCTTTCCTAGATCTTCAATAAGTTTATCCATACGTTTTTTATGGTCATGTGCGTTTACAATTAGTTCATCAAAACATTTATACCATCCAGGAGGATAACTAATATCTTTTTTAGTAATAGACCCCGAAAGTTTCTTAGATGACTGTGAACTTTCATCATCATTCTTAGCAGATTCATTTTCAAATACATATGTAGTTATAAGTTCTTCTTCACAACTTCCTACATAGGTATCTGGTTTCTCATATATATGTTCTTTATGCTGCATTTTTTTATACATTTCATCTACTGTTTTTTCTTTTCCCTTTCCCTTTTTTACTATCTTGATCTTTTTAACTGAACTACCCTTACTAGATTGACTTGAATTATCACTTTTTTTCGATATTTTAAGCTTTTTTGAAGAACTACTTTTAGAACTTACACCTGAAATACTGCTGCTTATACTAACAGAATCATTAGTGGAAGAACCTAGTTCAATAGAACTATTGACTGAAGAATCTGACATTATTATAGATAATTATATTATTCTTAACTTTAAATTATTTTAATCAAAATTTTTATAATTTAATTTATGTTTTATTTAAACAAAAATAGATTATAAAACATCCGTTGTAAAAAATATTTTATAATTTATTTTAAGGAACTTTACAGTCTTTTATTGTTTTATGAGGGGGTATACATAAATCATACAAGAGCATCATTTGATACATTTTGTTCTATCATTTCTATTTTTGTTTCTACCTCTTCTTCTCTATTTTCTTCAATATCATCTTCATAATTTTGAATGTTTAATGCATTTTCTTTTTTAAGCATATCAATACTATAAAAATGTGCCTGAAACATTTTTATTGCTGCCATTTCTAAAATGACTAATGCTGGCATCCAATCAAATAAAAAAGCTACCGCAACTGATGCCATAATAACAACAAATATTGAATTTTTTCTAGATAAATAAATATTACAATATAACTTTTTATTTTTTACTTGACAAAACCATGTAAGAACAATGCAGATCTGTATAAATAGTAGTATTGAGGCACCTATTAAATAGTAAATAGGATGTATACATTGTTGACAACTATACTCCTCTTTGTTAGGTAAATTTTTAATGATTAAATGACTTGAGTCAATATATTCTATTAAAATACCTAACATAAAAGATATTACTGCAAAAAAGGCATACAATGGAAGTGTATTTCTCATAATTTTTCTACAATCACTTGAGCAACTTGTTTCATCATTATTTTCTATATTTACAATTTTATATTCATAATGGCATAATTCGCATCTGCTAAAATTGTGGGTATTTTCACTAGTAGTTCGCCATTCATTAAGACAGTTTTTATGAACATACTTTGAACTACCTTTACATTTACAAGGAAATATTAAATTATTTTCGTCATCTTCTTCTAGACAGATCCTACACATATATTTATCTTTAGACCCAAACGATTCGTATATGTTTGTCGATTCAATCATAATTATAGATTATAATACAATCTTTAACTGCATATTTATTTTCTATGATATTCATCATAATTATTCCAAAACCATGATACTACATTTTCAATGTTTTCTTCTAGTTGACCATCTTCTATAGGTATACTTTCATTCCATTCAGCATATAGATTAACTAATTTTTGATTTGAACATGGCTTCTTATTTTGTCCATTACCAAGTTCTGTGTCCTCAAATTCGATTTCGATCTTTCTACTGGTAACTTCATGAACTTTTGTAGCTATTATATCAGCAAGAGTGCTTATAGTTACACTATCAGATATTCCTCCCGATACGATGTAATCACCTCTTGTCTCTTTAAAACATGCCATATCTAATATTACTTTAGCAAAATCCTCGTCATATAGAAACATTCTCTGAGCTTTACCATCGCCTGGTAAAATTAACTTATCAGACTGTGTTCCACCAGAACTATCAAATTCTTTTCTAGATTTTACAATCTTAAAACATTTATGAATAATAGCAGGGATTACGTGAGCATCATCGATCTTATAGTTATCACGATTACCGTATAAATTAGTTGGTATTAAATTTACATAATTATAGTAACTTCGCGCTGAATCATTTATTAATTTACTATATATTTGTCCTGTTCTTTTTGAATAGGAGTAACCAGGATTTGAATCATGCGGTTTACCATTATTAATTTGGTCCTCAGTTAATGGATATTCAACAACATCAGGAAATATACACGTAGATAAAATATTTATAACCTTAGGAACTTTTAGTTTTCTACATGCTTCAAGTATATTGATATTAATACGTATATTAGATTCAAACATTTCAACGTTACTATCCATATTTTTAAATAATCCTCCTACATTAGCAGCTAAATTAATTACAACTATATTTTCACAGTCATAATTCTCAAAATGTTCATATACTTTCTTATAATCTTCAAGATCTACATCTTTTCTTGTTAACCAAACCCAGTTATATTTTTTATTAAAAGCTAAATCATCGGCCTGCTTTTGATATACAATTTTTTTTAAAGCAGAACCTACCATTCCAGCACTACCTGTAACAATTACAGTATCAGAGTTTTCCATGTTATAAATTTTTATGTGATATTCCTTTTAAATCAATATAAAGACTAATTATTAATAATAATTATTATGACTAAAATTGCGATTATAACTGGAATTACAGGTCAAGATGGTTCTTATTTGACAGAATTACTAGATAGTAAGGACTACATTATATATGGTATAATAAGGAGAAATTCAAACATTAATACAAAAAGAATTAATCATCTCTATAAATATGAATCTAAGACTCTTATTCTTAAATATGGTGATTTAACTGATACATCCTGCATAATAAATATTTTAAATGAGATATATAGTAAATTCAATAATGAAATGGAAGTTCTTGAAATATATAATCTGGCAGCGATGAGTCATGTTGCTATTTCATATGAAATACCTAACTATACAGCTCAGGTTGATGCTATAGGTGTTCTAAATATACTGGAAGCAATTAAAAATACTCCTAATGATATGAAACATAAGATAAAATTTTATCAAGCGTCAACAAGTGAACTCTATGGGGATACTGATAAAGTTCCTCAAAATGAAGATACTCCTTTTAATCCTAACTCACCTTATTCTGTTGCTAAATTGTATGCTTATCATATAACTAATTCATATAAGACTGCTTATAATATATTTGCGTGTAACGGAATATTATTTAATCATGAATCTCCAAGAAGAGGTCATAATTTTGTCACAAGAAAAATAACAAAAGGAATTGCCAGTATTGTCAAAGCTGAAAAGGAAGGCAAAGATGAATGTATATATTTAGGAAATATGGATTCTAAAAGAGATTGGGGTCACGCTAAAGATTATGTTAATGGCATGTGGCTAATGTTACAGCAAGAAAAACCAGATAATTATGTTCTTGCTACAGGTAAGCAGTATACTATTAGACAATTCGTTGAAAAAGCATTTAAATATGTTGGAAAAACAATTGTTTGGGAAGGAACAGGAATAGATGAAATAGGAAAAGAAAAAACTACTGGTAAAATTTATGTAAGAGTAAACCCAAGATATTTTAGACCAAATGAGGTAGGAAATCTATTAGGCGATCCATCAAAAGCGCATAGTGTATTAAAATGGTGTCACGAATATGATATTGATTTACTAATTAAGGATATGCTTTATAATGATTTAAAGTATTAATAATGAATGATAGATAAATAATAATTATATATCTATAATTCTTTACCATTATATATTTTATTTACTTGATTGTTGACTCTGATAAAGCGAGTTTTATTATATAGTGATTTAAGAGTTTTAGCACCTACATAAGTCATTGTAGAACGTAATCCTCCTAAATAATCGTTTATTGTATCATTTACATGACCTCTCAATTTCAGTTTAACAACTTTACCTTCCTCCGCTCTATATGAATTCATTACACCTGAATGGGTTTCCATAGCACGCTTTGAACTCATACCATAAAATATTTTATATAAAACTCCTTCTTCTTCTTTTATTTCTCCACCACTTTCAATATGACCCGCAAAAACACTTCCACACATAACAAAATCAGCACCGGCTCCAAATGCTTTAGCAAGATCACCAGGATTTTGTATACCACCATCAGACATTAAGTATCCTCCTAATTTTCTACAAATTCTATGACATTCCAATATAGCACTAAGTTGAGGATATCCTACACCAGTTTTAAGACGAGTAGTGCATACGCTACCTGAACCTATACCTATCTTAACAATATCAACTTTCGCTTTTAAAAGCAATCTTTTAACCTGTGAAGGCGTAACTACATTACCTGCTATTATGATTTTGTCTGGATATTTTTCTCTTAATGCTTTACAAGTAGATACAAATGTATCCATATATCCATTTGCCACATCAATACAAATAAATTTTATATCAGAAAGAACTGTTAAAGTTTCATCTAGTTTCATTAAATCACCTTCTGATATACCTGTTGATATAGCAAAATAATCAGTATCAAGGTCATCTGGTATGTCTTGATGACTATAATACTTATGTAGACACGTTAACATCTTGCTTTTTTGAAGTTCTCGTGCCATTTCAATTGTTCCGGTAGTATCCATATTAGACACAGCAATAGGAACTCCCTTCCATTTTTGACCTGAATTTACAAAATAAACCTCTCTTTCCAATACGGCTTCACTTCTACTTTTTAGACTTGATCTTCTAGGAGTAATCAATACATCTGAAAAATCTAGCTTAGTATCATCACTAACTTTTATAAATTGTCTTCTCAATAGATGCCTATTAAGCAATCTATTTGCGTTGTTTAAAACTAATCTTTGATTAGAAACACCTGTTTTATACAAACCTTTACCTGTAAATCTAGGAACAGTAGCCATATACACATTATATCTAAGAAATATTTAAGTAATATATATTATAATATATAAGTATATTAATGAAACCTACATTATTAATATTATATAAACATTATGGTTCATTATGTGTATTTATGGTGTTTTTGGTAAGCTATTTAAGACCCTATTTTAATTTACATATCAAAAGTATTGATAAAATTAATATAGATAAAATATGTTACTATGAATGTGTAATTCCCACTGATACTGCTTCACAAGAATTTTATAATACACTTAAATATAGTCCATTTCAAATAAAATATCAAGATACATACCTTATTCTTGATAATAAAGCTAATTGTTACAAATTTGTTCAGGATATACAAGATATTGATAATATACCTACACTACTAGATATTAATAAAAATAGTATTGAAAAATTTATACTTAAATATCCATCACATAAATTTATACTTAAATCTCGGGATGGTGTAAGTTCATTTTCACAAACAATACTAAGTAGTAAAGAACTATTTGAAATAAATTCTTCTAAATACAAGAACTATATTTTACAACCTTACATTGATAACTATCATATATATTCATTAGATTTATTAGCTAAGGATGGTATAGTTATATCTGAATTGTATACTAAAATATCTAAAAATAATGGTGTATCTTTTTTTGACTTTTTTACATCAATAAAATGTGAAATATTGAAAAGTTCAGGTGCTATTTACAAAAAAATTCAGCTATTCTCTAATAGACTTGTTAAAAAAATACATTACTCAGGAATAATGGAGATAGAATTTCTTGTCACAAAAGATAGAGTATATTTTTTAGAAGTTAATCCTAGAATGTGTGGACATGTAAGTCAGTTAGATAAAAACTACAATAGTATATATTTCAATAATATCATTATTCCCTATATCAGATATTTTGGATATAGACTTCCTAGACATAAAATAACATCATCAAAAATAAGTGGAACTAATCCAACTATAACCATACTCTATTTTATAAAAAATTATAAATATACATTATTCATCCTATTTATAATTACACTAATATCATTAAAATATTTCTATTCAGACTTAACTATATTATTTAAAAATATTTGCCATGCTGTGGAGTTGAACACACAGTTTCTCTCCCGCAATTAGAGATACTCGAACCGTCCATGACTAAAAGATAGATGTTAACTAGATTGTAACATCATATACTATAGGTTTATCCATATTTCTCTTTATAGAAGCAAAACAACCACAAGATATACCTGGTTTAAATTTATGCTTATACTTATTTTCTAACCTTAAAAAATGGTCTAATAGTTCTTTACTATTGAGTCTATCTACTGGTTGTTCTCTAAGCATATATTTAATAATCAATTCTCTTATATCTTCAGGTGTTTTTCTCCAATAAAAATTATCACTATACCTTAATTCCTCAAACAATTCAGCAAAAATTATACCTGTGCTCCATATATCAACTTTATAATTATATTCCTCACCATTTTTTATTTCTGGAGACATATATCTATATGAACCTACAAATTTTGTTAATTCCGATGAATCTTCCTTAAATTCTTTAACCCATTCAATTACTATACCTTTTATTTCATTACTACTGGAACTTTTTAATTTTTGCTTTAAATTTGAATTAATAATTCTACTTATACCGAAATCAGCAATTTTTGCTCTACCTGAAGCTGAAAGAACAATATTTTGAGGTTTTAAATCTCTATGAACAATATGTTCTGGTTTTCTATTGTGTAAATATACCAAAGCTTTTAAAACATCAGTGCATATTATAAGTTTTTGAATAATTGTTAATCTATTATTATACCTATACTTATGTAAATCGCCTTTAGGTAAATATTCCATAACAATAATAAAAGGATCTGATACATATCCTAAAACTTGCACAATATTTGGATGATGTATTTTTGTTAATACATCTAATTCTTTCAAGAATAACTGCTTTTTTTCATCAGATATGTTTTCATTTATAACTTTAGCTACTACCTCTGTATGATTCCAAAATGCCTTGTAAACTATACCAAAGTTACCTTTACCCAATACTTGATTTCTATCAACTAATAGATTCCAGGGAGGTATTTCCCAATCTCCGAAATTTTTATTTCTTATATAAGAGTATCTTTTAGGAAAACCATCATAGTAACTATAGTCTTTATCAATAAACATAAAATTTATAGTGACATAGTATAGAGAAGGCTTTAAGTTATAATATTATATAAATTATATAAAAAGTTTATTTTTATATAATATATATGGCTGAATTTTGTCAATTAAAACTGAAAAATCTAGAAAATGGTATCAAAAAAATATTAGATAATACGCACGTATTAAACATTGAACGTTATACTAGACCTCATCATATAAATATATTATTTAAAAGTAAAGGTAGAAATAAAAATGAAGATGGATTCTATTTTATAACAATCGTAGAAAGAGGTAGTATATCTCATGGTGTATTAATCAGAAAAAGCACCAAAAATAGTTCTATAGAATTTAGTTTATTTGATCCCAATGGAAAAGGTGAAAACGGAGGAGATGATTATACAATTAATATTTTACTTGACAATAAAAAACAAATATTAAATGATGATATATCTCCAAATACCAGTTGGAATAAGTCAGGAAATTGTGGTTTATGGGGAACAATACTTGTTATTTTATATCATAAATATGGTAATAATGCGAGAAAGATTAATAAATTTTATAATTTTATGGATAAAGGTTATGGATTAAATAATAATGGTAGCCGTTGGATATCGTATATGAAAACAAAATATATAGACAATAATAAAAATTATGTATCTACTATTCAAATTCAATATTTTATAGATAATACGATTGAAGAAATAGATTATGTTATAAATAATAATAAATTTTAAATTAAATTTTTTTTTAATAAAATTATTGTTAATTTATTCAAATTCAACACCTTCAGCTTCCAAATCCTTTCTTAAATTTTTCCAATTATTCTCAATTTCAGTATAAATCAATTCATAGCTAAATTTATATCTTTCCATCATTTCTAGAGTCATGATTATATTGGTTTGATTATATGTTAGTTCATTAATAATTTCATTTATAATCGTTTTATCTTTATTCAATCCTTGTATAATCCACTTTTCTCTTCCACCCAAAATATCTAATCTTTTACCTATATCACCTTCATCTATACTAACTAAATACTGTGGTGAAAACTGATCTTTTAATCCAACTAATACATTTCTACAATTAAAATCACTACATCTGAAAATCCCTCTAAATACTCCAATTTTTACAAATTCTTTAAATAAAGCTCTATTTACGCCTTCTTTATACCATCCATTTTCAGCACTATAAACTAATGAGTGTTTAATTGTCTGTATTTCCATAGGAACTTTCCACATACAATGAGTTATTTTATTCATTACACAATATACTACTTTTTCGTCATCTTTTCCAATCATAACTTTATGCCAATTATCTTTCCAACTCTTTTTAGTTTTATCTAACTTTTCTAATCTGAAATCAGCAAGAACTCTCTTCATACCTATCTTTTTTAAGCCAAAAAACTCTTTACAAGCATCTACTACACAATAGTCTCTATTATAATTCATACTCTTTCTACCTTCTTTCCATATTTTACCTTCATATTCAAAACACATGACTTTATTTCCACATGTTGTATCAGTGCATAGTTTTATTTTCTCAACATCTATATCACCTATATTTTCCAGTTTTGCCTCTAATTCATCGAAATTAGGTATACCTCTCATTTTCTTAATTCTCTTATATTTTATATTTCTTATTTCTTCCCTTGTAGGCTTTTTGGTATCACTATTTTTAATTTTAATATTAATTTTTAAATTACCTCCTACCTTTTTAATTACTAGTTTCTTTTTACTTTTAGGAACTGGTTTTTTTTTAACTTTCGCCTTTTTAGCTTTAGTTGGATTTTCTATTTTTTCTTTAACATAATAATCTCGCCATTCTTTATACAGAATTTCACAGTAGGATTCCTGATTTAATACAAGACTACCTTCTAATCCAAAATCTTTTCTATTTTTACCTGCTTTTCTACCTTGACTAGTATGCATATCAATAACATATTCATCAATTGTTCTTTTTACTTCTGCTTGTTCTGTCCAGTATACTACTTCGTCGTCAGAAATATTATCTATTGAATAATATTCTTCTAATAACTTCCTATCGGTGTTAGATTGTGTTTTTATTAAGACACCATTATTCCTAACAAGTTGAATAGAATTAGTTAGAAACATAAATCTTTCACCTCTACTCTTTTTAGCAAATTCATTAAGTCTATAATCAAATAACTCTTTTACACTGTCATTAATATAATCTAGATTATATAACATATTCCATATTTTATATATATTTTCCCTATTTTTGGTTACACCATTAAGTGTAACTGGTCCCTTCCTACTACCATAGAATATTTTAAACATCCAGTAAAACATTTCATCATTATCAGCATTAAAACATTGGATAAATTTACTATAAAATCCTTCATCTGTGTTTATATCTTCTTCATACGAACTAATATGTTCATTTGGAGAATACTTTCCATGTCTGAATCTATAATCCCAATATGCTCTAACATCACTCGGAAATCTATATAATTCGGCATCCTTGAGAGCTTTACATACTTGAATCAAACATTTTATTCCTTCATCTCTATTTTTTTCAAATTCTTTAAGTAATCCTCTTAAAACTAGATATCTTTCATATTCTTTAAACACCAATTCTTCATCCATAGTTATTATGAGTCTATTCACTAGATTAGTTATAATACCCTTTGCCATCTGCTTTTCCTTATCCGTAGCAGCATATAATTGAAATTTATATATTTCTAATACACACCATATCATCTTTTTAAGATCTCTTCTTCTTAGATATTTTTGGATTCCACTCTTAAGAATGTCTAATTTATAGCCATGTTCACTTACACTACTAAAACAAGTTCTAAACTTAATCTGTGTGTTTTCTTTTGGCTTCATGTTGATGTTTTTAGTAAAACTAATATTAATTAGATATAAATTAATTGAAATTATATCAAATTTTTTTTTGTTGAGACTCGCCCTAACTTAAAATATTATATATTGTTAAATATTAATATGGGAAATACTCAATCTAATGATAAAGTTGAAATCTCTAAAGATGAATATATAAAGTATCTTAAGTATAAAAATAGTAAGTCAAAAAAACCTATCCTTAAAAAACAGACGAAGTATCCACCTATCAATAAAAAAGTAGTGGATCAATACACACATGAATATCATTACACTGAAAAGAATAGTTCAAATAAAATGGATGATTATATTTATTTTAACAACAGACCTCAATTTAATCCATCACAAAATGGATTATTAAATAGTATAGATACAAGAAATGATGATAGATACAATAACAATCTTGATCAAGCATTAGAACAACAAAAAATGGAGAGAAGTATGAATATGGTAACTCCACAAGCATTTGATAGTAATCCATATGAATATCAAGTTCCTTTCGAACAAACATCACTCAATGGTGCTCAAAGTTCTCTACAAAAACCAATTCAACATACGAATGAAGTTATCTCTTTAAAACATAAATTTACAGAAAAACAGCAATTAGGCATGATTAATAATCAAATTAATTTCTCAGAAATAGATCCTTTAGGATTGCTTAAAACTGAAAAACTTGACCTAAACCAACTCATTGACAAGTATAAAAGTCTTAGAAACTTATATTCAAATGGTGATAAAGAAATATATACTAAAATAAATATTGCTTTACTAAAACTAATCAAAATTAGACAATATGCGGTTAAAAAGAAGTAAATATTATATAATTATAAATATCTAAATATGAGTTTTAATATTGACATGATTGTAGAAATTCCTAGAAATTCTAACGTAAAATATGAGTTTGATAAACAGCTAAATAAAATGAGATGTGATAGAATTATAAATACTTCTATGTTATATCCTGGTAATTATGGATATATACCTAACACTTTATCTGGTGATGGTGATCCTATTGATATATTATTACTTTGTGATTATCCAATATATCCAGGAACTGTAGTGCTTGTTAAAGTTATAGGTGTTTTATTAACAACAGATGAAAAGGGTGATGATGAAAAACTTATAGCAGTGCCATCACATAGTGTTGATCCAAGTTTCGATGAAATTACTTCCTATAAACAACTTAGTAAGGTAGAAATTCAAAAAATTCATCATTTTTTTGAACACTATAAAGATAACGATGAAAATAAATGGGTTAAAGTTAAATCGTTTGAGGAAGCTAGCGTAGCATTAGAAATTTTAGATAAAAGTAAAGAGAGATATATTAATTAAATAATAGCAGCTCTGTGTAAATATATAATAAAAAGTATCTATTATATATTTATAATAAAATGTCTTTTTCAACTAACGCACATCCACTTAGGAATTTCTCTGAAGGAGAGATGATGTTTATGGTTAAACACGATATAACTACAACTAAAATTGATCCATTTAAATTACTTGAAGCTAAGCCCATTAGTCTTAAATATTTACTAGAAAAATATAATAAGCTTAAGATACTTAATCATCCTGATAAGGGAGGATTACCTGAACATTTCGTTATAATTTGTGATGCTATCCAATATATAAATGAGATTCTTAAATCACAGATTGTAGATAGACAGTTTTTTACTTTAAGAGAAAATGCTCAAAGTGAAAAAATTGATATAGCGAGTATTGCTGATAAAGTATCTGATGAACATGGAAATTTTGATAATAACAAATTTAACCAATTTTTTGAAATGTATAAGTTTGACCATGGTAATAATGATAAAGGATATGGTGAAATAATGAATAATGATAAAGATATACCTAATCCTGAAAAAATTAACTTTTCTGAATTTCAACAGAAATTTAGAGAAAATAAGAAAAAACATACACAAGATATAGTAGAATATCAAGTTCCTAAAGCTCATAATTCGTATAACTCAAATGGTGAAATTTTAGGTGATACATCGAATAATTTTACAGGTAAAAACTATACAGATTATTATCAAGCATTTAATGAAGCTAATTTAATAAATGATGACGTAGATATAACTAATAAATCTGTAAAACAGGTAAAAGAAGAAAGAGAAGATCCTAAAAATCTATATATGACTAATGAACAATCGAACGCAGTTTTATTAGATACCGAAGAGAAACAACGAGATGAATGGAACAGACAATCTAATTATAAAGATTATGTTAACAGAGCACAAAAGTATCATAATGAAATGACTGAAAGGTTCCTTAAATGATTAAGCAGATCTAAATTTATTGATTATATAAACACCACTTATTATGAGTGATAATCCTAATAATTCAGTTTTAGTGACTTTTTCACTAAATATAAAGATTCCCGAAAGAATAGTTAATACCATAACAATAGGTTGAATTTGTGGTATAATTTGAGTTACTTCATAATGTTTTACTAACCATATTAAAGTAATAGAAGACATATATGTCGTTAAAGATGACGCTAATAGGGTAAGCATTTGATTTTTATCTAAGTTTTTTATTGATAGTAGATCAAAATCATATTTTAGATATTTTAGAATCATTAGTGTTAGTATTCCATATGTTAAAATAATAATTTGTGTATTTATAAAAATATCTACACTTGTTAGGTTCTTTCCGAGACTTCTTTTGAGAAAAGGTGTTATTACCCAACATAATGCTACTAAGATTATTCCAATATAGAGATAAATATCATTCATTTATGATATAGTTAGAAAAAATTTTCTAATTCTTAATATTAATACTGTTATTATAGTTAAGTAAAACAACTCCAGATATAATTAAAAATATCGCAAAGTAATCTCTATGAGTAACTTTTTCATTATAGATACACACTCCTAGTAATACAGTTAATGCTATAACTATAGGTCTTATTTGTGCTAATACTTGAGTGGCTTGATAGTTTCCCATCAAGTATATAATAAAGAATGGCATAGCAAGCGCCAGAACAGCTCTGAAAAACATTATGATCATCGACTTATAATCTATTTCATTCAATGGTTTTTCTATTTCATATTTTAAATATTTGGCGGTTAAGAGTAAAATTACTATACCTATTAGTAATCCATACTTAGTATATATAAAAATATCTTTTGTGCTCATATTGTTACTAAGAGATTTTGCTGAAAAAGGTAGAAATAGCCATGCTAATACAACTACAAAAATTGATAAATAATACATCTAATTAAATAATAAAACGAAAATAAAAACATAGATAAATAACTATTTAAAAATATGGCTAATTATCTATTTATGGATTGGAACTATATTGTAGGAGATTTTTGCGAGAGTAAACTATTTGGACATCCTGAAATTCTAAATAGTTTAACCTGTTTTTTTATAAGTTATTTTCCTTACATAGGATTAAAGTACAGTCATATTGATAGTATTTTAATTAAAACAATACTATGTCTTTTGTTTATAAACGGGTTTGCTTCGTTTGGTTTTCACTGGACAGGATACTATTGTTTTAAACATTTCGATGAAATACCTATGGTTATATGTATATGGTTAGGATTAATATATAGTTTCGGACAGATTGGTATTCAGATAATACCTTATATGATTTTAAATTTATACTTTACTCTTATTCTAGTTATAAATAGTATACCTTCATTAGGATTTTTATTTCCATTAACTTTTGGATGTGCTTGTCTCTTACTTATTCCTATACAAAAATGTCTATTCGATAGTGGACAGATTAATTATAATTCGAAAAAACACATGCTTATAGGCTCATTAATTTCAATATCTAGTGCTTTAACATGGATAGTGACAGAAAATTTCTGCTCACCCTATATGTTATTTGGACATCCTGTTTGGCATTTTGGAATGCCATTAGGAATGTATTATATAATGATAGGATTCGAGTATTCTAATTTTGATGAAGATAGGTATAAAATTGAATATATAAATCATATTGTTCCTGTTATAAAAACAATTGAATAAACACTTAAATTTAGATTAACATATCAATAGATACATGTTTATTGATATATTGAATACATCTTATGATTTTGCTTTTATTAACTATAAAGCTTATATTTGCTTAAAATTAACATTATTTAAATAAATATATTTGTATCAATGGCTAAATCAATAATTGATGAAAAAAAAAAATGGTCATTAAAAAATTTAACCGAAGAATCTAGAAATAATAATATTCAATTACTTCCATTAGACAAACAAGAATTTAATGAAAAAAATATACATGTGTATAGTAGAATTAAAGGCATATGTACTCTTCCATTTTGTGAAAATCATTGGGATAAATATTTCAGAGATTTAATGAGAACTAAGAACTATTGTTGTAAAAAACATAATAGAACAGGAAAACCTCATCTTCAATATGTTAAACTTCTTTTAGAAATAAAGGAAAAATTACCACATATTAGCATTAAATTTGAAAAAAACTATAATAACGAATTAATAACTAGAACAGATTTAATAATATATAATTGTTTTATTTGTAAAACAGAAGTAAAACGGAAATTGCTCAATATTTATGAAAGATTAAATAGAGATATAGATGTTTATAGTGAAGTTACTTGGTGTTGTGATAATTGTAATAAAGGTGGTAAAATTAGTAAAATTGTAAATAATGTATCTAATTCTAATCAAATATTTATAAAAGATACTCCATATTACGACGATTTATATGAAATACCACTATTAATAGATTATATGACAGGTGGTTCCATGGACAGTCTAAAATTTAAATGTTCTAATAATTCGTGCCCCAAATGTGGTAAAACTCATGAATATTTTGAACGAAAACCTCAAAAATTAAATTTAGAAGATTATTCTAATCCATGTAATATTTGCTGTCACCCAAATAATTGTGATTGTATGGAAAATGATCCAGGATTTATATGTACCACTTGTAAGAAATATTTTCCGGATAAAAAATTAGTAGCACATAGTTGTCAAATATGTATTAGTTGTAGGTATCATTACAATGATAATGATGGGAATGCTTTGAACGATCATATATGTCATTTATTATCAAGGGCAAAAAGAGGTAAAAATGATAAACATCTTAAAGGAAAAAAAAGAAAAAATTTTCAAAAATCTGATTTAAATTATGAAAAAATTTATTTTAAATATAACAGACCACTTTCATACTTTAATAAACAAATAAACTTATGTTTAATTTCTAAAATACCATTATCATATATTAAATATACAAATTGGAGAATGAGTATTGAAAGATTAGATGAAGATAAAGGATATTTATTTGATAATACAGCATTGATTTGTTTAGAATTCCAATGTGCTCGTAGACAGTGGACAGTTAGTAAATGGAATAAATTTTGTCAAGAATATAACCAAAATAGAAAAGTAGATATAGAGAAACTTAAAAATGAAATAGAAATCACCAAAAAAAAACCATCACAAAAAGGTAAGAGGATGACTTCCAAAAATAAAGTGTATGTTAATGAAGACAAAAATGAAATGAAATGTAATGCTTGTAAAAAAATAAAAAATATGAAAGAAGATTTTTCAAAAAGCGGTAGAAAAAGCTATAAATGCAAATCATGTGTATCTGAACACAACACAAGAGATAGAAATTTAAGAGAACGATTAATCTTAATTTTGAATACTGCCAAAAGCAATGCGAAAAAAAATAAAAGAAAAAAATTTAGTCTTATATTGGAAGAGTTATTTGAAATCTATTTAGAACAAAAAGGGTTATGTTACGTTAGTTTCAGAAAATTGCAATTTAATGGTGATTATCAAATGTCATTAGAAAGAAAAAACCAAAAATTAGGATATACAAAAGATAATTGTTGTTTGATTTGTTTAGAATTTAACGTAGGAGAATGGGATATCTTAAATAAAAGTAATAATACTACTGAAAAAACTTCTGGATGGAATAAAGAAAAGATAAAATATGCTGTAAATTGTACCAAAAATTATTATGCTATTGTAATCCAAAATTGGTGGAAAAAAAAATAAATAGATTTATAATATTTCATTTTATCTACAAGAAGCTGTTGATAATTATTTTAATCTATGATGAAAGCACTAATAAAACAATTGAATAAACTACTTAAATTTAACTAATATATTAATAGAATAATGTTTATTGATATATTAAATATTGCTAATAAGACATTTACAGGAATATCATTTGGATTAGGAGGTTCTTTATTAGGAACATTTTTATTATCAGATTTAAAAAAAGAGATTCACAATGATACGATGTTACATTTTAGTCCTTTTAATAAAGGGACTATTTATGGATTTTTTATTGGATTTTTTATAGGATATAGATGCACTAAAAAAATAGAGTATAGTTACTAATATAATATAAAAAATAGTATATTATCTTAGCTAAAGTAATTTTTTCTAGAAACCGCAGCGTAGGATTCGTTAGCACCTACTAAAACTTGATCATCTCCTTCAACAATACGTTTACTGAAGATACCAGGTGAACCATCACGGTCTATCATATCCATGGCATTCAATTTAACAACTTCATCACAAAGCGGAATTACTTGTAAAATTTCTCCTATAGGCTCTCTCTTGTAATCACCATCAAGACCTGCTACAATAATAATTTTACTATGAAGTTCAGCATTCTTAACAAACCTTAATAAGTCTGGGAAAAATTGTGCTTCATCTATACCGATTACATCGCATGTTTTAAAAGAATCTAATTCCAAAATAGATTCTAATCTATCAGTTTTAATAGCTGTTTGTTTCATGTTTGAATGCGTTTTTATTGATTCATCAGTTCTATTATCATATGAATGATTTATTAGTAGAATTTCTTTTCCTATAGCTCTATATCTATTAGTCCTTCTAAGAAGTTCAGTTGATTTCCCCGAAAACATACATCCTAAAATAACCTCAACCCTTGTATTCGACATTATAATTAATATGATAAAAAATATCTTTAAATTTATATGATATCAAATTTTAAAGTTAATAATAATTAACATCCGGAAGGAAAATATTTATCATCATTTTTGATTTTAGTAAGTTCTTCTGATATGATGGACATAACTGTATCAAGTAGTCTTTTTTGATTAGCTTCATTAGATACAAAATCTTCATTTACATCAATAATATCAACGTGTTCTAATTTATTCATCCATTCCTCATGTTTTTGATGAACTTGATTTATATATTCAAAAGGAACTCCGTCTTCCTCATCACGTAGTCTTTTAAGCATTCTTTTATAAGACGTTTGAGCATCTGCCTTAAGATATACAAATCTATCAGGTTTGATGGTAAATTCATTTGTTAACCATTCATACCATTGAGTATACAGTTTCCATTCCATATCGCTAATTTTGTTATTTTCATGCAGTAGTTTTGCAAAAACATTTCTATCAGTTAAAACAGACCTTTCAATTATAATCATTTTTTTATCTCTATGTTTCATTATGTCTTGTGCTCTTGTTATAAAAGCATTATGTTGAAAAGTATAAGACCATCTATCTTGGTCTTTGTAAAATTTATCTAAAATATTACCATCTTTATCTTTTAATTCAACCCACTTATGAACAGGTTCTTGAATAAACTCAACATCATCAATTGAACTTATCTCTTTTTCAATAAGATGTCCCAGAGTTGATTTTCCAGTTCCAATATTACCCTCTATGGCAAGAATAAACATTAGTTATTTATTATAAGATAAAAATGTCATATAAAAAATTTATCAAATTTATATGATATTAAATAATAATTATTTAAGTTTTTTCTTTGGACGTAATTGATTAGTATGACCACATTTCTTTTTACGACATTTTTTTGCTCTTATAGGCAGTCTGGCATAACATTTACGACAAATCATTTTATCACAATTTGTAGCTTTAGCTAGAGAAGCAAGTGTTGGATCAAACACACCTCCACGAAGACGAAGAACAAGATGAAGAGTAGCCTCTTTTTGAATGTTATAGTCTGAAAGTGTTCTTCCATCTTCTAATTGTTTTCCGGCAAATATCAACCTTTGTTGATCTGGGGGTATACCTTCTTTGTCCTGTATCTTGTTCTTAATATTTTCAATGGTATCTGATGGTTCTACATCAAGTGTAATAGTTTTACCAGTTAAAGTCTTTATGAATATTTCCATTTATATTAGTTAAGATATTATTATCTCTTTAGTTAAATATAATTTAAACACATTCAATTTTATAAGTCATTTCACACCTTCCACAGTAGTATCTATCGCAATGATTTGCCATAAATACACCACTGCCACAGTTTTCATTTGGACATTCTTTTCTTAATCTTTCGATTTTACCATCTTCATCTACTTTATATAATTTTAGTGTAGCTAATTTAACATTTTGATAAACATGTTTAATTTTCTTGGGAGTATTATATGTTTTCTTTTTACGCTTTTTTCCTCCACCACGAAGACGGAGCACAAGATGAAGAGTAGCTTCTTTTTGAATGTTATAGTCTGAAAGTGTTCTTCCATCTTCTAATTGTTTTCCGGCAAATATCAACCTTTGTTGATCTGGAGGTATACCTTCTTTGTCCTGTATCTTGCTCTTAATATTTTCAATGGTATCTGATGGTTCTACATCAAGTGTAATTGTTTTACCTGTAAGTGTTTTTACGAAAATCTGCATTTATATTAATTAAAGATATAAATATACCTTTAATTATTAATAATAATTATAAATAAGAATTTAAATCAATGTTTTACCAGTAACAAGTTCTTGAACAATCATACCAAGAGCAGCAAACATAGCAAGCCTTCCATTATTAAGTTCCTTATTAGCAAGTTCAATGTATTCTTCATCAGACACTTCTGAACCTGGTCTAAAACCTAGATCGCCTGGTTGATAATCTTCTTTTAACTTAAATGCTTTAGGAGATCCTTCTTCAAACGGATTTTCCCATCCTTTTAACATGGATGAAAATTCTCCAGCACCAACAATAGCAAGTAAACCTAATTGTGCGTTAACTGGCATATTTGATACAAAATTAATTCCTGGTTTACCTGTCATCATTTCAACAAGAGGAATAACTGTTGCTCCTACCATAGCAGCACGAGCATGTTTAAGTTCACTCTCTCTTAATCTTGCTATTTCAATATATGGAACATCATTAGTAAATCCTAGTGGATCAAATTTATCAGTGAATGGTGGAGTTATTCCTACTTCTTCAACTTTAGGTGAGCTTGTTCTGGTTGGATTTGATAGCGCATCTACGAATGGAGCACACACAAGTGCTAACATTGTTAGTCCGGCAATTCTCATTTATCTTATATGAACTCATTATATCAAGATTCTTTTAAGCATTTATAATATGTGATACTTTAAAACATAATTCAACATTCATTGCCTACTTCAGGACTATATGAACCCTGTGCTACCAGTAATGCTGTAAAACTTCCAACAACTATAAGTGTCATAACCCAACCAAGTATACACTTGTATACTATCTTCATATTTATACCGTTGCAGTTTTTATTATTTTCCAGTGCTGCTACACCTACAGTAGCTCCAATCTGACAATGAGTGGTTGATAATGGAATTTCTAATCGACTTCCGGTAATTATAACAACCGCAGATGCTAAT
>MDTG01316455.1_pt1 | contig 24047 bp, 11 predicted proteins | sample 811421 | NCBI WGS metagenome assembly MDTG01 (sample SAMN05326645, study PRJNA326480) | marine metagenome | isolation source: seawater | place: Pacific Ocean: South East | collected 2011
CTCGTTTCGTCGCTTTCAAAATTCTCTTCCTCGCTCGTTCCCTTTCTTCCTTCGTCGCCCTGGTCTCGTCGTCGTCGTCAAAACGCATCGTGCCGTCCTAAAACCACTCTCGAGACAAGTCGAATTCCAATTCTTCGAGATTACGCGCACACAACACACACGTCGTACCGCTCAAAATCTTCTTCTTCTTCGCAGCTGACGTCGTCGGTGTGACGACGATCGTCGGGGAGTGGTGTCGAGAACATCTTCATCGATTGTGGCAAAGGTCTCTCGCAGTAGGTCTCTCAAAGGCATTCTTACTACGACCCCGTAAAGAGTATATAGGTACGTACTCCTCTCTGGTCGTTTTTTTGACTCTTTTTTTCCCTCTCAAAATGAAGAATTTTTGTGTCAATTGTTGCGCTACAAAAACTAAAACAGAAAGTGGTCGTATTATATTTAAAGTCCGTTGTGTGCTAAATAAACTCTACTGCGATATAGACACCGACACTTTGCTGGAACAACTTACGCACGATTTATTAGCCTTTTACTCCCACGACGAGTGGCCATAACAACAGGATTGGGAGAAGAGCGAGTGGGTTGTTCCGGCAAGGCATCGGGTGTGTTACGGAAGAATTTTGTTTGGATTTTTATCTGGACTCTTTTTTTAATTGATTTCGAGATGCGATAATTCGGGAGACCAACTGTGTCGACTTTCCGACTTTCCGACGACTTTCCGACTTTCCGACGAAGAAGAAGATGGATCCCACCGCCTTTTCCTCGCTCCTCGACGCGCTTTCTGAACCCTCGCTCTCGTCGCTCGACAAGGCCGAACTGTTCGTGGAGAAAACGCTCTCGGAAAAGAAGGTGTCGACCGCACAGCTGGGCAGTGCGTTGAAACACATTTTATTCGTCAACTTCCGCTTGAAGTGCTGCACGGAAGTCGCGCGCGCGATCAGCGATTGGGACACCAACAAAGACATACTGAAGACATACGTAAAGAAGTGGGAGTTTCAGGACTTCGTGGACGCGATAGAGGAGAAGAGAGGAAGAAAAAACGAGAAAAACAAGAATCGGACGTTAGCCGTGTTGAATAATAGAGAGGGCGAAGACGACGCGGACGCGGACGAGCGTCTGCCATCGGCCGTGGAAGAAGAGTTTACGCCAAAATTATACGCGAATCAGAGCACAGAGGATCCTAATTGGGTCAAACCAATAAACGTGTACGTACCTCCTCGGGCGAAAACAGGTACGAAGAGGATAGGCATGAAATACGAACATTTCGACAAGAAGAAGAACTTGCTATTAGTCGAATTGCAAGCGGAGAGAGACGTGCCAGAGTCATTTAAAGACGAATTCAATACGATTGCTTACGACGAGGACTTTTGCGGCGATATAATTTTAGACGTAAAGAACGATTTCAAGATTAAAGGCGGCGTGAAAGTGTCGATGAAGTGTAACGAGTTCGGGCACTGGGTGACCGGTTCGGGAAAAAATAGACGCTCGCACACGAAGAGAAGGACGAGTTATTCGAGAGAATTGCATTTACTGTCGGATGACCAAAATCGAACGTTTCGTCAAGGAGAGAAAGTAGTTTTGCCGTTTAAATTTGACGATATAATTGATGCGCCGAGCTTTTATTACCATTGGGGCAACTCCACGTGTTACGTCAAATGGGAATTCAGCGTGTATCTAGATTTGGATTATGGCAGTGCATTTGGGAATGCTTTTGGACGAGACGTGGATTTTAAGTGCGACTGTAATCACGTCGGAAAGTACTTATCCGTCTCCGATCCTGTCAACGCGCACTTGGGAGTACCAACGGATAAAAATATATCCATGTCCATTCCTTCTTTCATGTGTTGCTGTTCCAGCGGCGACCTCGAGGGCCGCGTGTGGCTCGAGCGTGACCATTTCTCCACCGCCGATGACGTCAAGAAAAATAAAGCTTTACGCTCGGCATTGCAAATGCAATTAAAAAACAGCAGTAAAAAGAAAGAGATTCAAAACGCGAGATACGAATTTCGCCGCTCGATTTCCATCGACAGGCACTGCTTTGATGACTGCGTCGTTTCCAGCGGCTATTTCCCGCAATCCAATCTCACGCCAGAGATGACGAATTTTGAAAACTTCAATTTTCAAGTGTCATTGGTGGATGAGCATGGATTGAGTTTGGCGAATCAAGCGACGAGTCCTCGCACGAATTATGCCAGACTCGAATGGAAACTCGTCATTATATTTAAAGTCAGTAACGCGTTCGACCCGAAAATTGATTTTCCAATAACTTTGTGCCCTCGATTCATCGCGTGAGCGCGCGCGAGTATACGAAAGAAAGAGAGGGAGAGAGACAAAGACAAAGAGTTCGGGAGTGAGCGAGAGAGAGAGGGGAAGAGAGAAGAGTCGAGCAAAGAGTCAAACGCGAGAGAGATTGGATTCCAAACTGCATTTCATGCACCGCACGTAGACACGTGCGCTTTTCATTAAAATTCGTCGCGCATCTCAACGCGAAAGAACTCGTCGTCTTCAATATATATATGAGACGTCAAAACAATTTGCGTTTCGTTCTTCTCTTCGGGACGACAAAAAAAAATGATGGTGTTCACACTTTGCGAAACGCGCGAAGAAAGACGGCGGCACGTGTCGTCATGACGTCGTCGTCGTCGTCATGGAATTTTGTTGTCTTCGTCTGCTGAGGGACGGTAGGATTTTCGTCGCTTCTTCTTCTTCTTCTTCTTCGTCGTCGTCGTCTGTAGTCTTCTCCGGCATTGGATGTCGCCGTCGGGGTGAAAGTTCTTTTGCGCTGTGTCGTCCAAAGGGTCTTCTTCCTCGTCGCGGGGCACCCGTCGTCATGGCGTCGAAAAACGACGACGACGATAACGACGATCGGGGAAGACGACGACGAAGGAAAGACGTCGAACACGTCGTCGAAAATCAACTCAACATGTTCCGAAACTACGAGCTTCGAACGATCGCGGCGCCGAAAACGGTCGCGCGTTTGCCAACAGTTTTGGTTTTAGGACACCTCGGGTCGGGGAAAACGACGGTATTGAAACACGTGTTGACGCAGACGCAGAACGATTTGAAGGTGGTGGTTGCCGTGAACGACTACGCGGCGGTGAACGTCGACGCGGAGATCGTGAAACGAACGCTACGCGAAGAAGGCAAAGAAGAAGTGATGGAGTTAACGAACGGATGCGTCTGTTGCTCATTGAACGGACAATTTGAAAAGGACGTGTCGAATTTATTGAGAAGAGACCAAGTGGAAGCGGCGGAGTATTTGTTCGTGGAGACAAGCGGAATCGTCAATCCGACGGATTTAGTGTTGAGTTTAGATAAAACGTTCGGGAAGTTTGCAAGAATACGATTGGACTGCGTGTGTTGCGTGGTGGATGTGGAGGTCGCGGAGAATGGAGGGCCGGAGTATGAACGCGAAGCGTGGTTCGCGCAGATTCGAGCGAGCGACGCGGTATTTTTGAACAAGGTGGATTTGTTAGACGGAGACACCGAAGCGAGACTTGAGTTGGCGATTAAGAATGTAAGAAAAGCGTTCGCGACGACGAAAGATGGTGATTGTGATCTCAGTGCGAATGATGATGTGGTGAAAATAGTTCCAATTGAGCGAGGGAAGATTAACATCGAAAGCGTCATCGACGCGCGGTACGATATTTTCGAACCAGAAGGGAAGCAAGGCACGGATTTGGGTAGCGCAAGGAAACGGTTGGTCGTGAATGATTATGGGGAGTCTTTGAGTTCGTTGGGGAAGCTAAGGGTAAATAAGACTGAAAAGAAGAAACCCAGCGTTAGTGGTCCTTTGAAGCTTGGAAGACATTCGAAGACATTCAAGACGTCGTATGCCTCAACCGGGGACAAGAAGGAGGTTATTCGAGATGCCGTTGATTTTGAAACTTTAGAGATGATAGATTTCGTACAATTTCAGCGGTGGATACGGAAATCAAACGTGGCGAGAGCAAAAGGCATGGTTCGTTTTGCAACCGTCAACGGTCTTTGGGATGTTTCCGTTTCCGGAAGAGGGCGCGTTGAGGTGACTCCAATTGAAGCAAAATTCGCGTTACCGGGAAATAAATTGGTTGTTATTGGAAACCAATTAAACGTGCAAGAGGAAATGTCCGCCATGCAATCGCTCGTTGATAATAGAATAAATAAAGCCGACAGAAAACAATGGCGGCGTGACAAAGTGCAAAACATAATAAAAATAATGAAGTCGGATGACCGCTTTGAAATCGATGACTCCAACGATGTCGGCGAGAATGATCCTCTCGTCGAATCCATGAAAGAAGAAGGCATCGTTCAATTTCGTCTAGTCGGCGCGAGAAATAACGGATGGACCGTCGAAACGCTCGAAAGAACGCACGGAATAGATCTAAACGCGATGAACGTTTCTTTCGCGCAAAAATACAACGCGATGAATGCGAGCGAGTTTCAAAATTTTACGTCTAACGATAGTTTCGTCAGGAGCAACAAACAATGGGAACCAAAGTTGCTTTTAGCCAGCGCAAACGAAAATGAAACGCGGCAGACGCATTTTCGCCAACCGTTCGTGACTATAAAAGTGCGCGTGTTGAGTGATGATGATGAAGAAGAAAAAGATGAGGAAGAAATTTTCGAATCGTCCTTTCTCTGGTGGTCCATGCGAAACGTCGCCACGGTTATTTTACAAAGATATTTTCAACACATTCCAAAATGCTCGTGCGGGTTTTAGACTCTAGATAGTAATGCGCTAGAAATGAGGTTTATTCAAATCCAAGATGATACTAATAACACACATATGCCGCAATAACATTACACAACGCAAATACCTATTTTCAAATCGAGCGGGTGCAAGCGCACTCTCTAATAATACACCCACGCGCAAAAACACAAATGACGTGCTATTTCGACGCAGCCGGCCTTGTCGCGTTCGCATGCTCTTCTTCCAACTGTTTCAACCGAAACTCCAGCTCGTCCAAAATCTCTCGCACGGTATCGAATCCTACTTTTTCGTAGACGCTTCTCCCCGAAACGAAGATTTTCAAAGTTGGCATTTTCGTGACCTCCTGCCCTTTCACCAATTCTTGTGGAACATTGTTTACGTCGACTTTATGGAAAGTAACAAAATCGGGATGTTCCGCCGCGAAATACTCCATCTTCGCGTTCAGCGTTTTGCACTTTCGACACCACGTCGCGATGAACTCAACCACGTGTATGCCTTCCGAGTTTACCGCTTTTATGAACTGCTCTTCGTCGTCCAAACGTTGAATGGCGCGCCTCTCGTCGTCGGCCAACGACATCGACGAAGTTCGACGCGTTTGTCTTCTTCTTCTTCTTGTCGTCCTCGAAGACGACCTCCGAACGCCGACGCCGACGACCGAGTTTCCAGGCGTCGTTGTTCGGGAAGCGGTGCGCATGTTTGGTGGTGGTGGTGCGCGTCACGCGCAAACTTTTGAGTGGACGCTTTCCAATCCTTTTTTTTCATCGATGATTTTAGGGTTTCAGAAGAAAAAGAAGAAGAAGAAGACAAAAGGAGAAAAAGAAAAGCGTTTCGTCACAAAGGTGCAAGAAGGACGGGAGACGACCGACGACGATGGGGACGACGATGGAGACCGACGAGGAGGAGGAGGAGGAGGAGGGCGCCGCGACGACGACGACGACGACTGTCACTAACGACGACAGAACAAAAGAATGGCCGCGCCTTCCGCGCACATCCTCGTCGGCGTCCTCGATTCTGAGTAAGACCGACGCGTTTGAGATTTTAGAGATTTCCCCTACCCCTAAAGCAACCGTGGGGGAGGACGATGCGGACATATCCAGGCGAATCAAAGTGCAATACCGGAAACTGTGTTTGAAATATCATCCAGATAAGAATAGTCCTTCGGATGCCGAACGCGCTTCGCAGGCGTTCACGGCGATCACCGCCGCGTATCACACGTTAACGACGGTGAATTTCAACCAAGAAAAATGGTTGAAAAATTTCTCGATCCCACCCATGCAAAGTTTATCGGACGTGTTATCGCTGGCGTTGAAAGGGGCAGATCCGGAGGAAATCGAGCGATTAATGCGAGCCAGAGGAGAATACAGACCACACCGAAATTTTGGAATCGATTATAACGTTCGATGGGAATCTGGAGAGAAGCCCGACCCCGAAGGCGGATTGTTTCGCGAGACAGCGATGAACGAATACAGCGATACGAGGATGTTGAGCGATGGGTTTGATTCGATGAGAGTTGGGGAGGACCGGGAGAAGAGACCGTGGGAAGTTGTCGGAGGGGTTGGTTATGACAATCAAAGTTTGTTGTTGGGAGATACTGCTCACCTTCATCACAAACGGAAGTACGAGGAACGAGAAAAGAAGAATTTAGACTTACTCGAGAGATTTACGCCTTTGTCCAACGAGGCCAAAATTGAAGCCGAAAGGTTAAACGATATCGCGCTGAGCGAGTACGAAAAGGGACGGCACGAAGACGCGATGATTATTTTTGATGGTATCGTGAAGTTGATGCCAGATAGAACGCCGTACAGAACGAACAGAGCGAGTTGTGCGTTGAAAGTTATAAACGCTTTGGAAGGTTCTTCCGAGATGATGAATAGCGGTCGCCGTGAAACGTTAATAGCTAAAGTGATTGAAGATTGCGAGAAAGCGCTGGAGATTGACAACGGAGAAAATTTGAAAGCAAAGGTGAGAGGTGCGGAAGCTTTTGTAAAGTTAGGTGATAGCTATAGCAACAATCACCGCCCTTCAGAACAGAGGGAAGCTTTGAAGAATTTCTTGCGAGCGAAGAAGTGGTTTTCGGAAGTTTTGGCTACCAACCCGAACAATAAACGAGCGAAAGACGGATTGAAAGATTGTTTGCTCTCGTTGGAATTGATCGATGAATACGATAGCGACAAGGATTATGACGTGGAAATGATGTAAAAGTAGCAATAGTTGTACTCGCAGCATTAGGATTTAGAAACTAATCAAATAACAAATTCACGCACCTAAACTAAACTAACTCTTCGTCCTCAGCGCCGGGATCGAACTCGTCTTCGGATTCGTCCGGTAAATTCGCAAGTTTTCGTAAATTCAAATCAGACAGTTTTCCTCGCGCAGCGGCACCAGAACCTCCTTGTTTCAAATGAGGCAGCGCGACATCAGCGCCTAAATCTAAACGCAGCGCGCGAAACACGGCGCGTTCGGCACTCTTCTTTGCCAATTCGTGTTTATCCCCTATCGCGACTTCAGCAAGATCGGCGAGGAAGATTGGAAAGTGAATGGTTATATCATCGATTTCATCCTTCAACGACGCGCACTTAATGATCGATCGAATAGCTTTCGACGAGTTTTCGCGAACTTCACTGCTTGCATCTCTTAAAAGTTTGGTCAAAACTTGTAAAATTTTCGCCACCGTGTCCGAAGACGCGCCTTCGATTCGCACACACGATTCACCTAAATATCCTAATCCTTTAGCGCAGTTCGATTTGACTGTTTTTGAATTATCTGAAGCGCATTTGGCTAAATTGTTTAACGCCGTCGCTTTATCTTTTGGGATGCTTAAAATAGACTCTGGCGCGAGTCGCGCAAACTCAGACAATATTTTCGATTTGCCTTCGCGGGAAGCGATGGTGATATTTTCCGAAGCGAATTTCTCGACGTCGGTCTTCAACCACTCTTCTCGTTTTGGTTCCTTGTTGTCATCATTCTCCGTGTAGTACAAAGAAGCAAACGCTGCCGCACATCGCGATGCTGCCACACGAATATTCTCATCTTCCGAAGTCAAAGCGGCTACAGTGGACGCATTCAACGCCATTTCAATAGATTCGGGCGTTATTTTTGATCCGCCATACCTGGCTACGCCTCGCGCAGCCTCGAAGTGCGCTTCGACGCATTCGTCCTCGACTTCATTATTGGCAAGTTTCTTCGCTAAATCAGCAGCTAATGGATCGACTCTGACTTGGATTGACATCAGTAATCCCAAACCTTTAGCGCTAGAAACTCTCGGTGCTCTGTTCGCATCATTCAACGATTTCAAAAACGTCGTTTGCAATTGCGGAACGAAGGGTTTTAATCCAATCCCACCTTTCTCTACTAACGTAGCGAGACAATCGAGCAACGCCGCGCGTACACTCGACGGAAATTTGTCCGAAACGACGCGAATAAGAGGCCCGGCGATACTAACGACATGTGCTTTCAGACCATCTTTTGTGGAACAAGATATGGCTAATTGCAGCGCCTCCGCGGCGCGTTGTCGATGCTCTGGTTCTTCGCCATGTAAGACGCCCGCGAGATATATTTTTGAAAGCGCCTCTAACGCTCTCGGTAAGGTCAATGCAGGAATAATAGTATACTTTGACGACGACAATTGACCGTTGCTCACGTTCTCGCTGCCAGGTGTGACTTTCTGTTGTTTACGTAAACGCTTCGCTTGCTCTCTGCATTGTCGTATAGAGGCGTGGCAACACTCCACGAATTCCATCAACTCATCTTTTTGTATCGTAGACACGACAACACTTAAAGCACCCCACGCAGCATCTCGTGCACATTCGTGCTTATCCAAAAATTGCTCGGATAAGGTTTTCACCAAAACTTGAGCGTCGACGAAATTGTCGTACCCGGAAAAGGTTGTCGCGAAATCCGCAAGGGCGATGGAAGACACCGCTCGTCTCCTTGCTTTCGCTTTTTCCTTCGCTTCGTCGACTTTTTTCAACGAAGACATTTTTGCTAGCTCTGTGAGTGCGTCCGAAATTTCAGAGAGAAGTTTGTCACCACAATCTTCAGGTGCGGCGGCGATGATAGAACGCAACGCATTGAACGCTGGAAATTTAGAAACATCGTCAAAGGATTCGCGTTTGGTCCACGTGATTTCTTCTTCAGTCTCGCATGCCTTCAAATATGTTTCCTCTTCAATTGCGTCTAAAAGTCTTGGAATGATCGAATCCAAATGTGGAGGCAAGGCCGGACCGGCTACAGATACTAGTGCACCTAACGTTTTCGCTTTATCAGGAGTAATCGGTGGCGCTGCTAACTTCGGAAGCGCCACGGCCAAAATATTCGGCTGTGCTTTCAGAGCCACGCGTAAACCGTTGAGCGAGTTTGCCTTTTCTTGCTCCGAGGACGAGTCTCTATCCATGCCGTGCAACAAGTCTGGGACAATTTTTGCCACGGCTTCTTTTCCACCATTCCATCGATACATAGCTTTGAAGGCCACGCCACCGGCGTCTTGGATGCCCGCGTTAGGGTTGGAAAGACAAATTTCGACGAAAGATGTAAACAACGTCGCTTGTTTCGGGCTGACAATGCCGCCTTCGTGCGTGGACACTTCCGCACAATCAAAGATTTCTGCGAGCGCATAAGCCGCACCAGCTTTTGTGATTTTATCACTCGCCATGATTTGCTCTTCTTCTTCTTCGTTTGCTTCGAAAACAGTGCGCAAAATTGGTACGATGCCCTCGATAAATCTCTCGCCAAGTTTTCTCGTTAAATCCGACACGGCTCTCGCGCCAGTCAATTTTCTTTCCTCGTCGTCATCCTCTTCATCTTTATCGTCCTCTGAACTGTCTGTTGTTGTTTTCAACGATGAAAAAATTGTTCCTTGAGAGTACGCTTGAAGAATGCGCTTGGCAATTCTAGGTAACGTTGCCCTCAAAGTTCTCGGCGTATTCGCAACGACTGTTTTCCATACATGCACAGCGTCGTTTCGAATTTGCGATTGACCGTCACATCGAAGTAGATAAATAACCGCTAAAACGTCCAAATGGCGTTCTCGGCCTAATATTCGAGTCAACTGCTCGCCTTGTGCTTCAGTAGAAATACCTTCCTCGTCCGCGGCTTCTTCTTCTTCTTCCGCCGTCGCGCGCTGTACGCGCGCTTTCCCTGAAGTACCGACGATTCTAAAGAGCATGGAGCCAAGGAGCTCCAATGCGCAGTGTCGAATGCGCCATTCCGTGGCGTTCGTGCCAGTTTCAATGGCTGGTAGAATCAAGTCTAATGCAGATTCGGAGTGCGAATACGCGGAAACGAAGACTCTTCCAGCTCCTAACGCGGCGTCGCGGACGGATTCTTCCTCGTCCGCGAGACCAGTGAGGACAGTCGTCAAGGACTCCGATAAGTATGGCTCGAACTTTTGCCCGACGGATAAAGGGAGAAACTTAAGCAGATGCAAATGACCTTCGCGAACTCTTGGTAGAAGATTGGCGCAACCACGATAGACTTCTGGGAGAATAGCGACGAATCTGTCGTTGCCGAGCGCGTTGAGACATTCGGCTAAACCTTGCGCCGCACCAGCTCTTTCGACGCCCGACCCCTCCCCTTGCATTTTCTCCGTCAACCACGGGATTAAATCTTCAAAATGTTCTTCACCGGCGCCTTCAAGAAGCGAACCCAATGCACGGGCAGTTACCGAACGGACTTCCGGGTTTGGATCTACGAGCGATTTCTTCAGCTCCAAAACTAACTCTGGGATGTACGGAACGATATCTTTCCGATCGGCGACCAACGCACACGTGTTTCCTGCAATCTTAGCTGCTTTTTTCTTCATGTCCGCCTTGCGCTCTTTCAAACCTCTCGAAATGATTGGGATAATTAACGCCAAACTCGGCGCGTCGACAACGTTAACGAACGTCGTTTCTAAGAGAATATCTATACATTTTTCCGTATGCGTCGTCGGATGTGCGATTGCACCTAACAGGTATTTCGACAACGCTTGGATTTCCGGATTTTTAATCACATCACCGATCGATTTCAACGCCAAAGAAGCCGCATCAACAACCTTAGGATGTGTATCTACCAAGGCTTTCGAAAGTCTGGGCACAATTTGCGGCAAACACCCACCCAATTGTTTCGGGGCGCAACTCGACATCGCGCCGAGAAGCTTCGCGGACCCGCTCTTCGTGCGCCACTGATCGTCGCGCAGACCATCCAACAATGCCGGTAAGACTAGTTTTACACCTTGGGCGGACAAATTCTTCATGATTTTCTGTGCCGCTCCTTCGCATGCGAGACGCACGGATTCCGTTTGATCACCAAAAGAGACGAGCAACATTGGTAAAATGGTCACGACGTACGGTTCAAAGAGTCGACCGAGACGTTCAACGAGTAGCTCGAAACACATCAAAGCGCCTTCTCTCGATTGCGCAGATTTCTTATCCTCAATCAGCGCCTTGATACTGTCCATGACACCCATACCTTTTAATGATCCCATACCAATACCTTTCACCGCACCAGCGATGCCAAAGGCTGCGCCTCTCCTCACGGCGTATGATTTGCCTTGGGATAACTTCCCGAGTAAGTCTTCAATCAATGCGCGTTTCTCTTCTTCCGTCGCGAGTTGCTTCATTAACGGCGGAAATGCGTCTGCAACTTTTCGTTGAACTGATTCAGATGGCGTTTCTAAAACCTCCAACAAACGTTCTAAAATCTGCTTAACCTTTGGATCGCTCGAGTCTAAATGCACTGCCAATGACGCCAAGAAGACGACAGCGCCGGATTTGGCATAATCTTGAATCTCTTCAGATACGTTTCTATCTGAAGGCTTATCAAAATATCCTTCAAATACTTTGAGTAACGTTTCTGTATTGGATTCGCCGTGAGCGGCTATGACCATTTTACCGGCGTCGATGGACACTTCACGAACTTCTAGGGATTCGTCTGAGAGCGCTTTCAAGAGTAGGGTGGTGACTAGAGGAACGTCGTGTTTTTGCAACGCGTTTGAAGAGGCGCCCAGCGCAGTGACGACACCAGCGCGCCCAGATGCATCCGTGCAACTCGCGAAGAGTGCAAACAGCTTCGCTAAAACAGAAGCAACGCCTGTTGGAAGTTGTTCGACCGCAGTCGCAAACGCCTTTACCGTCGCTTCTCGAACAGCGAAACATTCGTGCGAAAGGAACGGGAGTAGAACCGTCGGTGACTGGTTATCGTCTTCATCTGCAAACGATACGCCAGCATTTGCATAAGCCGTCGATGCCATTTCGCCAAACGTCTCGTTCGAGTCGTGCTTAGCAATGAACAGTCGAACTGCAATGTCGCGTAATATTTCATCGGTCGCTTCCATATCTTCAACCGTAATCGCATGAATGTTTGGTAAAGATGAAAGCGCTTCCAAACATGTTTTACGAGCTTCGGGAGATTTATCTGCGCATCCATGCACTAGCGCTTGTACGTCGTTGGCGTTGATGGATGTTTTTGCAACTGATAGTAACGTATCCTCAGCGAGCAAAGTAAACTTGGGACTGACCGAAGAGTTAATAGCTTTCGTCAAACAACGAACGGCGGCGGCTATCGAACGCATAGGTTTACAACTTTTCGTCGCGTAATCACCAAGTATCTCTAAGCACAACATCTTATGTTGCGAAGAACAATCAATTCTTTCAATTGCACGAGATAAAATCGGGAATATTAGTGAGAGTAAATTTCTACTCTCAGAAATGCCAGCCCCCAATTTGGCAAAGTTATCACTCAAAGCCTCGAGCGCTTCGGCGATGACCCCAACTTCAAATTTCACGTGATCCGCATCTTCTTCAATGGATTCTTTCGATAGCGGATCGAGCAGTGGTGGTTTCTCAAACCCATCTCGAGCTTGAGCGCATAAAACAACCGCCCTAGCAAGTTTCGCGCGCAGCTGCAAGGATGAACGATCTTTACCTGCAAGCATGGTGATGCCCTTAGTGCTCGCAATGATTTCAAAGAAACTCTCAAAGCAATACACGCACACGCTGTCGTGCAAAATATGCGAGTTACAAAGTGGGAATATAACATCGTACGCGACATTTGCAGCACTATCACCGAGTCTGTTCTTAGGCCGGAATGGGATTTGTCCTTTATAGCCTTGAAAGAGAAGCGATCGGTGATTCTTGTCGTATGCGAGAACTCCATCAAAGACGTTTGATATGATTTCTAAACCGTCTTCGATTATTTTTGCGATTCTCGAGAGTCGTTCTCTCGTCTTGGATTCTTTTTGTATTTGTGCACGCCGCTGAACCTCGCGCGGATCGTCCTTTTGGCCGACCCCCGGTTTGCTTTTCCCAGAAACCGGCATGCCAGCTTGCGAAGGTCGCAATGTTTTCTTCGCGCGAAGCGAAGTTCTAGTTGACGATGCAGGTGCGCCAGAATTACTGCTACTTGGACCCGACGTGGTGCTTGGAGAATCTTTTGGATCTGTCGAAAGCCTTCCAATTGGCGTCTTGAATACTTTAACGTCGTTCTCGGTGACTTCACTTTCGTGACGTCGACAGGCGTCTGAAAACGCAGACGTCGGATCGAGCAAATATCCTTCTAGAAAGATATCTAAAGCAACGTTAGAAGATATCGCAGATACGGCACGAACGGCTTTTCGATTACTTTGAACATTCTTTCCGTTTTGAAGTTCATCGACGATATGATTCGCACATTCGCTAGCGATGCGATTCAAATCGATATCGTTCGGACTACGCTCTCGGCAGAATCGCGAAAAGACGAACGTCCAACAATCGCTTCCTGTCCTCGATTGTACGAGCTCGTGATGCGAAAGCGTTATTAAGATCCCCGCAAACGCACAAAAAGCATCGTCGTCGATAGGCGCGTGCCGTTTAAGTGTACCCCCATCAGCGTATAATCTGTAGAATATAGAGGATTCAATGGCAGCGCCGCAGTATCGAGTAGGGAAAGGTGCAACAAAATTCGCCAATCCACTCTTGGTAGCTTCTGCGTTTAGTTCTTCACCTAGAATTGGAAACGCGTGTTCTTCTTCCGCTATTTTTACCCACTCTAAAAGTGATTCCATGACATCTCGAGAGGACGTTTTATCCTTATGTCGCATCATCTCAATCGCGTCTCGAGCCGATTTCCGAGTTTCTAAATCTGGATGCAATGCCAACAAAGTCGTAGCGTTCAGAAGCGCTTTATTCTTGTCGATGATTTTTTCCATCGTGAACATCAACTCTAACGATTTTGCGTAATACGCCGCGCAATCGTCGGGAAGTTTCGAAATTGCCATAGCCGACGCATATGCCTCCAAGCATTCTGGTTTCAATACACCTGTAGCAGCAGCTTGTGCACTTTCATCTGCAGATGCCGCCGCACAAACTAAATATAACGCGAACACACCATCCGGTCGCGATATTGTTTTCTGCGCACCGAGTTTGACGATTTCAATCAACGCTTTAACGCTTTCTGCCCCAAGAGCTTCCTTGAAATCGCGCCTATAGGCAATCGCCGAAGAAAGCGCACGAAGCGTCGCTGGTCTATCCTTAACGTCTGAGCACGTCGCCACAATTGCATCCCTCGCATTTTTACTGAACGAAGTGCACTTTTGAAGACAATGCGAAAGTGCTCGGAGCAACGAATTTTTCGCTTCGACCTGCTTCTCGCTCTTCAATCGCGCCGCCAAAATTTCAATCGTTTCAATGGCAATTCTTGCATCTTCTTCATTCTCTACAGCTACCCCGACTAAAGATTCCGCGATGACGGAAATAGTGTCACAGATTCCAACTCTCGCCGCCCACGCGCTCGGTGCATTTGTTATAATTTCTTTCACGATCGGTTCTAGAAACGTTTCTTTCACAATCGCCGCCGATAGCAGTTTTGCAAACGATTTCACGACAAATTTGGCTGCGACGCGTCTCGATTCGTCCGCGTGCTTCACCAAAGGGAAAACGACTTCCGCAAACGCTTGCGCGGAGTCTTTCTCAACGCTCTCTCTTGGCACGTGACGAATCATTCTCGATACGGCTTCCAACGTAGACTTGATTGGGTTTCTTCGCAACGCCTTAACCAATTTCGCTTGCACGACAGTCTCAAAATCTTCCGCCGTGCAGTCCTTCAAAAGCGGTTCACTCGCGCGCTCTGCAAGCACCACGTCCCTACCGCTTCCACTCGCGATAGAAAAATCACACAATTTCTCCAAATACCCTCTTCGAATGTTACTCGCGTCCACGCCTTTCCTCCTCTTCAACGCCTCGTATAACACCCCTCGTAAAACCGGTGGCATATCCTTCACTTCATTTACTTTCGGCCCAACATCGCCTTTTCTCAGCGTCAATGACACGACACCAGGCACGCGATGATACTTGTTTGACACTAAACACGCTTTCACTACATTTCCTAACGCCAAAACTACGTTTTGAAATTCCTCGTTCGCATCGTCGCTCCCTTCTTTTCCGACATCTGAACGAAACTTCGAGCACATGTACTCCAAACACGCACAGCACCATCGAGCGAACGTCTCGCACTCCTCTTCGTCCGCTCGAGACGCAATTTTTTCCGAGAACTTCTTCAGTAAGGACCTAAACAGTTTTTCGAACTCGCTGGCCGCGGTATCGTCGCCGCTCGCAGAGACTCGCAACGCTTTAGATATCATTTTGGCAACCACTTTTCGACTGGTTTTCGTCGTTTTAAACTTTAGCGTTTGGAAGATGTGTTTGACTAGAATCGACGCGGATTCTTTCGTAGATATGTCTGTTTATAGATGATGCGAATGCATGGAGAAAGAGAACGTGCGAGAGCTTGAGTTTGTTGGCCATTCAATCGCGCGCAGTTTGCATTTCAACCGACGGCGGAGAGGGAAAGAAAAAGAGAGAGATAATCAATCGCACCTTCACCACGCAACGCGTCGCACACATCCGACCAAACGGCGCTGGTATCTTTACACTTTTCGCCGAGAATGTGCGCGCGAGCGAGCAAAACGTCCATTTTCTTTCGTTCGCGTGTATTGCTCGCGTGTAAACGCGTCAGAAAATTGATGAAATGTCTTTCAGGTCTAAAGGGGAGAGCATACAAAAAAATACACCAAACTGCGCAAAAGAGTAACACTACTAACACTAAAAGCTATTTCTAAAACTTGTACGTACACTATTAGACCATCCAACTCATTCGGGTTTTGTTGTTGTCGATGTTGTTAATGTTGATGTTAGTATCATCAGCTTCTACCACTTCGATGTCGTCGTCGTCTTTGTCCATGTGAGCGTATTTGCCCTCAGGTAATTCGACGATTAACGGTTGTTCGTCTTCGGTTTCCGCGTCGTGATCGATGATAAGGGATGTGTAGGCGCCGTTTTCTTCTTGCATGCAGTTGTTACCTGTTCGCACTTGGAATATTTTTAGTTGTAACAGTCGCTTGGCGATGGTTTCGAAACGCACGAGCCATCCGAACGTCGCATCGTCGTCGCGAGGGAAGGATGAAGAAGAGACGATGCGGTAGCTTTTAGAGATGGCGTCGCGAAGGATATCGGAGAGTTGCTTTTCGTCCCGCGAAGTCGTTGGAAATGTTTCCGAGACGACTTCGTCCAATGTACCTTCGTTGGTCGCGTCGTCGTTGAACTGGCCCTCTAAGGAACCGAGGAATCCCACGAAGAAGGACGACCAATCGTCGTTCCGGTTTTTCACAGATTGATCATTACTGGTTTTCTTCTCGACATCTTCTTTGATGTACTCCGCCATAACGTTTGCCATAATCACTGTCAACTCCTTCCACTGCTCTAACCCTTTCCCGCACCCGAACGCGAAAAAGAGCACGTACGCCAACTGGTGTTCGGCTAACATCGCCTCTCGATTCTCGCCGAACACGTTCATCGCTCTCTCAAATCTAAATCTACCATCCACGTGAATTTTCGTTAAAATCGCAGCGTCCGCGTCTCGTGGCGCTCTCGTCGTCGCATCAAATGTAAACTTCGCCGTTCTTGTGTTCTCATCTTCTTCTTCGTTTCTATTCTTCGCGTCGTCTTCGACCTCTCTTGTCAACCGTTTCTTCCTCCCGAACGCGTCCAAACACCGGTCGACGCCTCCGGGTACGAACATCACTCCGGGTTCAATTTTGCACCGTTTCAAACAATTCACGTCTATGCGATTTGTTAAGCGTTTCCACCTCGCGTCTTCTCGCGAATCTTCCTCGTACGCGCCTAAACACTCGTCGAAATCACCTCGTTTCACTCCTAGAATCACTTTCTGTTTCGTGTATTCCTTCTCCTCGTCGTCGATTCGCGCGGCTTCCCGTCTGTTGTAAAATCGTTCGTTCTTCTCGTCCCACGTCCTCGTTTCCACCTCCCCGTCCTTTTCTGCCAGCACGAACTCGCCCACGCGCGCTCCTCCTCCTCCTCCCACGAACGCGAGGTGGACCCGTCCTGCGGGGAGCATCTCGACGCCTCGAAACGTCTCCACCTCTCGCGGCACGCGAAACGACTTCAAGTTCACGCCAAACTCCGCGCCCGAGGGGAGCGCCCGGTTTTGGCACACGAGCGTCGCGCCTTTCCTCGTCTTTTTGGTCGTCGTTTGGACGGCGTCGTCAAAGTCGTCGCGCGAAGGCCTTTGGTCCATAAATTCGGTCGCGTGTTTAATTGTTGTTTTTATGAAGACAAAATGGAAAGAAAAAAAGGGGATTTTCCAATCGAGATTGGACGAGAGATATCGCCACATAAACGTCTGCCCGAAAAGAAGACGATGTCGTCGACGCGGTCTCTTTTATCGTCGAGGACGATGACGTCTTCCTCTCTCTCTTCGAACGACGACGCGAAGCGAAGAAGACGAAGGCAAAACTTTAAAGGACGGAAGACGACAAAGATTGCATCGACGACGTCGACACAAAACGTCGCGTTCGTCGACGAGATGGTCGATGTCGTCGTCGCGATGGACGGCGACGATGGTGATGGCGTTCTGGAGAGGGCGAGTAGGAGCGCCAGTGCCTTGGCGTCCACCACGGGAGGAGGAGATGTCGCGTCCGAGATGGTCGACACCGCGAAGCGGTGGGAATTGGAACAGAGTCAAAAGATATGGGACGCCGTGGATGCGGTGGTCGATTTTGGGAAGAACGTGGCGTTTGGAAGTCGGGAATTTACGAGTGCACCGATGTGGACGATGAATGACGCGATGGAGAAAGCGACGAACGCGGTGAAATCGTTCGCAGAGGTCGCCAGAGAGACGCTGCCGGATGGGACGGATGGGACGAAATTGGAAGACGCAGTGAAAGCGGTGACGTCGGCGACGTCGGAGTATACTTTGTATGTCGCAATGATTGCGTTTTTTGGCGTCGTTTTAGTCGTGTTGAGTAACACTACCGATCCAAATACGGGCATGGATGAGTGGGCGGCATTGGCGGCGAAGGAAGGCGAAGAGGAGCCGGAGGCTTTGCAAACGTACGATCCGAAAGTCATTCGAGAGTACTTTTCGAAACGGCCGTTGGTGTTGTTGAAACGTGCGATGAAGTCATTAGCACTTTTAGGAAAGTTTTCTTTTTCTTTGTGGATGGATAAGAAAATATACGGGGATGAGCCGAAGGAGGAAGTAAAGAATCAAGTGGACGCGAAACGAGCGGCGCAGTTGAAAGACGTTTTGATTTCTCTCGGTCCGACGTACGTGAAATTGGGACAGGTGCTCTCATCGAGACAAGATTTAATTCCAAAGGCGTATGTGAAAGAATTGAGAGAGTTGCAAGACAACGTGCCACCATTCGACGACGAGCTCGCGAGACGAATCATTGAAAAAGAGCTAGGTTCGAACTCAGCGGATAAGGCGAGAGTGGTTTTAAATCAAGGCAAACCTATCGCGAGCGCGAGTTTAGGGCAAGTTTATAGGTCAAATTTAAAGACGGAAAGTGGCAAGAATATCGACGTGGCGGTCAAAGTCCAACGACCGGGCGCTTTAGTCGCCATCTCTTTAGATATTGGCATCATCCGATCATTCGCGGAGCCGTGGAGAAAATATAAAAACTTAAACTCGGATTTAGAAGGCATCATCGACGAATGGGGGAGAAGATTCATCGCCGAGCTCGATTATTTAGCCGAAGCCAGAAACGGGAAGTTTTTTCGCGAATCGATGGAAGCGAGACCAGATTTAGCGAATGTGGTCACCGCGGCGCCGGTGTATACGTCTGCGACGACTCGAAAAGTATTGACGACGGGTTGGATCAACGGCGCTCGATTGGACGAGTCGAAAGAAAGCGACATTCCGAAATTGTGTGCGGTAGCGTTGACGGCATATTTGTCCATGTTGTTAGATTTAGGTTTCTTACACGCGGATCCGCACCCGGGAAATTTGTTTAGACAAGCTGACGGAAAGTTGGTCATTTTAGATTGGGGATTGGTCACTCCGGTGTCGAAAGAGTTATCGGCTTCAATTTTACAGTTCATCTCTCACTTAGTCTCTGAAGATTTCGAGGAGGTTCCCTCGGATCTCGATCGGTTAGGATTTATTCCGAGCGGCAAACGAGAAGCCATGGAAGATGCCGGCGTCGCTCGAGCGATTGGTTTGCTCTTTTCTGCATTAGCCAGGGGCGGTGGAGCGAGCGGTTTCCGGTCTGAACTTGGTTTACCGGATGAGGAGAAATTGAAAGAGGTTCGAAAAGAGTTGAGAGGAATTAAAGACCCGAAGAAACGGAGGGACGCGTTTATTGAAGTCTCCGGCGGCGCGGATTCTAAAGTCGCGAAGCTCACGAAAGATTTAGAAGGCGTTCAGGAAAAGTACGGCAACATTTTTCAGATCCCGAGTTATTTCGGGTACATCTTACGATCGTTTTCCGTGTTGGAAGGCATCGGGTTAGCCTCGGACCCAGATTATTCCATTGCGAACGAGTGCTACCCGTACGTTGCGCGACGATTGTTAACGGATCCCTCACCAGCATCTCGTCAAGCGCTCGAACAGATGCTGTACGGGAAAGACGGTGCTAAACGCGGTCGATTGAGCGTGAAAAGAGTTCGGCAACTCTCAAATGCGTTCAAATCGTACTCATCGATTACGGACACCGAAAATTTGAGCGGCGAACCGGAAGTAATCGAGAAAGAGACCGGGAACAAAGAACCCACTGCTACTACTACTACCGGTTCTGCTCTTCCTAAAGGCGCAAAACAAGTCGTGGAGCTCGCGCTTTCTCCGGAAGGTGGTCCAGCGCAAGACATCGCGCTTCGTGAGTTTGGTCGCATTCTCGTCGCCTCTGCGGCAGATTCCGTGTCCACCATCTTCTCTGCACCTTTACGAGCGCTCGAAGAGGTTGAAAAAACCGTGCCGAAAGAAATCTTGACGCCGTTAGCACCGGCACATTTGGCTTTGAAATCTCTTTCTGAAGCCTCTCAAGTGAGTAGTAAAGACGCGGAGACGTTGGAAATCGCCCGAGAGTTGACGTCTTTGATCGCGGACCAAAGTGCTTCTTCCTCTTCCGAGACGACACCACCAAAGACGACGACGACGACGTCGTCGACGAAACCAACCGACACCGAACAACGAGAGAAAAATGAGCGACACCCTCGATTCTCACCCGTGCCAACACTTTCTCCGCCAACTGAAAAAGATTTCAAAATCGCCGTCGAACTTCTCGAAATGGCGCCAAGACTCGCTCCAGGCGCCTCCGCGGTCGCTTTGCGCCTCGCCGCCGCCTTGAGCGCCGAAGTCGCCGAGAGAATCGCGGAGGAAACTTCCAAAAGCGCAGGAACGACGACGACGACGACGACGACGACGCGTAGAAACTAGACGCTTTGTGAAAAGTAGTGACATCCCATCGCGTGCCTACATTTTCTGGTGGAACGCTCTCCTTCTTCTCGATATATAAAACCCGTACCAAAAATCGACAAAGTCCAAAACACACACACACAAAGCGCACACACACAAAAAAAACTCTTTGATTGATCGATCGATTGAAAAAAGAAACAATTTCTCTCCTGTGTCTCATTTTTGAACTCCATCCATCCATCCATCCTTTTTTGTCTTTGATTTTTGTTTTTTTCCCCGCACAAAAAAGCACCCACGAAAAAATTGAATAATAATGTCGAAAAGCGACGCGGTAGCGACGAAGGAGATGCCTTTCAGGGTGTACATGGGGTACGATTCCCACGAGGACATCACGTTCGAGGTACGACGACGCGGTTTATTAGTATCCGAAGAAGAACACCACCACCAACAACAACAAAATGATGAGTAGAAATTTTTGTTGTGTCTGTTAGTATTGTGTATTATTGCGCGTTTGTGTTGGATGATGATGATGATGATTTTTGAGGACAGACGTCGAGAGATGTGTGTGCCTTTCCTTTCCTTTGGGATGATCATTTCGGATAATCTTTTGGCGACGACGACGACGGAGCGACGTCGCGATGCTCACGCACTTTTCTCTTTTTCTTTTTCTTCTTCCTCCCGCGCAGGTGGCGAAATACTCCATGGAAAAGCACTCTTCGGTGCCAATCCAAGTCATTCCTCTCAAGAGAGAAGAGATGCGGAAGCAAGGCATCTACAAGAGAACGCAAGATCCGAAACAATCCACGGAGTTTACGTATTGCCGCTTTTTCGTGCCGTATTTGAACAACTACAAAGGATGGGCGATGTTTGTGGACGACGATTTCTTGTGGTTGGGAGATATGAAAGAGTTGATCGACCAAATCGACGACAAGTACGCCATCATGTGCGTGCAACACGATTACAAACCGACCGTGGAAGTGAAATTAGCCGGGAAAGCGCAAGAACCGTATCCGAGGAAGAACTGGTCGTCGATGGTTTTGTACAATTGTGGACACCCGGCGAACCAAGGCGTGAACTTGAGCATGATTAACTCTCAACCGGGTTCGTATTTGCACCGGTTCTCGTGGATTACGGACGATTCGTTGATTGGTGCGATTGATTACGAGTGGAATTTCTTGGTCGAGTGGTACAAGCCGTACGAGGGGGAGAGAAAGCCGAAGGCGATTCACTACACGGAAGGCGGGCCGTGGTTCCCGGATTACAGAGAGACGGATTACTCGAAAGAGTGGTTCGATCACATGAAAGAGTACGAGGCGACGTTGCCCAAGCCGAGGCTGCTTTGTCCGTTCGAGAGGTTTTCGCGTAAAGGGACGAAGTTCTTGGAAGGTTACGCTAACAGCGACGAGCCGTGGACTTGGGTCGACCACGAATAAATTTAGGCGAGAGCAAACTGTTACCATTAATCATAAAGAAAGACACGTTATTTTACCTTGAACTAAATACTAAAGCTGCTATTATTTTTCCTACTATTTCACTCGTCCTCTTCTTCATCCATGGAATCATCGCTTTCCTCATCGTCTTCGTCCGAATCATCTTCGTCGACGACGTGATCCAGTCTGTGCATGACCACTCCATTTTTCGCTCCTGCGTCTCTTCCCCACCTCCCGAGTCTCGGCTCTTGACCGACTCCAGCTAATAAAAACTTTCCAGACGACGCGATGGCTAATCCATTCACGAATCCTCTCTGTGGTAACGAGTGTTTCGGTTCTAATGCGGTATCTTTCTCCCCCGGTGTAGCTTTCCACAAACGAATCGTTCCATCCCCGGCTCCGGTGGCGCAAAGATTTGTCCCTTTACCCACCGCAGCGGAGACCACAGAACTCGCTAAATATCCACATCCACCACGGTTTTTATCCTCCACGGAGAGATTCAAAGCCTCTTGTGTGGCCATTCGATCGGCTAAAACGATTTCCCCGTCCTCTTCTTCCCAGTTTTTCGGCACTCCGATCGGTTCGTCGTACCCGTGCACGTTTGAAAAAGTCGATAAAGGTTTCTTCTTGCTCGCGCTCCACAACGATACGGCACCATCTCTGGCGCCAGTAATCCAGTGGTCGTGCGCAACCGACGCCACGCATTCCATGGCATAATCTTTCCTTTTGTCGTCGTTCATGGATGGTCGAAACACCAACTGTGAATCCTCGGCTATTTTCCACGCTCTCAACGTTCGATCCGAACTGACCGTCGCGCAACGCTCTCTCCTATGCGCGTCAATCCCATTCAACTCGCTTTGGTGTCCAAACAACGTATCCACGTACGTCATATCGTCTACAGACCAGATTTTCACCGTTCTATCTTCCGAGCACGAAAACAGTTGTCCGGTCCCGTGTCTAAACGTCAAGCCAGTCACCGCGCCACGATGCCCGGCGAACGTCGTGACGAACTTTTTCATCCTCGTATCAAAAATATGAATTCGTTTATCGTTACCTCCAACCGCGACGATGTTTTTCTCGCTCGAACACGCCACGGTTAATAACACTCCAGCTCCACTTCTTGGTGGTGCCATCGGCCCACCTCCACCTTTCGTTCTCATCTCTTCTTCCGTAATCACCGGACATCTCGGATATTTCGTCCTCTTCCCAGTTTCCACGTCCCACTCCACTATCGCCCCATCTTTACTCACGCTATACGCCGTTCGATCGTCTGAACTCAAACACACTCCAGTCACGCTCTGCTTGTGCGCTTTTCTTGAAAAATACGTTCCCAATACTGGCTTTTTTGTCGGTTTCACTTCATCCGCTATTTCCCGAAAGTATCTCCCCGCCGCTTCCGCCGCGTCGCGCGCGAGTTTATCCGCCAATCGGTCGTGGCTGTCTAAATCTCGTTGTTTCTTCCGTATCGACGGATCGACGTCTTCGTTCTCCTCTAAATCCGATTCGTCGTCTCCTTCTAACGCCGCTTCTCGTCTTAACTTGTCTAAATACAAACGCGCTAATCGTCTTCGTTTTTCTTCGGCGGTTTCTGTCTTCCTGTATTTCTCCTCGTATTCCAATTGCGATTCTCTCTCCTCTCGTTTCCTCTTCTCCTTCTTCGACAGCGCGTCGTCCTCGGACTCGTACAGGAGACCACTCGCGTCGCCGTCCCCAAAATCGTCGTTGTCTCTCACGTGGTCCGGCACGTCTTCTCCCGCATCGCGCGCCTCCTCCTCGTCCTCTTCGTCGAGGCGAGCGTTCTTCTTCTTCTTCTTCATCTAAAGACGATGATGATGTGGACGTGCTTTCGCCGCCGGAAAAAAAAGTTCCCACCTACACCTTACGAGACAAAGTTTCCTCGACGTCGTCGTCGTTCCCAAACAACAACCTGCGAGACGACGACTTCGACGACAACTTTGTTATTATTATTATTATTATTATTATAGACTTTTGTTCGTTCGTTCGTCTCCTCTTCGTCGTCGTCGTCGTTGGTGGTGGTGGTGGTGGTGTTTACAAAAGTCCCACCAAAGTACTATGTATGTATGTAGTTCTCCTGGGCAAAAATATAAGGCGGTGGTGTTGTGTTGTCTCTCGTTGGTCCAAAACACATAGTGTAGTATGTAAATAAAGAGCTTTTTTCAACGTTTCAAAGTACACCAAGCAGCAGAAAAGAGAGAGAGAGAAAGAGAGAGAGAGAGAGAGAGAGAGAGAGAGAGAGAAAG
>MDTG01259139.1_pt1 | contig 24042 bp, 20 predicted proteins | sample 811421 | NCBI WGS metagenome assembly MDTG01 (sample SAMN05326645, study PRJNA326480) | marine metagenome | isolation source: seawater | place: Pacific Ocean: South East | collected 2011
CCATCAATGAACCATACATGCTCGACAAATTTCGCAATATCGAATGCTCGGTCCACCTTTAGAAAAATACCACCGGTAACGTCGATTTCTTCATCATGAATACCTGAAAAGCCGGTATCGGTTGTCAATCTAGGGATGAGTGTTGCATCTGGACCGGAATCAGTCATCACACCAGGGGTACCACCCATGGCAAATATACTGAAATTGACATCAGGCAATTCATTGCTAAGTCTAAGCATCAAATCATCTCCAGATAAAATTCCAAAATCTGCGGGAGCATCACAATCGACAACATCGCCAAATGTGACATGGATACCCGGAGCGGTAAATTGACTCAAATCCCCAATAAATGAACCACCAGTATTCTTCACAAAATCACGAGGAGGATGGCTAAATACCGGTAATGAACCCAATGAATCGAGGACATGTTTGTGCAGTGTGTCCATGTCTTGTCTTACCAATTGAATCGCCTCAGTTTGATCCAGTTGTGGTATGTTGCCTTCTGCTAAGCGGTACTTTTTGGCACGAATATGTCCAAAAGATCCTGCGCCATGTACGATAACAACATCGTGACCCATTTCGTAAATCTCTCGTACAGTATGTGCCAGTGTTTCAATTCGCTTTGGTAAAACGGTGCAGAGTTTTGTTTTGTCTGAGATGAGGCCACCGCCCCACTTCATCACAACTCGTCCCATGTCCACACTACAGGCCTCCCATTCAAAGTGATAGCGCCGTTTCATTCATCAAGGAGTGGGATACGCAACGTTGCATGGGTCATCCAACACTTGAGGAATTCAGACGTTGGTTGCAAACCGAAATTGCAGCGCTAGAATCTCCGAATCAGAGTAGCAGTGAAGAGGAGCGATTGTTGCAATTGGAAACAGCATTGCAAGAAGCAATGGCCTTTTCGGCCGCATGGAAGTTACGAACAGAAGCCTCGATTGTACCCACAGTTAGGGAACGATCAGTACGCCTACTTTCAGAAGGCCCGCAAACCCAAAATGCACCACAGAATAGTGTCCAATGCAACTCTTGTGAAGCATTAATTGATGATGATCTTGGATTTTGCCCCGTGTGCGGCGAAACTCGATAATCACTCTTCTTCAGCTTCAGCAGCTTCCCAATCTGAGATGCACGCTATGAGTTCAGGATGCTCATCCTCAACAAGACCACAGTAGCGCGCTTCAACTTCTTCAGTGAGGTAAACGGTTGTGCCCGCATGATAAATTGTATCACCATTGGCTTCCATCTGTATGCAATCTACTTCAACAATGACTGGTCGATGGTGGTGTACATGACCCGCATTGGCTGCAGATGTCACAGTCTTCGACAAGTGGACATGTTTTCTATCACCCGGTTTGATTCCGTGTTCTAGTAGGTGTGCAGATTCCTCTGGCGAGCAGGGGAAATACAGTAAGTTCGGAGTTTCATCACTTGGCAAATCCAACTCGATTTCAACTGTGTGTGCATAAGTTGCTCGCACCATATCGCCACGAACGTCGTATCGGCCCTTGGTACATGTCTCACTAACTGCACGGATATGGTGGGGCCTTAACCAGTGCATCCTCCGGTCACGTTTGGTAATGGCTTCAACCATTTCGCGGACATCAACCCAACCGTTCATGTCCATATCCAAATCAAATTTTTCTGGAAAATGTCTAAGGATACCGGCCATACGTCTACCAAGGATATCTCTTTCACGATCACTCATGATGAATTTTCCTTCTTCGTTACAGGCTGGACAGTTTTGACCTTCAAAGAAACCATGTGTCTTACAATCTCGAATCATCAAACCGGCGACCGGGCCCCCCTAGATAATGAGTTCTGTGCCCTAGGGGCACATGAAGCAGTGAATGATTATGGGCACAGTACGATTCGGCAGAACATGCGTACGGTCATTGTAGACTATTGTCGTACACCTTTTCATCGGGCGCATCGTGGTGAATTGAAGGATATTCGCCCTGAGGATTTGTCTTCAACTGTCATTGCGGAGATTGTCGAACGTACGGGCATCCATGCCGATTCGATTGAGGATGTTATGTTGGGTTGTGCATATCCCGAGGGTGAGCAGGGACTCAATCTGGGTAGAATCGCAACTTACCTGTCAGGATTGCCAAATACAGTCCCTGGTATGACAACCAACAGATTGTGTGGATCATCAATGCAAGTCATTCACACTGCTGCAGGTAGCATTGCGATGGGCTCAGGTGACGCCTTCATTTGTGCCGGTGTTGAAACCATGTCTCGAGTACAAAGAGGTGGATTCAATCGTTCATTACATCCAACCATTGAATCAAATTACCCTGATGCTTACATCAACATGGGGATGACTGCCGAAAACTTGGCAAATAGCCACCAGATTTCTCGCTCTTCACAAGAGTTATTCGCTGCCTCAAGTCATAAAAAAGCCATTAATGCGCAGAATCTTGGCTTTTTTGAAGATGAAATTGTGGAAATTTCTGGAGTTAAACAAGATGGCTGTATGCGAGAACCCAATCTCGAAAAAATGGGCCAATTGAAACCTGCTTTCGACGAAAATGGAACCGTTACAGCAGCCACGAGTTCTCCACTAACCGATGGTGCCGCCGCATTGCTAGTTTGTTCTGAGGAATTTGCCTTAGCAAATGGTTTGACTCCTCTCGCATCCATCGTTTCTACTGCAGTTTCTGGAGTCCCACCTGAAATCATGGGCTATGGACCAGTCCCCTCCAGTGCCAAGGCTCTTGATCGTGCAGGTCTAACAATGGATGATCTTGGAGTCATCGAATTGAATGAAGCATTTAGTGCTCAATCGCTAGCATGTATGCAAGATATGGGCCTCAATATGGACGATGAGCGCATCAACATTGATGGTGGTGCATTGTCGATTGGCCATCCATTAGGTGCAAGCGGATGTCGAATTACAGGTAAATCTGCCAGTTTATTGCAACGTTTGCAAACCGATTATGCTCTAGCGACCATGTGCATAGGTGGCGGTATGGGTATAGCCACCGTGCTAGAGCGTTGGAATTGAAAGAACAACAGGCTTGATATGCGGTGTCACAATGGCACATCATGGGCTTCGATATTCGCGAGGGACGCCGTCAGGCCCGTGACAACCTATCTAGCACTGAGGAGGGGGACTGTCCTCGGTGTGGGGGCAATGCAACTGCGTCAAGTATTTCTGGATTTTTGCAATGCGGCAAGTGTGGATATGAGTGGAAGGACCCTGATGCCGATTTACAGCGAAAAGGACCTAAAGATTCGATCACACGCGATGTCGAACGCATTGAGGAATTCAAGCGTGAAATGTCCTCTGGACAAGGTTTAGCAGGTATTTTGGGTGTACACGACGGTTTAGACGCATCTCAACGCGAATCACTCACCCGTTTGCAGGATAAATGGATGTCTGGAATGCAAGGCCAGTACAATGCTGCTGAGGAAGAACGCAAACCTCTCATGATTGCATTTGATGAAGAAGACAATTTACTGGAAACGCAAGTTGGTTCAATCCATCTTTCTGACAATGTGTTCGACGGCGGCGAAGAAATACGTATCGAATATCCAGGTCGTGGTACAGAATTTTTTGTCATCAATGAAGACGATTCATTGGGGTGGAAACGTGGGAGAACTCTCATTGAAACGGCCCGAAATATCGCATCGATCATCAACCGTTCTAGCAATCTCGTTCACGCATTCGCAGAAGGAACATCTGTCAACTTGGAATTGCGAGATGTTCATTTGGATTCTGATAGTATCGTTCTTTTTGTGGATGATCCGGGTGGAAAAAACATCACAGTCGAAAAATTGGGTGTCGTGTTGGATCCTAGTGAAGTGCAAGTGTATGAGGACTATCACAGAGTAGTCGCTATAGCTTTGGCTGATGGCATCATTACGCCCAGCGAGGACCAGATGCTTTGGGCGATGCGGCAAAACTTGGGTATTTCCGATGAAGATCATGTTCGCATTGTAGTCGATTTGTTTGGTGACAGTGTAGTGAAAGAGTGCCCCGAATGTGGAATCAATGTGCCCCTATACACCGAATACAATGCATGGTGGTGCGAAGGCTGCCAGTATTGGGTCTAGTTTCCATCGCCAATTCGCTATCGGTTCGTGGGCATGGTTGAAATACCGGGTAGTATGGGTATCTGTCAGAGGCAGAAGTATGGCAGGAGAAACACTTCACATTGGAATAGACTTAGGGACTTTCCGATCGGTAATGGTATCTAGCGATGGGCACGATGAAAAAGTTCTGACAGTTATCGGTACACCAAAAGATCAAATTGCAAAGAATTTCCTTAAGCGTGACGTTTTATTTGGTGAAGATGCGCTTAAAAATCGCCTTGCTTTGAACCTATATCGTCCCCTTGAGCATGGTGTAATTAAAGACACCAATGAAGATAAGAAATTCATCAATCACTTCATCACCAATATCATCGGATTGGCAGACCCTGAAGATTACGATCGTGTTGTCGCAATTATCGGTGCTCCTGCTGAAGCAAGTCACGTCGATAAATCCGCTATCTTTGATGCTGCATCTGGAAGTGTAAATGCATGTATGATTATTTCAGAGCCTTTCGCAGTAGCCTATGCCTTAGAGCGAATCGAGCACAGCCTCGTAATCGATATTGGTGCAGGTACAACCGATCTTTGTCGTGTGTATGGGACAATCCCAAGTCCGGATGATCAAATGCACGTTAATTTTGCAGGTGACTACATTGATGGACAAATAATCACTGAGGTGCAGCGCAAGTATGCTGGTGCACAAATCACCAAGGATATGGCACGTAGATGGAAGGAAGAATATTCCTTTGTAGGTGGTGCAGAACCAGATGAACCCATTATCGTTGATTTCTCGATTGAGGGTAAGGCGATGTCTCTAGATATTACTGACTGCGTATCTATTGCTTGCGAACGAATTGTCGACCCCATTGTTAGTGGTGTCAAGGAACTAATCGCAGGTTCGAACCCGGAATATCACGACGCATTCCGCCGAAACATGATTCTCGCTGGTGGTGGATCGGGTATCCGTGGCTTGGGTGATATGATTGAACACCGGCTATCTGACATGGGTGAAGTTGAAGTGTTGACTGTTGAAGACCCAGTTGAACTTGGAGCCATGGGCGGTCTAAGATTGGCCATGGAAGTTCCAGAAGACATGTGGAAGAATCTCAACTTGGCAAGTCGCTAATCACTCTTCTTCAAGATAGCGTTCTATGCTTTCTTGGGAAACAAGCGTCAGATTGCATTTTGGACACTTTTCATCATGTTTCATAGTCAGGGGTTGTATAGCCAGTAGGCTTTGGCAATGGGGACAAGAAGCCAATACTTCATCAGCCATAAGCGCAATATTCTGATTAAGCGCCATAGATCCACCATCATACCATGCTTGGAACAATGGATGCCGGACCATGCGTAGTCTTTGCATCATAGACCAACAAAGATACAATAGCAAGAAACCCTGTACGTAACCCCATGAACCTGAACTACCACCTGTCGCTATCGAGAATTCCCATAGACTCATCAGAAAACACAGACCAATCGAAACCATCCAAACTGTAGATACCCAAGGAAGTGCCCAACTTTCACGATTGAAATATCCACGTACAATGAAAATCAAGAAAACCGTAGGGATTGGGAATAAAACAGCCAGTACCAAAGTACCGCCTCCGAACGCCCCGATTGCAACGAACCCTAGGAATCCGATCAGCACCAATGTGAAAATCAGCATCATCCCAGACTGACGATGCGCAATCGCCAATTGATCAGCATCAATATCTTCTGCCACACACCGCGGAAATCATCTACCAAAATCGTTCTTTCCATCAGGATGGTGTAAAGGATGGATTCATGAAGGCGGCACTCGACCCTCGAATCGATGCGAGACGTCGATGTCGATATCCATAGCACAGCGCTATTGGGTCGAAAGATTGCACTCGGCATCACAGGTGGCATTGCAGCAACAGAATCCATTCGTCTATGTCGTGAGCTACGTAGACATGGCGCCGAGATCACAGTCATCATGACTACTGCCGCAACCAAGGTCATCACACCACTCGCTGTGGGGTGGGCTTCTCAAAGTGAAGTCATGTATGATTGGACGCCCGAGATGTCCCAACTAGATGCATTTGACGCAGTTTTAATCGCACCAGCATCACGTAATTTCATTTCGCGCTATGTTGCTGGTATGATGGACCATCCTCTATTGATGACGTGTTCGACTGCCCGCTCCAGGGGGACACCTACATTGCTAGTACCATCGATGCATCAGGATCTATTCGATGACCCCATCACTGAAACCCTTCTGTCTAAAATTAAGCATGCATCGATTCTTCGGGGTCCCCATGAAGAGGGTCGATTCAAGCAACCCGATCCAGTACAAATTGTAGCTGAACTATGCCATATTGTAAATCGGAATCAACAATCCAAGCATTTTGTCGTCACCCTAGGTGCAAATCGTGCACCAATCGATGCGGTTCGTGCGATACAAAATGCTTCGAGCGGCCGTACAGGTTGGGCGATAGCCGAATATCTCTACAGATTGGGTCATCAAGTGACAGCAATTGCAGGAAAAACCAGCGCATCACCCAGTTTCATACTACCTAACACTGTACGTGCAGGAACTCCAGATGACATGTTAGAAGCCTGTCTTAAAGTTGCTAAAGAAAACCCAAAACCAGATGGTTGGGTGCATTCTGCAGCTGTATTGGACTACTATTCGCAACCACTCGACGAAAAGAAACCGAGTGGTCAGGATTCATGGTCGATTGAATTGAAACCGGGTCGTAAACATATATCCGAACTATCTGAATACATTGGTGATTCAAGACGTATCGGGTTCAAATTGGAGACCAATATCGAATTAAATGAATTACACAAACGTGCCAAAGAACAGCTGGAAAAATACGGTGTAGATGCGACTATAGCCAATTTACTAGAAGAAATCAACAACGAACAGACACCACGAGCGTACTTGGTAACTTCGGATGGAATTCAATCGCTACAATCAATGCTCAATGTCTGTGAAGCAATACTCGATGTATTGACCAAATGATGTGTATTCTGGCGTCACATTGAAGCAGAAGTGTTGACGAGGTTGAATCATGGCAGACCATGGGAAGGCCAAGCGTGGTATCCCTCCCAAGGCAGACTTCAACGCATGGTATCCTGCGATTGTCGAAATTGCAGAACTGGTTGACAAGCGCTATCCAATCAAAGGGATGGATGTCTGGCGCCCTTATGGTTGGAAGGCAATGCGCTGTATTGACGCATTGACACATAGCGAAATGGAACGTACAGATCATGAGGAAGTATGCTTTCCACTCTTAATTCCAGAGGATTTACTCGAAAAGGAAAATCGTCTCGTTTCATTGCTTAAACGTGCGCGTGAAGAAGGCGTCGACCCAAGTGAATTGCGCGTAGAAGAAGAGGAAGCAGGCTTCAAGAAAGAAGTGTATTGGGTCAAGCATGCAGGTGAAAACGAGCTTGACGTGCCAATGTTCCTGAGACCTACCAGTGAAACGGCGATGTACACAATGTTTCCATTGTGGATTCGTAGTCACGTTGATTTGCCATTGAAAACTTATCAAATTGTCAATACATTCCGCTATGAAACTAAGCAGACACGCTCTTTCATACGTGTACGTGAAATTCACTTCTTTGAAGCGCATACAGCGCACGTTGACGAAGATTGCGCATCTAGGCAAATCGAACAGGATTTGGAGATAGTTGGTCGTTTGATGCACTCAATGGGTCTACCCGTAATTATCTCAAAGCGACCAGTTTGGGACACATTCCCTGGTGCTTGGTACACGATTGCAATCGATGTAATCATGCCAAATGGTCGTACACTACAAGTGGCTTCATGTCACCACTACAAAGATCAGTGGGCTAAGGCATTTGATATTACATATCAAGACGATTCTGGCAATACGCAGTATTGTCACCAAACCACATATGGTATGTCAGAACGACTACTCGGTGCAGTCGTTGGGATGCATGGTGATGATAACGGTTTGATTTTCCCTCCTCCGATCGCTCCAATACAGGTTGTCTTAATGCCAGTTGCCGCCCACAAAAGTGATGCAGTCATGCCGGCAGTAGATGAAGCAGCAACTGCATTGATGAATGCTGGATTCAGAGTCAAAATCGATTCTAGGGACCTGCGTCCCGGTCAGAAGTATTGGGATTGGGAAATCAAAGGTGTTCCATTGCGTTTAGAAATAGGTCCTAGAGATGTCGAAAATGGAAATGCATTTGCGGCAAGAAGAACTGGTGGAAAAGAACCTATACCTCTAAATTCAATTGTAGAAGGTGTTAGAAATCAACTTGGTATGATCCAATCTGAACTACTCCAACGTAGCCAATCACATGTGGATGATTGTGTTATTCGACTGGAACATTTGGAACAAGAGATTCTCGATGGCAAGATATACGAAATTGCATTCGATGGTTCAGATGCAGATGCTGAAAAACTCGAAAAGACCACAGGTTTGGCGATTTTAGGTGACGCAATGGAACCATTTACTGAGGATCAACAGTGTGTCATCACCGGTAAAACGACACGTCGTAGACAACACATTGCACGCATGTATTGATTACTTTCTCCAGCCAGAGTAAATGATCCATAGACAAGCAATAATCAGTGCACCGTCAGGAATACCAATGGAACCGATCTCACTCCAAGCATCGTATGAATCAGTTCTATGAAAATCTAACCAGTTGAGTTTCATTCGCTCTTCGATTCTACATGTGGCATGCATGGCCTGAGTACAACCTCCAATGATGTTTCCAAATCCATAAAAAACATTGGTCAATGATCCAACAATTCCAATCAATCCGGCGCCAATCTGAATTTTAGATACTAGAGTACCACTAACTTGAGTTTCCTCCGTTTCAATATTTGCTGGATTGGGTGGCATGTCATCTGGCATTGGCAAGGCGATTTCTGGAATATCTTCAATCAGTAAATCATCACCATCGATTTCAGAAAATTGGTCCGCTAGTGCACGTTTTGTTTCACCACGTGAAATACCGATGTGCTCAATAAAATCAGCACCATATATTCGCTCAGCGAGGCTGGCCAATACAGGGTCATCAGCAATTTCCTGCGGGGAAAGCTTCCCATCAAGTAATTCCTTGAGTCGATTATTGCCTTCGCTCAAGTGCTCCCCTCGATGCTTGCGTGACAGCGCCTCTTCATCAAGGCTGTGGATACAATATCGGTCGATTTGAGGTTATTTTCTTTGAATAACACGCTTCGAAGCAGCGACAATATCTGTTGATTTAAGACCCATTAGTTGCATTAATTCATCACTACCACCAGACTCACCAAATCGATCTTGCACACCTACTTTTTCAAGGGAAACCGGTCGATTGGCTACAATATATTCAGATACAGCGCCACCAAGGCCACCAATTACTGAGTGGTCCTCAGCGGTAACAAATGCTCCACATTGCTCAGATAACTGATCAATTAAGTCACAATCGAGTGGTTTGATCGTATGCATATCTACTACAGTGGCCTCAATACCTTCCTTCTCCAGTAATTCACAAGCAATCAAAGCCTCATTGACCATTACACCGCAAGCCAGAATTGCAACATCAGTACCATCTCTATGGACTACTCCACGACCTATTTTGAGTTGACTAGCGGATTCATCTGTATACGCTCGGGGGACCTTGTTACGTGCCGTTCGCATGTAACTCGGAGAATCGTGTTGCCTGAGCTGTAAAGTCAATTCTTTCGCAGAGATATCGTCGCATGGATGAATTACGGTCATGTTAGGCAGTGTTCGATAAATTGCTAAATCCTCAATTGACTGTGCGCTAGAACCATCAGTTCCTGTATGGATCCCACCATGGCTACCACATAGATGTACGACAATATTGGGCCTGGCAATTCCATTGCGAACTTGCTCAAAGGCACGCTCAGAAAAAATTGCAAATGTAGAGGCAAATGGTACATAATCAGAAGTCGCCATACCTGCAGCGACCAACATCATATTTTGTTCTGCAATACCCAGACTTACAGTATGTGACGGTTTTTCGGCACGGAACAGGCATGATTTCGTTGACTTCCCCAAATCAGCTTCGAGTACGACAACTCTGTCATCATCCAACATCTCTAGTAATGCTGCACCGTAACCATCACGGCTGGCTCCACCTCCGCTAGGTGCACTCATATCAATTCCTCCATAGCCAATTTAAATTGCTCTTCAGAAGGTGCAGCTCCATGGAATTTAGGGTTATTTTCCATAAATGATACACCCTTGCCCTTGACCGTATGCATGACGATACATGCAGGACCATCAGAAACGTTGTCAGCCCAATCGATTGCATTCACAACTTCTTCCATATTGTGTCCATCAATCTCCATGACTGCCCAACCAAATGAAGCAAATTTTTCACTGACATCAAACATCCGCATTTGGGCCTCACAGAAATCATCATTTTGAATCCCATTTCGATCAACAATTACCTTGACATTGCCAATTTCGTGATGCACTGCAGCCATCACACCTTCCCACACTTGTCCTTCCTGGAGTTCACCATCACCTAGCATTACCCATGCCGTTCTTTCACTAGCATCTAATTTGGCCGCGATACCACAGCCGATGCCAAATGAAAGGCCCATCCCAAGACTACCTGCACTGAAATCAACTCCTGGACACCACTTCATATCGACATGTCCCTGACATGGTCCACCAAGTTTGCGAAATGTGCCAAGGTCTGATTCAGTGAGAAAACCACGTTCATGCAATACTGCATATACTCCTGGACTCGCATGACCCTTACTCATGATGAATCGATCACGATCTGATGACTGTGGTGAGTCTGTATCGACCCGCAATCTATGGCCATACAAACCAACCAGCATGTCGATTGCACTCAGGCTACCGCCTGGATGTCCGGCACCAGCGCTGTAGACCATTTTGACGATATTACGCCGACATCGTAGCGCCATCGCTTCCAGTTCAGAGATATCTAGACCCATGCCACGTTGCATACAATCCTGACGAACCTTCGGTAGAAGGTCTTTGAGTGTTACCGAATACAATATTGGAATTAACGAATGGATGGTGGCTTCAATGCATTCAAAAATCGTCTGATACCGTCCACCAATATTGCAACCCAATCAATTAGTAAATTACCTCGGCCATTCTTTGTTTTCGGCATACCTCTAGTAGCTAGGTAGGTGAAAACCAAGAAAAACCATATGAAAAATAGTACTGAAAGCCAAGTTGGTAGTGTCCCAATCACGCGTTCTGAGCATATTGAATGACCAGATTCCAAGTCTGCATATGAATCTCTACAGAACCATTCCGCAGGAGCTCTAAATGGTTTGACAAGGTTGGCAAAAACGATGAACATTGCCACAACAACCCCCATCAAAGCCTCGCCAGCAATCATTCCTGCAGATAGCAACAATCCACGTTTAGAAACATTCGTAGCCTGTTCCGTGGCATCATCGCTTGGGTCCCCAGACAATGTTCCATCGACTCGAAGGTGGACTGTTCGTAATACGAAGTGACTGAGTAATCCACCAACAAAGATTGTTGCAGATAGATAAAAGGGCAAATACATCCCGATTGCTACTGACATGACTGGCAAATTTTTCCAAATGATTAATACTGCAATTAGTACACCCAATCCGAGCATTGGATAATTGACAGTGCCACCAAAGATTCCTTCTATCAGCGTTCCAATAATTTCAGCCTGTGGTGCGTCAAGAGCAGAACTACAGTTGGGCGTACCATCTGGATAAAATTTGACAGGATTGGTCTCACAATATGATTTCGTAATTCGATATGCATCATTTAGCACTACCAATGTGAGTGGTGCCATTACTGCACCTGTGAGCACACCAACAATCTCGGCAATTTGCTGTCTCCAGGGAGTTGCACCAACCAAGTGACCAGTTTTGAGATCCTGCATGACGTCACCGGCAATTGCTGCATTCACAGCAACAACGCTGGCAATAATCAGTGTGGCAAACATCAACTCCTCCTGCTCCATACCTAGGACCAAATCGCCGACAATCACTACTAGAAGTGCGGTCCCCATTAGTGTAGCAATGGTCATTCCCGATACCGGTGAGTTGCTGGAACCAACCACTCCGGCGATATAACCTGCTACCGCAGAGAAGAAAAATGCAGTAATGGCAAGGAATAACGAGCCGACTGCACCTAATATTGCGGCTTCAGTAAAGGTCGCTCCTTGTTGGTTTAATCGCCAAGTATAGAACACGAATGTCAGGATTACAATGCCGATCAATACGGGCATCATTTTCTTCATCGGCAAATCTTGTTCAGTACGAAGCATACCCTCAGTTTCATCGGAAATTTGTGAACCAAATACTCGACTTACTCCTGTCATAATCGTTGAACGCATCGACCAGAGTGTCCAAAGACCACCGACGACCATACATCCTACGCCTACGAATTTTACATGAGAACTCCAGAGTGCATGTGCACTATGCGCAACATCCATACCTCCACTAGGCCATCCATGTACCAATCCATAAATCGGTGTGATTAATACAACTCCTAAAACAGCCCCTGTGAAGATATATGAGGCAATTCGCAATCCGACGATGTAACCTACTGAAAGGAGAGCAAGAGACAAATCCGATGCCACATACAATCTGGTACCGATGATATCTACACCCATCATCACTTTGGCTTCAGCAATTTCAAATCCTTTTACGAACCAGCCATAGATTGCTCCCAATCCCAATGCATACAAGATTACAATCAAGGAGGATCCACCTTTTTCTCCAGCAACTAAAACTTCCTGGCAGGCAATTCCTTCCGGATACAGGAGTGCCTCTTCAACAATGAAAACACGCCTCAATGCAATTGTAAATATCGTACCCAGCACGCCACCTAAAATTGCAACACAAAATACCGTTACAAAGTTCATATCGTCAGCGAAGCCCATGACCAGCAATGCAGGCATGGTAAAGATAATTCCTGCAGCCAGGGATTCGCCTGCCGAAGTCATCGTTTGAACAACGTTATTCTCAAGGATTGTTACATCTTTGAATTTCAGCAATCTCAATAGCAACATCGACATGACTGCGGCGGGTATTGATGCTGATACAGTCATGCCCATGTATAATCCGAGGTATGTATTGGCGGCAGTCATTAATGCACCAAGCACCAATCCTAAAATGATCGCACGAACGGTTAACTCAGCAATGTTCTCTTCAGCAGAAACATAGGGTTGATGTCCAGCCGTCACAACGCGTCGAATTCGATTGGGAATGTCAAACATCCGGTGTGTGGTGTTGAAAATGAAAAGGTCCCTACAGGGACCTAGAACATGAGTCTCATAAGCAATAACTGTTCACGTGCGTTTGTGAGTATGGTGGCTGATGCTCAAACGACCACCCATCCGGAAGCGGATTGGCACGCGCTTACATCAGACGAAGTACTGGAAGAATTACAGTCCCATGAGGCGGGCTTATCCAGTGACGAGGTGTTGCAGCGGCGTGAAAAATATGGTTTGAATAAGCTTGCTGAAAAACCTCCTGTACCAGCATGGAAGAAATTTCTAGAGCAATTTCAAGATCCCATGGTATACCTGTTGATTGCAGCTGCTATCATCGCGACTTTATTCCATCCTGAAGAACTCGGGACTCCAATTTTCATTGTGTTTGCATTAACTCTCAATGCTTTCTTTGGATATCTTCAGGAAGCGAAGGCCGAAGAAGCGATGAAATCTCTGAAGAAATTACTGGTCAGTCATTGCGTCGCGTTGCGAGATGGAACAGAACACAAAGTCAGTACTGACGAATTGGTCATCGGTGATATCATTTGGCTAGAAGATGGACTCAACGTCCCAGCCGATGTGCGCATCCTCGAAGTTCATCAATTGTATATTGATGAGGCAAGTTTGACGGGTGAATCAGATGTTATTCACAAGAACACAGATCCAGTTGATAGTTCAGCCATCCTCCAGGAACAATCCAACATGGCGTTCATGGGTACGGTAACATCAAGTGGCCGTGCTAAAGCTGTCGTCGTTCGTGTCGGAATGAATACCATACTGGGTGGAATTGCATCTGGCATTACTGATGTATCCACACCAAAAACGCCATTGGAAATCAAGCTTGAATCTCTTGGTAAGTTTCTTGGCTACGTTGCAGTAACCAGTGCGTCGTTATTGTTGCTACTTCATGTCGTTAGCGCATGGTTTAATGAGAGTGGAGAATCAATGTATGAGGTCATTGCAGAGCAATTCCTCATCGCCGTCGCAATTTTTGTCGCAATTGTACCTGAGGGCTTGCCAATTATCTTGGTGATTACACTCGCAATGGGGATGCGAAATATGGCAAGACAGAAGGCCATTGTTCGTCGTATGAAGGCCGTTGAGACCCTTGGTTCTACTACCATAATCTGCACAGATAAAACTGGTACACTTACACGTAATCAGATGACTGTACGGGCATTTTTTGTGAATGGTGAGAGCTACGGAGTTTCTGGACGTGGTTTTGATCCGACCGATGGTAAACTGCAAATTTCCGGAAAAAATTTGCCTGAAACATCACTGGCAGAGTTGCACACTGATATCGCCTTCCGTCAGTCTGTGGCGACTTGTTTGTTGTGCCAAAATTCCAATCTAAACCTCATTGAAGGGACTTGGGAGTCTGTAGGTGACCCGACTGATTCTGCATGTGCAGTCTTTGGGTGGAAATTGAAAGAATCAGTAGATTCGTACCGCCGTCGGCATCCACGATTCCGTGAATTCACATTTGATCGTACACGTAAGCGTATGACTACAATTCACGAATTTGATGGACAAAGATGGGCGTTTTCAAAAGGTGCACTAGGTCCATTCATGGGCATTGCAACTCACATTTATGAGAATGGTAAAATTGTACCCTTAGAAGGTAAGCATAAAGATGCAATATCAGAAGTTAATCTTGAATATGCCTCTAGGGCACTGAGAGTTCTTGCCTTATGTGCGCGAAAAATTGGTGATGATGTCGATATTGAAGATGTAGAATCCGTTGAATCCGACATGATTTTCCTTGGATTAGTCGGCATTATGGATCCACCGCGTCCTGAGGTCCCAGATTCTATTGCAAAGTGTCATGCAGCAGGAATTAGCGTGATGATGATTACAGGAGACCAACGAATGACTGCAATGGCTGTTGGTCGCGAAATTGGTATCGTTACCGAAGACACTGATCACATGAGTGGCAAAGAATTGCGTGAATGCAGTGATCATGAATTACAAGATAGGCTGGCATCAATCGCTGTGTTTAGTCGAGTTACACCCGATCAAAAACTGCGTATTGTAGAGCAATTGCAGTCACAGGGCCATGTTGTCGCCATGACTGGTGATGGTGACAACGATGCTCCAGCTCTATCTCAAGCAAATATTGGGGTCGCCATGGGTAATACTGGAACTGACGTTGCTCGCGATGCTTCAGATATGGTATTGCAAGATGATAATTTTTCAAACATTGTTTCAGCAGTCGAAGAGGGGCGTAAATTATACCAAAATATTCGTAATTTCGTGCGTTATCAGATATCTACGAATGTTGCGGCAGTAACGCTGGTGATTGTTACAACTTTCTTCTTCGGTTGGAATCTACCGTTAACTGCAACTCAGTTACTCGTGATTAACATCCTCATGGACGGCCCACCCGCTGTCGCTCTAGGTATCGAAAAACGCAATTCTGATGTCATGAATGAACCTCCTCGGCAATTAGACGAATCTTTACCGAATGGAACTGACATGAGTCTCATTGTACTCCTCGGGATTGTCATGGTACTAGGTACAGCGGCAGTCTTCTGGTTCGCTGGTGGAGGTATCATCACCGGTGAACCATGCCTCGAATATGATGGCCGTGTCGAGTCTACTTGGTTCGAAGATGGTGTATGTAATGAAGAAGCTTGGAAAATCGATGCTGAAAATAGATTTGCCGTAGCTCAAACCATGGCTTTTGCTGTCTTTATTTTCTACCAATTGTTCAACGTATTGAACTGTAGAAGTGTAGATCAGAGCGTCTTCAAATTAGGAATTTTCAATAATAGGGCGATAACAATCTCTTTTATCATTAGCGCAACTTTCCTTTTTGCAATGGTACAGGGTGCGAACTACACAGTTCCATTGATTGGATTGCAAATTGGCGATTTCCTTTCTGTGGTACCTCTCGAACCAATCGAGTGGCTGATTGTATTCTCTACAGCATCTAGTGTGTTATTCGTTGATGAACTACGCAAGAATTTCCTGCGTGTTTCATCCAATGAATCTGTCAAGAGGTGATTTCCTGAAATCTTGGACTTCTGACGCGAAGAGTTGTGGTTCCAATTCTGATTGGGTGCAAATTCTGGATAGTTCATTGGCGCCAACTACTGATTATCCAACTGAGCTTCAAGACATTGTACATTCTATGCGAAACGGAAAAAATTTGACCGCTGATCAGGGAATTACACTGTGGAACTATCATGACATCAATATCATTGGACACTTGGCATATATGTCGAAAAAAGCTCGATATGGAGAACAGGTATTTTTCAACTCAAACTTGCACGTCAACCAAACAAATATCTGTACACTTGCTTGTAAATTCTGTGCTTTTCGAAGAGGCAAAAGAGCGAAAGATGCCTATGCATTAACAGTTAGCGAATATCTGAACAGAATACAACCGTATGAAGGCCGAATCGATGAGGTTCATACTGTCGGAGGTTTACACCCTGAGTGGGATGTGGAATACTACGAAAAATTGTTTACAGCATCTAAAGAATACTATCCACACATACACATCAAATCACTTTCTGCAGTCGAGGTCAAACACATTGCTGAAATGAGTGGCTTGTCAACACGTGATTTACTCAGTCGCTTACAGAAAGCGGGTCTGGATTCATTACCAGGTGGAGGGGCTGAAATCTTGGATGATTCAGTACGCAACATCATTTGTTTCGGTAAGGAATCGAGTGATGAATATATTATGATACATCGCGATGCTCATTCTATTGGAATGCCAACCAATTGTACAATGCTATTTGCCACAATCGAAACAGTACGTCAAAGAATCGAGCATTTATGTAAATTGAGAGACTTACAGAATGAGAATCACGGATTCCAATGTTTCGTACCTTATCCGTACCTGCCTGACAATTCTCGGTTACCGGAAGCGCAACTAGCGAGTGGATCTGAAATACTGCGCATGATTGCAGTATCTAGACTTATGTTACACAATATCCCACACATCAAGGCATATCGAATGAACATCGGTGACAAAATCTCTGAGTTGGCATTACATTACGGAGCTGATGACTTCGATGGTACTGTTGGGCATGAAGAAATCATGCATGAGGCAGGTTCGAATACAAATCTTAGTTATTCAAAAAAACAACTAACTCGATTTATCACAGATGCAAAAGGCATACCTGTACAGCGAAATTCAATCTACACGAAGTTTCGTAAATTCGACGATGATGATGGCCATTCACAACACATCAGTTTACCTGTCCTGACATCGGGGGCTGTAAAATGAAACGTTGGGAAACTATCCTAGGGAAAGTAGCGTTTGTCAATTGTGATCCGCTATTTCATGATTTACCTAAACCTTGGGAAATCCTGCATGCCCCTCCATCTTGGTTGACTGGTCACGTATTGCGAAAAGATTGTCTTTTGGCACCTATACCTACAGCAGATTTCGCAAAGAATTCGGACACGTTACAATTGCTACCGAATATATGCATTGCATCAGATGGAGCTGTTGGATCAGTTCTGCTTTTTGGCAACACCGATCCTTCAATGATGCGCGATATTGCATTGCCAACTGATTCTGCAACGTCCAGGAAACTGTGTATGTGGCTACTAAAACAAATGGGACTCGATCCAAGACCTGTTGACATGGGTCCAGATTTGGGTCAAATGCTTGATCGTTGTGATGGCGCTTTGCTGATTGGTGACCGAGCGTTAGACGAAGCCGCTCGACACCCTGAACTAGTGCGAATGGACCTGGGGCGAGCTTGGAAAGATTTGACGGGCTTCCCTATGGTATTCGCAGTTTATGCAGCAAGAAAAGACGCACCTCCAACTGTGCTCACGGATGCGCACACAATGTTGCTTCGACAATTGCACGATTTTGAAGAGTCACATGATGTTCGACAAAATGTAATTCAGGCCACATCTAAACGCAGTGGATTTACGACTGAACGTATAGACAAATACTTCGGTGAAGTAATCAATCGGTTAGATGAATTGGGTATGAAGGGGTTGAACCATTTCCTGACAGAAGTATGTGGTGTAGAAGATTACCAGTTGGTACAAACCACTAATCGTTAGATTTTTTCCGTCGCACACGGCGCCGCTTCTTTGATTTCTCTTCGGGATCCGATGTGATAAACGATAGAGCGTCATCCATCTGGTCTTCCTCCTCCTCCTCTGTAGTAGTTACATCAGATGAAAGAGTTTCAGAATCGTCGATTAGGTGAGTGAATTGAACCTTATCTTCATCAATGCTCTTGATATCTGAAGGGGCCGTTTTTCGGACCTTACGAACTGAGATGTTGTCTTCTTTCTGCAATTGTAAATCTGCTCTTACTGCAGCTGGTGGTTTTGGTTTTCTGTTAAGATCTTTTTTGACAGCTGCAGGGGGTTTCGGCTGACGCTTTTTCTTTGCTGGTATGTCCATATCCTCATCCCATGCTGCAGCATCATCAACTAATTCCTCCCAATCATCATCATACTCATCATCGTCCGCATCAAGTTCTGAAAAATCGATTCGATTTGATCTTCGTACAATGGTTGTATATGCTAAACTACCAATGCAGACAATGGCAAAGAATACAGCATACCAGTAATCAACAATTATGTCTATCACGGATTCAATTTCAGTCGGTTCAGTTTCGGGTGGTGTAATTACCGCTATTTCCAATTGAGCGTCTCTGCGGTCCCAAATTTCCTCAACAAAAGTCATCCCACCGATATCATCGACTTCGACACGAATTGGGAATGTGTGTACAACTTGTGCAATGGAAGATGAAGGTAGTAGTAACCCATTCAACAGACTCATGTTATACGGCGAGTTTAAGCTGGAGGTTGAAACACCAGAGACGGTCCATGATATGGATATACGCGTTCCACTATCACTGCTCCTGGTGGCATAGAGTCCAGAATCAATTTTACAATCGACAGTATTGGCTATGAATGTTGAGTTTTCGAATTGCAAGTGGTTCATCCAACGTGATTTAATCTCACTTTCACTATATTCTGAGCACATCGAAAACAGATAGTCATCATACTCTGCCTGGTCAACTCGTGAAGGGTCACTGATTGAATCTGCGACAAGATTTCGGATGAATGCACTTTGTTGTCCATCGAGATGTATTGTATCACGAATAATTACTTCATTACCATTCAATTCAATACGCACATTACGCATAAATTCTGGGTCCGGCTTAAGCTGACAATTGTTTCCAGAGGCGCAAATATTGTCGTACACATCAAGAATCCCGTCACCATCATCATCCTCATCTATCTGGTCAGGAACATTATCTTGGTCAGTATCAATTGTTGACGGTAACTCTGTTTCGTGTGGGACCATATCAGTGTAGATTGCGATGTATTCAGAATTGGTTGTCAAAGCGAAATGATTCATTGAAGGATGTAATGCAAATTCGATTGATTGATGTGGCAGGGACAATGTCCCTTTTACCTGAATGGGTAATGTGGACGCATTGATGAATTCGATATGTCTTGGAGATGATGTAATTTCATCTACCAAGATTGCCAATGTGTCATTATCATGAAAAAATTCAACCTGTGAAGCTGAATTACTGATGTCAAATTGTCCTGAATATGAGTATGTTTGATCATAATTTCTCAAGTATACTGACCCACCTCCAATCCATGTCATTACACTCCCATCTGGTGAAAATGAACAATCGACGATAGGGTCATTCGTTTCCCATCTGGTAATTTCAGATTGGTTGTTACGATCCCACAAAATAACAATGCCATCATCCCCACCACTGAGTAAATGTTGCCCATTGTGTGAATGATCGATACAATTGATGTGTCCATTATGTATCACTGGATATTGTAATTCAATATCCAAATTGTAACCAGTTCCTGTATCGATATGCCATTCAACGATTGAGCCTTCTTCCGTGGCAGTTGCAAACAATGTGTCATCCGATGATACACTAATGGCATCCACATCTATACCATCTTCAGTGTGCTTGGCGCGAGTATAAACTCCGTTATTCATACGTTCGAAAACAACAGTTCCAGGTGTATTGGGTAATTCACTTTCCATCCCAATGATTAGATGACTTGCATTAGACGTGAACTCAATTGCGTAAATAGGAAAATCAACTAGGAACTCTTGGAATATCTCCTGAGTTAGCGGATCAGAAATCAAAACTGCGTTTTTATGACCACTAGCCATTAAATCACCGTTTGGACTGTAAGTCACAGCAGTACCCATGGTATATTCCGATTCAACTGCACCGGCCCAACCAAGGCCCGAACTGGCTGAAGAATACGGTACGATTATGATTACGAGGACTGCAATAATAGCAGCCAAAATCGGTCGATATTGACGACGACGCAGATTGCCCACAGCCCGATGGAGTCTAGTAAACACAAAGCCATTTCGCAGTATTCACATCAATGATATTCGAATTCCTTACTTTGTACCCATTCCAACAAATCAATTGCTACTTCGCATGATTCCGAAATAACTGGCTCAGGGTCATCGACGAATCGTGCAAGTGTATCCATTGCAGTTCTATCTCCAATAGCTCCCAATGCTTCTGCAGCTTCATGACGTACCATCAAATCTTCAACCTCATCACTGAGTCGTTCAATTAGCATCGGCACAGCATGAGAATTTTGCATTTGTCCAAGCACGTATGCGATTTCATGCTTCAAAAGAGCACTCTCAGAATTAAATGCCGCACATAAAGCGTCAACTGCATCATTTCCACCTTTGTTACGAAGGGCAAATAAAGCCCTCATCCGTTGAAACATCCTCTCATTTTCATCACACAATATAACTCTAAGTTTTGCAACTTCAGAGATTTCACTTGGTGGTGCAGGATCTACAGAATCAAACGGGCTGGTGATTGGTATTCGCTGCTCTTCCAATCCCTCACCTCGAACCAATAAAATCGATAGACGATGTATCAAATGCAGGGTCTATCATACCCAATTGTTGGCCGTCATGCAAAAATTTTCGGATACTAGATCGACCATCATCACCGTAGTCAATCGTTCTTTCATTAACATACATTTGAACAAACTTTGAATTTGTTTCTTCATCAATTCCACGGCCCCACTTGATGGCAAATTCTAACGCTGCATCCGGATTGCGAATGCTGTGCTCAATCGACATACGTACCCACTCAGTAATCTTCTCACAGGCTTCATTACCTAAATCACGGCGAACAACATTCCCACCCAATGGCAAAGGCCAGCCTTGATTATTTTCATTCCACCATATACCAAGATCAAGAATCAAGTTCAGACCATGTTGTTCCCATGTCAACTGACCCTCATGGATGATGACTCCTGAATCGAATTCTCCAGATTCAATTCTGGGGATGATTTCATCGAAAGGTACAATTGAAGTTTTTACATTACCACATGCCAACTTAAGGGCCAGATGAGCGCTTGTCTTATCTCCAGGAATTGCAATGGTTCGTGAACATGCTTCGACAATTGTCATGGGTGACTTTGATACAAGCATGGGTCCATATCCTTCACCCATAGAAGCACCGCAATTCATCAAAGCATATTTATCGGCGATTTCCGGATAAGCGTGGATGCTTACAGCACTGACTTCATATTCACCAGCATGTGCTTTCTGATTAAGGGTTTCAATGTCTAAAAGAACGTGTTCAAATCGATACCCTGGAGTTTCAAATGCACCAGTTGTGAGTGCATGAAACATGAAAGCATCATCAGGGTCAGGAGAGTGGCCAACACGAATCGTGCGAACATCTTGTGCATCTTGCATGGCCTTCCGTGTTACATTCCACATTTCATTGGTTCGGCATGAAAGACTCATCTACAACACTGACCTTAAGTGCCTGATATTTGTGCCCGATATGAGTCACATGGTCGATAAGTCAAGATTGGCAATTTCCAAGGGTCAATTGGGTCCAGTTTGCGATGTTTGTGGTGTCCTCATGACTTTTGGAGAATCACTCACGATTGATGAAAAATATGTTTGCACCAGTTGCTATGAAGAGATCACAGGTTCAACTTCATCAACTGATTCTAACCCAAATCCTGGTTTGCGTATGCAGTGAGCGTTGTATTCAATAGCCTCCGCCATACCCATCACGAGGTGGTACTGTGAGTGTAGGTTGGTCAAAATATGCCTTCAAATTCGCTGAGTATTACAATAATCAAGCGATTGAGGACATGTGGATTCCTCCACGATTGCGTACACGCGAATGGATGTTCATTGGATTTGATGACCGACCACCAGAGAGACATCGTGGCTTTAGAAAACCAAGAGATTTGATGGCACATGTCGTTCGTAAAATACCCAGTAGTTGTTTCTATTCAACAGCATACTACAACGATCCTAACCAGCGCAATATGACTGACAAAGGATTGCAAGGTGCAGACTTAATTTTTGACTTGGATGGAGATCATTTGCCTGGGGTCACAGACGGTGATTTCCCCGCGATGATCGAAGTAATCCAAGAGCAAGCATATCAATTGTGGTATGATTTTCTTGAGCCTGAGTTTGGCTTTAAAGAGGAATATTTGCAAATCACATTTTCAGGTCATCGTGGATTTCACTTACATTACAGGTCACCTGATATTTGGCAACTTGATTCGCCAGCACGACGTGAAATAGTATCTCATATTCGAGGTGAAGGAGTAGATATTGGTGTACTACTAAATGGGCCGGATTGCGCTTGGAAACGAAGAGTTGTTTCTGGAGTTGATTCAGTTTTATCGAAACTTGACCAAGCGCATCAGGATAATGTTGATGGAAAAAATGCGTTAAATGAACTTAAGGAAATTGTCGATTCAAGGATTGGAATGCCTGGTTATGTAGGTCCTAAGAGGTGTGGAACGGATATGCTGAAAGCTGTTGCTGAACGTGTCCAAGATTCTAGTAGACGAAAAAGACTAATTGAAAGTTTCCAGAAAGATGGGTCAGTAACTCAACTTGGGGGTCCAAAAGGTGGTAGTCAATATGACAATGTATTCACCGAATTGGTCAAGGGTGACAATTCGATTGTATTGGGTAAAGCTGGTGAAACTGACGAAGTCGTTACCATTGATCTCAAACGGGTAATACGATGGCCGACAAGTCTGCATGGAAAATCTGGCATGAAGGTTGTTGAATTACCATTGTCTAGATTAGATCCGGATGGTAAAAACGCATTTGATCCACTCATTGAAGCCATTCCTTGGACCAAGTCATCACGTATCGAAAAAGTGCGCGCATTGCGTTCAGATGTGATCTATCGTATTCGCGATTCACAGGGTGTATTATCAGAAGGGGAAATTTATGAAGTCGATGAAGCAACTGCAACATTTCTAGTGCTCAAGAAGTGGGCTGAACCGGTACCATAGTATCGCACCAACTATGTTGGTGTCGAATTGTACTAGCGCATACGTTAAAGGCAACTGCAGGGTCAAGCATGACACGGTGGTGCGTAGCATGTCTGACGAAGATGGTAATTCGACCCCCCCTCCCCCTCCTTTGCCTAGTGTTGCTGGATTGCCACCACCGCCCCCCATGCCTGCTGCTGAGGCCCTACCTACACCCCCTCCTATGCCCGATTTTGAGGGCATGCCACCCCCTCCTGCACCAGGTACACTAACACCTGATACACCCATCCCCGAAATGCTAGCACCTCCGCCTATGCCCGAGATGACGGCTCCTCCACCGATGCCTGAGATGCCTGCACCTCCACCCATGCCCGAGATGCCAGCTCCTCCACCGATGCCTGAGATGCCTGCTCCACCACCCATGCCTGAGATGCCAGCTCCACCACCCATGCCTGAGATGCCAGCTACTCCACCCATGCCTGAGATGCCAGCTCCTCCACCCATGCCCGA
>MDTG01224411.1_pt1 | contig 24040 bp, 19 predicted proteins | sample 811421 | NCBI WGS metagenome assembly MDTG01 (sample SAMN05326645, study PRJNA326480) | marine metagenome | isolation source: seawater | place: Pacific Ocean: South East | collected 2011
CAAAAGAAATCTTGAAATACCAAGATACTAAGGTAATCGGTTTAGATAGAGATATTAAAAGTGAGATTATAGGAAAACAAATCCAACAGGAATATATTAACCGTTTTTCTTTTAAGAATCTAAAATTTAGTAAATTAAATAATCTTAAATTAAGGAATGAAAATGTAAAAGGAATAGTATTTGATTTAGGTTATTCTTTCACTCAAATCAAAGATCCAGAAAAAGGTTTATCTTTTACTTCACCTGGAGAACTTAATATGATGATGGGCCAGAATGATTTTTCAGCCAAAGAAGTAATTAATAATTTAGAAGATAAAGAAATAGAAAAAATATTGAAATTTTTTGGAGATGAAAAGGATGCTAAGTTAATAGCAAAAAATATAATTAAAGAAAGAAAATCAAAAAAAATCGATACTCAATTACTTGTCAAAATTATTGAAAAATCAAAAAGAAAAAAACACCATAAAGTTCATTGTGCGACTAAAACTTTTCAAGCATTAAGAATATTTGTAAATAAAGAAATAAGTGAACTTATAAATGGTCTAATCAATTCTGCAAAAGTTTTGAAAAAAGGTGGTGTTTTAGCTGTGGTAACTTTTAATTCATTGGAGGATAAAATAGTAAAATATTTTTTTAAAAATTTATCTCAAAATAAAAGTATTTCTAGATATGAACCAAAAGTTAAACAAAAAAAAATTATATTTAAATTGCCACTTAAAAAACCAATTATTCCTTCAGCTAAAGAACTTAAAGAAAATCCACCGTCAAGATCTGCTAAGCTTAGATATCTTGTAAAAGAAGAAGACGCTCATGAGATTGAAAGTGATATATTAGATAAATTTTCCCATTTATTAAAAATAGAAAATTTAGGTTTAAAACTATGACAAAATTAATAGTTTTTAGTCTTATATTTATCTTAATTGTAAGCACTTCTTTAGTAAAGAATTCAACAAAAGATTTGGATGATCAAATTTATTCTATCAGAGAGAATATATTATTTTTAGAGAACAGACAAAAAGATACTAAATTAGAATTTGATTATTTAAGCTCCTCAGAAAAATTATTAGAATATCAAAAATTATATTTTGAAAATTTGTTAATAAAAAAATCATTGAAAGAATTAAAAACCTTAAAAATTAAAGATAATGATTTAATTATTGAGGAATTAAAAATATCTGGAAAATAGATGAATAATAAAGACAAATTTATTTCATATAATAATAATTACGAATTTGAATATAGTAAAAGTAAATCTAATATTAATATAAAATTTAACCGAATAGCATTTATATTTTTCATTTTTTTTTTTATCTCAGTTATATATTCTATCCATTTAATTCATCTCGGTTTAAGAAAATCTGATGATTTAAATAAAAAACAAACAATAATTTTTAATCAACTCAAACGTGCAGATATTGTTGATAGAAATGGAAATTTTTTAGCAAAAACAGTTAGTTCAATAGATATTGGTATAAACCCAGTTGAAATAATTGATCAAAAAAAATTATTATTAAATCTTGGTTATATTTTTCCAAATAAAAATTATCAATTAATAGAATCTAGACTTAGTAAAAAAAAGTTTTTTTGGTTTGAAAAAAAAATTTCTGATGAAAATTACGAAAAAATAATGATGATTGGTGACAAATCAATTAAACCTGAAGAAACTCTTATTAGAGTTTATCCTCAAAAAAATTTATTTAGCCATATAATTGGTCAAATTGATAACGATAATAACGGTATCTCAGGACTTGAAAAATCTCTAGATGAAAAACTAAAAAAAGGCAATGATATGATTGAATTAACTGTAGACAAAAATATTCAATTTTTAGTTAGAGAAGAATTAATTAAATATAACGAAATTTTTAAAGCAAAAGGTAGTGCAGTAATATTGATGGATGTAAATAATGGAGAAATTATATCCTTGGTATCGCTTCCTGATTTTGATCCTAATCAAAGAATAAATATTACAGATAAGAATTATATTAATAGAGCAACAAAAGGTGTGTATGAATTTGGTTCAGTTTTTAAGACATTTACACTAGCTGCTGGAATTCATGAGGAGGTCGTGGAACCAGAAACAGAATTTAAAAATTTAGAAAAAAGTATTACATGTGGAAAAAATACTATTAGCGAATATGATAAAAAGATCCCGTCAAATTTGACTGCCGAACAAATACTTATTAGATCAGGTAATATAGGCTCAGTGAGAGTTGCTCAAGCAGTAGGACAAGAAAAATTCAAAAATTTTATAAATAAATTAAATTTAATTAATTCAATAAAATTTGATATTGATGAAGTAGGAGTTCCGGTACCTTTTAGATGGGGGAAATGTAAATTAGCCACGGCTTCTTTTGGTCACGGAATCACTACCACAATTCTTCAATTAGCCAACGCATACTCAATAATAGTAAATGGTGGTTATGAGATTAGCCCAACTTTGATTAAGCATAAATCTAAAGTAAAAAATAAGAAGATACTTAATAACGATGTATCCAAAAAAATTAATCCAATTTTAAGAAAAATTGTAACTGCTAAAGAGGGAACTGCATCACTGGCAAATGTTGAGGGTTATGAGGTTGGTGGAAAAACAGGCACTGCTCAAACAAGTATGCTTGGAGGATATTCTAATAATAAGATCAATACTTTTGCTTCAGTTTTTCCGACTTCTAAACCTAAATATGTATTAGTGGCTATGCTAGACGAGCCTAAAACCAATAGTGAATATATTTATAATTATAGAGACGGCACAGGCATAAAATATAAAGGAACTCCATTTAATACTGCAGGATGGACAACAGTCGAAGTTGTAGGACAAATTATAGAAAAAATTGGGCCTATTTTAGCCACAAAATATAATGAAGTTTATAAATAATGTATCTCGAGAACTTCATAAAAAATTTAGATAAAAAATATCATAAAACTTTTTTTTCTGGTCTAGCCTTTAATAGTTTTAAAGTTAAAAAAGATGATATCTTTTTTGCAATAAAAGGAAATAAATTTAATGGAAACAATTATATCCAAGAGGCAATTAAAAAAGGTTCAAAAATAGTTATTTCAGAAAAAAAAATAAAAAAGGGTCAAAATAAAGATGTAATTTTTTTAGTTAATAAAAATCCAAGAAAATTATTGTCAGAATTATCTTTTAAATTTATTAAACGAGAAGTTAAAAAATTAACAGCTGTAACAGGAACAAATGGAAAATCATCTGTCGCAAATTTTTATTTTCAAATTTTGGATTTGACTAAAAAAAAGGTTGCATCTATAGGCACTATAGGTGTTCAGTCAAAAAATAAAAAAAAAGAGTTAGAAAATACAACTTTAGATCCAATAGAATTAAGTAAAAACATCAATGATCTTACTTCAAAAAAAATTGATCACATTATTCTAGAAGCATCTAGTCATGGATTGAAACAAAATAGATTGGATGGATTATTTTTTGATATAGGAATATTTACAAATTTATCTCATGATCACTTAGATTATCATAAAAACCTTAAAGATTATTTAAACTCAAAATTATATTTATTTAAACATTTAATAAAAAAGGGAGGCTATATAATCTCCGATTCAACAATTCCACAGTTAAAAAAATTAAAAAAGATATCCAATAATAGAAAGATAAATTTAAAAACAGTTTTTGGTAAGAATTCTGATTTAGAGTTAGTTGAACACGCTTATAAGAATGAGCATCAAATTTTAAGAATTAAGTACAAATCAAAGGTTTTTAAAATAAGACTTAATCTAATTGGTAAAATTCAAATAAAAAATATTTTGATGGCAATTTTAGCTGCAATTAAAAGCAACGTAAGCATAAATGATATTACTAAAATAATCAGTAGACTTAAGCCGGTTGAGGGAAGACTAGAAAAAATAGGTATATTGAAAAATAAAAGTAAAGTTTTATTAGATTATGCTCATACACCTGATGCTCTTGAAACAATTTTAAAAAATGTAAAAGAACAATTTCCAACAAAAAAAATCTGTTTAGTTTTTGGATGTGGAGGAGATAGGGACAAGAAAAAAAGAATTAAGATGGGTAAAATTGCATCTAAATATGCGTATAAAATTTATTTAACAGATGATAACCCAAGAAATGAGAATCCTCAAAAGATTAGAAATGAAATTAAAAAAGGAATTAAAAATAATAACATTAAAGAAGTTCCCCAACGAAAAAAAGCAATTTTAAAATGTATAAGTAATCTTTGCACAGGAGACATAGCAATCATTGCTGGTAAAGGGCATGAAAAAACTCAAGATTATAAAGGTAAAAAAAATTATTTTTCAGATCGTAAAGAAATTTTAAAATCAATCTCAAAGAAAAATAAATTATTATTTAATGATTTACGATTAAATATCATTCAAGAAAAAACTAAAGTTTTACCAAAAAAAATAAATTTTAATAAAGCGTCTATTGAGTCTAGAGAAATAAAAAAAAATGATATTTTTTTGCAATAAAGGGAAAAAAAAATGATGGGAATAAATTTGTTGGTCAAGCCTTTAAAAAAAGGGCATCATTAGCTTTGGTCAATAGGATTAATAAAAAAAATAATATTAATCGGCAAATACAAGTCAAAGATACTTTAAAATTTTTAACAGAGAGCTCTAAAATTTTTCGAGAAAATATAAATACAAAAATTATTGCTATCACCGGAAGCTGTGGAAAAACTACTTTGAAAGAGCTATTGGGTGCCACATTAAAAAAAATATCAAAAGTAAGCATATCACCAAAATCATATAATAATAAGTTCGGAGTTCCTTTAAGTCTTTTTAATTTAAACCAAAATGATAATTACGGTGTTCTAGAACTTGGAATGGATAAAAAAGGTGAGATTGATTATTTATCAAAGATTGTTCAACCGGATATTAGTGTTATCACAAATATAAATTATGCACATGCCAAAAATTTTAAAAATTTAAAACAAATTGCTTTAGCAAAATCGGAAATAATAAATAATACAAAAGAAAATGGTTATGTAATTCTAAATGCAGATGACAACTATTTTAATTTACATAAAAAAATTGCAAGTAGAAAAAATCTTCAAGTTTTATCATTCGGTATCAAAAATATAAAATCAAACGTAAAACTTATAAGCATTCAAAAAAAAGGTAAAAATTTTAAGGCAAACATTTTAATTAATAATTTTAAAACTTATTTTTTAATTTCAAATAATTTTCAAAGTAATATACAAAATATTTTATCCGCATTAGCTGTAATGAGTATCTTATTAGATATTTCAAAAATAAATAAAAAAATTTTTTTTAATTTTCAAACACCAGGAGGAAGAGGAGATTTATCAAAAGTGAGGGTTTATAATAAAAATTTTAATCTGATTGATGAAAGCTATAATTCGAATCCGTTATCACTTAAGTCAGCTATCCTTAATTATGATAAACTTGAATTAAAAAAATCAAAAAAGTATTTATTGCTAGGCGATATGCTAGAGTTAGGAACACATTCAAAAAGACTTCACCAATCAATAAGTGCTGTTATTAATAAGACAAAAATATATAAAGTTTTTGTTAAGGGGAGTAAAGTCTTGTCAACATTTAAATATATTTCAAAAATTAAAAGAGGCAGAATATTAAATAATGATTCTCAAATTATTGATTTGATTAAAAATGATTTAAATAATAATGATTATCTTTTAGTTAAAGCCTCAAATGCAACAGGTTTTAATAAGATAATAAATAATTTAAAAGGAATAAAATAAATGCTTTATCAATTTTTATTAAACTTTGTTGATACTTTTGGTTTTTTAAACGTCTTTAGATATATCACTTTTAGAACAGGTTTATCTTTATTCACATCATTGATTATTGTTTTATTAATTGGTGGACCTTTTATTAATTTCTTTTCTAATAGAAAAATATTAAACCCTATACGTGATGACGGACCGGAGGATCATATAGTAAAAAAAATTGGCACCCCAACAATGGGAGGAGTAATTATTTTATTTGGATTGCTTGTTTCAGTATTATTTTGGGGAGATTTATCAAATATCAGTGTTCTTTTTTGCATTTATATTACAATTTCATTTGGTTTACTTGGAGCTTTGGATGATTATAAAAAGATTAGGTACAATAATTCTTCAGGTATTTCATCAAAGTTTAAAATATTAGCACAAATCTTTTTAGCTATTTTAGGCGTTAGTTTTTTTGTTTATTTTGTAGATTATCAAGATATTACTAATTTATACTTTCCGTTTTTTAAAAATTTAATAATTAATCTTGGATGGTTTTTTATTCCTTTTTCAGTATTTGTAATTATTGGATCATCTAATGCTGTGAACTTAACAGATGGATTAGATGGATTAGCAACAGTTCCTGTAATTTTAGTTGCGGGCTGTTTTGCTTTTATAAGCTACGTAACTGGAAATATTGTTTTTTCAGATTATTTGCAAATCCCCTATATTGAAGGTACAGGAGAAGTTTCAATTTTTTGTGGAGCTATAATAGGATCATGTCTAGGTTTTTTATGGTTTAATGCTCCACCAGCAAAAATTTTTATGGGAGATACAGGCTCATTAGCTCTGGGAGGATCTTTGGGAGCTGTAGGAATAATTACTAAGCACGAGATTGTTTTAGCAATTACTGGGGGATTATTTGTACTTGAGGCTGTTTCAGTAGTAGTACAAGTTATTTCATTTAAATTAACAGGTAAGAGAATTTTTAAAATGGCGCCAATACATCATCATTTTGAAAAAAAAGGTTGGCCCGAGTCTACTGTAGTAATTCGATTTTGGATAATCTCAATAATATTAGCAATGATTGGTCTAGCTACACTTAAATTAAGATAATGAATGGAAATTCTAATATTTTTAAAAATAAAAAAATTTTAATTTACGGACTTGGTAGAAGTGGAATTTCTTCTTTCAATTTTTTGAAAAAATTTAACAATATTTTTCTTTTTGACGATAATAAAAATATTAAATTAAATAATATTATTAGAAATAAATTAATATCATTAGATCAAATAAAAAAAATAAATTTTGACTTAATTATTTTAAGTCCAGGAATAAACATAAATCAATGTAAATTAAAATATTTTTTAAGAAAAAAATTTAAGATTATTTATACCGATTTAGATATTTTTTACTCATTTTACAAAAATTTATGTATTACTATTACGGGAACAAATGGTAAATCAACTTCTTGTCAATTATTATATGAAGTATTAAAAAAAGATGGACATGATGTAAGGCTTGCTGGAAATATTGGTTACCCAGTTTTATCTATAAAAAATATTAAAAAGAAAAGTATTTTTGTAATTGAGGCTTCATCGTATCAATTAGATTATAGCAAATTATTTACATCCAAATATGCAGCAATATTGAATATATCACCTGATCATCTAGAAAGACATAAGTCGTTAAAAAATTACATATCAGCTAAATTAAAATTGATAAGAAATCAAAAAAAAAATTCAATTGCATTCATCAATAAGCATAATGATTATTTAAAAAAAGAAATTAAAAAGAATAAATATGAAAGTAAAATTATAAAAATAAACACAGAATTAAAAGATAAAGTTGTCAATTCTTTTCAAAATAAAATTTTTAAATCAAAATCAAATAGAGAAAATTTAGCATTTATTATAGAAATATCGAAAAAACTTAAGATTAAAAAAAAAATATTAAATGAAGCGATTAAAAACTTTAAAGGTCTTAAGTATCGCCAGCAAGTTATTTTTGAAAATAAAAATATTTCAATAATTAATGATTCAAAATCAACTAGCTATTCATCCACAATTGAAATGCTTAAGAAATCAAAAAATATTTACTGGTTATTAGGAGGAATACCTAAAAAAGGAGATAAATTTAATTTATCAAAAAAATATTTTAAGAATATTAAAGTATTTATTTTTGGAAAAAATTATCAAAAGTTTTCTGTCGACTTAAGAAATAAGATTAAATTTAAAAAATTTGCTAATTTAAAAGATGCATTGAGCGAAGTATTTTATAATATTAAAAATGAAAATTCTTTAAAAAAAACTATTTTATTTAGTCCAGCAGCTGCATCTTTTGATAGTTTTAAAAATTTTGAAGATAGAGGTGTTTATTTTAACAATCTAGTAAAAAAATATTTAGATGATCAATAAATTATTTAATTATTTTTCTTATTATCAATGGTGGAAAAACCTAGATAAGTTTATTTTAAGTTTAATTATTACATTATTTTTAGTAGGTTTATTTTTTTCTTTAGTTTCCACATCATTAATTGCTTCTGATAAATTAGATACTAATAGTTATTTTTTTTTCTTTAAACATCTAGTTTTTGTTACAATCGGATTAACCTTGATTTTTATCTTTTCTTATATTGATAAAGAAATTCTTTATAAAGCCTCAATTTTTATATTTTTTTTATCCTTTATATTACTACTACTAGTTCCAATCATTGGAATTGAAGTTAAAGGATCGAAAAGATGGTTAGATTTATTTTTTCTACCAAGATTACAACCTATTGAGCTTATTAAACCTTTCTTTATAATAATCTTAAGTCTAATTATTTCGTACGAAAAATTATCTAGCTTTACTTTAAAATTTATTTTTTCTCTTTTACTAACATTAATCATAGTATCTCTTTTAGTAATACAACCAGATCTAGGGCAAACATTATTAGTTGGATTTAGTTGGGCAATTTTAATCTTAATTTCTGGAATAAATTTATTATTTCTGATTACAATCTTAGGTTTTGGTATAGCTTTACTGTTATATGCTGCATTCTTTATTCCTAAATTTGAATATATAAAAAATAGATTATTATCTTTTTTTGACTCAGAAACTGGCACACACAATTTTCAATCAGACAAAGCTTTAGAATCAATAATTAGTGGAGGTTTTTTTGGAAAAGGAATTGGAGAAGGAACACTTAAAAATAGAGTCCCAGAAGCTCACACAGATTATATAATTTCTGTTATATCTGAAGAATTTGGTGTTATTGCAATAATATTAATTTTAATTCTTTTTTTAATTTTTATTTTTTCAGTTTTAAAAAAGGTAAGTAAAGAGACTGATAATAAGATAAAATTAATTTTAGTAGGTTCTATAAGTTTAATATTATTACAAGCCATGATTCATATTGGAGTAAATATTAGACTATTTCCTACAACAGGAATGACGCTACCATTTTTAAGTTATGGAGGATCATCGATCATTAGTATTTCAATATTATCTGGGATAATCTTAAATTTGACAAAAAGAAGAGTTTAATAAAAAAGTGAAAAAAATATTAATTTCAACAGGTGGTACAGGAGGTCATGTTATACCTGCAGAGATACTAAGTGACCATTTAAAAGATATTTATGAAATCCATTTTTCCACTGATAAAAGGGGGCTTAAATTTTTAGCTTCAAATAAAAATAAAACCATAGTTATCAACACTCCAAAAATAAATTTAAGTTTTGTCCTTCCATTTAAATTAATAAAATTATTTTTTCTTATAATACAATCGATGATTTATCTAAAAAAAGAAAAAATTAATAAGGTAGTTTCTATAGGTGGTTATATGTCAGTACCAGTAATTATTGCTGCAAAAATTTTAGCAGTAGAAATTTATTTGTTAGAACCTAACTTGGCTTTAGGTAGAGGAAATAAATTTTTTTTAAACTTTTCAAAAAAAATAATTTGTTATTCAGATAAATTAATTAATTTTCCAAAAAAATTTATTAATAAAATAAGAATTATTAATCCCTTAGTTTTTAAAACATTTTATGAAATAAAAAAAAATGACGATACAAACAAAAGTTTTTGTTTTCTGATTTCAGGTGGCAGTCAAGGAGCTAGTATTTTTGATGATATAATAAAAGAAACTATGGTTGATTTAGCTCAAAAATATTCATTAAAAGTTATACAACAAACAAGCATTGAAAATATGCAAAATTTAAAAAATTTTTATAACTCTCATAAAGTTGAAAGTGAAATCTTTAACTTTGAAAAAAATTTTGTAAATTTAATAAATAAGTCAGATTTATGTATCACTAGAGCAGGTGCTACTTCATTAGCTGAAATTTCTATTATGAATAAACCTTTTGTGGCAATACCTTTACCTACTGCTAAAGATGATCACCAAATGGAAAATGCAAAATTTTATGAAAAAATTGGAGTTTGTTGGATCCTAGATCAAACAATCTTAAATAAAGATAAATTATTCAATCTTTTATTAGAAATCCTCAACAATAATTCTGATTTTACAAGAAAAAAGATGAATTTAAAAAAATTGAATTATCAAAATTCATGGAATGATGTTAATCAAAAAATAAAAGAAATATTTAATGAAAATTGAACTTGCAAAAAAAGAGATTATTCATTTTATAGGAATTGGTGGAATAGGCATGAGCGGCCTTTCATTAATTATGAAGGGCAAAGGTTTCAAGGTTCAAGGTAGTGATATTTCTAATAATAAAAATATAGAAAGATTAAAAAAAGAAAAAATTAAAGTTTTCTTAGGTCATTCAAAAAAAAATTTAAAAGATGTAACAATTGTTGTTATTTCATCTGCTATTAAAAATAATAATTCAGAATTAATTGAAGCTAAAAGAAAAAAAATTCCAATAATAAAAAGGGGCAAAATGCTTGCCAACCTCGTTTCCTTAACGAAAAATATTGTAGTTGCTGGATCACATGGAAAAACGACAACAACCTCATTGATAGCATCTATTTTTCAAGAGACAAAATTAGATCCAACCATTATTAATGGTGGAGTTATTAATTCAATTAAAAATACAGCTAAATTAGGTAAAAGTGATTGGTCTGTTTTAGAGGCCGATGAATCTGATGGAAGCTTTATTCACATTGCACCGACTTACTCAATAATAACAAATATCGATCGTGAACATATGGATTTTTATAAATCCATGATTGATTTAAAAAAATATTTTGTAGAATTTCTTAATAAAGTTCCATCGTTTGGAAAATCTTTTATTTGTATCGATGATAAAATTAATAGTGAGTTAATAAAAAAAATTAAGAATAAAAACTATTATACATATGGTGAAAAAGATAATTCAAACTTTAGAATAAAAAATATAGAACAGTATAAAACTTTTTCCGTATTTGATGTTGATGTAAAATTACCTAATAAAAAAGTTTTAAATTTAAGAAAATTGAAAATTCCTCTGCTTGGAATTCATAATATTAGAAATTCTGTTGGAGCATTAGGTGTTGCCTTATCTGTAGGTATCCCGGTTCAAAAAATTAAAAAAGGGTTAATGAATTTTAAGGGAGTTCAAAGAAGGTTCAATAAGATATTTACATATAGAGATATTGATTTTTATGATGATTACGCTCACCATCCAACAGAAATTAAAGTTGTATTACAAGGTGTAAAAAAAGTCTTTAATAAACACGATAAAGTATGCATTTTTCAACCACATAGAATTTCTCGACTTAAAGATTTAAAAAAAGAATTTACCTATGCTTTTAAAGATGCAGATACTGTAATTTTATGTCCAATATATACTGCAGGTGAAAAAATAAAATTAGGATTTAGTTATGATAATTTTGCAAAAGAAATTATAGAAAATTCAAATGTAAGACTTTTTATGGTAAAGAATCAATTTCAATTAGCAAAGTTTTTAAAACAAAATATGTACGGCCAAAAAATAGTTGTGGGTATGGGTGCAGGATCAATTTCTAATTGGATAAAAGAACTACCTAAATTAATTTAATGGAAATAAATCAATTAAAAGAATTATTTAGAAAATTTGACTCAAAAATTTCTTATAATGAAGATTTAAAAAAAAAAAGTTGGTTTAATATAGGTGGAAAAGCAAAAGTTTTTTTTAAAGCCAATGATTTAAAAGATTTAGTAGATTTTTTAAAAACATTAAATAATAAAAAAAAAATTTCTATAATTGGTGCTGGTTCTAACACTTTAATCACAGATGATACTTATGATGGTATTGTAATAAAGCTTGGAAAAAATTTTAATAGATTATCTTTATTAAATGAAAATATAATAATTTCAGGAACTGCTGTTTTAGATAAAAAATTGGCTGAATATGCAGCTGATAATAGTTTAAGTGGTTTTGAGTTTTTAGCGTGCATTCCAGGTACTGTTGGAGGAGGAATAAAAATGAATGCAGGATGTTTTGGTCAAGAGATTAAGGATATATTAATCTCAATCCAAGCTATAGACAAGACTGGAAATATACTAACTATACCGGCTGAAAAAATTAATTTTGATTATAGAAATAATGATTTGCCAGATAATTTAATATTTTTAAGTGCTTCTTTTAAAGGTAAAAAAAAAAACTTAACAGAAATAAAAGAAAAAATGTTGAAATTCAAAACTAAAAAAGATGACAGTCAACCAACAAAAATTAAAACCAGCGGAAGTACCTTTAAAAATCCAATTAACCAAACTGATAAAAAAGTGTGGGAGCTAATTAAAGAATCTGTTCCATCAAATATATGTTTCGGAGATGCATGTATTTCAGAAAAACATTCAAATTTTTTTGTTAATAAAGGTAATGCAACATTTAATGATATGAAAAAATTGGTAGACTATGTTACTGAGAGTGTATTTAAAAAAACCGGCATTAGTATAGAAAAAGAAATAAAGATTTTAGAAAATTGAAAAAAAAAATTTTGATAATTTCAGGAGGAATATCTAAAGAACGAGAAATTAGCCTCGATTCTGGAAAGCAAGTTGCTAACGAATTAAAAAAAAATGGATATAAAGTAAAGATTTGTGAACCAGATCATAATTTAATTAAGGAAGTAAAAGAATTTCGTCCAAACATAATTTTTAATGCTCTGCATGGTCAATTTGGTGAAGATGGCTATATCCAGTCAATTTTAGAAAATATTGGAATACCATACACTCACTCTGGTGTAATTGCTTCTGCAAAAGCAATGAATAAAGAAATTTCAAAAAAGATTTTTATAAAAAATAATATTTTAACCCCAAAATATATCAAATATTCTTTTAATAAAACCAAATCAGAATTGAGAGCTTTAATTAAAAGAAAAATAGGATTTCCTGTGGTGCTTAAGCCAATTAGTGAAGGTTCAAGTGTAAATGTATTTATTTGTAATCAGTCCAACATCCACAATAAATTGAAAGTACTTAGAATTTACAAGGAAATTTTAATTGAACAATTCATAGGAGGCCGTGAAATCCAAGCTGCCATTATTAATAAAAAAAAATTGGGTGCGATTGAACTTAAGCCAAAAAGAAAATTTTATGATTATCAAGCTAAGTATAGTGTTAAAGCCAAAACAGAACATATTATTCCAGTTAATTTAAAAAAAAAAAAATATAATGAATTAATGAATATTTCTTTAAAAGTTCATAAATTAATTGGATGCAGAGGAGTATCGAGATCTGATTTTAAATATTATAAAAACAATTTTTATCTTTTAGAAATAAATACTCAGCCTGGAATGACTAAACTTTCATTGGTACCTGAAATATCAGCATTTAAAGGGATAAACTTTATAAATTTAATTAAACTAATTTTAAAAGATGCATCAAAAAATAAGTAAAAAAATTTTTATTTACTTGTTTATTTTTTTAACACTTGGAACATTAAGTAATAATAGATTAAAACAATTTAATTTATCAAAGATTGATACTATCCATATTACAGGAGTTCAAGAATTTGAGAAAAATCAAATTTATCAAGATTTAGATAATCTTAAAAATCGCAATTTATTTTCTTTGGAGAAAAATATGATTTTGGAAATTTTTGACTCATACGAAATTATTGAGACTTTTTTTATTTTTAAAAACTATCCATCGCACTTAGATATCAAGATTAAAAAAACTAATTTTCTAGCAGTAGTTAAAAAAGATAACTTAAATTTTTATATTGGGTCAAACGGGAGTCTTATTAAGACCGAAAAATATCAAACAAATTTGCCAATGATTTTTGGTGAGGTAGAGATTGATGAATTTTTGAAGTTTAAGAAAATTATTGATAGCTCAAATTTTAACTATAACGATATAAAAAATTTATATTATTTTAAATCAAAAAGATGGGATATTAAAACTAAAAATGATTTAATTATAAAATTACCAGCAAAAAATTTAGAGACTTCTTTTGAAATATTATTAAAAATATATAAAAAGGATCAATTTAAAAATCTTAAATTAATTGATTTGAGACAAAAAAATCAAGTTGTATTAAATGGATAATATAAATCAACTTAAACATTTTTTATTTTTTGGCCGTAAAAAAATAATATTTTTATCTTTAAATCAAAAAAAAGACATTTCTCTTAATAGAGAAATTTCAATAGTTGATACTGATATAAACAAAAAGTTTTATTTATTGGAAAAATTTTTAGATCAAAATATTTTTGAAATCGAAAAAAAACTTGCTAATCATGTAAAAGATATAAGTCTAATTATAGATCATGATGATTTTCTTACAATAAATCTTTCGACAGTACAAAATTGTAAAAACTTTTTTGATCATACAAATGATGTTTCGAATTTGTTTATTAATATAAGAAGTAGCATTATTAATGATATGAATAATTATGAAATTACTCATATGTTAATTAATAAATTCATTATTGATGGAAAAGATTATTCCTTAATACCTGATAAACTTAACTTTGATAATATTTTTCTTGAAATCAGCTTTATTTGTTTAAAAAAGATATTTTCCCAAAATTTAAAAAAAATCTTTTCTAAATATCAAATTTCAGTAAATAAAATCTTTAATTTTAATTATGTCCATAACTCAAAAAAAGATGATGAAAGAAATTTGTTTATTGCTGCTGAGAATTTAATGAATGGATCTAACCCTAATGAAATCTTTTTAATTGATAAAAGTCCCTCAAATAAAGGCTTTTTTGAAAAATTTTTCAATTTTTTTAGTTGAGTTTGTATTTTACCGTAACATTTGTTGTTTTTAAATTCACTTAAACAGTGAATAAAAGCTTCGGGTGTCATTATTAAATCAAAAAACAATAAAAAAAACTGTTAAGTTCCAAGGTGTAGGTTTACATAGTGGAAAAATGGTAAATTTAAGTCTTAAAAAGTCCGAACCTGACTCTGGAATAATTTTTAAAAGAATAGATTTAAAAGGTAATAATTTTGTTTATCCAAATTTTTCCAATGTGAGTAATACTTCTCTTAACACTACTATCTCTAATACAGACGGTGTCAAAGTTTCTACAATTGAACATTTAATGGGAGCTTTGCTTGGTTTAGGAATTGATAACGCTCTCATTGAAATAGATAATGAAGAAGTTCCAATTTTAGATGGATCAGCAAAAGAATTTATAGAAAAAATTTTGCAAGTTGGATTTGAAGTTAGCAATAGACCAATTAAGATTATTAAAATAAATAAAAAGATACAATTTAACGATGGCAAAAGACATATTTCTATAGAGCCATCTAAACTAAGCTTAGATATAGAGTTTGAATTAAAATACAAAAATAGTCTTATCAGTAATCAAAGAAATAAAATAAATGTTTATGAGGATGATTTAAGTGATGTATTTAATTCAAGAACATTTTGCTTATATGAGGATATAGAGGAAATTAAAAAGATTGGTTTAGCAAAAGGAGGAAGTTTAAAAAATGCTATTGTGGTCAAAGATAATGCAATTTTAAATGAAGAAGGACTTAGAAACTCCAAAGAATTTGTTAATCATAAAATCTTAGATTGTATTGGTGACCTTTATACAAGTGGTTATAGAATTGTCGGAAGTGTAAAATGTTCACAAGGTGGTCACTTTATGACAAACCAGATTTTAAGAAAATTATTTAGTAATAATGAAAATTTTTCAATAATTGAGATTCAAGAAAAAAACCTACCTCATACCTTAATTAATAAATCATTCTTAAGATCAATAGCTTAATAGTTTAGTTTTTTTATAAAAACTGATAAATAAAATCTATCAATGAAAAACTTTTTAATAATATTTTTGTTATCTTTTGTATTTTTATCATGTTCTCAAAATTCTGAGAAAATAGTCAAAGAAATAAAAGGGGACAGTATTGAACAACAAATGACAGAAGCATATGAAGCTGGAGTATTAGCTTTAGAAAAAGGAGATGCTTTATTTGCAGCAAAAAAATTTAATGAAGCTGAATTATTATTTCCACAATCAGATTGGGCTCCTAGATCATCTTTAATGGCTGCTTATGCTTATTGGTCAGAAGGATATTATCTAAACTCTGTTAATGAATTAAAAAGATTTTTAAAACTTTATCCAAAACATAAGAGCCTAGATTATGCATATTATTTATTAGCAATAAATTACTACGACAGTATTGTTGATGAAAAAAAAGATTTAAGACCATTAACAGAGTCACAAAAATATTTTAATATATTGATTAAAGAGTATCCAACAACTGATTATGCCCTAGACGCAAAATATAAACTTGAACTAATTCAAGATATTTTAGCAGCAAAAGAAATATACATTGCTAGACACTATATAAAAAAGCAGAAATGGATTGCTGCGATTAATCGTTTGAATGTAGTTGTAAATGAGTATGATACTACTATTTATATCGAAGAAGCTTTGCATAGATTAGTAGAAATATATTTTATTATTGGATTAGAAGATGAGGCAAAAAAATATGCTCAGACTTTAGGATACAATTATCAATCTAGTGAATGGTATAATAAAAGTTATAAAATTTTTAATAAAGATTATAAACCTTTCAAAAAAAATCAAAACGTTAAGAAAAAAGAAAAATTGTTAGATAAAATTAAGTCTTTTATAAATGAATGAAAATCATATTAAGAAAATTTATAAAAAAAAAATAAAGGAAATATCTCAAAATAATTTCCTCTATTTTGAAAAAAATAATCCTAAAATAACTGATGCAGAATATGATGAGTTAAAAAAAGAAATATTTGAATTAGAAAAAAAATATGATTTTTTAAAGGATAAAAGTTCACCATCTGAAGTTGTTGGATATAAACCATCTAAAAATTTTAAAAAATTTTTTCATAAGATACCAATGCTTTCACTTAATAATGCATTTAATGAGGATGATCTTGTTAATTTTGAAAAAAAAATTCTAAATTATTTAAATAAAGATAATTATTTTGAAATAGAATATAGCGCAGAACCTAAAATTGATGGTATTTCTGCTTCTTTAATTTATAAAAACGGAATATTTGAAAAAGGATTATCTAGAGGTGATGGAAAAGAAGGTGAAGATATTTCAGAAAATTTAAAAACTATCAAAGATATTCCTCTCAATATAGATAATAAAAATTTTCCTAAAGAAATAGATATTAGAGGCGAAGTTTTTATCCAAAATAGCGATTTTACAGAACTCAAAGATAAATTTGCAAATCCAAGAAACGCTGCATCAGGTTCTTTAAGACAAAAAGATTCTAAAGAAACAAAAAAAATACCTCTAAAATTTATTGCATATACATATGGATATGAAAATGGAATGAAGATTAATAATCAGAGAGATTTTTTAAAAAATTTATCATTGTGGGGATTTAAAACTAATCCATTAAATAAGACTATTAAAGGTATCAAAAATTTAATTAAAAATTATAATTTTGTAGAAAAGTTAAGAAATGAAATTGACTTTGATATAGACGGTATTGTTTATAAAATAAACGATTTCGCTTTGCAAAAAAGATTAGGTTATGTCGCAAATGCACCAAGATGGGCTATTGCTCATAAGTTTTCATCAAATAAAGCAACTTCTGAAATTTTAGATATCGATATTCAAGTGGGAAGAACAGGGGCATTAACACCTGTAGCAAAAATTAAACCTATTAACATTGGTGGTGTGTTGGTATCTAATGCAACATTACATAATGAAGATGAGATAAATCGAAAAGATATAAGAATTGGAGACACAGTAACTGTTGAGAGAGCTGGGGACGTAATACCCCATATTCTATCTGTGGATATTAAGAAAAGATCTAAAAATAGTTCAAAATTTATTTTTCCAGAAAAATGTCCCTCTTGTGGATCAAAAACCATTAAAGAATTTAACACAATAACAAAAAAAAAAGATGCGGTTAGAAGATGTTCAAGCGAAGGATATTATTGTGATAAAATTTCAATTGAAAAATTAAAGCATTTCGTGTCCAAAGAAGCTTTCAACATTGATGGATTTGGAAAAAAAATTATAGAAAATTTTTGGAAACTTAATTTAATAAAATTTCCACAAGATATTTTTAATCTAGATTATAAAAAGATTGAAAAATTAGAAGGCTGGGGGAAACTATCTGTAGAAAATTTAAAGTACTCTATCAATGATAAAAAAAATATTTCTTTGGAAAGATTTATATATTCATTAGGAATAAGACATATAGGTTTAGAGAATGCAAAGCTTTTATCAAAACATTTTGGAACATTTTTAAAATTTAAAAATTTATCTAATAATAGATATGATGAATTGATTAATATTGATGGTATAGGCGAAACTCAGGTTAATTCAATCAAAAATTTTTTCTTAAATAAGACAAATATAAAAGTTTTAAATGAGTTAGGAAAAATTTTATCAATTAAAAACGCTGTGCATATAAAAAAAGAGGGCTTATTAAAAGATAAAAATTTTTTAATTACAGGAAAACTCAGTGGAATTAGCAGAGCAGAAGTAAAATCATTAATTGAGGAAAATTCAGGGACCACTGTAAGCAGCGTATCAAAGAAACTAAATTATCTAATTATTGGGGATAAACCTACCAAAAGAAAAGTTGAAGCTGCTAAGGAGCTTAAAATTAAAATTATAGATCAGCATCAATTTTTAAAGATGTTAAATAAAACTAGCTAACCATTTTCTTTCTTTTAAATTCAAATATTTTGAAATATTTAAATACACTTTTAAATGATATTTAAATAAATAGTTTTTTTCATTTTTTGTTAATAGCTTGTAATTAATCAAATCTTTTTCAATTGGAGCCATAGTTAAATTTTCAAAAAAAATTTTTTTTTTTATTTTTTTTACGTAAATTAAATTTTCAATACGTATCCCAAATTTATCTTTTTTATAAAATCCTGGTTCGTTACTTAGAACCATACCTTGTTTTATTTTTATTCTATTAATTTTTGAAATTGACTGAGGTCCTTCATGCACGTTGAGAAAAAAACCAACTCCATGACCAGTTCCATGAGCATAATCTAAATTACTTTGTTTGAGAAATTTTCTAGCCCTCTTATCAATTTTTTTGCCAATATCATCTTTATTAAGATTTGTAGATACAACAGCAATATGCCCTTTTAAAACTTTTGTAAAAATATTTTTTATGTCTAGATTTTGCTTAGCAAAACAAATAGTTCTTGTAACATCAGTGGTACCATATTTGTATTGACCCCCAGAGTCACATAAGAAAATATCTTTTTTTTGGATCACTTTACAATTTTTTTTATTAGCACGATAATGGACAATTGCTCCATTTTTTCCGGAACCTGCGATTGTTTCAAAACTTGGATATAAAAAATCTTTATTAATTTTTCTAAATTTTTCTAATTTATCTTGTGCTTCGACTTCTGTGATTTTCCTTTTATTAATGTTTTTAATCCAATAAATAAATTTTGTTAAAGCAACACCATCCGATATATGAGCTTTTTTTATATTATTTATTTCAGTTTTATTTTTTATTGCTTTTAAAAGATAAGTTGGATCTTCTCTTCTTACGATCTTAAATTTAGATTTAATTATATTTTCATAAAATATTGAACAAGATTTATCATCAATAACAAAATTTTTTCCTTTCAAATTTAAAATTTTTTTTCGAAATTCTTTGATATCAATAAATTGTTTTGAATTAATAATTTTCTGTTCAAAAAGTTTTTTACATTTTGCAATGCTGCTTATTAGAAATATTTTTTTTGTTTTACTTATTATTAATCTACAATTAGGCAGAGGGCTGTTTGGTACATCGCCACCTCTAATATTTAAAATCCAAGCAACATTTTCAGGTGCACTCACAAATATATAATCTGATCTATTTTTTTTTAGAAACTTTGAAATTTTGTTTAATTTTGAAAAACTACTTTCTCCGACTATATCTTTTTTTAATGAAAAAAACTTGATTGAATTAGTATTTTTTTGTTTTTTAATATCATCTACTAAATTTTTATTTATAAATTTAATTTTATTATTCTTTAAAAAAAATTTTTTAATTTGACCATGTGTAAAAAGTTTAGGGTCTATACCTAATTTGACATTTTTAAAAATGCTGCAATTAATTATCTTATTTAAATCTACTATTTTGAAATTTTTTCCTGATTCTATATTACTTTGAATTGTGTACCTTCCATCTGTAAATAAATAATTTTTTTTTTTTAAAATTACAGCCAAACCGGCTGAACCACTAAAATTTGATATAATTTTTAATCTATTAATTTTTGAGTATTCAGTAAAATAATCATCATTTTTTGGAACAATATATCCATCAATATTATATTCACTAAATTGCGCTCTTAGTTTTTTTATTGGATCTTTCATTTAATTCTTTTTTGATATCTTATCCATCCTGGGCTTCTTACATTTTCCTGATCTTCAATTTCAAAGTCTTGATTAAATTCAAAATCTTCAATTTCATTTCTGTCCTCCTCTAAGAATGTATTTTTTTTCAATAATTTTTCTGGTAACTCATCAATAAATCTTGAAGCCAAGCTATCAATCCAGTCACCTTGATAAAATCTACTCATTGAAAAAGATATTATTATTTCTTTTTTCGCCCTTGTAATGCCCACATATGCCAACCTTCTCTCTTCTTCCAATCCGTTTTGACCTTTTTCTTCAATTGATTTTTGATGAGGAAAAAGACCTTCCTCCCATCCTGGTAGGAATACCATATCAAATTCTAATCCTTTTGCTGCATGCATTGTCATCATATTTACTTTTTGACCATCCCAATCCTGATCAATTGAGGTAGCTAAAGCAACATGTTCTAGAAAGCTTTCTAGATTATCAAACTCTTTCATTGCACTTAATAATTCTTTTATATTCTCAAGTCTATTTTCATTATCTATATCCTTTTTATTTTTTAACATTGCAGAATAACCTGACTCATCTAAAACTATTTGTAAAAGTTTAATATGATTAATTTTTTTAACATTTAAATCATTTCTCCATTTAGAAAGAGAGTCTAAAAAAAATGATAGACCTAATTTTGTTTTGGGTTTTATTAAATTTTCTTCAATCATTTTTCTTGAGGCAAACTCTAGACTAGAAGATTTTTCTTTTGCAAATTCATGAATAGATTTTAAAGCACCATCACCTATCGATCGTTTTGGGGTGTTCACTACTCTCTCAAATGCAAGATCATCTTTGTCTTGATGAATAATTCTCAAATAAGCTACACAATCTTTGATTTCAGCTCTTTCATAAAATTTAGTTCCCCCTATAATTCTATAGGGTAAGCCAATTTTCAAAAATCTTTCTTCAAATTCTCTAGTTTGAAATATAGCTCTTACTAGTATTACAACTTCGTTTAGAGAATATTTTTTTTTGATTTTTTCAATTTCATCAGAAACTCCTACAGCTTCATCTTTGCCATTTTTATAACAATTAAGTTTTATTAAATTACCGTCTTCAATTGAAGTTTTTAAAGTTTTACCCACTCTATTTTGATTATTAGAAATTAACTTTGAAGCTACAGATAAGATGTTTTGAGTAGATCTATAGTTTTCTTCAAGTCTTATTATTTTTGAATCTTTATATATTTTATCAAATTCTAAAAAATTTTTGATTTCGGCTCCACGCCAACTGTAAATTGATTGGTCATCATCCCCAACACAACATAGATTTTTATTTTTTTGAGCTAATAAATTAAGCCATCTACTTTGTATATAATTAGTATCTTGATATTCATCAACTAAAATATATTTAAAATTTTTTGAATATATTTCTCTTATATCATCATTTTTTTCTAACATTTTTACAGCATGTAGAATTAAGTCCCCAAAATCACATGCGTTAAGATCAGTAAGTTTTTGCTGATAAATTTTATAAACTGGCAATATCGTTTTTTCATAAATATCTTTTTGATTAGTAATAACCTCATCAGGGTATTGCCCTTTATTTTTCCACTTATCGATTATTGCTAAAACATATCTAGGAGCAAGCTGTTTAATATCTATATTTTCTGCTTTACATATATTTTTGATTAATCTTATTTGGTCATCAGTATCTATAATAGTAAAATTGGAATTTAAATTTACTGCTGATGCATGCTTTCTTAATAACTTAGCACATATAGAATGGAATGTACCTAACCAAGGTAATCCTGTGGCACCAGCACCAAGAATCTTACTAACCCTGTTTTGCATTTCTTTTGCAGCTTTATTAGTAAATGTCACTGAAAGAATTTGATTAGGAAACGCTTTTTTTTCAGCAATGATGTGAGCAATTCTGCTAGTCAAAACCTTTGTTTTCCCAGATCCAGCACCTGCAACAATTAATAATGGGCCATTTAAAGACGTTACAGCCTCTTTTTGAGCATCATTTAAGTTTTTAAGATAATCTGAGTTTACCATTTAAATTAATTAATTATAAGTTTGAAAACAATGTTGAAAAAAAAATCATTTATAAACAAGCTTAATAAATTATTAATATCAGTATTTGAAATAATAGAAAGTTTTTTTAATAATTTAAAAGTTTTTTTTAAATTTAAAAAAGGAAAAATTAATACTGAAGATTTTGAAAAAAAGATTTTTGTAGTTGTTGCACCAAGTATTATTTTAGTTTTATCTTATTTTTTATTGCCAGCTCTTATTGATAAAAAGATTATTATTAAAAATTTAGAAAATCAAATTTTAGAAAAATACAATCTAGAGGTTAAATTAAACGATTCTCTCAGATACGGTTTATTTCCGAAACCACATTTTTCAACGAAAAATTCGATATTAGAATTTAAAGAAAAAGATTTTGCTGAGTCGGATTTCGTTAGAATTTATATTTCAATGAATAATTTTTTTTCATTGAAAAAATTAAGAATTAAAAACTTAGTTTTTAAAAAAACTAAATTCAATATTGACTCAAATAATTTGGATTTTTTTGGACAAATTCTTAACTTTAATAAAAGTGAAGATAGTTTAGTTTTTAAAAATAGTAAATTATTTTATAATGATAGAAACGAAGATATAATTTTTTTAATTAACATAAGTCATCTAAATTTTTTATATAACGATAAACTTGAACAAGAACTTAAAGCTAAATTAGAAATATTTAATATACCCTTAAAGCTTAATATTGTTAATAATCCTAAAAAGAAAAAAATCTTTTCATATTTAGAATCACACAAGTTGAGATTATCTGTTGAAAATTTTATTGATTATAACAAAAAAACTAAAATTGGATCATTAGATCTAAAAGTTATTAATTATTCAAAAAAGATTAATCTAACCATGGATAATGAGACTTTAAGTTATAATTCTGAAGAAAATAAATTTAAAGGAAATATAGACCTAAAACCGTTTTATTTATCATCTGATTTTAAATTTAATAAATTACATTTTGAGAAAGTATTCGATGAAAAATCTATATTGATGGATTTATTAAATTCAGAGATATTAAATAATGAAAATTTGAATGCACAATTAAATTTTCATTTTAAAAGTATCAAGGGAATCAATTTTATAAAGAATATTTTTTTAAAAACCTACTTAGAGGAGGGAAACTTAATTATTAGAGACTCTAAACTAAATTGGAAAAACTCAATAATAGTTAATCTTCAAGATATTCAATTAATAAATGATAGTGATAGAACAATAGTAGCTGGTGCTGTAAGTTTTGATTTCAATAAAATAGATAATTTTTATAAACAATTTCAAATTAAAAAAATTTACCGTAAAAAAATAAAAAAAATTGAACTTGATTTTTGGATGGATATTAATGAAAAAAAAGTTGAAATTGATAATTTGAAAATTGATGGTAATTCAAATAAAACTACAGATAATTTTTTAAATGAATTAAATTCTAAAAAACTAAATATTTTTAATAAAATAATATTCAAAAACTCTATTAAAGAATTTTTTAGTAAGATCTAATTAACTAGGAAAGATCATTTTTTTTGGATCTACAATTTTCTTGTATTCTTTTTCGCTAATTAAACCTGTTTTTAACGCTTCAGTTTTTAATGTAG
>MDTG01186514.1_pt1 | contig 24038 bp, 24 predicted proteins | sample 811421 | NCBI WGS metagenome assembly MDTG01 (sample SAMN05326645, study PRJNA326480) | marine metagenome | isolation source: seawater | place: Pacific Ocean: South East | collected 2011
TATGGCGGAACTTGTTTCCCTAAAGATGTCAATGCACTGTTGTCTTTTTCTAAAAAACACAATATTGAATTAAACTCCATTGCGGGTGGCTGGACTACAAATTTAAAAGTAAGACCTGAGAAAGATTGGGAGAAAAAAGAAGGAAGGTCTGTGAGTTATAAAAAACAAAATTGATATAACTACGTTGCTATTCTTGAAAAAAAGTCAAAAACTCAATGAAAAAGGTATTATTAATTTTTGGAACTAGACCAGAGGCTATCAAATTAGCTCCACTGGTTAAAGAATTTCAAAAATATCCAGATTTTTTTGATACAAAAGTTTGTGTAACAGCACAGCACCGAGAAATGCTAGATCAGGTTTTAGATTTTTTCGATATTAAACCTGATTATGATTTAGATTTAATGAAACCAAAACAAAATTTATATGGATTAACAGCTACTATTATTGAGTCTTTAAAGCCAATTCTTGAAGAATTTACACCAGATTATGTATTTGTTCATGGAGATACGACAACTACTATGGCTGGTTCTCTAGCAAGTTTTTATTCTGGAGCAAAAGTATGTCATGTAGAGGCAGGACTTAGAACAAACAATAAAAACTCTCCTTTTCCAGAGGAAATAAACCGCCAAATTACAGGTAGAATCTGTGATTATCATTTCGCTCCCACTGAAACTTCAAAGAGTAATTTACTAAAAGAAAACATTTCTGAAGATTCAATTTTAGTTACAGGAAATACGGTCATTGATGCTTTGATAAAGTCTGTTGAAAAAGTTAATAAAAATCCCACTCAATTAGTTCAAGATCTTTCAAACCAAATAGGAAATCGAGAATTAGTTTTAGTGACAGGACATCGTAGAGAAAATCATGGTGTAGGATTTGAAAGAATTTGTAAAGGGTTGAAACGGATTGCTAAAGATGATACAAATCGTATCATTATTTATCCTGTTCATTTGAATCCAAAGGTACAGGAACCTGTAAACAGAATCTTGTCGGGAGTTAGTAATATAATTTTAATAGATCCTTTAGCCTATCAAGATTTTATTTGGCTTATGAATCGATCTAAAATTATTATTACTGACAGTGGAGGTGTTCAAGAAGAGGCACCAAGTCTAGGGAAACCAGTTTTAGTGATGCGAGATACCACTGAAAGACCCGAAGCAGTAGAAGCTGGAACAGTTTTGTTAGTAGGAACGAATGAAGATTTGATCGTTTCAAAAGCACTAGACTTACTAAATAACGAAGATAACTTTATTAAAATGTCAAAGTTGCACAATCCATATGGAGATGGTTTGGCATCTAAAAGAATTGTAGAGTTTATTAAAAATATAAAACGATGAAACCGGAAGTAGTAACTATTGGATTGGGCTATATAGGCTTACCAACTTCAGCATTAATAGCATCACACGGAACAAATGTGTTAGGTGTAGACATCAACCAAAGTGTTGTTGACACGATTAATGAAGGGAAAATTCATATTGTTGAGCCAGATTTAGAACAAATTGTATATGCAGCTGTTACAAAAGGAAATTTAGAGGCCTCAACCCAAGCCAGTTCAGCTGATGTATATCTAATAGTTGTTCCAACTCCATTTAAGGGAAATCATGAACCTGATATTTCATTTGTTGAAGCTGCAACAAAAGGAATTATTCCTTTACTTAAAAAAGGCGATCTATATATTATTGAATCGACATCCCCAATAGGCACAACTGAGAAAATGCAGAAATTAATATTAGCATCTAGACCTGAGCTGGAAGGAGCTATTCATATCGCCTATTGCCCGGAAAGAGTATTACCAGGGAATGTAATGCATGAGCTTGTTCAAAATGACCGTGTCATTGGAGGTATCGATGAGGCTGCTACTCAAAAAGCGATCTCATTTTATAGAAAGTATGTAAAAGGTGAGTTGCATAGAACAAATGCTCGTACTGCTGAGATGTGTAAATTAGTAGAAAACTCTTCTCGTGATGTTCAAATAGCATTTGCTAATGAACTCTCATTAATATGTGATAAAGCAGATATTAATGTATGGGAATTAATCAATCTTGCCAACAAACATCCAAGAGTAAATATTTTGCAGCCAGGATGTGGTGTTGGCGGACATTGTATCGCAGTTGATCCTTATTTCATAGTTTCTGATTATCCAATGGAGTCCAAAATGATAGGTACAGCAAGAGAAGTGAATAATTATAAGTCGTTGTGGTGTGCTGAAAAAATTCAAAATGAAAAACTTCAATTTGAATTAAAAAATGGCAGAAAGCCAATTACAGCACTTATGGGTTTAGCTTTTAAACCAAATATTGATGATTTAAGGGAATCTCCTGCCGAATATATAGTTAAGGAAGCTTTAAAAAAATATGAAAAAAATCAACATATTATTGTTGAACCTAATATTGAATTTCATTCAATATTTGAACTAACGGATTATAAAAAATCAATTAAAAAAGCTGATATAATAGTTTTTTTAGTGGCTCATCGGGAGTTTTTAGACTTAAATATCCCTAAAGATAAAGTTGTTTTAGATTTTTGTGGAATTAAAAATAAATAAATTATGTTAGACTTAAATAATAAATCAGTTTTGATAACAGGAGGCACCGGGTCTTTTGGTAAAATGTTTACAAAATTAATTCTTGAAAGACATCCTGAAATAAAAAAACTTGTAATTCTATCGCGGGATGAGCAAAAGCATTTTCACATGGCTCAAGAATTTCCCCACGAAAAGTATCCAGCAATGAGATATTTTATTGGAGATGTTAGAGATAAACAAAGGTTAAGAAAGGCATTTGAAGGAGTAGATGTTGTTATTCATGCCGCTGCGATGAAACATGTTCACCTAGCAGAGTATAACCCACTAGAGTGTATAAAAACAAACATTAATGGTGCTGAAAATGTTATCAGTGCCGCATTAGAATGTGAAGTCAGTGAAGTAGTGGCCTTGTCAACTGATAAAGCTGCGGCCCCTATAAATTTATATGGGGCTACAAAATTAACATCAGATAAATTATTTGTTGCTGCAAATAATATGAAAGGTCACAGGAATACCCGATTTTCAGTTGTTCGATATGGAAACGTAATGGGCTCTAATGGCTCTGTTATGCCATTTTTCTTGAATTTGAAAAATAAAGGAAATAAATTCTTACCAATAACAGACAAAAATATGACACGTTTTAATATTTCTTTAAAAGATGGTTGTGAAATGGTGTTTTATGCTATAGAAAATGCTTGGGGTGGGGAGATTTTTGTTCCAAAAATACCCTCATATAAAATTTCAGATGTTGCCACCGCCATTGCTCCGGATTTAGAACAAAAAATTGTTGGAATAAGACCTGGTGAAAAACTACATGAAGAAATGATAACAGCTTCTGATTCATATAACACAGTTGATATCGGAAAATATTTCGTGATACTTCCACAAAAATCCCCTTTTTCAAGATATTCAAAGGAGGACTATAAAAATTCCTTTAAAGGAGTTGATGTTCCTCAAGGTTTTTCTTATAACTCTGGTAATAATGATAATTGGGAAACAGTTGAATCGTTAAGAGGATTAGTAAAAATTCATGTCGACCCCAAATTTAATTTCTGATATAATGTCTAAATTAATTTTGGGAACTGTTCAATTTGGTAAAATTTATGGGATTAATAACGAATCAGGCAAACCATCAAAGAATGAAATATTTTCAATACTTAAAGGAGCCCACAATTCAGGAATAGATATTTTAGATACTGCTGAATCTTATGGTGATGCGCACAAAATAATAAGTGAATTTCACAGTAAATCAAATTTACGTTTCAAAATAATGACTAAATATTCCCCTAATAATAGAGAATACCCAAGTGATTTAATCAATCGGGTTAATTTTCATTGTTTAAATTTTAACATAAATTATTTGTATTGTTATATGTTTCATTCCTTCAACGACTTTAAAGATTATGCTAGTGAAAAGAGAAATATTTTACAAGAATTAAAAAGTTCAGGTAAAGTAAAAAGAATTGGAGTTTCAATTTATGAAAATAAAGAATTAGAAAACTTACTTGACTATGATGAAGTTGATTTAATTCAATTACCTTTCAACCTATTAGATAATGATTATCAGAGAAAAGAAGTGATTTCTAAGGCAAGGAAAAGGGGCATAGAAATACATACTAGATCTGTTTTTTTACAAGGATTATTTTTTAAAGATATAGTTAAAATTTCTGGTAATTTGTTAGATTTAAAATATGATTTAAATATTTTAAAAAACCAAGTTAAAAAATCATCACTCTCTATGACGGCTTTTGCATTAAATTATCCTTTAACAAAAGCTTACATTGACAAAGTCATAATAGGAGTTGATTCTTTAACACAATTAAAAGATAATATTAACTGTCTGGGAAAAATTGATTTTAGATCAGCTTATAAGGATATTGACTTAATTAAGGTAAATTCAGTTAAATTGTTAAATCCGTCAAACTGGAAGCTGTAAAGATATTTCATATACAAAATATTATAATTTATTTTTATTAAATTCATTACCACTCAAGCTTTTAATTTACAGACAATAGACATATGATATCAACATTAAAAATTACAACTTTATTATGAGGATTCTCGTCACTGGTGCATCAGGAATGTTAGGTTCATCATTGGCTATGGAACTATCAAATTCTCATGAGGTTTTTGGAACTGGAAATTCACAGGTTTCATTACCTATTGAATATAAAATTTTTGATTTATCAAATGAATCTTACAAAGAATTATTAGAGTGGTCCAATCCAGAATTAATTATTCATTGTGCAGCCTTAACTAATGGAAATTATTGCGATAATAACCCTTTAGATGCTTTTAGTATAAATGGTTTTTCGTCCAGAAAATTGATTAATGCATCAAAAGATAACGTGAAAATTATATATATTTCAACAGATGCTATTTTTCCTAATTCTCTTCATCTGGCAAAGGAAGTTGATTACCCTTCACCGCAAAGTATATATGGTAAATCCAAGGAGCTAGGCGAATTCTTCTTAACCAATTCAAAACGAGAATATATAATAATAAGAACAACTATTGTTGGGCTAAATTATTACACAAATAATACAGGATTTGTAGAATGGATTTTGAATTCTGTTAGGTCAAAAGAGTACATTAGCTTATTTGATGATGTAAAATTTACACCAATAAGCATTTGGGACCTTATACGTGAAATAAAATTTTTAATAAATAAAAAATTATTTGAATCGAAAATATTACATATTGCTGGAAAAGAAATAATTACAAAATATGAATTTGGTAAATTATTATTGGACCAGTTAGGCTTAGACAAAGAATATATTAGAAAAGGATATATCTCTGATTTTAAAAAAAGAGCTAAAAGATCTAATGATCAATCATTAGACAGTTCGTATTATGAAAAAAAATTTAAAAGAAAAGTTCCTGCAATTAATAAAACAATACTAACGCTAAAAAATAAAATAAATGAATAAAGAAATTAAAATAGGAAAACATTTAATAGGTGGTAATAATCCTACCTATTTTATCGCTGATATTGCTGCTAATCATGATGGTGATATAAATAGAGCAAAATCATTAATTAAGTTAGCAAAAGATGCTGGGGCTGATGCTGTAAAATTTCAACATCATGACGTTACTAAATATGTAAGTGATTATGGATTTAAAAATTTAGGAGGAAAATTTAGCCATCAGTCAAAATGGGATAAATCAATATTTGAAGTTTATAAAGATGCAGAAGTTCCAAGGTCATGGACCGAAGAATTGAAGGAATATTGTAATAAACTAGACATAACATTTTTTACAACACCATATGATTTGGACACTGTTGATTATATAGATAAATTTGTTCCAGCATTTAAAATTGGATCTGGCGATGTTGCGTGGCATGCAATGCTAAAGAAAATTGCTAAAACTAATAAACCTGTTTTATTTGCTACTGGAGCAGCAACAATGCAAGAGGTGATTGATGCTGTTAATATTTTAACATCAATAAATAAAAATATTATTTTAATGCAGTGTAACACAAATTATACAGGAAAAAATGAAAATTTTAGATATATTAATCTAAATGTATTAAATACTTATAAAATTTTATTTCCAGACATGATTTTAGGATTAAGTGACCATACCCACGGAGGAGTTACAGTTTTAGGATCAGTAGCATTAGGTGCAAAAGTTATTGAAAAACATTTTACTGATGATACAACTAGAAAAGGTCCAGATCATCCATTTTCAATGGACCCCAAATCATGGAGGAAAATGGTTGATGATACTCGTTTGCTTGAGAGTGCAATGGGAACAAGTTTAAAAAAAGTTGAGGATAATGAAAAGGAAACCGTCATTCTTCAAAGAAGATCAATTCGTTTAATTACACCAAAAAAAGCTGGAGAAATATTGACTTTAAAAGATGTTCAATTTCAGAGGCCTTGTCCCAGTGATGCGATTTCAGTTAATCAAGTTGACAAAATTATAGGCAAAGAATTAACCATAGACAAAGATAATGGCGACTGTATTAGAAAGGAGGATATCAGATGGTAAAGCTAGATAACTTGGGTATTAGAGCTATAGAAATTGAAGATTTAACTATTATTCAAAAATGGAGAAATAATCAGGATTTAAGACAGTATTTTAGAGAATATCGGGAATTCTCCTTTACCCAGTTAAAAAACTGGTATTTCAATATGATAGATGATAATAGGTTTGAAATGTTTGTTATTCAAGACTTGAATTCCAATGAAGTGATAGGAGTAACCGGAATAACTTATATTGATTGGCCAAACCGTCATGCTGACGTTCACTTTTATATTGGTAAAAATTCTGAGTGGATAGATGACACCTATTCACAAACTGCAATAAAATTAATTTTAGATTATGGATTTAAAACCTTAAACCTAAATAAGTTATGGGCAGAAATATATGAAATAGACACAAAAAAACTAAATTTTTTCAAAGATAAGGGCTTTAAAGTAGATGCAACTTTTAGAGAGCATTATTTTAATAATGGAAAATATTACAATTCCCACATTTTATCTTTATTAAGAAATGAATATAATTATGAATAAAGTTTTGATAATTGCAGCTCATCCTGATGACGATATTCTTGGTTGTGGAGGATTAATGTCAAAATATCGTAACCAAATTGAGTTCAAAGTTATTTTTATTGCAGAAGGTTCATCATGTAGATTTACTAATGAACAAATTCATAACGAAGATGTGTTAAAAATAATCGAAAAAAGAAATAAATATGCTGTTAATGCATTAAAAGTATTGGGTGTGAATAATTATAATTTTTACAATCTACCTTGTGGAAGATTAGATCAAATTCCAATAATCGATATTAATAAAATTATTGAAAATGAAATACAAATTTTTAATCCCGACACAGTTTTTACTCACTCTTTTAATGATACAAATAATGATCACTTAATTGTTCACAGAGCAACTCAAATGGCTACAAGACCTGTTTCAAGCATTTTTGTAAAAAAACTGTATACTTATGAAGTTTTGTCATCCAGTGAATGGAGATATACTCAAAATTTTTCTCCAACATATTTTGAGTCTCTATCAAAGAATGATGTAATGAATAAGTGGCTAGCTCTTTCTGAATATAAAACCGAAATTAAAAACTTTCCATATCCCCGATCTGAGGAGGGAATCCACTCTTTAGCTAAGTACAGAGGAATCCAATGTGCCAATTATTATGCAGAAGCATTTAGATTAATAAGACAATATAATTAATGATATTATGAAAATTGCATGTATAACATATAGAAAATGGGCTATAAATATATATGACAGAATTAAGAAACAATATGAGCATAAGCACAGTTTTTTGATTTGGAAAAATAAAGAATCATTTGACGAAGTTAAATTGAAAGAGTTTAAGCCTGATTTAATTTTGTGGTATGGATGGAGTTGGATTGTTGATGATGAATTTGTTAATGATTATGAGTCAATTATGTTACACCCATCTCCGTTACCGAAATATCGTGGAGGTTCGCCATTACAGAATCAAATAATTAATAATGAGAAGATTGGTGCAGTATCACTATTTAGGATGAATGAAGGTTTAGATCAAGGTGACATATATCAACAACTTCCACTTAATTTATCCGGTACCTTAGATGAAATATTCATCAGGATTACTGATTTGGGCTTTATTGCAACCTGTAATATTTTAGACGGTAAATATACTTTAATACCACAAGATCACACCCAATCAACTTATTACAAAAGAAGATCTCCAAAAGACTCTGAAATAACGTTAGATGAATTAAGAGAAAAATCTTCTACATACTTATATAATAAGATTAGGATGTTAAATGATCCGTACCCAAATGCATATATTAAAACCATTGATGGAAAAAAACTTTATTTAATAAAAGCCAAAATTTCAGAAAACTAGTTTTGGTTAGTAATAATTTTTATTAATAAATTAAAATTATATAATTTAAAATGATTTATTCGTTTGATTTAAAAGAAAAAATTATCCTTGTAACTGGAGGTTATGGTCATCTAGGTAAAGCAATTGTTGAGAGTTTTGCATATCACAATGCAAAAGTATACGTTTTAGCAAGAGATAAAGAAAAATTTAATAAAGTTTTTGAGTATTCTGAACTGCAAAATAATATAAATTTCATGAAATGTGATATTGCAAAATATGATAGTTTTGGAAAAGTATTCAAAAAAATCTTTCAGATTGAAAAAAGAATTGATGTGCTGGTAAATAATGCATATTATCTTACAGGCCAATCACCTGAATACATGTCCGATGAAGATTTTAATCATGGAATCGATGGAACACTAAATTGTGTATACAGAGCTATCAAAGCAATTATACCTTATTTTAAAAAAAATAAAGCTGGGAAAATTATTAATTTAGCTTCAATGTATGGAATAGTCTCTCCCGAATTTGGAGTTTACAACGAAACACCTGAGTTTTTAAACCCTCCTAACTATGGCGCTGCCAAGGCAGGTGTAATTCAACTAACTAAATATTATGCATCCTATTTAGGAAACTTAAATATTAATGTAAATTGCGTTGCTCCTGGACCCTTTCCCTCACCGGATGTACAAAAGAGTAAAAATTTCATTAAAAATTTAGAAGAAAAAACCTGCTTAAATAGAATAGGTAATCCAGAAGAATTAGGTGGTGCTTTTGTTTTTTTGGCTTCTGATACTTCTAATTATATCACAGGTCAAACAATTGTAGTCGATGGTGGTTGGACAACAAAATAGAAAAGTAATTTTTATTATTCAGGCTAGAATGGATTCAACTCGTTTTCCGTCTAAGGTATTAACTTCTATTCCTTTAGCGGATGAAAAGCCGATTTTGAAATGGATTACAGATAGCTTAAAAAAATCAAAATATTTTCAAAAGATTTATCTCGCAACATCAACTAATGAATTGGATAATGAATTGGAATCCTTCTCTAAAAAAGAAAAAATTTTTTTGTACCGCGGCTCTGAGAATAATGTTTTAAGTCGATTTGTAAATATCATTAAAAGAGAAAAACCAATTGATGTTATTGCAAGATTAACGGCTGATAATCCACTAATCGATATAAATAAGTTAGATGAAACAATCTGCAAACATATTAATTCGGACGCACATTATACTTACACAACAGGTTTACCACTGGGTATGAATTTTGAAATAATTAATTCAAATTGTCTGTTAAATTCCGCTAATTTAAACTTAAGTCATAGCGATAAAGAACATGTTACATTATTTATTAAAAATAGCAATGATTATAAAAAACAAAAGATTTCTTTTTCAAATGAATTTAACTCGATTAGAGCTACAATTGACTATCCAAGTGATTATGCTTTTGTTTCAACCTATATTGAATATGTTAAAAAGAATTCAATATCAATTTCATCAGAATCAATACAGGATTTTGTAAAAATTTACCCTTGGACTCTGAAAATTAACAATCAAAATTTTCAAAAAAAAGAATTTCTTACAATTGAAGATGAAATTCAAGAAGTGCTGCCTATTTTAAAAAGATTAGAATTCGATAAACTTTACAAATTTTTGAAGGATAAAGATTTAAAAAATTCAAATTAAAAAACCGTTTTTTGATACTAGTAATTGATTTAGATTCAAATTATAATTTTGACAATATCCAATCAGAAACTATTGTATTAAGTTCTACTGATATTAAACATAATAAAATTATAAATATAGATTTCTCTATTTTGGACGATTCTTCTGAAACTGCTGATACTATAAATAATTATTTTAAATCTTTACCTGCGAGTTTCTTGCCGTTTAGAAATGATTTCTATATGAAAGTTTTTAGACCAGTTTTTGCTGTAATCCATCAAATAGAACAAATTTGTTCAAATTATTCAATAAGCAATATTGTGTTAAATGGTGGAGCAAATTTTCCTTTCATAACTTTATTTAAGGGAGCAGGAGAGGGAAATAAGATGTTTTTTAACAACTCTTGGTTATTAAACTACTTTATATATAATTATTTTAAAAATGATTACAATTTAGAATGGAACAAAACAAATAAAAGTATTTTATTGTTATACTACCTTAGAGAATTTAGTTTCACATTATATAGGTCATTAAAGCTCATACTTAAGTTAATTATTAGAACCAATCATAAGGAAAAAATAGTTTTAGATAAGTATAAATATTTTGCTTTTGTAGAACTGCCTCTTCAAAAAAGAAAACTAAAAAAAATACTGAAATTTATTGATTTAAATAGCATATTGTTCATAAGTAAAAATAAATTAAAATCAGAAAATTTAACCCATCAATATATATTTCTGCCAAGCTTAAAGTTTTATATTAAATCAATTAAAATTTTTTTACATGAAATAAGTATCAATAAAAAAAAATTAAGAATAAGTTTTAAAGAAAAAGAAATTAAACTTGAATATCAATATATAGTAGTTCCATTATTCTTTGAATATTTAAATTTTTACTCTGATATTGATTTTTTAAAAACTAACATTTTTAATAGATCTTCAGTTTCAAAGTCTATTTTAGTCACTAACAAGACTTTTGGTTCTGATATTACCTTTGTTAATAAATTATCAAATGAAATTGATGGGAAACATATAAATTTTCAATCAGTTGCCATGTCAATTATGCATTATCCTCAAATTAAATTAGCAGATAAATTTTACTTATATTCAAAAATAAGTTATGATTTTTATGTCAACTTAGATTCGTCTTACAGTTTTTACTTGCCTCTTTTTGACAAATATCAACTTAAAAAAATTGAAACACATAAAAAGTTAAAAATCACAGTATTTACTCAACCTGATTCTTTTACAAATCAATATTTAGATTTTTTAAAAGACCTAGCTTTTTTAATAAAAAAGATTGATTTAAAGATTGAAGTATTAATAAAACTACACTACAGACAAAATAAAATTAATTTTTTTACCGAGTTAATCAATAATACTGATAGCTTCAAGCTGTTGGATTCAGATTTTAAATTAAGTAAAATATTTTCCAGTACAGATTTAGTAATCAGTATGACATCATCTGTATTATTTGATGCATTTCAGTATGGCTGTCCAGGATTAATAGTTGATTTTAATAATAGTAATTCTAAATTTATAAATAACAGTTGTATTCCAGATGTAAATTTTCATCTTAAAGAAATTAATTCACTTCAAAAAATTCTTGAAAATCCAACACGATATATTAAACTATATCATAAACGTAGAAGTGATTATATTGAAGACAACTTTGGAGTTAATTACAAAAGAGAAATTTTAAATATTTATTGAAAAATAAATTGACAAAGTACAATAAACTAAATATTGAATTGAAGATGAATACTAATATTTTATTAAAATATTTTCTAATTTCAATATTATTGTTAATGTCATTTGAATCTCCATTAAATTTCTATGCACAACAAAACAATAAGCTATCTATTTTGCAGAACATTGCAGCGATTTCTCCAATCTTTTTATTATTCATTGGTTTAATTAAAACTAAGATTAAAAGCTTTCAGGTTTTAATAATTACTTATTTTATCATTTACATGATTATAGGAATAGAAAGTTCCCTTTTGAGTTTTAAAGATTCATTAGGCACTTTTTTTGTTTACTCTCAAGTTATCTCAGCTCTTTTAATTTCTAACTATAAAATTGATTTTGAAACATTTTTTAAAGTTTCAACCATTATCAACTTTTTCATTGCATTATATGTCTTATTTAATTTTGAAATAGAAAGCGATATTTTTTTAAATAGAGGATACATTTGGAATGAGTTTTTTTATTTAGTCCCTGTTACTTGGCATTATTTTACTGTTTGTATTTACAGTATAGTCACTGGAAAAATTAAAATATTTGCAATTTTGTCCGTAATCATTTCGATATATTTAAATTTATTATTCTTCAAACGTTTTATAATTGTTGATTTAGTAATTCTAATTTCACTTCTTATTTATTTTAGTAATATAAAAACTAAATTATATTATTTTGGTTTTATTTTTATTATGTACTTAGGGTCTTTGTCATTAATTGAAAAGAATTCTGAAGAATTATTAATTCTTGAAAAATTTAGTGATAGATTTAGCGAAATTGTTGAGAGGGGTACTAAATTAGATAGGATTACTGAATCATCAAACTTATTAAAACAAAAAGACTATTTGAGCCTTGCTATTGGGGAAGGTTTTTTAAAAGGACATGATAGTTATAAAAATAGAATTCGACCATCTATTCATATAGGTATAGTAAATTTTGTACATATTTTTGGATTAGTTGGCTTTATAATCTTTATCTTTTTATTTTTGACAATCACTTTTGAAAAATATGATTCTAACCTGACAAATTTTTTTAAACTTTTAACTGTATTCGGTTTTTTTAGGCTTTTCTATATAAATCTTTTTTCAATAGGTCCGGAATTATTTATTTATTCTTACTCTTTTTTTTACTGTTTAAATGAAACTATTAGGAAAAATTTTAAAAAAAATTAACTACTTAAAGATTAGTAAAAGCAAAAAAGAGTTTTTGAAATTTAAGAGATTTCAAAATAATAAAAAATATATCAATGAATCTATTGAAAAGATCTTAAGTTTTTCAACAAAAAATATCTATTATTACAATAACTTACCACCAAAACTATCAAGTTTTCCTATAATTGATAAAGAACTTATTAAACACATAAAAGTAAAAAATCTTATTTCAAATAAATTAGGTGTAATTAATAATACATCTGGCTCCAGTGGAAAACAATTTTCATTTTATGTAGAACCTGATTTTTTTGGAAGGGAATGGATATTAGCAAGATATATTTGGTCTAAATTTATTGAAGACTACAATATTAAAGAGCCGGTTATTAACATCAGAACATTTGTTCCAAAAAATGATGAAGATATATTTTATCATGACAAGTTTCAAAATTTTTATTATGTAAGTCCTTATCATATAAGCAACTCTTATTTTAACAAAATAAAAACATATATTTTAAACACTAAATCAAGAATACTTAGAGGTTACCCAAGTTCTATTTTTTTATTCTCTGAAATCTGTAATTTAAATAATTATAAATTTAATTCAATAAAACTTATTGCTGTTTCTTCTGAAATGTTAATTAGTAATTACGAAAAATCTATTAAAAAAGCTTTTCCAAATGCTCTAATTTGTAATCAGTATGGACAAAATGAAGGAGTGCTTTCTTTGTATAAATGTAAATATGGAAATTGGCATAATATTGATTATTATGGTTACATGGAAATTAATAATAAAAATGAATTGATTGGAACTTCACTTTTAAATTATAAACAACCATTCATAAGGTATAATACTAAAGATTTAGTAAAAAAAACAAAAATAATTAAATGTAGTTGTGGTGATGGCTATACATCTGGAATTAAAGAAATTTTAGGCAGATCAGACGACTGGCTTTTTCACTACAATGGAAATAAAGTTTCAACTGTAAATTTTAGTAGTGCTTTTAAGTCATATCCAGAAATTTATGGTTTTCAAATAGTTCAAGAAAATAAAAAAAATTTGATATTTAAGTATTTAAGTTCACACCAAATTAGTTTAGTTTCAAAATCAAAAATAAAAAGTGAGATTTATTCAAGGTTGGGAAAATTAAAACTTGAATTTAAAAGAGTTAATTCATTTGTTAGAGATAAAAAAACAGGAAAAATAAAAACAGTAATAAGAAATATTAGTAATGAGTAAAGAAATAATTGATAAATTAAAAAAATTAAAAAAAGAAAGTGGTTCGCATAGTCCCAGTATAATTAATTTAAAATCTCAAATTAAGGGATTGGAAATAAAGATAGATGCATGTTTTTTAAGTAATCCTTATGCAACTGATTTATTTTATAAAATGTTGAAAGATTCGTTGATTAAAACAAATAAATTGAGGGATGTAATAGAATTTTATCCCTCTCAAAATAATGTTATCTCGTCTCTTATTGAAAATTATTTGGATTTAAATTCATTTAAAGTGATTGTGGGAAATGGGGCAGAAGAGATCATTGAAAAGATATCTCAATTTGAAATCAGCAAGGGCATTTTAATTACCATACCTACATATAGCTCATATTATGAGTTCGTTCCTAAAACAAAAAATATATTACACTATGAATTGGAGGAAAAAAATGATTTCAATCTTGACATTGATCATTATATTAATTTTGTAAAAAATAACAAAGATAAAATTGACAGTATATTAATAATTAATCCAAACAATCCTAATGGATCCATTTTGTCTAAAAATAAATTAAAGAAAATCTTTAGTGAATTATCATTTTTAAAAACAATAATATTAGACGAAAGTTTTAGTCATTTCAAAATTGATTCTATAAATGACGATAATTTTAATCCAGATACTTATATGATTGATCTTATAGAAGAATTTAAAAATATTGTTGTTATAAAATCGATGAGTAAAGATTTTGGAATAGCTGGAATAAGATCAGGTTATGCTATTGTAAATAAAAACTTAAGATATAAGTTAATGAAAACAGGTTTTTTATGGAACTCAAATGGTCTTTCTGAATTTTTTTTTAGAGAGTATATTAAGTCAGATTTTCAAAAAAAATACAAAAATGTTAGAAAAAAATATATAAAAAATAATATAGAATTTTACAAAGAATTAAAAAAAATAAATGGAATTAAGATCTATCCTAGTCAAGCGAATTTCTACTTAGTTAACACGTGTAATATAAATAATTTTGATGTTTTTACTCAGCTTTTAGTTAAATATGGAATATACACTCGAGTTTGTGATGATAAAATAGGGTTAGAAAAAGGTAAATATATAAGATTAGCTAGTCGATCAATTGAGGAGAATAAAAAAATTATTCTTGCATTAAAAGAAATTTATGAAAAACAATAACATTATTATTTTAGATTTTGATGAAACTATTTTTAAGCATCAATCACATGAATATTTTTTTAAACTAATGAAGCTTTCATTAGTTAGCAAATTGATAAAATTTTTATTATACAAAATATATGAGTCAAACTATCAATTGATTTTTTTTAAATATTTAAGTTTAGTTAATAAAAAAAAAATAAATAGCACCTATGAAAATTATTGTAAACTATTTCCTGATAATTTAAATAATGAAGTAATATCCTACATAACAAATAATTTTAAAAATTCTAATATCTATATTCTTTCAGGTGGTTTTGATATTTTGATAGAACCAATCAGGAATTTTTTAAAAATTGAATTAATTTTATCAACTAATACATTTGATTTTAGAAACAAAAAAGTAATAAACTCAAAAGATAAACTTGATTACTTTCTAAATCAAATTAAGCCTCTTTATAATAGTCAATCTTTTTTCGTTTTAATTTCTGACAATGATAGTGATCATATTATTTCAAATCAAGTTGATAAAGTAATAGTAAAAAAAACATCTTCTTCTCAGAAGAACATTCTAGCTTGTAGCGATGTTATTATTTAAAAATAATATTTTTTTCAAGTATTTTATAGGTTATAGTTACTCAACAGTTATTATAAATGTTTTTGCTTTTATTGGGGTATTTATATTTTCCAGGTTAATGACAATTGATGAGTATGATATTTATATTGAATACACATTTTGGTATACGTTACTTACATCAGTCCTTTCATTTCAGTTTCAATCAATCATTCCAGTTTGGTATTCATCAGATAAGAACATATTATATAGATCTATAAGTTACATTCTAGTTTCAACTTTGCTTGGATTTTTGATTTTACTTTTTTTAAATATTCCAAATTTTAATTCATATAAAATTGATATTATTATTCAAAGTCTTTCTTTTTCATTAACCCTTGCTTTAGGAATATTTTATAATCAAAGTAACAAAATATTATTTTCAAATTTTTGGCATTGTCTGCATCCTCTAGTATTATTTTTTACTTTTTTAGTTATTTCACAATTTTTCCCAACAGCTCACATGAGAATCAGAACAGCTACATTTTCATGCTTATTGATTCTCATTTATGTACTAATTAAAAACAGAAAAATATTTTATCTTAAAATAAAAAATTTTAAAGCTCATTTTTCTTACAGCTTTCCGCTAATTTTTCATGTTTTGATAGGTATTTTATTGTTTAACTATTATAAGATAACTTTGAGTGATTCCAATGAAGTTGGATTAATTTCTAAGCTTTCAATAATATTTTCAATTTCTATGTTTTTTATTTTAGTTAGTGATATTATTTATAAGATATGGCAACCTTATGCATACAGACAAATTGAAAATTGCAATTTTCGTTTATTGTTTAAAAACTATATTTATTTAATAATATTTACATTATTAATCTCCGTAATTTCATTTTTTATCATACCTGTTATGACTAAAATAATAGCTCCACCTGATTTCCAAATAAATTCTAGTATTGTTTTTTTTTATGTTTCTATAATTATTTTTTTTCAATTGTCATATAGGTTAATTTTACCAATAGCTCAATTTTTTAAAAACACAAAAATCATTTTATTATTTAATGTCGTATGCTCAATCTTATTTTTTACTTATTTCCATAATAATAATGATCTAAATGGATTTTTAGTTTCTTTAATTTTATATTATGTCTTTTTTTATATATCTCTTTTAATATACAGTGTAAAAAAAATTAATGGACTTTTTTTTTAAATATTTTAAGTTTTTCAATAATGTAATTTTATACTTATTAAAATTTAAGTATAGGTACTTGAATTTAACATTTTATAATAATGCAAAAGAGATCAAGGTAAATTATAATTTTTCTTTAAATAAATTAACAACGAATTTCTATAATGATCTTTTAGAGAAAAGACAACACTGGAACTTTAATTCAGAAACCCCTCATATTTCAACAAATAATTTAAGATTTAAATGGGAAAAAGAAAGATTGAATAGATTATATATTAAATCTTTAACCTCTATTGAAAACAATCAATACTTGATTGGTAATAAGAATTGTGCAATGGAAAGTGCAATTTTTATGATTCGCAAATATCTAATTTTAGCTTGTCAGAAAAATAAGTCTATTAAAAACAAACAACTTTTATATTCTCATTACTATTATATTAAATATAACTTGAGTAAAAATGTGTTGTCTAGTGGTAATCATTATTTATTTGAGTTGACAGCATTAATAATATATTCTGATCTGTTTGGTTTTAATTCAGATTTTAAATATTCTAGCTTTGAACTTAGTCACGAAATTTTAGCTCAACTAAGTGGATATGGTCATTATGAACATTCTCCCAACTATTCACTTCAAATTACTGAATTATTGATATTTTTTTTAAATACACCACATTCTAGATTAATTCCTTTACATGTTAAAGTTGAAATCTATAATAAACTTTGGAAAAAAATTGATTGGAATATAGAAAATTATTGGAATATTGCTAATTCTGATGATTCATCATTGTTATTTCCCTTTTTACTTTACAAAAACAAAAAAATTTTTAAAGGTCAACTAGAAAAATTTATCCCTCAATGGGTTAAAAATAATTATTTATTGAAGAGCCCAGAAATAAGATTAGTTAATAAGACTTCAGAATGTATTATTATTGTGTCTAATCAAAGTCGTATACCATCTCAAAGAAGTTTCACTCATTCTAATACTAGCCTAGAGCTTGTTTTAAAAATTAATGGAAAAAAAATAACTAATAAGCCTAAATTTTTATACGGAGAGTTGACAAATAAAAATAAAGAAAAAATATCATCCTCAAATACTATTTTTTATGACTATAATAATAAATTCAAATCTGAATTTGAACTTACGGATCATTCAATTATTGATATTGATAACATTAAAACTGATCTAAGAACTTTTTTAGAACTAGTATTTATTTTTAATGAAGAGAAAATTTGTGTAAATATTCTTTTTCAAGAAAACTCATTAGTTGTTCTTTCTAGTCATAATACAGTTTCATCCAATTGGTTTTTTTCATCTGAAATTGTTAAAGTTGTGAGCGAATTTAACGAAGTAAAAAGTTTTATAAATCATGAAGAAAAGCTACTTTTTAATGATCATTATGATACTTCTCAAAAGCTTATTAACAAAATAAAATTTCTATGGTAATTTTCATTTTTGGAATATTAGATGATTTAAAAACAGATCAAAGAATTAAATCAATTGCTAAAGATTTGTCTATTAAATATAATGTCAAGTTATTAATTAATTCAAAATACAATAGAAATATAAAGTATAGTTTTAATAATTACGATGTTATTGAGTTTAAGCTCCCCTTCAAAGGGAAAAATAATATTATAATATTTTTCATAAAGCAAATTTTTATGATTTTCAAATTATTTAGTTCTACAAATAGAAATGATTTAATTTGGTTCTTTGACGAGGAAGTAGTACCTGTTGCAATCTTTACTTTTAGAAATTTTATATATGAATTTCATGAAATTCCACATAAACTATTAAATTTTAATTTTTCAAAATTTTTGTTAAGAATTTTAGAAAAAAATGCCTCATTAATTTTACACGCAAATCATTCTAGAATTGAGTATTTATTTAAAACAAATTTTTTTTTTTAATAAAATTAAACATGGTGTATTACCAAATTATATAAGAGAAGATTTTTCACTTAAAAGGAAAAAAATAAAATTACTTCCTAAGAATTTTATTTATTTACAAGGCTTAACTAGTTCTGAAAGATATCCTGAAAATACTTTAAATCTTGCTCTCAATCATTCTAAAGAAAATATAGTGATTGCAGGAAAAATTTCAGAAAATATCAGGAATATTGTTTTGGAGAACAATAGAATTACTTATTTAGGTGAAATTGAATCAGAGTATATTCCATACATATTATCAAAGGCGAAATATACTATTGTGTTATATTCTTCAGAAAATATTAATTCTAATTTTTGTGCACCAAATAGATTTTATTGGCCTTTAGGTTTTGGTATTCCTGTTTTTTGTGGTTTAAATCCTCCATTTAAAGAAGTTGAAAATAAATTTAAATCTATTTATTGTTCATCAACAGATGGTAAAAACTATAATTGTTTAGTGGAATCCTTAAAAATTTTTCAAAGAGATTTTACAGAAATAACTAAAAATTGTCTAAAACATAAACAAAATTTTATACTAAAAAATAACTTTTTAATTAATAAATATGATTTTACTAGTTTTAAGCGGAAATGAAAAGAAAGCTCCTTATGTTAGTTTGTATAAACAAAATTTTAATTGTAAGGTAGTCGAATGGAATAGAATTCAAGAAGTTAATTCAAATTGTGAATATTCATTTTATTGTAAAGAAAGTGAGGGTAATGGAAAAATATTATCAGGTATATTTAATTATTGTAGATATTCACTTTTTTTAAGAAAAATTATAAAAAAAAATAAATTTGAAACCATAGTAGTATTTAATGTTTTTAATTTTCTCATACATGCATTGTTTAATTTTTGGATCTTCAGAAAGAAAAAAATAATTGTTGATTTTCGTGACCTTCCACGATTTTTTAATTTATACAAGTCAATATTAAATTTACTAATCCGAATTCTTGCCAAAACTGTTGTGTTAAGTAGTTATGGTTTTTTTAAGTATTTCAAACACCATAAAATTTTAATGATTCATAATTTACAAAATTTCAACTCTACAAATAAAAAATATAAACCATTAAAAGAAATTTTAACAATAGGAAGTATTAGAGATTTTAATTCAAACATAAAAGTAATTACTAAATGTTCATCTTTGGGAATTAAATCTAAGATATCTGGTGATGGCCCAGCTTTAGATGATATTAAAAAAACAGTTAAAACTAAAAATCTTAAGAATATTGATTTTACTGGAAGATTTCTTGAGAAAGATAAAATTCAATTGGCTTCATCTTGTCAAATAATAAATAACTTTAATGAATCTGACTCAATTGGAAAGAATTTAATTTCAAATCGATTTTATTTAGCTTTACAGTTAGGTTTGCCTCAGCTTGTTAATACTAAAACATTTCAAGGTAGTTTGGCAATTAAAAATGGTTTTGGAATTAAATTAAGTCAATTAGATTTTATTAAAAAAAAATGGAACAAAGAAATTTTTTTAAAATATCAAAATTCATGTACTAAATATTTAAATAAAATTATTGAAGAGCAAAATCAAAATTTAAAAAGCTTAAAAGATGATATTAATAAATCTTAACTATAAATCAGACACAACGGATTCCATGTTATTTGATCAAATTTCATTGAATTATCCAGACTCATTGGTTATGTCAACTAAAAATGGAAATTTAAAATTTAAAAGAGGTTTGACAGGTGTTGTTTATAATTTTATTGAACTTTTGAAACTAAATCATAAAAAAATATATGTAACAAGTACACCTTTTGAAAACATATTTTTAGTTTTTCTCATAACTTTTTTCAAAAGAAAAGTAAAGGTTTATTTTCATGTTCATGATATGTATCCAGATTTTTTCCGATTTACAAAAGGATATAAAATATATTATAATATTTTAAAACCAATTGGAAATTTTATATACAGAAATGCTCATATAATTACAATTAGTGAGAAAATAAAAGATTATATATGCTTAAATTATAAGCCTAAATATCCAATTCAAGTAATTGAAAATTTTTCAGATATTGATGTTAAGTTAAATTTGGAAAATAATTATGAAAGATATCTATTGTATGTAGGTAATGTTGGTTTTGCTCATGATATGAGTTACTTAGATGAATTAATTGAAAAAACTGAATTTAAAATTAAGTTTAAACTTTCTGGAGTACCTAAATACCATAAAAGAAAAAATCCAAATCTAGAAATGATATACGCCAATCAATTTGTTGAAGTCATTGAAAAAAGATTAAGCTTAATTGATTTGTCTAATTTAATTGATAATTCTTTTGCTACATTAATCTTTTTGGGGGATAATTACGATAAAGTATTATTCCCATGTAAAATATATTCTTCACTTTCTCGATGTATTCCTTTAGTTTTTGTAGGGAATAAGGATAATTATGTTTGTAATTGGATAATTAATAATAATTTTGGGATTCATTTTTCTGAAATAGATGATTTAGAGAAAAATAGAAAATCAATATTAAAATCAATTATGAATTATAACAGTACAAAAAAAAATAACGTACCCATATTATGAAAAATTATTTAATAACAGGTGGCCTTGGTTTTGTTGGAAGACATATGGCAAAAAAAATTCTATCGCTTGGTCATAAAGTTCATATAGTAGATAATCTGTATGAGGGCTCTGGAGCATTATCATTGAAAGATTGGCCAAATCATTTAAAACCTTCTCTTTTGGAAGAAAAGAATTTAGAAATTTCTAAAATTGATTGTAGAGATTTTTTTAAGTCAAAAGATTCAAATCTTTTTAAATACGATGAAGTTTTACATTTAGCTGCTATTGTAGGAGGGAGATTAGTAATAGAAAATGATCCTTTAGCTGTTGGTGTAGATCTTTCTATAGATGCCGAGTTTTTTTACTGGTTAAGCAAATTAAATAAAAAACCTTCAAAGATTCATTATTTTTCAAGTAGTGCTTCATACCCAGTTTCATATCAAACTAGTTTAGAACCAAAACTTTTAAGTGAGAACATGATTGATTTAACAGGAGATATCGGCTATCCTGACCTAACTTATGGTTGGTCTAAACTTACTGGTGAATTTTTAGCTTATACTTATAATAAGCAATTTGGTACTGACACTATATGTTATAGACCATTTAGTGGATATGGTGAAGATCAGGATATGACATATCCTTTTCCTTCAATACTTGATAGATGTGTTAAAGCTAATAGTGATGATGAAATTTTAGTTTGGGGAACAGGAAATCAATCTCGTGATTTTATCTATATTGAAGATGCTGTAAATGCTGTGGTTAATAATTCTTTAACCGGATTTGAACAAATTAATCTATCCCGTGGAATTAAAACTACTTTTAATGAGTTAGCACGTGAAATGTTAAATATTCTAGGGAAAAATAATAAAATAATTAATACTTCTTCAAAACCTGAAGGTGTTTTCCAAAGAGTTGGTTGTGTTAAAAAGCAAAGTGAAAATAATATTGTTAACGAAGTGTCAATTTCTCAGGGTATTAAAAAATCACTAAATCTTAAGTATGGTTTTGATTTTTAGATTTAAACTATCAAAATAATTCTTTAATCATAGTATAGAAAAAACTAATAAAAAGTCCAACTAAACTATATACTATTATAATTAAAAATCTATTCGGACCTGACTTTTCAAAAGGAATCGTAACTGAGTTAATTACTGTTAAAATTGGGGTATCTTTACTTACCTTTAATTTTTCCTGTTCAACTTGATTTGCTAATTGTTGAAGGACTCCTTGAGAAATATTAAGATCGGTATTCATTCTATCTAACTTATTTCTAAATAATGAGCTGGTAATGTTTTGATTTTTGTCAATAAAATTTGCTATATCATCCTGCAATTTTTCGTGCATTTTTTTCTTATTGTTGTATTCATTCAAAGTAAAATCTAATACTTCTTTAGATGATGAAATATTGATCTCGACTACCTTACTATCAAGAATGTCTTTAGCAATATTGGTAATCTCAGCAGCTTTGAATTTGTTATTGTCAGTAAATGAAATAATGATTAAACGATCATCTTCATCTGCCTCAACATTAAGTTTTTTATTTAATAATTTAAAAAGTTCATTATCCTCTTCGCTTATTTCATAAATATAATTAACACTATCATTATTTTGATTTAAATCCTTTTTAAAAAAATCAATAAAATATCTAATTAAACTTGAAAATTTTTCTTTAATAGAACCAATTAAAGAAAATGATTTATTACTTAATAGGTATTCTCTTACATTTAAATTTTCGTTTTTAAAAACACTATTTAACAGTTCTAATTTAAATTCTACACTAGAAACAATCTCTGGAAAAAGAGATGGTGGAATTAAGTTAGACTTATTTATTTCTGACAAATTTATACCAGCAAGAGATGCTATCCCAGAAATCGAACTATTGGCTTTTAAATCATTTGATGTTTGTGGAATAAACTTGGCAGAACATGTATAATAGTTTTTTTTTGAAATTGAAAATATTAAACCTAATAATAAAGAAATAGTTAAAATTTTAAAATGTAATTTTTTATTCTTTAAAATAATTCCTAAAACTTTCTTAAGGTCAACTGTATGATTCTTTGTGAAAATTTCTATCATCTGATTTTGCTTTTAAAATATTTTAATTAGTACTAGGTAGTTTTTCATCTACTACAAAACTATATTATTTATTTTTTATTTCAATGATTTTATCACGTAAGAAACCAATCCCCAGATTATTAATTGATTTTCTTCTTTCATTTCTATTTTTTTGTAGTTTTTATTTTCAGGTTTTAAATAAATTCTACCTTTATTTTTAATTATTCTCTTTACTGTAAATTCTCCATCTAAAAAGCATACTGCAATCTTATTGTTTTGTGGAACTAGACTTCTATCAATCACTAGTAAATCTCCATCATCAATTCCTGCTTCAATCATTGATTCCCCACTCACCCTTGCATAGAAAGTAGCTTCTGGATTTTTTACCAACTCCTTGTCAAGGCTAATTCTAATTTCTTTAAAGTCATCAGCAGGTGAAGGAAAGCCTGCTGAAATACCTTGTTCAATTAACCATTGACCCATTGAA
>MDTG01123583.1_pt1 | contig 24036 bp, 18 predicted proteins | sample 811421 | NCBI WGS metagenome assembly MDTG01 (sample SAMN05326645, study PRJNA326480) | marine metagenome | isolation source: seawater | place: Pacific Ocean: South East | collected 2011
GATCTTATTTTTTACGAGAAGAGACTCCATGAGTCCTTGCCGTAGGTCTAAATTATTTTGCATTTCACATGCGTATTTCATTTCAAATTGGTAATCTTTTTTATCTGCTTGGGCGCGTGAAGCACGCACGGCTGGGCCTCGACTGGTATTGAGTCGGCGAAACTGAATACCAGTTCGGTCAATATTTATTGCCATTTGTCCACCAAGAGCGTCGATTTCTTTTACCATGTGCCCTTTCCCGATTCCACCAATTGCCGGATTACAGGACATTTGTCCTATGGAATCAAGATTCATCGTCAACAAAAGGGTCTCGGCACCCATGCGTGCTGCAGCAAGAGCTGCCTCAGTCCCTGCATGGCCACCACCTACCACAATAACGTCATACTTTTTATCGTAGGTCTTCATTTGCTTTCCTTAATTTTTATTCCCTTTCTAACGCCATTTAGTCGGATATGAGTATGAACTCAAAAAGAATATGAATCGTTATCAATTGACTCGTGCAGGCCTTATATTGCAAAAATGTTTATTTTGTCATTTTAGATGGTTGTTAGAATGCCTTTTACTAAGGTAAAAGGCATTTGCCTACCCATCTATTAATGTACGGTTTATAAATTCTGTGATTTCTTCAATGCTACTTAATTCCGTAAACAATAGGCTCATAGCGATTCTGCGAGCTAAATCAGTAACATGAGGATCTTCAAAGTGTACAGGATTCCGGCCGTCAGTAGCTGCTAATAACATGCATCCTAAATCTCTCACGGCAGGCTTTTCGATTTCCTCGCTTTTTTTCGAAGAGCTTAGGCCTAAATAGCCGTTCCAAAAAACATTTATTGCTTCTAGATAAGCAGCTTTTTGTATACTGTTTTGCATCGCTTTTACACACATATCTGCGGCATAGAAACCTAAGTCGAAACTAGGATGCCCATAGTGAGCGGTTGCAAAGTCTACCAAATATAACTGACCACCATTTACCCATACATTGCGAGGGCGTAAGTCACCTAAAATTAAGCATTGCCCCTCTTTTTTTAGGCGTTTTGTCTGTGCTGCTATAGGTTTTCTTAGGTCAGGGAAACTTTTCACTACGTGATCGTGGTGTGGTTCGATTCGTAACTGTTCGAACGCTTTAGTTTCTTTAAAAAGAGTCTTTATTTGAGGTTGATCTTTTGTCTCATTGTGGACAGTTGCGAGTAGTTCTCCACATTGTGAAGCGATCTGCAGATCGATTTTACCATTTGCTAATTCAGACTCCCAGAGTAGGGCATTTTTCGGTGGAGCTGTAGTGATTGAGATATAATCCGTTCGATCTTCAATAATTGGCTCAGGTACTATTTCTGGAGGTAAAAATTGCCGAAGTACCTCAATGCAATTGACTTCCGTGAATATCCGTTTTCGATCGAGATAATAACGCTCTTTTGTTTGAACTCTTGGGTGTGCTTGTTTAATTATCCAAGACTGACTTGGGGATGAAACGTAAAACACACGGTTTTTACTACCATCACCAAGAGTCTGAACGCGGATAGATGTTCCTCGAGCTAGGAGTTTTTTTCGTTGTAAATAACCCGAGAGTGTTTTTTTCTCCAGATTCATTAGTACTAATCTCTTTCTAATTTAATAGTGGGGCGATACGAAGCGTAGCTTCATCCACTTGTTTTTCTGCATGATATGATGAGCGCACCAAAGGTCCAGATTCAACATGCTTAAAATTTCTATGAATTGCATAATTGCGCCAATGTTCAAATTCATCTGGATCTACAAAGCGTTCAACGGGAACATGTTTGGGTGATGGGCATAAATATTGACCTAAAGTGAGGACACCACAATCTACAGATGCTAGATCATCAATAGTTTTCTCGATTTCTTTTTCTGATTCACCCGCTCCAAGCATCATTCCAGATTTTGTTAAAGCATCGAATGAGGATCTAGCAGCCCGATTTAAAAGCTCAAGAGACCGATCGTATTTTGCCTGTCGTCTCATTTTATAGTACAATCTTGGAACTGTTTCGATATTATGATTTAAAATGTCAGGGCCCGCATCTAATACGGTTTGCAAGGCCTGCCAATTACCTTGGAAATCAGGTATCAGTACTTCAACTGATGTTTCGGGACAACGCTTATTAAGTTCGTAGATTGTGCGAGCAAAAATACTTGCACCGCCATCTGGAAGTTCATCGCGATTTACTGAGGTAATGACGGCGTGTCGCAAATTTAAATGTGCAACGGCATCAGCCACTCTAGAGGGTTCGTCATTATCTAACCAGGTCGGGCGCCCCGTTTTTATTGCGCAAAACCCGCAACTCCTAGTGCAGACGTCTCCTAGGATCATAAAAGTAGCCGTTCGGTTTCCCCAGCATTCCCCGATGTTAGGACAATGCGCACTCTCGCAAACCGTGTTAAGTTTTTTTTCGGAAACTAAACGTTTGATATCTCTGTAGTTTGAATTTCCTGGGGCTTTTGCTTTTAACCAAGAAGGAAGTCGTCGAATGGTAGTCGTTTTTTTTTCAGTATTTTGCATTACAGTCGCTTTATACTAAATCACGGAAAATGTGATGGCACGAAATCGAAACCTGCTAATCTTAAAATACGCTTGATTTTCAGCAATATCAAGGTGAGACCTTTTAGCGAAAATCAAATTTGTTGGAAATAAACTAAATTGATACTCTCATGGTTTCATTATCATTCGCCGTACAATCCATAGCCATAGTATTAAAATCGGCATTATTTTAGTACTTCGATGTATGATCGATTCAAAGATTGTCCATGATCGCTCCGGATCAATCGGACCGTATTGCCCAGACTGAATATCGAGTAGAATGAAAGGAGTTGGTAGTGCTATGATTAAATAAATGAGAAGTAGAATTTTTTTCTCGTAAAATAAGTAAAGGAAAGTAATCACTGGTAAAATGAAAACATAATGATGTTCCCAAACATCTTTGTAAATTAAGAAGAAAGTTGTTATCCATAGGCTGATGTGTAATTCGGGATGTTTTGAAAAGCTGTGTTTTGCAGCTAGTACGTTAATAACGAAGAAAACGATTATTACTGAATAAATTAAGATTGAAGACCATAACGGCAATTGTGCAAGATTACTTAATTCACGTAAAGGTAGATTACTTATTTTTGCTGAGATAGAAACTAATAAGCCTATTAGGCCAACGTTTCCCGCATGTGTTAAGGCTCCTTTGAATTGTGTCGGAGTTAGATTTATAGAGAGGAAATGATTGATTGAACCAGAGTCGAAATAGAAGAATGGAGCACAAACGATGACAATAAAAAAAATAGATCCGGTAACAATATACCATCGTTTGAGAAATACAAATGCAGGTGCAATTAGTAAGGTATTAGGCTTAATTAGGATGGCAATTGACCATAAGATTCCTGTTCCAAAAAAATTCTGTTTCCAAATACTTCCTAGCATGAAAAATAAAACAGAGCATGCCCAGAAACTAACTTGTCCCATGTAAAGTTCGAGAAAGTACGGAGAAAATCCTAACCAAAAAAAAACAGCACGTGCTCGAATTATCTTATTTGTAGCCCAACGAGTGGTGAGATAGACATTAGCCAATAGAAATAGTTCACTGATTATAATATGTATGAAGTAGGCCGTAGAAAATGAAAATTTTGCATAAATCTGCCCAAAAGAGTAAGCGAACAATGGTAGATATCGATAACCAAATGCTCCAGTTACGTCATAGATACTTTTATCTTCAAGGACCGCTTTGCCAGCCAAATAGAAAACACCGAAATCGAATCCACGGCGCGTGTGTGAAGAATCGTAAAAGAAAGAGCGGAGCAAATCATTTGATAAGGAAAACAGAAAGACAACGTGTATCGTAATACCCAATCCAATGAGGAATTCTTCAGACCGTAAAAAGCGCCACACTTTTGTATACTTTACCTTTTATTGGGTCTTGTTTGGAAGGTCTTGATCTTCTTCATCGTTTTTGAGGTCTAAACCGATCTCTTCGACAGAAAACCATTTCTCATATTCTGCATCGTTAGCTATAAGATCTCGGGCTTGTTTAATTTGTTTATCCTCATTTGCGTTAAAAGCCTCTGCGGATTTTACGCCAAAAGATTTTTCGAGAATCGCATAGGTTAAACGCCAGAGGATTAATTCTTCATTTTCTTCCCAGTGGCGCTCTTCTACTTTATCAATTTTTTCGATCAAGACGTCTATGGTTTCTTCTAATTCTTTATATTCGTCTTCCTCAGCCATTTCAGTCAATTCTTCAATATGAGCTTGAGCTTCGCTTATGTAATCGAAATTACGAGCTTTTGCAAATGAACGAAATTCGCGAAGGGTCTCTCTGTTTGATCTGAATTCTTCGTCGATTTCGGGGAAATTTAATCTGTATTGGCGTGAGTAATAAAAGAACTGGTTGTTTAGATCTGCAAAACCGTTTAATTGCCACCACAATCGGTTGCCTTTGCGAATTTCCCCGCTGACATCAGGCGAAATACCGCCACCTCCTCGCACAATGCGGTTGAGAAGTAAGGTGCGGAATTCAGCGTCTGGTTCGCTAACTAATGTGGAGTCTTTTCGCATGCGTTTATCAATCGAACGCCCAGATGGAGTATGCCAAGCAGCCATTGTGAGTTTAAGTTCTGAATGTTCATCAATGGGGATTACCTGTTGCACTGAGCCTTTGCCAACCGTAGTAGATCCCAAAACTAATCCTCTGTCCCAATCCTGAATCGCTCCTGCTACAATTTCAGAAGCAGAAGCGGATTGGCTATTTACCAAGATTATCAATGGTTCTGTTGGAAATAAAGCAGGATTCGAAGTGTTATATTTAGTAGTATCTTTGAATGCACGCCCTGCAGTGTAAACAACGAGTTGGTCCGCTGGTAAGAAAAGATCTGCGATCTCTACAGCTTCATTCAAGAATCCACCGCCGTTACCACGAAGATCTAATATAATGCGCTCCATGCCATTTTTTTGGAGAGTAAGAAGAGATTCTCGCAGTTCAAGACTACAATCTCTCTGGAACCTATCTAATTTGACATAGCCTGTTTTGTCTGGGAAAAGTTTTTGTGCCGCAATACTACTCATCTGAACTTCTTCTCGGATTACAGAAATTTCAAGTGGATTATCTTGTCCAGCTCTTCTGATGGTCAAATTTACCGGTGTGCCAGGTTCACCTCGCATCAGGTCAGCAGCGTCCCCCGAATCCATTTCTTTGGTAGATTCGCCATCGATTGCTAAGATCAAATCGCCAGACATCACCCCAGCTCGTGCGGCTGGGGTGTCCGAGTGTAGTAAGCTCCAAACAGCAATTGCACTGTCTGGATAGACTACTTGTATACGAAAACCTAATCCTCCGTATTTACCTTGGGTTTGAATATTGAAATTTTCTAAATTTCTTTTTTCCAAATATACAGAATATGGATCAAGCACTTGCATCATACCGGCGACACCGAAGCGGATCAATGTATCTGCAGGAGTTTTGTAGAGCGCATTGTTGTCTAGTTGTTTAGCAATCTGCATCAGGGTTGTAAAACGGTTAGCAAGTTGTTTCCTAGAGTGAATTGCTTTTGGCATATTATCGGTATTCACTTCGTAGTCAGATGCAGGATCCATTGCGGCAAATAGACCACGTGCAGCTGCCTGCATGAGAGTATCTGGCGAAAGTTCTTCAAAATAGTATTCGTGAATACGTTGAGCTACCGGCCATAAGACATCTTTATACTCTTTTTCTACTATATTTTGAGCAGAACAAATTGTTGAGAAAAAAATAATTAGAAGTATTGAATATTTGCTATTGTAAGTATTTTTTTTGAACATTTTTCTCTCTTTGGGGGGCATGAGGTGAAACAACTTCCGTGATAATAAGTTTACCGCTTCTATTAGTCAATGTTATCGTGTCCATACTTTAGCTAATCCGTAAAGGACGAGGTTGGGCACATATTTATTGATTTTTTTTACGTGTGGAAAAAGCATTGGACCGTCGCCACCCGTAATAACAAACCATGAAGGTGTTAAAACAGTTTCTGCTAAGCGGAGGCCAATACCTTCTATCGCAGATGCAGCTCCGTACAATATTCCTGAACGGATTCCTTCTGGAGTATTCCTAGCGGGCAATAATGGTGCTTCTTCTAACTCGACATTGGTTAAGAGACTCGTGCCCGATTTTAGCGCTTGGTTCATCAAGTTCAAACCCGGAGTAATTGAGCCTCCGAGAAAATTCCCAGAAGAATCCACAATATCTACGGTTATAGCTGTTCCCGCATCGGCAATTATCACGGAATGTTTGCTGGGTGCCATATCAAAAGCAGCGGTCGCAGAAAGAAGACGATCGATGCCAACATGCTCTGGTGGATCATAGCTGATGGCTAATCCTAAATCCCAATTAGTATCGACCTGTTGTGCCACTATATCATTAGATTCACAATAGGAGACAAATTTTGTACCTAGATCTCGGACGACCGAAGATATTAGGGCTCCCTTTATGGTTTCTCTTTTAGTGTTATTTAGCAGGAAACCGTTCACGGATTTTTCATGAGAAGTTTTGTTTGCTTGAAAACGTGGGATTGTCTCTTTTGCGACGAGTTGGTTTTGATCAAATAATCCTAAGTCAATGTTCGTATTACCGATATCAATTGCGAATAGCATATATGGAGTTAGCTTTTAGTGTTTGACGGTCGTTTGTGTTTCGCATAAATTTCTCCTCCCAAATTACATGTAGAATGCTGTTTAGACAAAGGTGTTTATGCAAGATAGTCGCATTTCATTTATAGTGGTGCAAGATAACAACGGACCTGTTCGTGAATTTCGCTTAAGTAAGTTCACTGTGTATTTGTGGTTAATTTTTGGGCTCTTATTCATAGCGACGCTATTATTTTTTACTTATGGATATTTTGATAAAACCAATCACGAAAGATCGAAAAACATTCTACTTGCAGAAAAAGAACGGCTCGAAATTGATCTGATTGAAAAGAATCGTCAGGTCGAGGAAATAGAAAAGGTTTTGGCAAGGCTTGTTGAGGATGATGAACGTTTGAGAGATTACCATATGATGGAGTCTATTTCGGAAGAAATGCGCAGTGGCGGCATCGGAGGTACGGAAAGTCATAGTGACATCTCGAAGACAAAAAATGACTTTCTTGGGCCAAACGTGAGTCAAAGTCTACATGGCACAAAAGCTAAACTTCAGAGATTATATCAGATGGCTATTTATCAGGAACAGAGTTTTGCGGAAATCGAGCGCGAATTCTTAGTTAATGAAGGTGATCTACGTCATTTTCCGACGATTTGGCCCGTACCAAAAAATCGAACTTGGATTTCCTCAGGCTTTGGCTTTCGTACTGATCCTTTTACGGGAGTGAAAGCGCGACATCTCGGAATAGATTTTGCAGGTCGGTTAGGGACTCCCGTTGTTGCAACTGGTGACGGCGTTGTGACGCATGCTTATGAGGATCGACGTTTAGGAAACATAGTTGTCATAGAGCATAGTGCAGAGGAAATGAATTCCGACGGCGTTCCTTTTTTACGTAAAGGTATGTTTCGAACCGAATATGGACATCTTGATGAATATATTGTCAAAGTGGGACAACGCGTCGGCCGTAGCGAAAAAATAGGTTACATGGGTAACACGGGTCGATCTACTGGACCCCATCTACATTATTCTGTGCGTTATATCGATAGAAGAAAAGGTGGAACGAAAGGTTACGTAGATCCGAAAGACTTTCTCTTGGATCACGTGCAACTTGATACTAAGTCACGAGCCAGAGGATGGTCGCATGAATAAGAGTTTTTATGGGTTTACTTCGCGAATATAGACCAGCTTCACGATGTAGAGATATCGTACTAGGTATCCTTTTTCGTTTCCTAGTTTGTTTTATGGGATGCTCGTATTATTCAACGTCGACAGGAATGATTGGAGGAATCCAAACAGTTAGCATACCTGTTGCGGAGAGTTTGACTGCTGAATTCGGTATAGCAGATCGTTTAAGTGAGCGTGCAGAAGAAATGTATATTCAGGATGGTAGATTGCGTGTGGTAGATGAGGATGGTGCAGATGCAATACTCTATCTCACAGTGCAAAATGTTTCTGATGAACCTTTTACTTATTCGGCTGCAGAGCAAACTGAACAATATCGTTTTGCCATGAGAATAAATGGTAGGTTGGTTAGTGTAGTTTCTAAAGAGACCTTAAAAGAATTTGATTCTATTGAGGGCTGGGGGACGTATGTGTCGAGTTCTAATCAAGATGAAAGTCGGGAACAGGCTGTCGATAAAGCGATAGATATGGTCGTGCAGGAATTTATTGATAGAAGCACAAGTAGTTGGTAGAGTTCACATCTTTATAGACTCTTCTCTGGATCTCGTCCTATCCACAGTAAAGTAGAAATCAAGAATATGAATCCCAACAGAAGCCCAATGTAGGAAGCATAGTAAATACTCCCGGCATATCCAAAAACCGCCGCACTGCTCATTGTGAGTAGTGCATAAGGAGCTTGAGTACGAACGTGTGCTATATGATCACAAGAGGCGGCAATACTAGATAGAACAGTAGTGTCGCTGATCGGTGAGCAATGATCGCCAAATATTGCACCATCTAATACTGCCGCTGCAACCAACGCACACAACTGTATACTGTGATCCGGAGTATCTCCTAAAAACCAAGCTACTTCGATTCCAATCGGGAGCAGGATTGCCATAGTTGTCCAAGATGTTCCGATAGAAAACGCTATAGTCGCAGCAATTCCAAAAACTATTAATGGTAGCCAATCCGCAGATAGTGAAGCACTTTCGATTGCGATCTTGAGATAGTCTGCAGTAGATACAGCTTGGCAGGTTTCTTTAATAGCCCAAGCAAGTATTAAAATTAGGAGAGCGTAATAGAAGCCCGCGATACCGCCCCCCCATGTTTTCAATACTTTCTTGAGACTGAAAACCCGTTTGTAAGTTAAAGAGCTGCGTTGCCTAAGAGCAATGAAAATTGCCATAGTCGTGCCGATTAACGAAGACAAAAACATTACCTTTGCTCCGTCCGCATTTGAAAAAACTGCTATCCAATAGGCATGATTCGTAACTTTTAAAAAACCTGTGAAGCTTTGCACTTCTTCAGCGCTACGCGCATCCAAAAACATTCCAAAGATTACTCCAAAAATAACAAGTAAAACAGGCAAAGCTGCTGATATCCAATGACCTTTTATCTCGGAATGCTCTTCAAGGTGATTTTTCTCATCTGTCATGGGTCTTTGATTCTTGGCGAGAGGCTGGTCAAGATGGAAAGCCCGTTGTTCAGCTCGAAGCATCGGGCCGAAATCACGACGTATCAGTGTGGAAAATATCACAAAAAATAAAGTCAATATACAATAAAATCTTGAAGGAAGAGCTCTGAAGAAAAGTTCGTAACCAGAGATGCCAGTGCCTAAGCTCTGTAAAACATCCTCAAAAAGACCTATTTCAAAACCAATCCATGTACTAATTATTGCAATGCCTGCGACAGGAGCGGCGGTCGAATCGATCAGGTAAGCTAGCTTTTCTCGACTAATTTTGAACTTGTCTGTTATAGGTCGCATAGTTGTTCCGACTACAAGTGTATTTGCATAATCATCAAAAAATATAGCCAGTCCCAGAAGCGCCGTCGCCATGCGTGTTGAGCGAGTACCTGCTGCACGCTTAATTAGTACATTGGCGATACCACGTGTGCCTCCTGCGAGTGAAATAACGCGAACCATGCCGATTAATGAAGCAGTAAATCCCAGAATATAAATTTGAAATGAATCCGAGAGTGGTTTCCACAAAAAATCTATTAAAGCAGTATAAATTGCTTTTGGGATTACTAAGAAAAAAGAGCTATTTTCCGGTTGAGATAAAACTGCTCCCGAGAGAATAGCTAGGCTAAGACCCAGAACAAGACGCTTTGTAATCACGGCTACACTTATAGCGACTAATGGTGGAAAAAGGCTCCACCCATCAATTCCTTTTCTTTCTGGCAATAACGTACAGAACGCAACTGCGCCAATTATTGAAAAAATTAATTGTAGGACCAGAGATCGCTTAACAGCGTTCATTGTAGATGTTGTTAAGCTCATATGTTCAAGCATCTCGCTTGATGGGTTCGACAGCACGATCCGGAACGGTCGACATTTGAAGTTTAAATGCCAATAGGTACATCATAACGCACCCAACGATCCACCATGCAATTTGCCACAACCAGATGTTCGGAACACCGGCAATCCATTGATTTGGGTCTGGTTCGTTACCTAAAACCGCGAAGGGACCAATAGCGAATAAAAACCATATGATCGTTAAGATTATCGCAGGTGTTTTCCAGCGCTGATTTTCCTTAGGTAGTTTAGTGTATTGGCGGATAAAATTATGATATTTTGAACGGTGATTAGTAGATCCTTTAGTAATTCCTTGCGTCAGGGAACTGACGACAATGGTAACTGCTAAATTGAAGAAAATACCCCAACCCGCACTATGAATTGTTAGGGGATATCGACCAATGCCAAGATAACCACCCAATTCAGTAACATAGGTTACTGTGACAGCAATTAATCCTGCTACTAACCCACAGGCTACGCCCGTTCCTGTAAAATAGCGGATATAGCAGATTCCAATCAAAGCTGGCCACATTTGAAAGCCGTAAGAAACTGCTAGGCCACCTAACAGGACTAAGACATCTCCCGAAGATAGGCCAACTATTAAAGCCAGTGATACGACTATGGCAACAGTTATCCGGCCAACGAGGACTTGTGCTTGTTGAGATGCCTCGCGGTTAAAAAAATGTTTATAAAGATCGCGAGTGACAATACCACTGGCTGTTGACATGTATGCAGCGCCCGTCGACTGCATTGCAGCAAGAGCACACACAGCTAAAAGACCAAGTAACCATGGGTATTCCGATGATAGAGTATCTATAAGATAGGGAACTAATTGGTCCGAAGAAGGTAAACCTAAAGGTAGAGCCCCAGAAATTAGACCCTCGTCAAGCATACGAATCCCCAGACCTTGGACTGCCGTAAAGAAAAACATGATACCGCCAATAACGACGGAAGAAGCAAAGACTTGCTGCCATGGAAATGGACGAGGATCTCGGTTCGCAAATGCCCACATAGAAAATGCTGGAGCTGATTGAATACCCATGAGGGCAAACATATAAGTAAGGATCATTACTCCAGTCCACGAACCGCCAGACGAATCTAAGAAGAGAGTTCCAACTCTTTCAAAGAAAGAATCTGATTCTGGCCGCGTAGGGATTGCAACGAGATCCGGGTGTTTATGAGCGAGCGCCGAAAGTCCTAGTTTAAAAGATTCCCATCCACCGACCAGATCGAGAGTGATATAGCCCAAAGCAACTATACCCAACGCAAGCATGACACATTGAGCACAGTCTACATATGCAACAGAGCGCAGTCCTCCTGATGCTACGTAGACGAACACTACCAACGATAGCATTATGGCTCCGCCTTCTACAGAAGCTAATACAGAATTCTCTAATGGGGTTCCAGAGAGAAGACGATTGAAAAGAAAGCCGGAAGCTTTTAACTGAACGCCTAAATACGGAACGCTGAAAACCATTGCAACAATAACAGTCAAAAATCTCATTGCGTTGCTCTGATAATAGTCGCTAAACATTTCACCTGGCGTAATGTATCCGAATCGTTTTCCAAGCAACCACTGGCGCTTGAGAAAGATTACACCCGTAAGTGGAATAGTTATTGCGTAGAAAGACGCAAACGCATAAGGTAGGCCAACACCATATATGCTTCCCGGATGTCCTACAAATGTCCATCCGCTAAAGGATGTTGCCGTTGCGGCTAGGACAAAAACCCACATTCCGATTGATCTTCCTGCAATAAAATAATCACTGGCAGTTTTAGTTGAGCGTGCTCCCTTTACTCCCCAAAAAACGCAATAACTCCAATAACCTAATGTGAAAATGGCTAACCAAATGAGTTTTTCCATTTTTCCTCAATAGTATTTTTTAAGTTTAGTTTCCAATGTGTCAGGCGTTCGTTGATGACAAAATGATAAGATCTAAAGGGGTAATGTGCTCTGGTTCAGATAGATTTCATTCGAATGCTGGACCGCAATTATATGCCATACTTGTAATCTTCCAGTTACCTTCATCTTGTCTACTGAGTGTCCAAAAAACGTTACGTTTTATGCTATGTTCTGCTTGGCCATTTTTGTGTCTTACTAGAACGGTCTCACTCGTCATGGCGACAGCCTCGTATCCCGACTTTCCTATGTTAGAGGAGATGACTTCTCTGTCGATAGTATAGTCGACGTTTGGAGATCTTTGAGCCAAATATTCCGAAAATTCTTCAGATCCCCCGAAAATAATATTCCAGGAAATTGGATCGAACTTATTTACTGCATCATAGCCAATAAAATATTCTGAAAATGAATCCGTTAATACACTTGAATTATCCGACTCTCTAGCATTTGAAATTTCTATCAGTAAAGCCTCTATATCTTTATCTACCGATTGATTCGTAGATTTTATATTTTCTTTACCAATATTTCGAATAGTGCTCGAAATAGTCCATTTTTCGTCTCTTTTTACAAGAGTCCAAAATTTTGTTTCATAGATTGTCTGTATTTCACCTGTATTTCGATTGACAACATTTCCTGAATCAAGAGAAGTCGCTGTTGCTACCATTCCCCGAACCTTAATGGTTGGGATTGTTCTTTGAAGTTCGTATTTATTGTTTTTCAAATCACTTTCTAAACTGTTCAGCAGAGACTGACGTCCCTCAAAAAGCACATTCCATTCGCGTGGGTCATCAATATTTCCCGCATTATAGGCAACGAAATTTTTATCATAAGCTGATATTACTAAATCGGAGTCAGATCTGCGTTTGCCAGACAAATCCATTCTCAATGTCTGCCGAATTAGTATTGTTTCGGGTGTTTCCGCTGCGTTTATTTCAGTAAAAAACATAGAAATCAAAAATACAATAGGAATTACAAGTTGTTTGATATAAGTGTACATTGCTTCCTTCATGACTTATTCTTTTTGATTAAGTTTAGATATGGCCCACTTAGCATAGTAGGCCACAGTGGCGTTTGTATCTTGAGTAGACGCATTTATATGAGGTTGACTGCCTATAGACCCAATGTGACCTAAAGCGATTATTGAATTTACTCGCACGGTTGGGTCTTGATCTTTTGTTGCTAACTCGAGTTCAGAGACGGCTTCAAAGACTCTAGCCAAGCCGAGTACTTGGGCTACTCCGGCACGCAAGCGGGAGTCGGAATCACTCATTGAATTTATTAGCTTTTCCTGAACAGTTTCTCCTGAATGCTGCACTTTGGCTAGAAATTTAACCGCATTTGATCGAAGTATTGGGTCTTCATTGCGCATAGCTTCGAATAGGAAATCAATTCCTTTTTTACTTCCGATGCTTGCTAAGGACGCAGCGGCACTAAATTTTACTTGGTTACTCTCATCTTCCAGACGGTTAAGTAAGTGTTTTTCAAAACGCATTTCGCTCAACGTACCTAAAGCAATACTCGAGCGACGTCGGATTTCGGGATCCTCTGCCTCCAACAAGATTACCAGTTCATCGCCGATTAGATTTGAGATTTCAAGCAATGATTTTTGTTGGGCTCCAGGTAGTTTCTTAAGACGGTTTAGTATGGGAACGCCGAAATACGAAGATTCGTTTAAGCCATTTAGTGCAATTTTAAGAAGATTTTTGTCTTTACCAATCAATGCTGCTTCAATTTCCTCATAACCGCTTTCGTTATCCATCTTTACCAAAGCTATAGCAGTATGTAACCGAATAACTGCACTATTGTCAGATAGAATATTCTGTAGCGCGTCCATACCAGCCTGATTAAAACCAATTTCACCTAATGCCCATATACATGCGATCCGCTCTTTATCAGTGTACCCAGTGCCTATGCGATCTTTTAATGGACCTGTAGCACCTCTTGGTTTAATCTCTCCCAAAACCTTAGCACTTCCAGTGCGTATTTTTTCTATCTCAGAGCGAAATTCTCGATAGTTTTTTCCTACGTAATGCCCTGGGTTGAGTTGAGAAATTAGTAATCTGGCTGCTGGACGTCCGATAGCGACTAAACCTTGAACAGATTCCGTCCAGGCCGAAGATTTGATCGGGTTGCCAGCCATTTGCTCTACCAGATCAGAAATTTGTTGTTCCGTCGTTGAGCATCCAGTAAAAAGTGCTAAAACCACTATTAAATATTTGTGCATGTACACCTTTATTCGCTGGTTCGTAGAATCCTGTGACTTTTGATATATGGCTCGTAATTTAACAGGAGGCTGTTCACAAATCAACTATTTATCGTCAGCCTTTGCAAAGATCAGAGCTCTATTAGTCGTCCAGGTTACATTTTTCTTCAACAGATCCTCAAGAAAAATCTCGTGGATTGAGTTTATGTCCTCTGATTCAAGTGATTTAGATAGGTGATATGCATATGTTGGTTGGGCTTTGTTACCTTCGCTGAACCAAGTACTGATGTCTTTCTTAGAAATATATCGCTGATGTTTTAGAATTTGCCGCTCAATGCTTACCTGTTTAAAACCGGCCTCTAAAAAGAGTGACTGCAGATCAATCTCATTAAATGCTGAATCGGGGCTGGTCGATTTTTGGTAAATTGCTTCTTCTGCCTGAGCTACCCTACTGAAGAGGTTATTTTTTTTTAATTTCGAATCAACTAATTCATAGAGCCGTTGAGAGAGATAGAGGATGTTTTCGCTAATAGCGATTCGACCATTGGGATTAATATAATCAGCCAACGTTTTTACTATAGATTCTTTGTCGGATTCCATGCATAAAACATTTCGTCCGCATATAGCGTCGTATCGGATAGATGAGACCTGTTTCTTGATTTGGTCTTTAATTTTGGAAAGGGGACTACAGAGTATTACTGGGCGATCGATTTTGCTAAGGTGTTTTGCCATCTCTTCAAGTATCTTTGCACGGCTCGGATTTTTTTCGTGCATCCAAACACCTCCTTCTGGTGTCTGACGCAGGATCTCCCAACCAAGAAGTCCGGTTCCTGAATTTATATCTAATACAACGTCATTTCGTTGAAGTCTTAGCTTTTTTATGATTGATTCTCGCAATGCCTCTAAAGTGTCGCTGTTTTGCCCGGCTGCACGCATCAACCATTCGTGGCGATTAGAATCGGGAGGAGAATTTGAGAGAACCTCTATTGATTGATGCTCTTCAAATACAGCTTCTAATTGTAATTCCCGTCTACGTAAAACCTGATTTTTAATTGTTTCTTCTGCACCTTGCCCTACCGGTTGATAAAACACTCTACCTTTGAGGTTTTCGGGAAGATATTGTTGGGCGACCCAATGTTCGCGAAATGCGTGCGGGTAAAGATAATCTCTACCATGTCCGAATCCTTCGTTGTCACGACTGGAATCTTTGAGATGACTGGGGATGTCATCTTCTTGCTCTTTTTTTACTGCATCCAGTGCATCGAAAAAAGCCATAGTAGAATTGCTTTTGGGTGCTGTCGCCAAATACAAAGCCGCATGTGATAAAGCGAATCTACCCTCTGGTAGCCCTACGCGATCGAAAGTTTGTGCTGCAGATTGTACTATATTTATGGCATTTGAATCAGCTAATCCAACATCTTCACTTGCAAAGATCAGCATGCGTCGAAAGATGAAGAGAGGATCTTCTCCAGCGTAAACCATACGAGCAAGCCAGTAAAGTGTGGCATCGGGGTCAGATCCGCGCATTGATTTTATAAATGCACTGATGGTATCAAAATGGTAATCACCTTCTTTATCGTAAAGCAGGGCACGCTGTTGGATAGAGTCTTCGGCAGTAGACAAGTCAATTTCAATTTGTCCGCCATCGTTGGGTGGAGTGGTTTCTACAGCTAATTCCAAGGCATTTAACAATGCACGAGCATCCCCGTTGGCAACATTGACTAAGTGCTCGATGGCTTCTTCTTCTATTTTTAAATTCCGATGAGCATATCCCTGAGGGGCTCTTAAGGCGTTGTGGGCAATACTCATTAAATCGGATGATTGGAGTGCCTTGAGTTGAAATACACGGCTACGAGACAGAAGAGGTCTATTTACTGAGAAATAAGGATTTTCTGTCGTTGCGCCTACGAGAATAACCATACCATCTTCTACCCATGGTAGTAGCGCGTCTTGTTGAGCTTTATTGAATCGATGGACTTCATCTACAAAAAGAATAGTTCTTTGTGAGTGTAATTTTTGGCGATCATGTGCCTCGTCAATTGCTTCGCGAATTTCGTTTATTCCAGCCAGAACTGCGTTAATAGAAATAAAATAAGATTGGGTAGTTTCGGCTATTACGGTAGCTAGAGTTGTTTTGCCTGTACCGGGCGGGCCGTAAAAGATTAACGAAGATAATTGATCAGCTTGTATTGCACGGCGGAGTAGCCTGCCCGGCCCTAAAATATGATCTTGCCCAACATAAGTTTCAAGCGATTTAGGACGCATCCGTGCTGCCAACGGTAGATTTCGTTGTTGGCGTTTAATCATACTGGCATCAAAAAGGTCCATCCGAATCTCCGGTGTGAAAAAATCTAATCTTCACTTAAAATAACAGTAGATTTTAGTAGTAACAATATTTTTGAGTTTTCCTATTTTGATATGCAATGAAAAGACAAAGAAAAAAACAGAAAAGGTTGGGTATCAAGGGTGCCACGTCAGGTGAGAATTTGTGTTTTTGTTTTATGGTTCTAAATGGAACACGTGATATAGTGAGGACTGAGTTACGCAAACGTTTGGGTTCTCAAATGCAAGACCTGCAACACCATAGGGAAAATGAAATACATTTTAGATTTAGCGGGTCTTTAGAAAAACTTTTATCTATTCGTACTGCTCAATCTTTATTTGTTCGTAAAGATTTTAAGATAACTAGACCACGCACCTTACTTAGCCCTGAGATTATGTCAGACCTGGTTGGCTGGATGCGTTCAATAAACCAACTGAGCGTGAGCCGTTGGCACAGTTTCAGAATAGATGCTGCTGGATCACAATCTCCGACCATGCGGCGGATTGCTGATGCCATAGAGGAGGCATTGGGCTTGCCATATGAGTCTGACAATGGAGATTGCGTTTTAGCAATGCGTCCTGGCATGTCTGGGTGGGAATTATTATGTCGTGTCGGTAGTAGGCCCCTCGCGACTAGATCTTGGCGTCATGTAAATTACCGAGGTAGTTTGAATGCAGCGATTGCTGCAAATATGGTGTTAATGACTCGGCCTCGCCCAACAGATCGTGTGATTAATATCATGTGCGGAGGAGGAACATTACTGATAGAGCGTTTATTGGTCGAGAAAGCTGTCTTGGCTGTCGGTATAGACATTTCAATTTCATCGATGAGCGCGATGTCTGTCAATGTCTCTGCAGCAGGAGTTGCAAATTTGATAGATATCGTAAGAGGTGATGGGAATTCTTGTGCGTTCGTAAATTCTGCATTTGATGTCGTATTGATCGATCTCCCATATAAAGCTCCGGTTGATAAGTATAAAGGTAATAACGAGTTATATCGACAGGTGCTTACGGAAGCAGCTCGACTGTGTGAAGTGGGGGGGCGAGCAGTAGTAATAACCGATGACCGTTCGGCATTACATTTTGCACTACATAGTTTACAAAATGAATGGGCAGTGACGGATGATCGGATAATTACGCAACGGCAATACAAACCACGGTGTATTCTTATGAACAGGATTTAATCCAGTGGCCATGGATGACAACCTTGTTTATTTTTTTTATATCGTTTTTTCAAGTATGAATTTCTCATAGTAAGGATGATGGATGCAGGCGCAGATTTATAAAACGAGTCACTTATCCGGTCATTTGGAGCCACCTTCTTCAAAGAATTATACAACGCGCTATATGCTTGTTTCTGGTATGGCAGATGGAGATAGTATATTGCGGATGCCGGCCCATAGTGATGATTCGGCCGCGATGCGCCATTGCCTGACAAATGTTGGCGTACGATTTGAGGATGGTTTAGACGATTTTGGTAAGTTTGTGCGAATTAGTGGAGTCGCAGGAGAGCCATCTAATCCGGGTATAATAAATCCCAGGAATGCAGGCGCCGTTCTGAGATTCTTGATGGGAGTAGGAGCGAAATTTGATGAAGTACGTTTCGAAACAGATTTTTCTGAATCTCTGGGGAAGCGTCCTCATGGTGATCTTTTAGAATCGTTAAACCAGTTGGGTGTAAAAACTAGTTCAAATAATGGTAAATTGCCTATAGTATTGCGTGGTGGAGGTTTGCGTGGTGGACGAATTTGGGTGAGTGGAGCCAATAGTTCACAGTATCTAAGTTCGCTCTTATTCCTAGCTCCATTGATTGGGGAAGATGTTGAAATTGAAGTAAGAGACGGCTTAGTTTCTAAACCGTTAATAAAAACGACCTTAGAAGTAATGAAAAACGCTGGGATCAAAGTCGATTTTTCAAATGACTTACTGCATTTTTCGATTCATTGTGGTCAAAAATATTCTGCTGGTGAATATATAGTAAACGGTGATTATCCTTCTGTTGCAGCAATTTTTGCGGCAGGGTCTGTTGTAGGTGGTGAATTTACGGTTGGCCGACTTTTTTTGGATAGTCAAGGTGAACAGGCGGTATTGCCGTTACTGGAAAAGATGGGATGTAAAGTAGAGAGATCTGGAAGTCAAGTTCGTTTTGGGAGTGCTCAAAATTTAGAGGCTGTCGAGTTTGATGGGGATAAAGCGACAGATGCAGTACTTGCTCTTATAGCTGCATCTGCATTTGCAGAAGGTGAAAGTAGGTTTTACGGTATAGAAAATTTGCGGCTCAAAGAGTGTGATAGGATAACCGTTCCCGTTAATGAACTGCAAAAATTAGGAGTTGATTGTCGTGAAGATAAAGATGAAATCATAGTTCGGGGAAATCCGAATGGTTATAAAGGTGGGGTGGCAGTAGAAACTTATCACGACCATCGTGTCGCCCAAATGCTCACTATTGTCGGGTTAGGATGTCATGATGGCCTCACCATATTAAATGCAGAAAACGTAAATAAGTCATACCCCGATTTCTTTTCTGATTTGATTTCATTAGGTGCCAATATCAAACTGGAGTAGAGATGAAAATTACGGAATTGGCAATACAAGCCGTTAAAGCGTCAGCACGTGGTGATTGGTACTTTCTTCAGATAAATACTGATGAAGGTATTTTTGGTATTGGGGAAGCTAGCCAAAGCGGTAATGATCGATTGCTTGTTGCAGCGTTAAAAGATCTTGAAAGTCGACTAATTGGTTTAGATCCAACACAACCGGAGGTTTTGTGGGAAAATATGGTTCGATCAGGTAATATTTTTTCTGGAGCTAAAGGACGGATAGTGGCTACTGCGGTGAGTGCGATTGACCAAGCATTATGGGATTTGACGGGGAAATTTTATGATGTTCCTATTTGGCGTTTATTAGGTGGCAAACACCGCGAAAGAATTCGATTATATGCCAATTTAAATCGAGGTACTGCTGACCGGTCTCCTCAGGGGTTTGCTGATGCTGCTGCAAGAGCTGTCGATGCTGGTTTTCAGGCGGTAAAAGCTACTCCATTTGATGAGGTTCATTGGAGCAATATGGATAGGGACGGATTAGATAAAGATGTTGAAAAAGGGATGCAGCGCTTGGAGTCGACGAGACGAGCAATTGGGGACGACGTTGAGTTGTTAGTCGATTGTCATCAACGTTTCGATGTTTCACTTGCAATGAAGGTGGCCGAAAAAGTTAAACCACTAAATCTCTATTGGTTTGAAGAGCCTGTCCCTTCAAATCAACTAGAGGCAATGCGCCATTTAACCCTGCATTCTGGACATCGAATAGCGGGAGGAGAGGCTCTCTTTGGTCGAGAACAGTTTTGGGATTATATCTCGGATAGCCTTGTTCATGTAATAATGCCTGATGTGAAACATGCCGGGGGGATAACTGAATGTCGTCGAATTGCTGCGATGGCCGAGGTTCGACAGATACCGATTGCGCCGCATTCACCGGCTGGACCTATTTCATCAATGGCTGGTGTTCATATAGCTGCAACGGTTCCAAATTTCACACTTCTCGAGTACGCTTTTGGTGAAGTAGATTGGCGAACAGAATTAGTTTTTCCGCATGAATCCGTGGTAGATGGGTACATTGAAGTCCCTGATCGTCCTGGACTAGGTTTGGACTTAGATTCTGAAATGATTGCCAAACATAGGGTGGCGTGAACTTATCGATTAAATTCGGTTTTTTTAAAAAAATAGGAGATTAATAGACGATTGAATGAAGTTGAAGAAATAATGGATCGCTTTTCTATCGGTGGTTTTGTCATTTTGGTTGATGATCCTGAACGTGAGAATGAAGGTGATCTTTTACTGAGCGCAGATTTTGTTACTGCTGAACTTATCAATTTTATGCTGAATAACGCTAAGGGAATGTTACATCTGGCGATGAGTCAAGACGAATTAAGTCGTTTAAATTTAGAGCTTATTCCCACTAGGAATTCTGATCAAAATACACCGCGATTTGCTTATCCATTTGACGCATTAAACGGAATCTCCACCGGAATTTCTACTGAGGATAGGGCAGCGACGATTCGCGTGGCGATTGATAAGAATTCAGGGCCTAACGACATAATTATTCCGGGGCATATTTATCCTCTTGCTGCTCATCCTGCTGGCTTGCTTGGACGTCGAGGTCACACTGAAGGGTCTGTAGCATTAGCTTCGGCATGTGGTGTTTCTCCAGCCGTATTGATGTCAGAAATACTTACTGCTGACGGACGGATGGCTCGTGGTGAAGAACTGATTGAATTTTCTGACCGGTTGGACATCCCAATTATTGACATACAAACGATATGTGGGCTTTAAAAAATGATTTTTATTTTATTACATACACCAGTAAAATGTTGATTATCCTTTCGGTATTTCTTTTTTCTGTTTTTTCAGGGCTTCAGAGTTTGAATGCGGACACTAAAAAGCTTGTGAAGGGAGAGATGTTTTCAGATAAATCTGCCTTTTCAGTCGGTGATACGATTAGCGTAGGAATTAACATTCAAATTGCACCTGGTTGGCATATATACTGGAAAGTTAGTGGCGATGCAGGATTTCCGACAGAAATAGATTGGAAAATACCACTAGGTTTTAAGTCTGGGGCAGAAAAATGGCCGTTGCCAAAAAAGTTTACAGAGCAAGAGACACTGGTTGTGTACGGCTACGAAAAGCAAGTGGTTTTTATCAAAGATGTCATTGTTCCTGCATCTGGTATGGATCTTGATCTTTTTGAGATTGAAGCTACAGTAAGCTGGTTGGCATGCAAAGATGTTTGTATACCGGGAGAAGACACTTATAAATTGGCGTTGTCAGAAGGTGTTGGAGTTTCCCAGAATTTCAACGTGTTTGAAAACGATTCGTATGAATGGATATCCGAATTTTCGAGTAAAATGGAGTTACCCACTGACGTTATTTCTGTAGATCAATTTTTTAAAGCTACTGTTCCTTTTGATCAGAAATCAGGAAGGAAATGGGTTGATTTTTTTCCGTTAGATTCTGAGATCGGCGGTTTAAGATCTAAGCTCAGTGAAAAAGGGAATTTAGAATTGGAATGGGAGGGATTAGGTTACAACTCTCATGAAAAACTGTCTGGAATTTTGATCTTTCAGAAAGAAAATGGGAAGCGAATTGGAATTGAAACTAACTTGTTATTTAATGGTTTAAATTTAGGAATTGATACTGACAGATTTGGAGCAGGCTCGTGGTTATTTTTATTAATGGCTTTTGGGGGAGGTCTAATTCTAAACCTGATGCCGTGTGTATTGCCGGTTGTAGCCATTAAAGCCTTGTCTGTCACTAAACACTTAGGTGAAAATCAATATCGTCTTCGGAGTTTAGGCTTATTATTTTCGGCGGGGATCATTTTTAGCTTTTTAGCTTTGGCAATATTGTTAATTTTCCTGAGGGCTATGGGACAGGAATTAGGTTGGGGCTTTCAATTTCAATATCCTTCTTTTATTGCTGGAATATCTTCACTGATATTCGTTTTAGCATTGAGTCAATTAGGAGTTTTTTCTTTACGGATTCCCTCTATAAATCGTTTTCCAGATCAGGAGGAGTATGTTGGCTCATTCTTAAATGGCATCCTCGCGACAATTTTATCTACGCCATGTACAGCTCCTTTATTAGGAACAGCAATGGGCTTTGCTTTTACCCAGACAGCAACTGTTGCGGTAGGTTTTTTCTTTTGTATCGGATTGGGTATGGCTAGTCCACATTTAGTACTGTCAATTAGTCCCCGCCTTTATAAGTTTTTGCCCAGCCCCGGTGCCTGGATGGATCGATTTAAGCAGGCCATGGGATTTCTTTTGTTGACTACAGTTGTATGGTTGTTATGGGTTTTGGGACGACAGGTTGGTGTCGACGGAATTGCTTTAACACTAAGCTTTTTGTTATGCCTGGGTGTAAGTTGTTGGCTTTTTGGTTTACCCATTGGATTACGATCTACAAAAAATAGACGGCTGGTATTGGTGATCTCATTCTTGATATCGGTTTTTGGCTACGTTGTATTCCTGAGGCCTGTTTTATATAAACAGACTGAAAAACGCGGAGATATGATGGGCGAAGAAAATAGTCCTTGGGTAACTTTTTCTAAGGAAGAATTACATACTCATGTTTCTAATGACCAAATTGTTTTTGTCGATTTTACTGCTGACTGGTGTCTGACCTGTAAGATTAATAAACAAGTAGTTTTAGAGCGGCCAGATGTTATGAAAATTTTTTCGTCAAAAGATGTAATACTTATGCGAGCAGATTGGACGAATAGGAATGAAGAGATTACACAAATATTATATTCGTTGGGAAGATCTGGTGTGCCGGCTTATGTCATCTTTCCGGGTGGCGAGATTGATTCGCCAATATTGTTGCCCGAAATTTTAACAGTCGGATCCATAGAAGATGGTTTGATGAAAGCAGAAACTTTTTCAAAGAAATGATTTTTGTGGATATCTGTAAAAATTATTTCTGGTGTGATTTTGGTCATTTCCTAAAATGATTTTAAAAATTTCTTCCGATGAGAATTCCAAGATAAACTGCGACAATACCGAAGACTATATGAACTAGTATATGTAAGAATGCAAAAGTGAGAATTGAAAAATCGTTTGTATTCAACATATTATATGCGTCGAGAGAAAAAGAAGAGAATGTCGTAAATCCTCCCAAAATTCCCACAAAGAAGAATAAGCGTAAGTTAGGTGCGAGTGAAATTTTCTCCATAGAGAGTCCACTTATAAGACCGATAAGTAAACAGCCTACTACGTTTACCAACATAACGCCATAAGGAAATGTTGTTGTCGGAAGATTATTTTCAACTGCTTTAGTTACAAAGTAGCGCAGTATAGATCCTATGCAGCCACCTCCGCCCACAATAAATATTTCCAACATACAAGCACTTCCCCAATAATTTATTCTTTTTTAAAAAGATTCGATATTTCAAGGGGTAGCAATTTATTGGATTAACTCCAACCTATTACTACTACGGTATGATATGAATTACACGTTGTATGATGAAGAGGCAGTTTGTCCTCCTCTTCCTGTCCAATTGGTGTGAAAAAATTGGCCACGATCTTTATCAATTCTCTCGTAGGTATGTGCACCAAAATAGTCTCGCTGGGCTTGGAGTAGATTAGCCGGAAGTTTTGCAGTGCGGTAACCATCAAAGTAGGCTAAAGCACTACTGAAAGCTGGGACGGGAACTCCGTGATGTACGGCACTTGCAATAACTGTACGCCACGCATTCTGAGCATCTTCAATAGCTTGTTTAAAATACGGTGCAACGAGAAGGTTTGGTAATTGGTTATTATTTTCAAAGGCTTCTTTTATATGGTCTAAAAATTGTGCCCGAATTATACATCCTCCACGCCACATAAGGGCAATGTCTCCATAATTTAGCGACCAACCGTATTCGACGGCTGCCATTGAAAGGAGTTGGAAACCTTGTGCATATGAGCAAATTTTTGAAGCATAGAGAGCTTTTCGCACGTTTTCAATAAATTTATCCCTATTTCCAGAAAAGTTTGAACATTGAGGGCCACTAAGCA
>MDTG01076098.1_pt1 | contig 24028 bp, 31 predicted proteins | sample 811421 | NCBI WGS metagenome assembly MDTG01 (sample SAMN05326645, study PRJNA326480) | marine metagenome | isolation source: seawater | place: Pacific Ocean: South East | collected 2011
TAAGCAATTTGAACGTTTATAACTTCTATTAAATTTCTTACATCAAAACAGCGCCAATCATATTTTTCCAAATCATAGTACTTTACTATGTACCAACATTTAGAAGCGCCGCCTTTAAAATCGTAATCAAAAGAATCATATTGAGTGGTACCGAATGCTTTGCGAATTTCTCCGGATTTTTTCAGGAAGGTAAAGTTTACTTTTCCGCTTTTAAGCTTGGCTTGAATTTTTAATTTCTTCCAGGCAAATTTTAAAGCCTGTGACCAGGTTTGAAAGTTGGTTTTAATTTGGTGTGCAAAGGTAAATACTTTGCTTTGGATTGAATTTTTCATTTTGTTGTGTTTGTTGTGTTAAAAATTGGGGCTTTTACACCCCTTGTTTATTATTTAGTTATGATTAAAGGAAAGTTTTTATTAAGTTTAATTCTTCCTTTCTTTACATTATTAAATAAAATCATAAAATTATTATATTCTTTATGGTTAGGTGTGTATTTAGATACATTAGGATATAATTTTTTGAAATCATTTAAAGCATTTTCAAAAGGTTTCATAAAAATAATTCTTTCTTGTCTTCTTTCTTCTTTGGCTTTGTTTACTTTTGAAGTGAATTCTTTTTGTGTTAAATCCCAATTTTTTTTAACGCATGAACTCCCCAGGTTTAAAATTTCGCCCTGTTCAGTTTCTACAACAAAAACACCTTTTAAGCCTGTTTTTCCACAATCACAAGTGTTTTTTGAATCTGTATATCCTAAAATTTTCATAATGTTATTTTTTTTGTTGTGTTAATAACCAAGTACAATGTAAATATATAACCTTTGTTCCAAAAAAACAAACTTTGTACAAGTTTTTTTTCATTTTCAAGCAAAAAAAGTGCTAAAAGTGCCAAAATAATGCTTTCAGGCACTAAAAAAAGACAAAAAAAACAGATTTTTTTTTCAAATTCCTTTTAAATGTATAATAATACAGCCCTTTTGTCCGTAAACCTTTGAAATATTATCTTCTTTACATATTAAGCAGTCATCTTTGAAAACAAGGCCTTGCATAGAATCAAGAAGCAATTTTTTTAAATTGTCTGATAAGTCCGGCCTGGTTGTTTTTTCTATTGTTCCGCCCTGGGCAAATAAAGCCAGGTTTTTTTTGATTTTGAAATGCTTTGCCAAAGGCTGAAAAACAAATTGAAGCTTCTCAATATAAACTTTTTTTGTAAACATCTGAAAACCCGGCGGAAGCTGTGCTTTAATTTGATATTTATATTTTAATTCAATTAGTTTGTATTTCGCCGGCTGATAAAATACTTTTTTACCTTTCCAGCTTCGGCCCTGTTTTACTGATTGCTTTGAAATTGGCTGGCCTTCAATAATTAATTTTAAACTTTTCATAATAGTTTTAAAATTTCTTTTGTTTGCTCATCTCTAAGTTTAGCCGCTAATGGAATAATATTTTTAAATTTAGCCTGTATTTCTTCATCTTTTTCAATTCTTACAATATGCAAAGAAAGCTTTGAATAAGGGCCGGCCATTAAATCCGGGTGGAAGCTTACAAAGTCGCACCAATTGCGGCCAGTGCAAAAAATTTGGTGCTGGCATTGAAACCAATATTGAACAGAACGCCGCCGCAAATCTTCAGCCGTTTTAATATGTAAAATATTTTTTAAATGGTTTACCTGGTTAGGACATTTAAATTCAGCCAGGCCGTCTTCATTTACTAATAAATCCGGGCTGCTTCCGGTATCGTTTCCAAATTCAACAAAGCCAACATCTAAACCATTAAAGCCGGTATATTTAATATATTCTTCTTTTGCCCTGTGTTCATTATCAAGGCCCCACTGCATAGAATCGTTCGAAAGTTTAAAATCTGAAAAAGAAAAAAGAAATTCAGCCGCCTTTTCTAAAATATGATTTTTTGCGCCCTGGCTGAAGCAGTGTACATTTTTTAAGGCGCTGCAAAATTCAAAAATTTTTTGTGTGTTTTCTGTAGAAATGCCGGCTTTTATTTCTTGTTTTAGCTTCATAAGGTCACAGCCTAAAATATTAAATTGTTTGGCCGCAAAATTTACTTCTGAACATGTGGCCGCTGTGTCTTCAGAAAGCCAGGCGCCCCGGTTTACTTCTTTAAGGGCTGCCGCCGTTCTTGCTGCTTTTGTTGCCTGTGTGAATAGCTTAAAAATTTCACTGCTGGTAAATTTGCCAACCCGAATTTCAAACCATGCCGGCGTTCGTTGCTCTATGTTAAAATGTAGAATTCTTTCTTTTGTTTTTTCTGTTAGTGTTTTCATTTTTCGGCTTTTTGCAATGTGCTTAAATTGGTTTTATATATTTCAATAAGTTCTTTGTCTGTGTGCCAGGTTTTTTTTGTTGCCCAAATCTTAATAATTGCCGCCGCTGTTGCTGCCTGTTTCAGTACCTTTTCAGCTGCCTTTCTTTCTGCCTGGCTTAAAATTGTATCTGTTGCATAATCAGCTATCTTTTCGTATCCTTCAACTTCAAAGCGGCCTTCATAAACATCTGAAGAAAAGCCCAGCTTTGAAAGTGCTTTACTTATTGTGTTAGTTTCTACTTTTTTAAAGGCTTCTGTATCTACAATATATTTGCCGCCGGCCGACAAATAACAAAGTTTTATTGAATTGCTTATTTCAAAGCTGCCGCCAGGATAGAAAAATACTGCTTCAAATATAATCAATTTTATACTATTTTCAAGGTCTAAAATTTCCCGGCGGCAATCCATTAAACCCCAACTTTGCCCATAATAGCCAAAAATTTCAGTAGCTTGTTTAAGCTGCTTTTGTGGGTTTATAGCTGAAATTTTCCGGCCTGAAATGTTAGCCGTTTTTAGCCAGGCCGGGTCTGTTACTTCTACCCTTTGCCAAAGCTTTAAATTACATTCTGTTTTTTTTGTTGTGTCTTTCATTTTATTATATATATTTCATTATTAAAAACAATGTTAAACTTTTGACCGGTAAGGTCAAAATATTTTTTTAAATCTTTTATTTTTATGTTTTCACTTTTTAAAACCTGTTTAAAAGTTCCGTATTTAAAGCCAAGCTTTCCGGCCGCTTCTTTCTTGTTTATTCCTGTGCTTAAATAAGCCAATTTTGAAAACGTCAAAGCCTGGAATTCTTCTAAAATAAAATCTTTATACTTTACAGAAAAAGGAATTTCAAGCCCTTTAAAAATTCTTTTAATTGCGCCTAATGTTTTAAAGCCGGTTTTTATATTATATGTTAATTGGCTTTTTGAAATGCCGGCTTTTTCTGCAATTTGCCGCTGGTTTAATCCTGTGTAAAATTGCATTAAAATAAAAAGCTGGTTCAATGTTATTTTTTGCTGTATCATTTCCATAATGTATTAAATTTTGAATTCAAAAAATCTTTGTAATGTTGCAACATTTCAAGAAGTGTAAAACTTCCAGCATGTTGCAATAAAACATAAAAATAATTTGAAGAATAGATTGAATCTACTTTGTGAGATAGGTAATTTTGAAAGTCTGACAAGTCAAAAAATACAGGCTGTAATTCTTTGCCATTTTCGTCTTCTAATAAAAAAGCCGCGTTTTCTTTTTGGCCTTCTATGTGCTGCAATAATTTAACGCCGTATGCATAAACTTCTAATTTTTCGCTTTTTTTAGTCATTTTTATTTATTTGTTGTGTTTAATAATAAATCAAAAATATAGTTTTTGTTTTAAAAAAACAAACTTTGTAAAAGTTTTATTATAAATAAAAGAAAAAAAAGGCCGCCTAATTTAGACAGCCCCCACAAAAAAAACAAAATGAATTTTATTATTTTGATGTTTTAAGGCGTTTTTTTAGCCGTTCGCATCTTTCGCGCTGCTTTAAAATAAAGTATTTTATTTCTTCAGCGGCTTTTGTTGCCGCTTCCTGGCTTACAGTCATTTTAATTAAATTTTGAATTTATAAGAATGCTTATATTTTCAACAGTGCTAGTAATTTGTTGTAAAGCTTCAAGGGTTTCGGCGTCGCGTTCTCTTATATATAAATTTAAAATTTTTAATTCTTCAGCATGTGCTTTTTTGGCTTCTTTTAATTCTTCTTTGTGTTCTTTTTGGTCATGGTTTGCTTTGTTCCATAATGAAAAAAGAGAAATTGAAAGCACTATAATTACCGGCGTTTGTTCAAGTAGTTTCAACAATAATTCATTCATTTTTTAGCGTGTGTTTTATGTGCTTTTTTTATGCATGATTTAATAAAAAAGAAGCGAATTTTGAATAATAGCTTGTACTAAAAGTCCAAAAAGCGGCCGTTGAATCAAAGGTTGAAGGAAGTTCTGAAACGTAAGTATAAGAAGCTTTAACCATGCCCATAAAACGAGCGCCTGTAGAATCTAAGCCGGCCGGCGTGTCTAAAAATTGTGTTGTATAAGAAGAATGATTTCCTACGCTTGCAGTATCTGCAATTAATACATTTAAATAAATACCTGGTAAAAGTGTTGTGTCTGTAATTGTAACAGTTTGCAAACCTGTTGCCGCTGTATTCCAGGTGTTAATATTTGTATTTTCTACTCTTTCCCAAAGTGCAGTACTTGTATTATATTTATAAATTGCTGTAGTAAGGTTTCCGCTTCCGGCTGTGCCTTTTTCTATTGTGCAGCCGTTTATTATTAGTTTTGAATCTAAACTATAAGGAACGGCCCAAAGCTTATCTGTTTGAGTGTAACCGCTTGCACTTGTATAATTTCCAACAGTTGGATTTATTAATGTTTCGTTTAAATATTTATGATGTGCCGGCGGCGCGCCGCCGCCTGTTTCTATAATAAAGCCCATTTTTAAAACTGGTTTAAATATTCGTTAATTAAAGAAATATATTTTTCTTTTCTTTCTTCTGTATAAATTGAATTTGTTTCAATTAATGGTAAATATTTTGCTATGCTTGTAATTGCGCCGGTTTGGGCAAAGGCCAAAATATCACGAAATTTTAAAAGTAAAGCTTCTGACTGTTCTGTATTTATTCCCTGGTTCCTATTGTCCTGAACAAAAGTAAATATTAAAGAATTGCCAAAATATAAGTCTTTTTCAAGCCTTTCTTCAATTGTTGGCGCTGTGTAAGGTGCTATATATTCAACAGAATAACCGGCGCCAAAAGAAGCGGCGGCCGCCAAAGCTTCAGCTTCATTTTTATACTTTTCTATTACTGACCAGGCAGCCTTTGAAATTTTATAATAATTCATTTTTATTTTTTAATGGTTATTAAAACTGTGCCTGTGCCGTCAAAAGTACAACTTCCGGCGGAAGAATCGCTTTCAAAATTAGCGCCTAATATTTTGCTGCCGTCCAGGTCGTATGGGTATTGAATTACATTTGCGTTAATTGTTACGTCAATTGTCCCCGAACACACAAAACTTATTTTTTCCCAGCCTGAAACCACAACGGCCGCCGGGTTTGTAAGCTGTTGCTGTGTCGGGTCATTGGCCCCGCCTTGGCCGCTGTTCAATTCGTTTGCCTGTTTTGCAAGTTCTCGAATTTGCGTTTCTAAGTCTGCAAAGCTTCCGGAAAATGAAACGCCGTTAATGCTTGTAATTGTAGTGTTACAAAGTACTGAATTATTATATTTATCTTTTATTAATAATTGGTTTAAATTGTCTTTTGTATCTACTTCGATTTTTGGCTGCAAATAAGTTTCAATAGCGCCGGTAAAAGCGGAAAGTTTTCCGTCTTGTAAAATTGTTATTGAATCAATCATTTTTTATATTTTTTATATTAATATATAATTATTCCCAAATCTGACCCGCTGGCGGTTTCTGTGCAATCTGTTTCTTCGCAACAAGGGCAAATTTTGTCTTCAAAAAGTGTAAAAGTTGTTTTATTATCGCAAAGATATTCTATAATAAAAGGCCGCCTTTTTTCCAGGTGCTGAAGCTGTGTATCTTGCATAAATTTTAAACCGTCAATTCCGCTATTGCTTGAAAATTCTGTATTGTTTAAAAACAGGCCATTGCTTCCGCTTTGTAAAACTATTTCAGGCAAAGCAACAAAATAAACAGCGCGAGAAAGAAAAGGCAAAAGGTACTGTTTCCAAAGTGTTTCATAAGCTGCAACAGTTGGAAAAGCTTGTACAATCGGCCCCAAATCAGCATTATAATTTGAAGGCGTGCTGTTTTTGTTTGCCAGCAAATCTTCATAAAAAGTTTTATTAATTATAGGCTTCAAGAATCTGTCTTCAGCTAAATGAATAACACCGGCAATTTTTGAAGCATCAAAGCGGCTGTTTAAAGGTGCGGCCGTTAGTATTCCGGTGTTTACTATTTCCGCCGCTTGTATTAAAGTTGTTACTGTTGCCATTGTTTTGCGTTTTTTCTGTTTCTGTTTTAAGTGTTTGTTGTGTTTCAGTGTCTAAGGCGTCAAAGCCTAATATTTGCCGCTGTTCGTTCTGTAATAATAGTTCTTTAGGGTCTAAATAAGAAGCTAACGAAACCGGGTTCATGTTTGCAATTTCTAACATAATTCCCTGTAAAGCCGGATTCAATAAAGCGTTTTCTTTTACAAAAGGATTTACAATAGATTGAAGAATTTTTCTTCTTGCCTGTTTTATGCTTGTGTTTATTACGTAGTCAAGCTCGTCTCTAATCTGCTGATTGCTGCCAAGTTTTCCGGCTGTTGCAAGTCCGGCCAGGCTCATCGTCCAGCGATTGGCGGTAACTATTGCTTGACTTGCTAAGGCTTGCAAATCCATGTAATTACCATCATTTTTATCTTCTAATACCTGGGCATTAAGTTTGTACTTTTCATCCCTTAAAACTTGAACCAGCATTTTACTGTTTCTTCCGGTATCTGTGAAAGTGTCTTCAACAGAAGCAACTAATTTTTTTGCTTCTTCCTGTGTAAGGCTTCCGAAAAATTGCAAAATTGCGGAAGGTACAAAGCCGTTTTTGAATTTAGAAATATTATACTTTGGTATTCTATATTCTATTTCAGCCCAAAAGCGGCCGGCCACATTTTCAGGAAGGCCCCAATAAAAGAAGCCGGCACTGTATTGTTTTATGTGTATAGCTGTGCGGCCTTTTGTGTTAAATTCCGGGTACAGTGGAATAGTTCTTATTCCTTTATTTGTGCCGGTTTGGTTTTCCCAATTTTCAGAAATGCCAATTTCTTTAACAATATTGTTTTCATTTGCCTTTTTTATAGCTACTTTATACAGCGGCACATGATACAAATAAACAACTTCCTGGCCTTGCCTGGTTCCCTTTACGAGTTCTACAATAGAATTTCCAAAGGCCCACCAATCAAAAACAGCCTTTTCAATTACTTCTTCTAAGGTTTCATTGTTTAGATTAACCGAAGAAATTAAATTGTTCATTTCTTCAATGCCGGTATCTGTAACAGCCAGCTTTTTTAACAGGCGGCGGAAGGTCTGCAAAAAAGGTACTTCTTTTGCCTGTACAGCGTTGAAGCCTTCGCCCATTGTTAAAGAAGTTTTTTGCTGTATTACATTTCTTAAAGTTGTACTGTTGTTTATCAAAGCCATTAAGCCTTTCAAAAAGCTGCTGTTCGGGTCAAAAAACCGCACCCATTGCCCATTAATTAAGTAGCTTTCATCTGTATTAAACCGGTCGGGCTGAAATTCCCTTATAAGGTCTTCTTGTAGTATGTCGGTGTCTATACCTTGGCGAATTGTCGCGCTTGCCAAAATGCCCTTTTGTGGCCTTTTTATGGCCTGTTTTTTACTGTTCTTCCTGGTCATGTGTCGCGGGTTTTGTTGGTGGTGCTTCGTGTTTGAAATCCGGCGGAATTTCTCCGACTAAATAACGGCCAACCGTCTTTTCATCATGTGAAAGTTTGAATTCAACTAATTCTTCAAGCGTCATTTCGCCTAAAATTCTTGGCTCATCAAATTGAAATTTTCCACATGTGCCAACAAAAGCCAATCTTTTGTATTTTTCTCTAACTGTCAAAATATTATCAAAAGCCTTTTTCTTTTTCTTTGCCATTTTGTTTTTGTTTGTGTAAAAAAATAGGGAATAGAAAATATAAGTTTCTTCTATTCCCTAATATATAAAAATATAAAATAAAATCAATATTTTATACAGGTATTCCAGCTTCGCCAGGTGTCCAAACAGCAGCCTTTTTCGTGCTTATTGCTGTAAGTGTAATAATTTCCTGGTTTGCGTCACTTTTTGCCGTTCCGCTGGTGCCTTCAACGCCTGTTAGAAAAGCTTCTTCTGTTTCAGAATATCCCCAAATCCAGGAAGTACCGGTATTTTCGCCATGAATCGCAACCATACCACAACAACAATCAGCCAAATCTTTAATTAAGTTAACATCTGCTTGTTTTCGGCCGTTCCAATTCATTGTAAACGTTTGCGTAACTTGTGTTGCGCAATTTTCATTCGTTACACTTTCAGAAAAAACCGCTGTATTTGGTGCAAATTGGAATTTGAAAAATACCGCTGTACCTGGATTCATTACTATTCCTGTAGCATCTCCGCCGGCGCCTATTGTCACGCTGTCTACGTCTTCAAAATCTACTAAATAAAGGAAATTACAACCGCCTGAAATAGCTGTTGAACAGCTGCGAGTTCTTCCCCCTGTAATACAAGTTGCCATAATTTATAAAGTTTTTGTTTCTATTAATAACCTACAGCCATTAAAGAAGGATGAACATAATTTGAACCCATTTTACCGTTTACTTTTACGTAAGTTTTTTCCTGTAATTGGTCATAAAAAACTAAAACAGAAGCCAAAGAAGAAAATAAATCTGTAGCAAAAATTAAGTTTTTCGGCGTAGTGTATAATATTTGATGATGGTCTGCAAGTCCTAAATCAGCGCTTGTATAAACGTCCCAATTCCAATTAGGTTTTACAGGAATTCCGCGGAATGTCAGCTGTTGCGCGCCGTCAATCACTAACTGTCGGCCAGCATCTCCGCCCCCTGAATTTTCTAAGTCTTCGCGGTACTGCTCATAAATAGAACCTGAAACAAGAAAAACTTTTTCGTTTGTTGGTAATCCTTTTAGCGGTAAAGCAGCACTTTCGTAAACGCTACGAAGTAAAGCTTCGCCCTGTCCAGCTGCCAAAGGCGCCCCGGAACCAGTCGCAGTATAAGGAACAGAAGCCGCAGCAACTAAGGCCGGAATGTGAACAGTCCAAAGGCCGTCTGTTATGTCATAATCTGCTGAAGCGCTCGCTTTGTCGCCAAACCAAAATAAACGCATATAATCTAATAAGGTAGCGTCTTTAACTTTTTGTATTAAGTATTTAAAAATTTCAGTGCCGGACATGTCAAATTTCATATTTCCTTTCTTCAATTTTTCCTGTAATACTGTGCTTTTGAATTCGTCGTAACACTGTTCAATGTTGATTTTGACTTCATCGACGTCAATTTCTCTTTCTGTTATTCCGAAATTACCGGCGGCAGAAAAGCCGCAACCTGTATTTTTTCTAACAATTTTTTCAAGCTTATCAACATATTGAAGCTTCCTTTTGTAGACCACGTCCGGAAGTACTGTAAAATCTCCTATGTTTAAAATGTCTGTGAAAATTGGTTCAAAAAACAATTTTTGTGCTTCAATTCCTTTGTAAGAAACCGAAAATTCATGCTGTATTGTTCCCATTTTTTTTAAAATTTATTTATTAATTATTGAAATATTGAACCAAAAAAGTTCATAAATTCTTTATGTTTTTTCGTTGGTGCAATTAGTGCTTCAATTGAAGCTTTTTCTGTGTCTAATTTTTCCCCGGCACCGGCTGAAGGGCTGCAAGCCGCTTCTTCTAATTCTTTCAGGGCTGCTTTTAATTGTTTTACTTCCGCTTGAAGGTCTCCTTCTTCTTCTTGCTGTGTTTCAGCTTCAAAAGAAATTACTTCTGTTGGTGTTTCTGCCTGTGTCAAAGCTTCGTCTTCAGGTGTTATTTCAACACCTTCAAAATTTGGCTGTTCTGCTGGCGCTTCCGCTGTGCTTTCAGCGTCTAAATAAAAGCCGTTTTCTTTTGCTATTAAAATAGCTTTTTCAATTTCTGCCTGTTTGTCTGCTTGTTTTTGTGCTTGAATATCAGCCGTTAATTTTTCGGCTTCTGCTGGGTTAGAAACAAACCAGGCTTTCACCTTTTCAAAAAAGGTTTCTTTTGTTTCTTCTGTTTTATCTTGCATAGTAGCAAAAGTTTTAAATTGATTAAGTAATTTAACAGGCACATTTTTAAAATTCTTTGTGCTGTTGTATATGTTTTTATAATTGCTTTTGTTTAGAAATTCAACGCCTTCAGTCACTTTGTCAATGAATCCGGCTTCGTAAGCTTCTGAAGCTGTGAACCAGGTTTCATTTTCAACCCATTTTTCAATTTGCTTTTGTGTCTTTTCTTCGCTGCCGTCAATTAATTTTCCATTTTCAGAAATCTTTTGAAGGTAAGTTTGTACAAGTTCCGCTTTCATTTTATCTAAAAGCCCGGCTGTCTGCCGCAAATCTTCGGCTTCTCCGCCTATTGCCGCCCAGGGTTGATGTATCATAAAATAAGAACCTTTTGCCATGCTTACAACATCGCCAGCCAAAAGAATTTTTGTAGCGATAGAAGCTACAAGGCCAAAACCTGAAGTATTAACAGGTTTTTTATATCCTTTTATAAAGTCCGCTATTGCTCCGCCTTCTGTGACACTTCCGCCGGGGCTGTTTATTTGAATATTTAAACGTTCTGCTTTGCTTTCTTTTATTTCTGCTGCAAGGTCTTGAAGCCCTACATTCCAAAAAGAATCAATTTCGCCATTTATTAAAATATTGGCTTCATTTTTTGCTGTATGTTCAAACGTATAATTTTTCATATTACAAATATAATTTATTTTTTTTCTTGCTTTGGTCGAATTTTGGGAATTAATCTATTTTCAAACCTAAAAGCCTTTTGAAATCTTTTTAATATTACTTTTATAGTACTTTCTTTTACACTTACCTGTTCTTCCAGCTGCCAAATAGCGAAGCGCTTAATTCCAAAGTTTTCTTCAAGCGCTTCAGGGTATTTTGATATTACAATAAATCTGTTTATTGTAATATCTTTTATAAGGCTTCTATTTATAATATATTTAACAAAATTTTCGTTTGTTGGTTCCTGGCTTTTACGTTTGCAAAAGCTTTCAAATTCTTCAAGCAGTATTTTTAAAAATTCGTTTCTTGTTGTTTCCATTGTCGGGCCAGGCTTCGCATTACTCCAATAACTTTCGACCTACAACCGCCGCAGCTTTCTTGTTGTTGGTCGTGTTTTGATGCAATATATTTATTATAAACTTCAAATAAATAAGTTTGATGTTTTGAAGGACAAAAAGGTAAAAACTTTTCAACGTGTTCAATAACTTCAATAATATCTTTAAATATTTCACGCGGTATTCTGTGATTAATAGCCATTTTACAAAGTTGTTAACGTGTTTAAAGTGCTGTCATTATCTTGCAAGTCTTGTAAATTGTTTAAATCCTGGACAACTTGCAGCCGGTCAATTCTTGCATTTATTGCCGCTGTTCTGTCTTCAGAAGCTTGTAAAAATTGCTGAAAAGTTGTATTTATTCCGCCAGCCTGGCCGCCTTGTGGCGCTGTTAATACTTCGCCTAATATTCCGCCGTCTGCAAAAGACTTGCCGCCGCCGGCCCGGTTCAAAGCTGATAGAATAGGCTTAAACATTTTTGTACTTTTTTTATTTATTACAGCTTCGCCGCCTTCCAATTCTCCGAATCCTGTCTGTATTCCGCCGGCACTGTGGGCCGGGCCTTTTAATATTCCGCCTTTTGCAAATTTTTGGCTTGATATGGTCGCAATCTGTACGGCTGTTGCTACGGCTGTAGCTGCCGCTGCTATAAATGAAGCCGGCGGCGGAAGTGTGAAAGCATTGGCAATACCTAAAGCGGCGGCAATTATAGCCTGTGTTATTGCAATTGCTTTCTGTGTTTCTGCTTGTTTCTTCCGGGCTTTTTCTCTGTTTTCTGTTTCTTTTTTAAGTGCTTCTTCTTCCTGTTCTACTTGCTGAAGCAAAAACTTTTTTTGAAGTCCGGTCGCTGCTTGAAGGTCTTCGTTTAAATTTGTAATATTTTGCTTTCTATTTTCAATTGCCTGTTCAAAGCGTGCATTTTCCGCCTTAAAAGCAAGCTCTGAAATGTCGGCAATTGCTTGAATTGTAACATTTACGGCGTTTACTATTGCCGCCGTTGTTTGTTTTCTTATTTCTGCCTTCTTTTCTTCTGTTGCCTTTGCGTCTTCAATTTCTTTTTTGTCTGCTTCTTCTTCTGCTTTGTCAATTTTTACCTGTTGTTTGTCACGTTCTTCTATAAAGTCAGTAAATTCAGCCTTCCAGGCGGCGGCTTTCTTTTCTGTTGCTGCCTGTTTTATGTCTTTAATTTCTGCTTCATGCTGTTTTAGTTGTGTTTGCTTTACTTCGTTTCCTTTTTGTTGCAAAGCAATTATTTCATTATTAGACTTTGTTTCAAGGTCTTTAATTTCTGCTTTGCTTAATTTTTCCAATTCCAGCCGCTTTTTAAGTGCTTCTTTTTCTTTTTGTATAAGCGTGTCAATTTCTTTTTGAAGCTGTGCCTGTTCTTTTTCAAAATCAAGCTGCTTCTGTGCTAATACTTTTTTGTTATTGTCTTTTATTGCATCAATTTCAAGCTGTGCAAGTTCAGCACTTAATTTCAAAAGCAAGCTTTGCCGCCCTTTGGCGTTCTGTTCCATGCTTTTTTTAAGGTCTGCTTCTGCCTTTTTCCGGTCTGCTTCTTTTTGTTTTGCAACGGCTGCGGCTTCTTTTTTTGCTGCTTCAATTGCCGCCTTTTTTGCTTCTTCTGCCGCTTTTTGTTCTTCTTCTGTTTGTTTTTCTTTAAATTTTGAAGTGTCGAAGCCTTCAGCTTTTATAACTTCATTAAGGGCCTTTTTTTCCTGTTCAATTTGGGCCAAAAGTGTTTTATTTTGTTTTATTCTTTTTTCATTGTTTTTAATATATGACTTTACCGATATTAAAGCGGTATTCATGCCTTCTTTGCTGTTTGTTGTGCCGGTTTTTACTGCTTCTTGCCTTTCTTCTTCTAATCTTATAGCGTTTCTATTAAGTGCCGCTTCTTCCCTTAATGCAGCTAAACGGCGTTTTGTTATGTCAATGAAATTTTCTTCTGTTGCCAGCAATAAAATCTTTTGTTCAAAGGCTTTGTTTCCGGCCAGCTGTGCCGCTGTTATTTCTTCAAGGGTTGAATTTTCATCTAATAAGTCCGGTAAATAATCCTTATATTTTTTGTTTATGTCTTCAATTAGCTGCTTTCTTGCTTCCTGTGATATGTTGCCCCGTTTTAATGTTTCTATTTCAGCATTAAATTGGTGCTGTAAATCTTCAACGCCCTTAGAAGCTTTTTTTGCCCCCAGGTCAATACCAAAAAGCCCTTTTGAAACAAATTCAAGGCCATTTAAAAAGCCTTTTAAAGGCCCGGCCACAACATCAATAAGAAACATTCCAAGTTTTTCTAAAATAGCAGAAACCCGGCCAAAGCTTTCAGATAAAGAACGGGCTGCTTCAGAACCTTCTTTGTTCTTGTCTACAAGCCGCTTAATTGCCCCGCCTATTTTTCTAATGCCCTGGGCTATTCCACGACCTATAAAAATTGCACCGGCCGCCTTTCCTAATTTTCCCAAAGAAGAAGCATAATTTCCAACATTCCGCCGGTTGTCGCCGGTCTGTTTTTCCAACTTTTTCAGCTGGTTTGTTAATGCTTTCTTTTGTTGTATAACTTGTTTGGCTGTTTTGCCTGTTTTTTCATTTACTTTATTGCTTTTTATTTCTTCTTTTGTAAGTTTTTTCCATTGTATTGTAGTTAAAGCCAGCTTTGCTCTTAATTTTTCAATTTGGCCGCTTTCTTTGCTTGTTAAAATTGCTGTTTGTTTAGCAATTTGCTGCCGTTCCCGGTTTGCCAGCTTTAACTTTTGTTTTGTCTGTAATTCTTTGTCAGTTAAAACAATTACTTCTTTTTTTGTCTTTTGTGCCTTCTTTTCTTCAGCCCCGGCTGCCTTTACGGCCTTTGTAACTTCTTTATATTCAGAACCTAATTTTTTAACAACCTTATTGCCATTGTCAAAGGTTTTAAAGCTTTTTGAAATAGCTGTTCCGGCTGTTTGTGCTGTTGTGCCAAATTGTTTTAGCTGCCTTTCTGCTGTTCCTGAAACGCTGTAAATTTCTGCAAGGGTTCCAGCTACTAAAATTAATTGAGTGTTCAAAAGGCCCATTAATTTAGTGACTTTTGTTATGTCTTTTTGGCCTTTTATTTCTATTTTAAAGCCAACTATTTTTTCAGCCATTGTTTAAGATGTTAATAATGAAACAACCGAAGAAAGAAGGCTGTTTTCAATGTTATTTAAATTTTCTGTTCCAGGTGCAACGTCTACATAAAATGTAAATTTTGTGGGGCTATCCTTTAAAGGGTTAAAGCCGGTTATTTGTTGCACTATGTATTTTTTTGAATCAATATAAGCTTTTTCCCTAAATGAAAAATTTATAAAATCTAAAGAATTAAATTTTATATAATTATTTCTAATTTCTCCAGTGTCGTTCCTGGTCATTTGCTGAAGGTAAAAGTTTTGTAAAAGGCCAGGGCTTTCAATGCCGTTTATTGTCTGTGTATCAAATCCAATATTCGGGTCTAAGCCGCTGCTGTCGTTATAATTTACCATAAAGGCAACCGGAACCGCTGCCGGGCTGCCAAGGTATTCAAATAATTCTATTGTGCCGTCGTTATCGGCCCAGCTGCCGCCGGTTCTTTGCCCGGCAAAATATAAAATTCTTGGGCTTATTTCTTCGGCCTTTGGGCCTGTTGTCGCTGTTGGGTCTAAAATGTAATTCTGTGAATATATAAGCGGAAATTGTGGCACTGTGTTTGTATTTGGATATTTTGCCAGGTGGTCTAAGACATGTATAGTTTTAACAAAGAAAGGCACTTCAATTTTTTCTGTTTTTGTAAGGTCTGCGCCTGTTAAAATTTGGTATTTTGATTGATATATTTTTAAAGGGTTTGAACCTTCAACAAATTCAATAGTTGTTTCAAAAGAATCTGCTTTATATTGAAAATCATAAACGCCAGGCAAAGCCGGAAATTCAAAACTTCCTTCTTTGTTATAGTCTATTATTTTACTATAATCTTTTTGTATAGATGTTTTATAAAAGCCTTCTGTTTTTTGGTCAACTGTTGCCGGGTATCTTGCTGTTTCCTTATATGTATCTTTGGGTTCTATTGTTACAACTTTTGAAAATTCATCTGTTTGAAAGTCTAAATTAAACATTGCTTTTAAGCCTTTGAGCATATCTAAAAAAGCCCAATCCCGAAGCAAGAATTTAAAATCTATTTCAAAGCCAGGCCCCGGCACAGCTTCGCCAATAAAAGAAGCGTTTCCGCTTATTATTTGGACATTTGAACCGGATAAATTCCAGGTTAAAACATCGCCAGCAGAAGCATAAACAACGCCTGAAGCTGTAAGATTTTGACCGGCGGCCGGATATGCTGGCGCAATATGAGAAAAAGCAAAACCAACATTTGGAACAACCGGCGTGCCATTTTGAAATAAGTATATAATAAAGAAAAAAGTACCTGGCGGAACAGCTGCGGCAAATTCTAAACTAATACTACATTCATAATAACCGGTTAAAGGTGCTGTATATTCATAATTGGTTATATTGTCGTATGCTGTCGGGTTTTGTGGTGCTGCTGTGTCTATTGTGTCAAAAGGCATATTTGTTAAGCCTGTAACAGAATAAGGCGCAGACAACGAAACAAAAGTATTTAAAAATTCATCATTATAGCCCCTGGGCATTTTTTCAGGAAAAGGCAAAGGCAAAACAAGTTTTGAAAATAAATCTGTATCAAAAAAAACACTGTTTATCGTATAGCCTATATTTTTAAATGCCTGAACAATTAAAGGCTTTATAAATAGCGCTGGCGTGCTTTCATATATTGAAGGTTGATATTGAATATTGGGCGCCGTTCCGGTGCTGTTTGCCCATTCTTTAAACTTTATTAATAAAAAAGCAAATTCTTGGCTTGAAGGGCTTGAAACAAAGCCGGCTAAAATGTTTGTTGAATTAAAAGTTTTTACAACATCTGTAAGTTCTGAAAGCAAAGTATTGCCAAGCAAAACAAACCATGAAGAATTATTTGAAATTAAGTTCAATTCAAAATTTTCTTCTTGCGCTTCATATCCAAAAGAAAAAGTTTTAGCTTTCTTTATTTGTGCTGTTCCTGAAAAGCTTGGCGCGCCGTCTACTTCAATTCTAAAAGGCCTGTATATTTTAGTTTTTCCTAATATGTTTATATTGTTTTTTGTTGCCGGAACCTTTACAGAAACGCGCGAAAAATCGCCTTGAGTTTTGCCTTCTACAGTGTTAATTCTTTTTGTAATATTAAGCGGCAAATCTTCAGCGCTGTAAAGGTCAATTTCTTTATTATCAATAAAAAGCTTAGTATAATTGTTCATGGCTTTTATAAATAGTTAACTGTTTTTATTATTGTGTTATAAATCCAAGCTGTACACTTCCGGCGGCCTTCATCTGTTAAAAGAATTTCTTTACATTCTTTTTCTGTGTCCATGAAAAAGCATTCAAATAAAACAGCCGGGCAGCGTGTTTTTGCTATTACTGTAAAATTTTTCTTTTTTATTCCGCGCCAGCGGTATGAAGGAAAAACTTTTTTATATTCTGCTTGGGCTGTTTCGGCTATTAGTTCACTTCTTCGGCTGGCATTTTCAGAAATAAAAATTTCTGAACCTGTGCCGCCGCCGGCGTTAGCATGAATAGAAATATAAAAAGCGTTTTCAATTTCATTTGCCCGCCTTACTCTTTCATTTAAAGAAATGTCTTCTGTTTCCGGGTTTATATCTACATAGTTTATTTTATCTGCTGTTAATAGTTCTATAAGCCGCCCTTTTATAGCCCGGTTGAATTCTCCTTCAAACAGCTGCGCGCCGTCGGCCCAAATAGGGCTTCGTTTTCCTGGCGTGCAATAAAACCCATTAATTACAGAACCATGTCCGCTGTCCAAAATTACAGTCTTTAAAGCCATTGTTTTAAATTCTTTGTATTATCAAATCATTTGCCAATTTAACAACTATTTCAAAGCGTATTTTTCCAGCCTGTGAAAAAGTTTTCTGTTCTTTGTTTTGTATAATTACCGGCACAAAATCGCCGTCAATTTCTGCATAAACTTTAGGCGAAGTGAGCAATTCAGAAAGCCAGGCCGCCTTTTCATTTGTTAAAAATCTGCTTTTTACCTTGTAAGAATTTGAACCGGTGCTTTTTGTTTTGAAGCTGCCGCTGTCTGTTGTTAAATCAGGCGCAGAAGTTCCGGCCGTATAATTTAAAGCTTTCTTTGCGGCTGTGCTTTCAGCTTTTAAATTCAATTCTTTTTCACTATTAAAAGTATAAGAGTCTAAGCCGCCCAGCATGTTTATAAAATGAAGTTTTAAATCTCTAAGGGAACAACAGCTATTTTTTATTTTATATACTGCTGTTTCTGTTTTGTCTGTATGTACCCAGGTAGGCCCAACAAGAACCATTTCGCCAAAAGAAACAGCATAATATTTTATTAATGGGTCGTTAAAATTTGGTGCGCCTTGTACATAAGTTTTAGTTGCTAAAACATCAAAGCCAACATTTAAAGAAGCCTGTTTAAATCCTGTTGTTAAAAAAGTTTGTGCCAAAGCATCATATAAAACAGCTAACGAAGAATTTAAAAGCTGTACACGAAGCCCGGCATAAGGTAAAACAGAATTTTTTTGAATGAAAGAAAGATATAAATTTTCATCTTTGCAAGTTGGCAAAAAAGAAAGATTTTGCTTTGTCAAAAATTTTGTTTGTGTATATGGTGCAACGTTGCCAACATAATCATATAAAAATTTAATTTCTTGGTGCTTTCTGCTTGCTGAAAAAATTGTATAAGTGTTTGAAGTATCCGAAACAGCCGGCACAGCTTCCAAAATTCCAGCTGTTGAAATTCTTTCGTAAGTAATTTCAATATGATAATCTGCGTAAAAATCTGTATTATCAATAACAAAATTATTTTGTACAAGGCTTTTAGGCGCTCCGGTGTCCGGGCCTAAAGAATCCTGGACATATTTTTGTATATCTATATTGAAATAATAGTCTACTTGGGGCGGCGAAAACCCTACTTGATTAAAAAAGCTTTTATATTTTACTGTTGCAATTAATGAACCATTTTTATAAATCTGTACAACGGCATTTTCTGCCGGCGTCGCTGCTGGCTGCGTTACATAAACTGTAAATTTTACAGGCCTGTAAGCCGGTAAAACTACAAAAGGCGGCTGAAGTGCTAAGGGCATAATTTAATATATTTTATTATATTCAACGTTCCAGGCTGTTACAAAATCGCGCTCTTTGTGTTCAGGGCTGAAACATTTTGAAGTTATGATTGCAAAATTATTCTGTTTTTCTGTATCTGCATTGTTAAATTCTTCTAATTTGTCCGCCGGAATTGTCGCAACAAAATAATTTGATAATTGACCACAGACAGAAATTATTGACTCATTAGCGCCGGCTTTTTTGTAGTTTTCGTTTACACTTTCGGCGGCTGCCTGTGCCTGTTCTTTTGTTAGTTGTTGAAGTATCATTTTTTATTTATGTTTAGGCTTTCAATAAGCATTTTTTGTAATGCGTTTTGAAAGAAGTTTTCAATAAGTTGTTCAATTTTCCTTTCATTTGCTTTTAAAACATTGTCAATAAATCCGGTTTTCCTGGTCAAAGGGTAGCCCTTTTGTTTTTGCTTTGTGGCTATTGCAAAAGCAATTCCTTTCGCTTTCTTTTTTGTTACACCAAATTTAAGTTGCGCAAATTTTATTAAGCCTTGAATGTATTTAGACCTTCCGCCCCGGTATGGCGGAACAGATGTAAAAGGAATCCTGGCCGGGCTTATTCCGTTATTAAGCGAAAGGCCATAAGAAAGCATTAAAAATTTTATTATTGTTTTTTCTGTCTGCTGTTCAATTTTTGCTTCAAAACTTTTTGAAAGTGCGCCTGTTAGTTTGTGACCTTGCCGAAGCAATTCTTCAGCCAAATTTTCAAAAATAAATTTTGCTAAAATTTCAGAAAGTTTTTTAATATGTAAATTTTGCTGTTCCAAATCTAAAAATCAAATAAAGTTTAAGTTGTTTTCAAGGTCTTTTCTTTCTATATATTCCGGTAATGCTGAAAGTTCTATTTTATGTCTTTCGGCGGTGCATTGTGCAACATGTGACAAAATAAAAGAAACTTGAAAAGTAATTAATTTATCATTATGCAAGTTTGCCCGGGGTTCATATCGGGGCTGTGTTCTTATAAATCCTATGTTATAATATTCTAAAACCTGGGCCAGGTTACAAATAAAATCTTCTGCAATTTGTTTAACATCTGCCCATTGTTCAATAAGTGTTTTTATTATTTGGCTGCCGCTGTTGTCGTAGCCTTGTAAATCATCAAAATATAAGTTTATAGATATATCTTGATTGAATCCAAGATAGTTTTCTTCTTGTGTCGGTTCGAAGTAATCAGGAATGTCAAAATGAAGGGCCGGAAACATTCGGCCGCTGCTGTTGCCTGGGTCGAAGTTATTATCAATATTTTTGTTTATGTCAGAACGCCAACCAAAATGATAAAATTTAAGGCGGCTGTCTGCCTGTGTCATTAGGTTAAAAATATTTGATATTTGTATTATTGTAGTATTCATTTTTCTTTTGTTGTTTGTAGCTTTGAAAGTGCATTTTCAGCCGAAAGAAACAAAAAAGCTTGGTAAAGGTCTGCTTCTTCTGCCGCTTGTATGCTTGTTTTTCCGTTAATATCAAAAATTTTACTTTCTGCCAGGCGTTTAATAATTAAATACCAGCCGTATGTTTTTTCAATTGCTTTTGCCGTTTTTGTTGAATTTGCTGTTGTAGCGAATAAATCAGCAAATTGCTCTGTAATTCTTTGTTTAGTCGAAGCAAAAAAAAAGATACATTTATAATTTTATCCATACTCAATTTTTTAAAAAGCTTCTTTCTTGCTTCGTGCCTTCTTTTGTCATAGCTGTATTTTTCGCCGGGGGGCCGGCATAATACTGCCACAACATCCAGCATAGAAAGCCAGGCGCCGTTTTCAACTTCCTGGAAATTTTCTTGAAATTGGGCAGCTTCTGCAAATTCTGAAACTGTTGAACCTTCCATGTGCTGCGCCGGCAATATATACTCCTTTCCATTAATAGAAAAGCCTGTGAAGTTTTCATCCGCATTCATTTCCGAAAGGTCAATTTCAATAGTCCAAAAAGCCTTTTGAAGCTGCTGTAAATTCATGCTTTGTTCAATTTCTTCTTTATCAAGTCCGACCCAAAAGCCAACAGATAAAGCCATAAATTCAAAACATTTCAGCCGGTCTTTCTTTTTTAATTTCTTCCAGGCTTTTTCAAGGTCTTCAGATTCATAAAGATTTTTTAAAACTTCCGGCGTTTTTGGTGCTACGTCTGAAAGGTAATTCAAAAACTTTTCAAAAGTTACTTCTTGCCAATTTGCCGGTGTTTTATATTGCTTGCTGTTTAGTTCAAAGCTTATCATTTCAATTCTTCTTTAAGTTGTTGAATTTCCGTTTTTGAATTGTCAGCTATTAAATTTTTATTTGGTTTTTCAATTGCCTTTTTTATTTTGCTTTCATGAATCCAAAGCTTTTCAGAAATTTCATAAACAGTTAAACCTTCATAATACAAGGCCAAAACTTCAGCCTGTCTTTGTTTGTTCAAATATTTGTTTTCTTTCGGGCCTTTCTTTGTTTCCGCTGTAACTTCTTTTAATTCCGGCACAACTTCCGCCGGCCTTTTATAAGGGTTTGTCTTTGGCGGCGTATTGTCTGTTTTTGTCCTGGGCTTTCTATATCCTAACCGGTACAAAATCCGGCTTTGTACATTTAAATAATTTCTATAGTCTTTCTTTTCAAAAGCTGTTCCTTCAAAATTTTCAAGTTTCTTTTCAATCCAGGCCACAACTTCAAGCTGTTTTTCAATTAAGTTCATTTTGTTTTTTTGTTTATAGTGTAATATAAGGGTTTGAACCTTCAATTAAATATTCAAAAATTGGATAACATAAAACGTCTATTTTGTCATCATGCTTAGCGTTTGGAAAAGCTTCCGCCTGTTGTATAAATGAATCTATCCAAGCGCCCCTTATAAGCTTAACGCGGCCCGAACGAAGGAAAGGTTCTATGCTTTCAACCCTGTTAAATTTTCCAAGTTTTACAAAGTTATTATTTATTCCGGTACAGTTCCAGCCGGATTTCAAAAGCAAATCTTCAAAAGCATATCCTGAAGCCTTCAGCTCAATTTGAATTAAACTTTCATTTGTTAGGCCGTTAAGCCTTGCAAAGCCTGAAAAGAAGGCTATGAAATCAGAAAGTTTTTTTCTGACGCCGGTTATATTGCGAATATACAAAATTTTTGCGGCTTTGTCAAAATAGCAAAAACAAAGCGCTGTTTCATCATTCTGCTTTTTTTCTGTCCAAGCGCCATCAATAAAACAAGACCAGGTAACAAAATTTATATTAAAAGGAAGCCTGTTTTCTTCTATTATTTCAAACCATTCGCCTTTTATCATGTCGCCGCCTTTGGCCGCCGGCCGCTGTTGATATAGCCCGGCAAAAGTTCGCGGCTGCTTCTGTTTTATTTCTTCTAATCTTTGGCGGCTGTGTAGTTGTGGAAAAAGTGCCTGGCCTATTTCTCGCGGGTCTTCTTTATTGCTGTTGTCTTCTTTTAGGGCTGGCAATTTAATAACTTTCCATTTGCCGCCGGCTTCTGTTGTGCCGTCTCGTTTTATTAGTCTTCCGGCCAGGTCGTCTTCATGTCTTCGCGTTATTGTAAAAGCGACTTTTGAATCGTTATGAAGCCGGGCTTCAAGTTCATCTGTAAACCAATCAAATACTTTATTTCTGTAAGTTTGGCTGTTTGCTTCAGCTACATTTTTTATAACGTCATCCATGAAGGCAAGCTTTGCCGGGTTGCCAGCAATTCCGCCTTCAACGCCTACAGATTTAAGAAAGCCCCGGCCGCCGACAATTTCAAATTCTTCAGAATTTTTTATATAACTTTCTTTTGAAGCTGTTACAACATTTTTTTCATTTAGCTTTGTATTTGGAAAAATTCGCCTGTACTTTTCAGACTGAATAACGCGCTGTATTTTTCTATTTTGCTTTTTTGCTTGGGTGCTGTTATACATTACTAAAATAGCTTGATAGTCTATATTTTGGCCGAAAGCCCAGGCCGGCAAATATTCCGTCAACATCGTGCTTTTTTGATGTTGCGGCGGCATAAAAAGCATTAAAAAAGGGTGCTTGTCTGTCAAAATCCAATCTTGCAAAATCTTACAGACAAATTTATGATGCCAATTGAATGAAAATTCAGGCGGCGAAAGGTACCGAAGGAAAGTAAAAAAACATTTTCTTGCCTTCCTTTTTTCCCTTTCGTGTAATAATTCTAAATATTGCCTTTTATTTATCTTTTCGCCTTTCAAACTGTTCAATTTGTGCCTGTATTTCTGCGTCTGTCAGGGTTTCTTTGTCAAGTTTCACTGTCGTTTCTTGCTTGTCTTTGTAGTTGTGGTTATTCTTCAAGTCAAATATAGCCCCAGCGGCGCTGTAATTGCCTGAAAGAAGCCCTTCAATTTTACTTTGTTGTATTTGTAGCCTGGCTCTTTTTATAGTGTCCAAAAAGGGCTTTTTATTTTTGTCTGTGTAACCTTCATAATTTAGCAAGCTTTGACGGCTTGTAAAGTCCAGGGCTAAACAAAGGCCTTCAATAGTCAAAGGCCTGTTTTCTTCTTTCTGCTGGTCAAAATATGCCTGAACCTTTGCTTGAAATTCTTCTATTGTTTGAAGCTTTTTTTTTGCCATTTTTTATTTGTTTCTTTCTTGGTGTGCCTGAATGCAAAGTTGAATAAACTTAGAAATTTCAATACCTATTTTTATTCCCTGTACAACTAATTTTTCAGAAGTTTCAGAATTTAATCCTTTTACGTTTTTTGTAACGTCATTAATTATTGATTGGCTGTAAGATTCACTGTCTTTAAATTTAAGCCACTCTTCGGGAATATCTTTAAGCCCTTTAATAATTCCAGGCAATTTTATTGCATTATCCCAAAGGGCCAAAGCTTCGGCAAAAGTGAATTTTTTATCTTCAAGGTCTTTAGCTATTTCAACACCTAATTCAACAGCCCAATTTAAAGTATTTTGAAGGCTGTTTGTTTCTTTTTTTGCTTTTTTTTTCTTTTTTCATTTTATTTTATCTGTTTAAGTTGTTTATAATATACAAAAAAAAATTGTTTTAGTCGTCTTCTTGAAAAGTATTATTGAATTTACTTTGTAAAATTTCGTTTTCTGTTTGCCGGTCTTGAATTTTGCAGAATGTCAAAAGGCTATTCATTTTTTTGTGAAAATCAGCAATTAAATTTTCAAGCAAAATAATTCTTTCTTTTTGGTGCTGGTTTTCTTTAATCAGTATTTTTATTTTTTCGCTTTTGTTCATTTAATTAAATCTTTTCAAGTTGTATTTTTTAATTACTGCTTTTAATTTGTCAGCGTAACAGGTGCCTTTATAACAGCTTGTTGCATAAACTGTGCCGCCGTTTTGAACGTGCTTTTTTGATTGCTCAACAGTCAAGCCGCCGCACAAAGCAAAAAGCCATTTTTCAAGGGTTGGCTTTCCTTTTATTCGTTTTCTATATTTTAAAAGTAAATAGCTATGACTTCTTAAACAGTGCCATTTTGAAACGTAATTTGAAAACCTGTCTTTGTCGCTGTCATCTTTTGCAATAGTGAAGCCTTTTGTAAATTTTCGGTTCTTTCTGTGCTTGTGTCCAAATAAATTATTTGAAGCGGCCAGCTTTGAAAGTCCAAAATTGCTTTCAATTATTGCCTGTGCTATTACCAGGGCCGCCGGAATATCTTTAAATCTTTTCAAGTTGTATTCTTTTTGTGCTTCTTTGCCTATCCAATCAATAAAAATTTCAATGTGTTTAACCTTCCAGGCTTTAAACCTGGCTTTTGTTTTTGGGTTTTTTATATGTTGGCCTTTCCATTCTGAAGAAGAAA
>MDTG01222641.1_pt1 | contig 24026 bp, 24 predicted proteins | sample 811421 | NCBI WGS metagenome assembly MDTG01 (sample SAMN05326645, study PRJNA326480) | marine metagenome | isolation source: seawater | place: Pacific Ocean: South East | collected 2011
AATTTAAAAAAAAATAAATTTGAAGAAGTTAAATTTAGTTTTAAAAAAAATAGCACTCAAGCTTTAGATTTAATGACAAACTTCAACACTTTTATTATTGGTTCTAGTACTTTTCATTGGTGGGGTGCATATTTATCTAATAATACAAAAATCATATACTTAACAAATAATATTCACAAATCGATAAAAACCTCAAAAATGAAATTAATTTAATTTTATTTATAAAATTTCTTAATTAAATTTACAATTTTAAAAATTTGGCTGTCCTTTAAGTTCAAACTTGATGGTAACCACAAACCTCTTTTACAGATCTCTTCACACTTTTTTAGCTTAAATTTATTCTTAAATATTTTTTGTTTACTGATCGATGGATATACCTTTCTGGTAAATATTTTATGTCTTTTTAAATATTCAATTAATTTTTCTCTATTATTAACATAAATATCAACGAACCAAGGAGTTTCAAATTCAGTAAATTTATAAAATTTTATATTACGATTTTCATTTAAGCTTTTAAAATACATATTAAATATTTTTTTTTTTCTTTTTATCTTTTTTTCAATATTTGTTAATTGAGCGTTACCTAATACTGATTGCATATCTGTGATCTTAAAATTATATCCAATGTAATTATGAGTATCATTGCCAGACTCATCTCGTCCAAAATTTTTATATCTTTCAAGTTTTTTCTTTAATTGTTTAGAGTCTGTTAGAACGCACCCACCTTGGCCCATAGTAATTATTTTAGGCATGCTAAATGACATTGAAGCAGCAATACCAAAATTCCCGTGATGTGTGTTTTTGTAATAACTTCCTAATGAATGAGCTGAGTCCTCAATTAAAAGTATTTTTTTAGATTTACAAATTTTTTTAATTTCATCGATTTGTCCAGACCTTCCGTTTAAAGTAACGTAGATAACTGCTTTAGTTTTTTTTGTTATTTTATCTAATAAATCTTTAGGACACATGCAAAGACTTTCTTTTTCAATATCACACAGTATTGTTGTTGCATTGACAAATGATGGAGCATTTGCTGTTGCTATCATTGTATAACCTGGAACAATTACTTCATCGTCTTTACCAACTCCTAGACAACTTAATATCGCTGACATAGTAATCGTACCATTAGGAAAAGTAATACTATATTTTCTATCAGTAAACTTAGCTATATTTTTTTCAAATTTTTTTGTTTCTATATGTTCAGTAATCCATCCACCTGAATTTAAATATTTTTTTACTTCACTAAGTTCTTTTTTAGTGAAACCAGGCTCAATTTGATTAATTATTTTTGACATTCAATATTAATACTTATTTGCAAACCATTTTTTTTATCAAAATGAGGAAAAAAAGCTTGGGAGTGATCATCATATTTTGAATGAAAAGTTTTTTTCCAGTTATAAAGTTTAATTTTTTTAAAACCAACAGATTTAAGTAATTCACTTAGTAACTTATAATCATATATGATTTTATGATAAACATTTAAATCCATTTTTCCTATTTTCATTTTTCCAAATAAAGGACCCATTATTTTTTCTATTTTTTTGGTTTTGTTATAAACTTTTATTAAAGACACAAAGTTTGGGACTGAGATTCTTAGCACTCCTCCTTTTTTTAGTTTTTTTAGCCAATTTTTTAATACTTTTTTTCCCTCATCATAATCAAAATATTCTAAAACATGTGATGCATAAATATAATCAACACTATTATTAACTATGAAATCTAAATTATTAACATTTTTATAAAAATGAATGTGTTTATATTTTGCTAAATCTATATTGATAAAATTATCAAAGTTTCTTTTTCCACAACCTAGATGAAGATTAACCTCATTTAAGTTTTTTATAATTCTTATAAATTTTTTTCTATCTTCATCCATTCAATAGTCTCTTTTAACCCAATATCTAATTTATACATGGGCTTGTAGTTTAAATTTCTTTCAACATCTTCTGACCCACAATATCTTTGGGTATTGTCTTTAATTTTATTTAAAAATTTAACTTGTCCCTTAAATTTCATTATTTTAATTATTTTTTCAATTAGTTTACCAATCGAAATTTTTTCTCCGCTTCCAACTGTCATGAATGACTCCTTATTGTTAGAAACAGTTGCAAGCAAAGTGACAAATGCCAAATCTTTCACATTGATAAATTCTCTTACAGCTGACCTACCACCAAAAAAACTTATTTTTTTATATTTTAAAAATTTATAAATAGTTGAAGGAATTATATGAGAATTTTCTATATCATTTAATTTCTCACCAACTCCATATGTATTAGCAGAAATTAATATTTTTGAATCAAAATTATATTGTTTTTTATACAATTTGGATAAAACTAACAGAGTTCTTTTTACCCATCCTATACCTAAAAAAATTTCAGGAGGCATATCAAAAAATATTTTTTCTTTCTTTAATAAACCATTAATCTTTTTTGAGTAAACATGAAGATTTGCTAAAGAAATTAGTCGCTTAACTTTATTTTCTTTAGAAGCTTCAAAAATATTAATGTCTTTACTAAGAGCTATATAGAATTGAGAAGCTGGAAATTTATTAGTATATCCTATTCCACCAGTTGCAGAAGAAAGATGGATTACAAAGTCAATATTTTTTAATTTTACTTTTAAATTTTTTAAAGAATAGTCAGTGTTTTTATTGTTAATTAATAAAATTTTTTTATTTAGTAAATTGTAATCTCTTAAAATTTTAATGATATTTTTTGCGACAAATCCATTACTACCCGTGATTGCAATTCTTTTATTTTTAAAATTTTTCCTTAAATAAAGAATATGTTTTTTTGAAAACATAACTATTTTAATTTTTTTGCTATTTCTTGAGCTTGATCAAAAGAGATATTAAATTTTTTTAAATCACTTTCTAACATCATTTTACATAGATCATCAAACGAATGATCTGGTTCCCATCCAAGAATTTTTTTAGCTTTAGATGAATCACCTTGTAGACTTTCAACTTCAGTTTTTCTCATATACCTTGGAGTATTTGCTTCAACATATTTTTGCCAATCCAAATTTAATAAAGAAAAAACTTTTTCTAGAAAGTCTTTAATACTATTATTTCCACCTGTAGATATAACAAAATCGTCTGGTGAATTGTGCTGTAATATCATCCACATCGCTTTTACATAATCACCAGCAAAACCCCAATCTCTTCTTGTGTCCAAATTTCCTAAATATATTTTTTTTTCAAGTCCAGCAATAATTTTTGCAGCGTTATAAGTTATCTTTCTAGTTACAAAATTTAATCCTCGTCTTGGTGACTCATGATTAAATAAAATACCATTAGATGCGAACATTTTATTTGCATTTCTAAAATATTTTGTAGTGTGAAACGCTGCTACTTTTGAAATTCCATATGGACTTTGAGGCATAAAAGCAGTGTTTTCATTTTGTAGAGGTGGTGAAGCCCCGAACATTTCACTGGAAGATGCTTGATAATATTTACATCTTGGAGATATCTCTCTTAAAATATCTAAAACTCTATAGGCGCCAAGAGAGTTTATGTTTAGAACAGACTCAGCTGTTAAAAAACTCACACCAACATGACTCATTGCTCCTAGGTTATAGAATTCATCTGGTTCTACTTTCTGTATTATATTTCTTAAGCTCGAGGTATCTGTTAAATCTGCATAATGAAGATTAAATATTTCATTTTTTTCATAACTGTTTGTTAAATGATCAATTCTTTCAGTATTAAAAACACTTGATCTCCTCATCAGTCCATGAACCTCATATCCTTTAGCGATCAAAAATTCTGATAAATATGATCCATCTTGACCTGTAACACCTGAAATTATAGCTTTTTTCATATAGTGTATCTGTAAATAATAAATTTAAAATAACAATAAATAAATGATGCAATTAATAAATATTTTAAGAAAAATTAAAAAATTTATTATTCAAGATAGTTTAACTGAAGAATATGAGCGATTTATAAGCGATGGTGGTGACGAAATTATTTTTAAAAAAATAAATCTCTCAAGCAATTCAGTTGTTATTGATGGTGGAGGTTTTAATGGAGAGTTTACAGATCAGTTAATAAAAAAAAATTGTAAAAATATTATTATATACGAACCAGATAATGATTTTTTTTTAAGATTATCTGAAAAATATAGTCATACAAAAAATATAAAAGTTATAAATTTAGCTTTATATAATAGAAATCAAAAAATAAATTTATCAAATAATGCGAATGCATCCTCAATTATGGAGAAGTCAGATATAGGAGAAAAAGTTAATGCAATTGATGTTGGTTTTGAATTTAAAAATTATGAAAAAATAGATTTATTAAAATTAAACATTGAAGGAGCAGAATATGATGTATTAGACAGGCTGATTGAAACACAAGAAATTAGAAAAATAAAATATTTATTAGTTCAATTTCATCAAGAACATGATTTAGATGGGACTAAATTTAATTCAATTTTTTCAAAAATTAAAAGAGATTATGAAATTATCTTTAACTACAAGTATGTCTGGTCATTATTTATTAAAAAATAATTTTTTGCTTAATTTTTAAAATAAGTTTTAAAATATACACTAATAAAAAATTATATTTATATTTTTTACTTAAAATTTTAACATCTTCTTGCATCTTCAAATAAAAATTTTTTAATTGGGAAGATTTACCTCCTGTCCTCATTTTTATAAAAACTTTATTTATATATTTACCCTGATAATTTTTAAACAATTTAATTAAGAAATCAAAATCAGAAGAAATAGTAAACTTGGTATCATATAACAATCTAGAAAAAATTTTTTTTCTTATAAAAAATGTTGTATGAGCAGGCATTTCCGCTTCAAAATATTTTTTTTTTAAAAAGTTTTTTTGATTTCCATTTTCTTATTATTATATTTTTATTAAATCTTTTAACTATGTCACAATCACCATAAATAAAGTTTAATTTATTGTCTTTGAAAGCGTAATTTATTTTTTTAAGTAAATTTTTTGAAACTATTTCATCATCAGAATGTAGTAAATAAATTATTTCACCATTTGACTTTTTGATACCATAATTAATACATTTATAAATATTATTTGAGTTAAATTTTAGAATTGTTTTATTTTTAATTTTTAAATATTTATCGGTTTGATCATTCGATTTTGATAATATAAAAAGATGCTCAAAATTTTTAAATGACTGTTTTTCCACTGATTTTATATTTTCAATTAGGTGAGGCATGCTATTTTTGCAGCAAGTAATTATAGAGAATTTAATATTTTTTTTCATAGAAAATATTTTAATGATATAGGTAAATAAATGTTGTCAAAGTTATATTCTTTTTTAGACAAAAAAACAAAATTGCAAATTTTGTTAATCCAGTTAGTTTTTATAATATCTACATTTTTAGAATTTTTAAATTTAAATTTTTTACTTGCTTTTTTAATATCAATTTTTTCAAGAGATAAATTTCAGAATTCGTTACCATTTTTTGATTATTTTAATCTTGAAATAATAGACACTCTTTCTAGCTCAGAAATTGGTTTTTTTCTTTTAGTTATATTTTTTTTTAGCAGCTTATTTATATTATTATCAAATTATATAATTTTTTATTTTAGTCACTACCTTAAAGCAAAATTGACTAACACATATTTTTTAAAAACTTTAAATGCAAATTACTTTTATATTTTAAACAAAGGAACTTCAGGAGTAATCCATGACGTAAATAATGAGATTCCTAAAATTTCTGATGGAGTAATTTTACCAATATTGATGATTTTTAATAAATTATTTTTAATGTCAGCAATTTTAATTTTTTTATTAACAAATTTTTTTGACATAACTCTTAAATTATTATCGATTTCTTTTTTAATGATATTTATTTTCTATATAATATTAAAAAAATACTTTTATGATTTTGGGGTAAAAGTTTCATTTTCACAAAACAATGTGGTGAAATCTTTGTATGAAACATTTAATAATTTACAAGCTATAAAAATATATAATTTAGAAAAATTTTTTGTTGAAAAAGTTTTTAATAATCTAAAAATTTTTACTAAGTATCAATCGCTAGGTTATTTATTTGGTGGAATACCAAAATTTTTTTTTGAACTTTTTGCTATATCAATTGTTACCTTTGTATTGATTTATTTTTCATATACTGAAGAAAGTAAAATAGAATTACTAATACCAACTATTGGCACTTTTGCTTTTGTTGGGTATAGATTGCTTCCCATATTTCAAGAGATATTTAATAGTTTGAGTATGATTAAAAATTCACAGTATGCTTCAAATAAAATTTTAAATAAATATTTATTTAAAAAAATAAATTCAAATTTTAATAATAGAAAAAAAAGCAAATCATCTATCAAAAAAATAGAAATTTATAATTTAAGTTTTAAATATCCGGGAAATAAAAATTTTTTATTTAAAAATTTTTCAATTTCTTTTTCTAAAAATAAAGTAACAACCATAACAGGAAAAAGTGGAGCAGGCAAAACAACTTTAGTAAATATTTTAAATGGATTGATAATTCCGCAAAATGTAAGTTTCAAAATAAATGGAAAAAAAATAAATAATCTAGAATATTATGAAGCTATAAAAAATAATTTTTCGTATAACGATCAAAGACCAAATTTGTTTGATATATCTATTAAAAAAAATGTTACTCTAAATTTTAATACAAACAGTTATAACAAAAGTTTGTTTAAAAATTCCTTAAATAACGCATCCTTGAGTGAATTAAGTATCAAATCAAGAAAAGAAAAAAATGTTGGTTTATCTGGTGCTAAATTAAGTGGTGGACAAATACAAAGACTTTTAATCGCAAGAGCACTATATCATCAAAAAGATCTTTTAATTTTTGATGAACCAACAAATTTTTTAGATGAAAAAAACAAGTCTAAAGTAATTGAAACTATTAAAAAAATTAAAAAGAATAAAATCATAATTATTTTATCTCATGAAGAAAAAATATTAAAAATTTCCGATAAAATTGTAAAAATTTAAAATAAATTCACTATTTTTTTTCTTGTTTTTTAGATTTTATAAAAATTTTTGAGAAATAGTTTTTAATTTTGTTTGAAAACAATTTTATGTAAACAATACCACCAACAATGCCTGAAATTATTACTTGCAATAATATAGTTAAACTACCTGGATCCATATAAGCATATACAGGTCTGATCAATATAATTAAGAACAAAATAATTAAAGGTATTAGTTTCATTTTTATATAATATATAACAACTTTATAATTTAATATATCATTTTTATTAATGCATAAAAAAAACCACATGACTAAAGCTGAAACATTAAAATTCTTGTTAGATCATTTTGGTAAAAAAATTAATATTCCAAAATTTTTTTTTATTAATTTGAAAGAATTAAATGAAAATTATGAAATATTATACCAAAAGATTAAATTAAAATTTAAAAATAGAAAAATTATAATTAGATCGTCATCTGTTTCTGAGGATATGAAAAATATGAGTAATGCAGGAATGTATGACTCTATTATTCTTAATGAATTTACTTTAGATAATTTAAAAAAAGCAATAGATAAAATAACAAAAAAATTTAAATCTGAAAAAGATCAAATACTAATTCAAGAATTTATTGAAAAACCTGAAATTTCAGGTGTACTGTTTACAAAAGATATAAATACAAATTCTCCATACTATATTATAAATTATGATACATCTGGAAAAACTAATTTAATTACGTCAGGAAAAAAAAATTTTTCTATTAAGGAAGAAATTTTTTTTAAATTTAAAAAAATCTCATCTAGAAAATTTTCAAGGCTTATAAGTTTAACAAAAAAAATAGAAAAACTTCTTAAAAACGATCGATTAGATATTGAATTTGCTATCAAGAATAAGAAAGTTTTTTTTTTCCAGTGTAGACCTTTAAAAAAAATTAAAACATTTAAAAAAAATAAAGCAATTGACGGAGCTCTTGTAAATATACAGAAAAAATTAAAAAAACTTAAACTCAAACAACCAAATTTAATAGGAAGAACAACAGTCTTTAGCAATATGTCTGATTGGAATCCTGCTGAAATGATTGGTGCTAAATCCACACCACTTAGTTTTTCTTTGTACTCTGAGTTAATTACAAATGAAATTTGGGCCTATCAGCGTTCTACATATGGTTATAAAAATGTTTTACCACATCGGCTTATGGTCAATTTAACAGGTTCGCCCTATATAGATTTAAGAGTGGACTTTAATTCTTTTATGCCAAGGAATTTGCCTAATAGTATTCAAAAAAAGTCTATGGAATTTTATATTAATAACATTAGAAAAAACCCATGGAAGCATGATAAAATAGAATTTGAATTAATACCAACTTGCTATGATTTTGGTTTAGAAAAAAAATTTAAAAAATTTTTAAACAAAAAAGAAAGTCTTATTTACATAAAAAATTTAAGATCATTAACAAACAATATTTTAAATAATAAAAAATCACCATTTTATAGTGATCTGAAAAAAATAAATTTACTAGAAAAACAAATTGAAGGAATAAAAAAAACTAGAATAAGTTATATCCAAAAGATATTTTATCTTATCAAAATATGTAAAGAATACGGAACTTTACCATTTGCTGGTATTGCTAGAACAGCATTTATCTCAACTAAAATAATAAGAAGTTTAGTGAAATTAAATATTTTAAAAGAGAAAGAATTGAGTTTGTTTTATGAGAGTCATAATACAGTTACCAATAAAATAACTAAAGACCTAAGTGAATTAAATAAAAAAAAAATATCTAAAAAAAAATTTCTTTCTAAATATGGTCACCTAAGACCTTCAACATACTCAATTTCTTCATTAAATTATAAAGAGGGATTTAGTTTATATTTCTCGAAAAATAATAAAAAAATAAATAGAAAGAATGTTAAGTTTATGGTCAATCGGGATACGAAAGAAAAAATTAATAAAATTTTGAGAAAAAATCAACTATCTCTAAATGCTTTGGATTTATTGAAAATCGCCAAGATAAGTGCAGAAAAAAGAGAGGAGTCAAAATTTGTATTTACAAAAGCATTAAATTTAATATTTGAAAATCTAATTTTATTTTCAAAAGAGATTAATATTGAAAGAAACGAACTAGAATTTTTGTCCATCAACACAATTCTCAACGCTTACAATGAGGTTAGTGCACAAAAGATAAAAAAACAAATTAAACAAGAAATTTATAATAATAAAAAAAATTATGTTATTTCAAATTTAATAAAACTTCCTGATGTTATAAGTAGTCCAAATGATGTTTATAATCATATTAAAACTTTAAATTTTGGTAATTTTATCACTGATAAAAAAATAAACGGAAATATATTTTTAATTAATTCTAAAAAAATAAATTTAAAAAAGAACATTTTAAAGGATAAAATAATTTTTATAGAAAATGCAGATCCAGGTTACGATTTTATTTTTTCTCACGATATAAAAGGATTAGTAACAAAATATGGTGGAGCAAACTCGCATATGGCTATAAGATGTTTGGAATTTCAATTACCTGCTGTTATTGGAGTAGGTGATCAAAAATTTGAATTTTTATCAAAAAAAAATTTTGTAGAAATAGACTCAACTAAAAAATTAATTAATTAGAAAAAATGAAAAAATTTTTAATTACTACAAAACTAGAACTTGACAAACATAAATCATCTAAATTTTCTTTAGAAATTGAATGGTTCTCTTTGGCAAATAAGCTTAAAATAGATCTTATTCCTGTTTGTTATAAAGATGAGAAAAAAATAAAGTCAAATAATTTTAAATTTGATGGTGTAATATTTTCAGGAGGTGGTGATTTGTTTATAAAAAAAAAAAATAAAGAAAACCAAATAAGAGATACTTTTGAAACAAAATTATTGAAATATTGTTTAAGAAAAAATATTAAAACACTATTTGTTTGTAGAGGATTACAGTTAATGGTCAGCCATAATAATATAAAACTAATAAAAAAAAATTTTCATGTCACTAAAAATCATAAAATAGATATGCAAAAAAATATTTTTAATATGAAATTAAAAAAATTAAATGTAAACTCCTATCATCATTATACTTTCAGTAAATGTCCTAAAAACTACACTATAATTGCAAAGCATATTGATGGGACAATAGAGATTGTTCAAAGTATCAAATTAAATTCCTTAGGTCTGATGTTCCATCCAGAGAGATATAATGTTGATACTAGTAAAGTGAATAAAATACTAAAAAAGTTTATTTACTCTTAAATGCAAATTATATTTTTAGCGGCTGGAAAAGGAACTAGAATTTATAATGATATAAAAAAAAATAAGTGTCTTATTAAATTGCAGGGCAAAACTTTAATAAGAAGACTTATTGAAAACGCAACAAAAAATAAGATAAAAAAAATAAATATAGTCGTAGGATTTAAAAAAGAAGAAATTTTTAAAGAAACAAAAAAATATAAAATCAATTATATTGTTAATGATCAATATAAAACTACCGAGATGTTACACTCACTTATATTGGCAATAAAAGAAATCAATGATGATCTAATTATTTCTTATACAGATATTATTTATGAAAGTAGGGTTTTAGATTTGATTAAAAAAGAAAAAAAAAAACATTTAACAATCCCAATATTGCTCGATTGGAAAAAAATTTGGACTATAAGGAACAAACCAATTTCAGAAGATGTTGAAAGTCTTAAAGTTAAAAATGAATTTCTCACTGAAATTGGAAAAAAGGTATTTGATGAAAGTGAAGTTCAGGGACAATATATGGGCCTTTTGTATATACCAAAATCAATAAGAAATAGAATTATAAAATACTATTTAAGTGGAAGAAATAAAAAACAACATTTAACACAGTTTATAAATAATTTTATTAAAATATCGAAATGTAAAGTAATACCTGTAAACAAATTTTGGTATGAATTTGACGATTTTCAAGATTTAAAAAATTTTAAAAAAAAATTTTTAATCAATGACAAAAACAAATTTATTGAAAAATAATGATTATATTTTTTAAGCAACTCATTTTAACATTAAAGAATATTTTAGAATTTAAAAAATTAAATGAAGATTGGAAAAAAAATGTTTTTTTCTCTGAAAACAGTTCTTATTCTGCTCACTTTGATGATTTATTAGAAAAATTCTATTTAAATAAAAAAAAAGTTTGTTTTTTAACATCAGATTTGAACGATTTAATTTTTAAGTATAAATCTGAAACAATAAAAGTTTTTTATATTTCACCAATTTTTGGTCAAATTATTTTTTTGAATTATATTAAGTGTAAACGGCTAATTATGACAATGCCTGACTTAGAAAATTTTCATATTAAAAAATCAAAATTTTGTGAAAAATATTTCTATCTTTTTCATTCGCCTTTTAGCACAAATATGATTTATAAGAATAAAGCATTTTTTGCTTATGATGAAATATGCTGTGTTGGCAATCATCACATTGAAGAAATTACAGAATATGTAAAAAAATTTAAATTAAATAAAAAAATTTTACTAAAAGGTGGATACTTTAGAATCGATAAATTAAGTCAATTTTCAAAAAATAAAAAAAACAATAAAATATTGATAGCACCTTCTTGGGCTGAAAAAAATATAATAACTGAATGTTGCAGCGAACTTATAAAAATTTTAGTTCAAGGTGATTATGAGGTTATTTTAAGGCCGCACATAGAGTCATTAAAAAGAAATAAAAATAAAATAAATCAAATTGAAAATATTTTTAAAGATCAAAAAAATTTTAGAATAGAAAAAGGTAATTTTGCTTTAGATAGCCTTTCAGAGTGTAATTATTTAATAACAGATTGGTCTGGCATTTCAATGGAATTTGCCTTTGCATTTGAAAAACCTATTTTATTTGTAAACACCCCAAAAAAAATTTTGAATAAAAATTTTAACGACATATCCTTAAAACCAATAGAGGAGGATATTAGAGACAAAATAGGTATTATTGTTGATCCTGAAAATATATCCTTAATTATCGAGGCAATAAACAACTTAGAAGATAAGAAAGATTATTTTAAAAACGAAATTATTCAACAAAGAAATAAATATTTATTTAATTATAAAAAATCTGTTCAGTACGTATATGATTACCTCATAAGAGAATAAATATATGATTAAATTTTTTTATAAAAGTAGTAATAAGCTAATATTTATTTATTCACTTACTTTTATATCTTTAATTATGGCACCAAATAATCAAGGACTTATGCCATCAAATTATAGCATAGCACCAATAAGTTATTTTTTCATTTTATTTATCCCATTCTTTATACTTCTGACTATTTCTGAAAAATATTTATCATCTTCTTTAAATTCTATAATTTATAGTTCTTTATTTATTTTGGTAATTGATTTCATTAAAATTAAATATGAACTTTTTTCTTATTCAACATTTTTAATAAATTTAGGTATAAGTTCAGACTTCCTTTTATTAATAAAAAATAAATTTTCTTTATTTTCAATAATATTTTTAATATTTTTTTTACTAATTAATTACAGGTTTGTAATTTTAGGAAAAATTTCAAAAAATTTAATAATCGTATTTTCACCATTTATTATTATTTTTTTCTCTCACTATATTTTACATTATTATAATACCTTTAAATTTTTTTCAAATTTAAACTCAAATAATTACAATGTTAATTTTGAAAAAAAAAATAAAGTGGTTCTTCTATTTGACGAACTTGATAATAAAATTTTACACTTAGAATTAAATAACTTACCTTCTTTTAAAAAATTATTAGATAATTCAACTGAATATACAAATGTTATAACTCCTGGTTTGGAGACATTTGATGTTGTACCTAATTTAATTAACCTAAAAAGTGGGAAAATTAATTTAGAGTCAAATTTAGAATTAAAAAAAAATAAAAACTACCTGAAATTAATCGAGCAAATAAATAATAATGAGAATAATTTTTTTGCCTTATTAAATAAAAATAACCAAGAATTATTAGTTTTGAGCTTTTTTCACAAATTATGTAAACATTTTAAAAATTATTTTGGACAATGTTTTGAACACAAATATTATAAAAAACCTGAATATAGAAATATTATTAATAACAAAGAAATATTAAAAACTCATATTGAAAATTATAATTTAAATTTTAAAATATTTGATTATTATTTGAATAATAATGATCTGCGATCAGCGTTTCTCCATATTCAGGTTCCACACTCACCTTATTTTTATGACCCAGAAAAAAAAAGATATAAATTTATAAATCCAAAAAATCAAAAGCAATTTGAAAAAGGATATCTTGGTGGTTTAATCTTAGCAGACAAATATCTTAATTATGTTCTAAAAAATCAAAAAAAATATAAATATGATATTATAGTCATATCTGATCATGGACTTAGACCTGACTATAAAAAAATAGTTGGTGTAGCAAATTTAGACTATGATGAACTTTATGGAAGATCTGTCCTAGTTATTAAAGAATATAACTCGAATTTGAGTGATAAAGTAACAAAAAAAGTTAAGATGGAGAGAGTAATACAAAACTATTTACAATAATATTATAGAAATATTAAATATTATGTTAATTAAAGATTAATATATATTAATGCAAAGCAAAATTTTAAAAAAAAAATTTCTGATCTTAAATTGGTAATACTGGCAGGCGGTTTAGGTAGCAGACTTTCAGAAGAAACAATAGTAAAACCAAAACCTTTAGTCGAAATTGGTGGTGTACCAATTATACTTCATTTAATGAAGTATTACTCTAGTTTTGGGGTAAAAAAATTCATTATTTGTCTTGGATATAAAGGCAATATGATCCGTGAATTTTTTATAAGCAGATATTTGCCAAAAAAAAATTTTAAAATTGATTTAATAAGCAAAAATAAATTTAATTTTGTAAGTAATAAAAATGAAAATTGGGTCATAGAATTTGTTGATACCGGAAGAAAAGCTTTGACTGGAAAAAGACTAAAAATGATAGAGCATTTAGTAGGTGATAATTTTCTTTTTACTTATGGAGATGGATTGTCTAATATTAATATAGAAAAAACAGTAGAAATTTTTTTTAAGTCTAAAACTTTAGGTCTTTTGTCATCTGTAAAAATAGATCCGAAATATGGAATAATTGATTTTGGTAAAAATAATTTTATTAATTCTTTTGAGGAAAAAAGATCAAAAAAAGAAACCTGGATCAATGCTGGATTTGGAATTTTTAACAAAAAAGCATTAAATTATATTTCAAAAAATGAAAATATACCATTTGAGGGAAGACCATTATCAAATATGGCAAAAAAAAAACAGCTTGTGTCTTTTAAACACAGAGGTTTTTGGAAATGTATGGATACGCTTAGGGACAAATTAGAATTTGAAGAAATTTTTAAAACAAATCCAATTTGGTTAAAAAAATAATGAAGGTTCTATTCACAGGGAGTTCTTCATTTACAGGATATTATTTTTTAAAAGAGATTAATAAAAATAAAATTAAAACTTTTGCTGTATTCTCAAGGGAAAAAAAAGAATATAAAAAAATTTTTCAAAAAGAAATACTAAGCTCAAAAATGAGACATATTGTACCTTGTAATAAAGTCAACTTTGGCTCAAAAAAATATATCGATATTATAAAAAAAGAAAATATTAATGTTTTATGTTTTCATCATTTTATAGTTGGTAATTTAAATAACAAATACGATTTCAATAAAAATCTAAAAAAATTGTTACAAAATATAGAAGAAGTAATCTTTCAATTATCTTTAAATGAAAATTCTTCAATAATTTATACGTCCTCTGTTTATCAAAAAATTTCCTCAAGTAGGAAATATTTGAATGATAAATCCAGAATTAATTATGGATATACAAAATTAATTCTGAGTCAAATTTTAAAATATATGTGCAAAAAATATAAAGTTAAATTTATAAATTTTGAATTACAAAATCCAATAGGTAAGTTTGAGAAAGAAAATAGTTTACCTTTTTATATAGCTTCATCTTTTTTCAATAAAAATAAAATAAAATTAGAAAATCCTAATAGAATTTTTAAATACCAATTTATAGAAAATATATCTAAAGACTACGTTAAGGCCTTAATAAATAAAAAAAATTTAAAGTCTAAGTATAAAACAAATTCTGTCAAAGGATTTAAAGAAATACTTTTAAATCAATTTAAAGACAAGGAAATAAATAAAAAGAAAAAATTTTTTTGGACAGAATATTATAAATATTATGAAAAATTAAATGCATTATATTAAGACAAAAATTGAAGATTGTTTTAAATTAAAATTAAACAAATTTGTCGATAAAAGAGGGATATTCATTAAAGTGTTTTCTGACAATATCTTTAAAAATAAAAAAATTAAAATAAGACAAGTAAATTTTTGTAATTTTAAAAAAAAAAATATTCTTAGAGGTTTTCATTATCAAATTAAACCAAAAGAGGAAGTTAAAATCGTTTTTTGTACCAGTGGAAAATGTGCTATACATATTTTAGATCTAAGAAAAAACTCATCAACATATAAAAAAAATGTTACTATTAATTTAAAAAAAAATAAAAATTTTGCTGCAATAATACCCAAAGGTTGCCCTAATGCTTTTCAATCTCTGGAAAAAGACTCATCATTATTATACTTTTCTAGTAATGAATATTATCCAAAATATGAAAGAAGATTAAATTTTAAAAATAAATTAATTAAAATCAATTTTCCAAAAAATTTAATATTGTCAAAAAAAGATATAAATTAATGCAAAAGATTTTAATTACAAAACCTAGTATAGACCATAATGATTTAATCGAGGTTAACAGAGCCATAGTTGACGGTTGGGGAGAAAATTATTTATTTTACAATAAAAAATTCGAAAGTACTTTCAAAAAATATATAAAAGCAAGATATTGTATTGCAACATCAAGCTGTACGGGTGCAACTCATATTGCTTTAAAAGCGTTGAAACTTACGAAGGGAGATGAAATCATACTCCCAAATGTAACATGGTTTAGTTGTGCGAGTGTTATAGATTATGTAGGTGCGAAACCAGTTTTCGTCGATATAGATCCTAAAACTTTTTGTATAGATCCAAATGAAATTAAAAAAAAAATAACATCTAAAACTAAAGCAGTTTTGATGGTTCATTTGTATGGAGCTGTGTGCGATATAGATCAAATTAAAAATATATGTAAAAACAAAAAAATTTTTCTTATAGAAGATTGTGCTGAGAGTGTTGGATCAGAATATAAAAAAAAGAAAACAGGTACATTTGGGGATATTTCAGTTTTCTCATTTCATGGAAGTAAAACAATTACTACCGGAGGAGAAGGTGGAGCTATCACCACCAATAATAAAGAACTTTACGAAAGAATGAATAAAATTTCAAATCATGGAAAAAATAAGAAAAAAATTTTTTTTCAAGATGAGATCGGTTTAAAATATAAAATGTCAACAATCCAGTGCGCTATGGGCATTAGTCAGATTAATAAAATAAAAAAACTAAATATAAAAAAAAATAAAATATTTTATTATTTTAAAAAAAAATTATTTAAATTACCTATAATATTTCAAGAATCAGACAAGAAAAGTATTCCTTATTATTGGATGCCGACTTTTTATGTTAATAGTAAAAATTTTAATAGGGATAACTTTATTCTATATATGAATAAAAAAAATATTTCATTAAGACCAGTATTTTATCCACTTAACAAATTTAATTTTTATAAATCAAATTTAAAAAATACTAATTTCAAAAATTCTTACAAAATTGCGAAGAATGGTGTAAATTTGCCTTCTTATTATGAATTAGAAAAAATTGATCTTGATTATATTATCAAAAATATAATTAATTATTTTACTCTTAAAAATATAAAATAATGATTTCAATATGCTTTCCAGTTTTCAATGGAGATAAGTTTATTGAAAAAGCACTTAATGCAACAGTAAGTCAAATTGAAAAAAACAAAATTGATGCAAGAATTTTAATTTCTAATAACAATTCAACAGACAAAACTTTTGCAATCTGTAAAAAATTCGAGATAAAATACAATTATATTGAATTGCATAATCAAAGAGAAAAAATTCCTTTAAATGAAAACCATAATTTTTTATTAGAAAAAGTCAAAACTAAATATTTTGTTTTTCACAGTCATGATGATGAAAGATTAGAGGGATTTTATGCTGAGTGTTTAAATGTTTTGGAAAAAAATAATAATATAGTTTTATGTTTTACTCATGCTGATTATGTTGATGAAATTTCAAATAGAGTTTACAGGGAAGAAAAATGTGAGAATATGGGTAATGGAGATACCTTTAATGAAAGATTCTTAAATACTCTTAAAAACCTGGAAACATGTGCTTTTCATGGAATTTATAGAACTGATAGTGTTAAAAAAAACACTTATTTAGACAATTTTTTAGGATCAGATCATTATTTTTTGAATAAGGTTTCTTGTGAGGGAAATTTTTATGAAATAAAAAAAAAAATGATGATTATGAATGAACCAATTTCAAAATGGACAGACGGGTCAGTAGAAAACAAAGTAAAAAAAAATAAAAATGATAAAACAAAAAATTTACCTTTTTTAAAAATATATTTTTTAAGTATTATTTATGCGTTAAAAAAACAAAATAATTTGATCTATAATTTTAAATTAATTTTGAAATCTTTAAATATTTTTTTTAAATTTTTAAAAAATGATTTAAACTTTTTTTATAAAAATTTTAAAAAATATTAATATGAATTCTATAAGAATAATTCCAAGAATTGATATTAAAGGTGAAAAACTTGTAAAAACAATTAGATTAGAAGGAGTAAAACAACTTGGTGATCCAATTGAATATACAAAAAAATATTATTTAGATGGAGCTGATGAAATTTTATTAAATGATGTTGTAGCTAGTCTTTATGAGAGAAATTCTTTAAATTATGTTATTAAAAATATAGCATCAAATATGTTTGTTCCAATAACTGTTACAGGAGGTATAAGATCAATTAAAGATGTAGAGAATATTTTAAAATCAGGTGCAGATAAAGTTGGTATTAATACTGCAGCATGTAATAACCCAAATCTAATTGATGAAGTAAGTAAAAATTTTGGTGCTTCATGCATGGTACTTCAGGTAGATGCTAAAAAAATTTCTGAGAACAAATGGGAACCATATATAAACGGTGGAAGAGACAGAACATATAAAAATTTAGTTGAATGGATTAAAGAGTGTAATACAAGGGGAATTGGAGAGATTTTTTTAACGTCTATTGATATGGAGGGTACCGGTAAAGGATTCGATATTGACTTAATAACTGCTGTTTCTGATAATTCTGATGTTCCAATAATAATCTCCGGTGGGTTAGGCCACTATCACCACTTAGATGAAATCAAAAATATAAATGGTATATCTGGCATAGCTTTATCTAATTTTCTACACTTACAAAAAAAAGAAATAAGCAAGATAAGAGAATATATAAAAATTTAAATTAAATGATTGGAATTTTAGATTATGGCGCTGGAAATATTTTTAGTATTTCAAATGCTCTGAAAAATAATAATTTAGATAATAAAATTATTAAGTGTGAAGGAGATTTTAAGGACTGCAGAAAACTAATTATACCTGGTGTAGGAGCATTTTCCTCAGCAATTGATAAATTAAAAAAAAAAAATTTTATTAGTTTAATTAACGAACATAAAAACAAGGGATATGATATTTTAGGTATTTGTCTAGGTATGCAAATTTTATTTAGTGAGGGATCTGAAAATGGTATCTACAGAAAAGGTTTAAATTTTATTGAAGGTAAAGTTGAAAAACTTAAACCGAATAATAAAAATGAAAAGTATAGGCTGCCACATATTGGGTGGTCAGAAATAATAATAAATAAAAAATTTAATCATTATTTTCAAAATAATAAACTTAATTTTTATTATTTTGTACATTCTTACGGATGTTTCAGTATGGATGATAAATTAGAAGTTGTTGCAACTTGCCGTTACGGATCAACAGAATTTAATTGTTTTGTCAAGAAAGATAACGTATATGGTATTCAATTCCATCCTGAAAGAAGTGGTAGCACAGGTCTAAACCTTTTAAAAAACTTATTGAAATAATGATCAAGAATAAATTTGGATTACCTGAGAAAATTATTTTCTGTAAAAAATGTGTAATTTCCAATCAAAGGCCTATAACAGCATTAGAAACCAAACATAAATTTGAGAATCAAAAAAAAACAACTAATTTTGATAAAGAAGGTATTTGTGATGCATGTAAATGGTCTGATTACAAAAAAAAAAAATTGATTGGGATGCTAAAGAAAGAGAATTATTAGAACTTCTCGACAAACACAGAAGTAAGAATGGACAGTATGATGTTGTAGTACCTGCAAGTGGGGGAAAAGACTCTTCTTATGTAGCCCATATATTAAAAGAAAAATATGGAATGAATCCTTTAACCGTAACATGGGCGCCACATATTTATACTAAGATAGGAATGAAAAATTTAAATTCGATGATAGATACAGGTTTTGACAATATATTAATTACTCCAAATAGAAAAATTCATAGACTTCTGACTAAATTGGCTTTTTTAAATATTGGTCATCCCTTTCAACCATTTATAATTGGTCAAAGATTAGTCGGACCAAGAGTAGCAATTGAGAAAAATATAAAATTGGTTTTTTATGGAGAAAATGTTGCAGAATATGGAAATCCAATTTCTGACAATCAATCACCTTTAATGGATATTGATTTAATAACAGCTTTTGACGTAACAAATACTGAAAATTATCTATCGGGTATAAAAATTAGAGAATTAAATGAAATTCACAAAATAAGTTTAAATGAATTAAAAATTTATTCTTCACCTTCACACGAGGAAATAAAAAAATTAGGCCTAGAGGTGCATTATATGAGTTATTATAAGTATTGGTCACCCCAAGAAAATTTTTACTATGCAAGCAAGAATGCTAATTTTGAGGTGGCTCCAGAAAGAACCCCTGGAACTTATTCTAAATACAGTGGATTAGATGACAAGCTTGAGTGTTTTCATTTTTATATGATGATGATAAAATTTGGTATGGGTAGAGCCACATGGGATGCTGCTCAGGAAATAAGAGATGGCAAAATATCCAGAAAAGAAGGAGTTATCCTTGTAAATAAATATGATACAGAATTTCCAGATAGATATTTTCAAAATTTTCTAGATTATATTTCAATAGATAAAAATTTGTTCTACCAAACTTTAGATAAATTTAGATCAGAAAATTTATGGAAAAAAACATCTAATAGCTGGGAATTAAAAAAACCGGTTTATGATTTTGAATAAAGATCAATAAATTTTTTTCCTATTTTATCAATATAGTAAGTTTTGCTTTTCTTAATACATTTTTGATTCACTTCAGAATTTAGATTTTTAAAATATTTTATTCCTTTTATATATTCATTTATATTTTGATTATTTACTAGGTAGCCATCTTTTTTATGAGAAATTATATCTTTCGCTCCGTATTTATTATTTGCAATTATTGGTATACCACACGCTAGTGACTCAATAATAGTTTTTCCAAAACTTTCATAATAAGAGGGAAAAATAAATAGATTTGATTTTCTAAATATCTTTTTTAACTTATATCTCGACTCAATATATCCCATATACTTTACTTTTTTATTATCATTAAAATAATCTTTATACTTTACAGTCTGTCCGAAAATAATGAAATCAATATTTTCTTTTTTTAATTTTTCAATAATTTTAATAATAATATTTGTTCCTTTCCATTCTTGATCTAAATTTTGTGCACCAAATATAATTGAATAATTTTGTTTTTTTATTTTTACAGGAGAAAATTTTTTAAAACTTTCATCAAGAGCATTTGGAATTATCTCAAAATTTTTAATTTTATTTAATATCGATTTTTTGTAAATATTTTTAAAATCTGAACACGGAAAGGTTAAAGTAATATTTTTGAGAAATTTATATATATTTTTTTTTTCTTTAAAATTATAATAAGATAAATCATTATTAAAATTAGTTTTTAAATTTGGACAATTATTACAATGTGTTAAAAATTTATTGCAATTAATTGGAACATTGCAGCCTCCTGTAAAAGGCCAAAAATCTCGAACAGTCCAAATAATTTTTTTATCAATATTCTTCAATTCACTTAGTCTGATAGAACGAGGCATCCAATGGAAGTGGACAATATCTGGATTTTCACTTTTAATAATATCTATAATTCCAGTACCAATCGAATTATTAAAAAAAGCAAAACTTTTATCTTTTTTTAAAATTTTAACTACAAATGTATTTAACTTATTAAGGAAAAAAAAAATTATTTTATTTCTTATTGTTGGATTTATATTTTTTACACTGCTTGTTTGATTATCAGATAAAAAAACAACTCTTGATAAATATCCTTGCTTCTTAAGATAATTGTGTAGTAAAATTGTGCTGTATGTACTTCCGTCTTTCTTGTATGTCCCTGTAACATGAAGTATTCGTTTCATATATGAATCTTACCAATTTTGCGTCTCAAAAAATTATTAAAATATTAATTTATATTTCTATTTTATACATTTCTGCAGATATACCAAAACTTTACTTCTTAATCTTGTTTACGTTTTTTTTCTTTATTATTTTTGAGAAATCAAAATTCAAAAACCTAGATATTTATTTAGTACCTGTATTCGTAATTTTATTTTACATGGAAAATTTATTTTGGGATAAAAGTTTTGAGTTTAAAAATTTATTTTTTTATCTTTTTTGGGGAATTATAGTATTTCTAATTTCTTTTTTGACTCATAATTCATTAATAAATGGTTATCTTGATATTAGAAAAATCATTAAATTATTTTTAATTGGAAGTCTTTTCTCCCTAATATTTATTTTTTTTACCAATTTTTATTTTTTTGATTTTCCAATAACTAGAAATGGTTTTATTCATCCTTTTACAAGGATTAATGGTGAATATCTCATTTTCAACCTAGATTTATTAAATAAAGTTAGGGCTGTAAACATAAGATCTGTCTATGAAATTATAGAATTAATATTTACTTTGTTATTATTGTTAATTGCAACAAGTAAAAAACAATTTAATTATTTAATTATATTTAATATTATTATTTTTATATTAGGTTGCTCTTTTGGTTCGAGGTTATTTGTTATTTATTGTTTGTCGGTAAACATTCTACTAATACTAATTCAAAAGAAAAAAAAAGTTTATACATTATTACTATTTGTTAACACAATTTTATTTTTTAATAACATAACATTATATACTTTCATTAATTCAGAATTGTACGTTAATTTATTTAAGGATAAAAATACTGTTTTTAAAAAAACAAAGTCTTATAGTAATATATATGACAAAAATAATTTTGATTACCTTGAAAGTTTAATAAATAATAATAATATATCTATTGTATACCTAGAAAATAATTATATTGTTTTGAATACTTTAGATTACTCAAGTTTTCTATTAAAGTTTAATGATAAAAATTATAAATTTTTAAAAAATAAAAATATAGAAATCAAAAATAATTATTATACAAATACTTTTACTAAAAATATAGATACCTTTAGTACATCCAATTTTCGTTTTTTTGATGAACAGGAGAAAAAAAGTTTGAAAAATCGCCCTACAATAATTTTTGAAGGTTTTAGAAATTCAATTAGTACTTTTCAATCAGATTACAATATTTATGATGAAAAAGATATTTTTATTAAAATTTTTCCCACAAAGCAGATAATTTATCATAACCTGTTATTAGATTCATTTCATAATAAAATATATCTAGGCAGTTTACTTTTGTTATTTATATATTTTAGAATTTTTAAAATGTCATTACCATTATTTTTAAATGATAAAAAAAATTTCAGTATAATTTTAATGTTATATTTTATTTATGATCAATTTTTTCAAACATCAATTTTAACCGGAAAAAAATCTATCTTTTTATTTTCTATTGTATATTTGATTATATTTTATCAGCACAATCAAATTTTAGAAAAAAAAAATTCTAATTAATATTATAAATTAAAGTTGCTTAAATAACTCAAAGTTTTGTTCATTCAGATTGAGAATTTTATCAAAATTATTAACATAAATTGAGTTATTTGATAAATTCAAAACATAATCAAATTTAGAAATATTAATCTTTTGTTTTTTACCCAAATATTCACTTTGAAAAAAATTGTTAAATTCCTTATCTACAAATAGGTAATATGAATTAGTAAGCCTTAAAAACTCATAAGGTGTTTGTGATCCCTCTTTTTCAACAACAACGACAATTTTTTTTTGATCAGGTATGTGTTTAATTGTATTATTTATCTTACTTAGATCAGGTATTGAAAAAGCTTGATAACTCTCTCTATCTAAAAAAGATATTAACCAAGAAGAAGTTTGGCTGTGTTTAATTAATGGTTGAGAAATATTTGAAAAAATATTAAATAAAAATATAATTGCACAAAATAAATTAAGATAACTTAAAAATTTGTAATTTAATTTTTTTAATAGATCAGTAAAAATAATTAAATTGAGAGCTATATTTAACATTAGAAATCTAGAAATCCAAGGTTGCCAGGTTAAAAAGTAGCAAATCAAAAAAATATTTATTATTGAAACTACAGATAAGTATTTTAAATATTTATTTTTGCCAAATAACAAATAGTAAAAAGAAAAAATGGTAACTACAAAACCTGTTATTGAATAAGCAGTGTAGTCAGAATGGGGCTTAAGAGAATATCCATAATCAAATTCTAACCACTTAAGATTTGTTGCAATACCTAATTTGTTATCATTAAATAAAAAATTTAAAATGTTATTTGTTAATTGATTAAAAAAGTTATTTAAGAATTCAAAATTTAAATAATTAATAGGAATAGTTACATCAAATAATAAAACTAATATTCTGATAAAATTAGAAAACATTCCTGAAAATCCGTTAGGATTACTATGTCCTAAAATAAATTCAGTAGGCCCTGCTATATGATCGAAATTTTGAAAATAATTATAGTATAAAATTTCAAATGGACCGATTAATATAATTATGGGTAATGAATAAATAAATAGTTTTAAACCAATTAAAAAATTTTTTGATTTCAAAATGTAATATAAAAAAAAAGGACTACAAATAGTTATAAAAAAAATAG
>MDTG01440853.1_pt1 | contig 24026 bp, 19 predicted proteins | sample 811421 | NCBI WGS metagenome assembly MDTG01 (sample SAMN05326645, study PRJNA326480) | marine metagenome | isolation source: seawater | place: Pacific Ocean: South East | collected 2011
CATCATCACGCGCAAGGACTTCGACGGCTTGACGACCCGCGCGCGCTTCGGCGATACCTCCGACGGCGGCTATGAGACTCGGCAGTTCGAGGTCGTCGGCGGGGTGACCAACGGCAGGACCTCGGCCTACTTCACGCTGCAGCACCTTGCCAATGAAGAGCTCCTGTCCAGTCAGCGCGACTACGCCGCATCGGATATTGCCGACCCGCTCGGACGCGGCACCTACTCGACATTCGGTTCGAACCTGGTCGAGATCGATCCGGCCACCGGCGGCATCATCGTGACCCCGGCGCCGGGTTGCGGCACCCCAAGTGGACCGCTGGGCGGTGCCGGCATCGCGCCCGGCACGCCGGGATCAGGGTCGCTGTTCGGGGTCAGCCCCTGCGGCTTCAACCGCACCGAGTTTCGCCAACTGTTCCCGGAAAACGATCGCAACACGCTGTCCGGCCGCATCGATCATGAACTCGACGGCGGGATCAACCTGTTTGCATTCGGTCGCTGGACAAAGAGCCAGACCAATACCCAGATCGAGCCTTTCCCATATGCGGGGACGGCGCTTTTCGGCGGCGCCGCGCCCAATCCCATCGTGCCCAACAACGGCGGATTGACCACCGGTCCGAATGGCGGGCCGGCGGTATTCGTGCGCAGGCTGGTCGAGTTCGGCCCTCGCACAAGCGACATCGAGACCGAATCCTACGGCGCGACGCTGGGCGCCGACGGTCGATTCGGCAGCTGGGAGTGGGAGGCGGCCTACACCTACAACGTCCAGGAGGTGTTCAGCCAGCGGACTGGGTCGATCATCCTCTCGGCGCTGGAGAGCCGTATCGACAACGGCCTCGATCTTTTCCAGCCGATTCCCCAGTCGGTGGTCAATGCGGTGAGCTTCACACCGATCACCGACGCCGAGTCGCGCAACGACCTGTTCGACCTGCAGTTCAATGGTTTTATGCCGTGGGATCTGCCCGGCGGTCCGATCGGCGTGGCCGGCGTCGCCGAGTTCGAGCAGCAGGAGTTCTTCGACCGGCGCGATCCGATCACGCTCAGCGGAGATGCCAGCGACGGTGGTTCGTCGGGCGGCGGCTCGCGCGACCGGCTGGCGTTCGGCGCCGAGGTCTCGCTTCCGATTCTAGATACCGTGGAGGTCAACCTGGCCGCTCGCTGGGACGACTACGACGACGCCTCGGAAACCGGCAGCGCGATCTCGCCCAAGGTTTCGGTGGCCTGGCGACCGACCGGCAGTCTCCTGGTGCGCGGTAGCTGGGGCGAGACCTTCCGAGCCCCGGATCTGCAGCGTCTGTTCGGATCAACGACCACGGCCTTCACGACCGTGAATGATACGGTGGTCTGCCAGTCGCTGGGCGGTTCGGTGGGTTCGGCGCTGCCGCCTTCGGTGGTCAACGGCCCGAACAATCCGTACGGCGCCGGTTTCGACCCGTGCGTGCAGACCGTTCAGAGCGTTCGCACCACGACAGGCGCGAACATCGGGCTAGAAGAGGAAGAAGGCGACTCGATCAACCTCGGTGTGGTGTGGAACATCACCGACGACCTGGCGGTGTCGGCCGACGCCTACCGGATGAAGCTCGAGCAGATCATCAACACGCCCACCGGACAGTTCATCCTCAACCAGTGTGCGGCCGGCGAGCAGTCGTTCTGCGGCTCGATCACACGCGATTCGGCCGGCACGCTCAACGGCGGGGCGTTGTTTGCGACGGTCCGCAACCTGTCGTTGCAGGAGATACAGGGTATCGACTTCAGTGCCAGCTACGCGATCAACGCCGGTCGCTACGGGCGCTTCGATTTCCAGTCCGAAACAACATGGGTGGACGAGCTGACCACTCAGTTCGACGACAGCTCGCCCAAGACCGCCGGGGTCGGCATCTTCTCGATACCCGAGTGGCGTTCCAACCTGACCACCAACTGGAACCTGGGCGATTTCGGCGCGACGCTGCGTGCGTCCTTCGTCGGCGAACTGGGTGGGATCAACTCCACTGTTCCACTGACCGGGGCGCAGACGGTTGACAGCCAGCTGACATTCAACGGCCAGGTTCGCTACAGCCTCGGAGACAGTACGGAGCTGAGCTTCGGCGTCAACAACTTCACCGACCAGAAGCCGCCCACCGATCCGACCAATCCGCAGTGGCCGTGGTTCATCAACGCCGGCGGCTTCTACAACCCGTTCGGTCGCGAGTTCTACGTCGAATGGGTGCAGCACTGGCGATAAGCCAATCCCTGCGACGCGCACCCTCGTGCGCGCCACGAGACTCTTTCCATATGGAGTCTCTCTCCCTTGGCCCGCCTCCCGGCGGGCCTCTTTTTGGCAACTCCCCGCCTCCCGGCGGGCCTCTTTCTTATTCTCTCGAAACGGTGCCTGCCAGGCGCCCGGCCGCGTCGGGGTGCCGACGAAAGAACAGTTCCGGCTCGATCAGCTCGAGCTCCATCACCAGGGGGCCGTTTTCGGCCTCGACGAGGTCGACGCGGGCATAGCTGACCGGGCCGGGCACGGCCGCCAGGGCCGCCTGCGCGACCGCAATTTCGGCCGGGCCCGGCGTGTGCGGGTGAACGGTGCCGCCGTGGTCGTCCTGGACCCGGAACTCGCCGGCGGCGGCGATCTTGCGCACCGCGTGGGTGACCTGATTGTCGATGACGATCAGTGAAACCTCGCCGTGCTCCACGATCGCCGGCATGAACGGTTGCAGCAGCATGCTTTCAGCTTTCACCAGGCGCTGCCAGGCGGCCTCGTGCCTGTCGGCTTGGGACCGCAAGACTCGATAAGTCTCGCGTCCGGCGCCGGACACCGCCGGCTTGATCACGGCCTCGTCGAATCCGTGGCGGGCCATCAGGTCGGCCAGTCCGGGCACGTCGGTCCGGCGGTCGATCGCGCATTCAATGACTATCGTCGGCACGGTCGGCACGCCGGCGGCGGCCAGGTCGACCAGGTAGCGCTTGTCGCAGTTCCAGCGAATCACCTCGACCGGGTTGACCACGCGCGTGCACGATTCGACCCGATCCAGCCAGGCGAGGAATTCAGTCAATCGATCGAAGTAATCCCAGGTCTGGCGGATCACGACCGCGTCGAAACGCCCCCAGTCGATTTTCGGGTCGGCCCAATCCACCCGCGAGACATCGCAGCCGATGGCGCCGAAAGCTTCCGACAGGATTCGATCCTCTTCGAGAATATTAAGGATGTAGGCGGTTCTTTCCGGCGGATCGATCCAGCGGTGGTCGTTGACCAGTGCGACGTGCTTGATCATTTTGCGCTGCGGGTCCGGGCGCCGTCGTCGGCGAAGCGGCAATGTTAATGTGGATGCGTGTCGGATTGGACGGCACGTGTCGGCGACCGATCCATGCGGTCAGCTGCTCATGACACTGTCCAGTCGATGAATCAACAAGGAGAATCGACCATGAAAGTGATTTCACTGCGCAGCCCTGGCGGCCTCGACAATCTCGAAGTGCTGGATACCGAAGCGCCGGGCGAGCCCGGACCGGGCGAGATGCGGGTTCGAATCCACGCCAGCTCGCTGAATTTCCACGACTACCTGGTGGCCAACGGCTCGATCAGGACCGAGGACGGTCGCATCCCGATGTCCGACGGGGCCGGCGTGGTCGAAGCCGTCGGCGACGGGGTCGAGGAATTCGCGGTCGGCGATCGTGTCGTCTCCACGTTCTTTCCCGACTGGCTGGACGGTCGCGCCCGGGTCGGGAATTTCCGCAGAACGCCCGGAGACGGCATCGACGGCTATGCACGCGAGCAGGTGGTGGCGAAGTCGCAGTGCTTTACCCGCGCCCCCGAAGGCTATAGCCACCAGGAGGCGGCAACGCTCACCACGGCCGGGCTGACCGCCTGGCGCGCGCTGGTGGTCAACGGCCCGCTGATGGCCGGTCAGACCGTATTGACGCTGGGCACCGGCGGCGTGTCGATATTCGCGCTGCAGTTCGCCAGGGCGATGGGCGCCTCGGTGATCGCGACCTCGTCCTCGGACGAGAAGATCGAAAAGCTCGAGGCCCTGGGCGCCGATCACACGATCAACTACAAGTCCGAACCCGAATGGGGCAAGCGGGTGCTGGAACTGACCGACGGTGCCGGCGCCGATCACGTGATCGAGGTGGGCGGCCCGGGCACGCTGCCCCAGTCGATAACCGCGGTAAGCATAGGCGGCCACATTTCGCTGATCGGCGTGCTGACCGGCGGCGCCGGCGAGGTGCCCACAGCGAAGCTGATGGCCAAGCAGGCTCGCCTCCAGGGGCTGATCGTCGGCAGCCGCGCCGACCAGCAGGACATGGTGCGCGCGCTGGAGGTCATGGATATCAAGCCGGTGATCGACCGTTGCTTCGGCTTCGGCGATATTGCCGACGCATTCCGCTTCGAAGAAGCCGGGCGCCACTTCGGCAAGATCTGTCTCGAGTTCTGACGTCGTTGCATTGCTGCACATGGGCGTCGCCTGGTCGCACTGTCCGTGGCAGTTGTCTGGTCAAGCCCTGCGTTGGACGGGGTTATGATTGACATATGGATGTCGGCTCAATGGACTGGGCATACCGGCTGGCGGTTGCGCTCGCCATCGGCCTGTTGATCGGCGTCGAGCGCGGCTGGAAAGGGCGCGAAGCCGAAGAAGGCGAACGCGAAATCGGCCTTCGCACGCTTGCGCTGCTGGGCCTGGTCGGCGGGCTTGCCGGCCTGCTCGGCGCCGAGTTCGGCGGATTGCTGATCGGGCTGATATTCATCGGCCTGGCCCTCCTGCTCGGCCTGGTCTATCGGGTCAAGGCGAATGAACGCGGCGATATCGGACTGACCACCGAAATCGCGGCGCTGGCAACCTTTCTGCTTGCGGCACTGTCGGGTCTGGGTCACATGGCGATTGCGTCGGCCGGGGCTGTGCTAATGGTCGTACTGCTCGGCTACAAGGGACAGCTTCACGGTTGGCTGCGCGCCCTGAAGCGCACCGAGCTGACGGCCGGATTCAAGCTTCTGTTGATCTCGGTTGTCCTTCTCCCCCTGCTGCCCAACCGCGGATTCGGACCCTGGCAGGCGCTCAATCCGTACACGATCTGGTGGATGGTGGTGTTGATCGCGGCCATCTCGTTCGTCGGCTATTTCGCCATCCGCATCGCCGGTGCGCGCGCCGGCACCCTGTTCACCGCAATCTTTGGCGGTCTGGCCTCTTCAACCGCGACCACGTTGAACCTGGCGCGCCTGGCCGGCTCAAAGCGCGGCGGCAAGGCGTTGCTCGCCGGTGGAATCCTGCTTGCATGCGGCACGATGTTTCCGCGCATGGTGCTGGTGGCGACGATCGTTCATGCCCCGCTTTTTCTTCCCTTGCTGTGGCCGGCGCTGACGATGGCGTTGCTGACCTACGGCGCGGCGCTCTGGCTGCTTCGAAAGTCCCGGCACGCCGATGACGTCGACGATCTGTTGCCGGGCAACCCGCTGGAGCTGACTTCGGCGCTGACGTTCGGCGCATTGCTGGCGCTGGTGATGCTGCTGGGCAAGGCGCTTGTCGAGTGGGTCGGCGATGCCGGGGTGTACGCGCTGGCCGCGGCCTCCGGTGTCGCCGACGTCGACGCGATCACGCTGTCGCTGTCGACCATGAGCGGGGAAGAACTGGCCGAGCGCACAGTGGCGCTGGCCATCGTCATTGCAGCCTCGGTGAATTCGCTTGCCAAGGCTGTCCTGGCGGGGTTCGTCGGCGGCCGGGAGCTGGGCTTCAAGGTCGGCCTGCCGCTTGGCGTTGCAGTGGCGGCAGGCCTCCTCGTTGTCCTGGTGACCTGATCGAATCGGTCAGTTGTCCTCGACCCGGTACAGCACGGTGTTGAACGGGCGGGTCGGCTCGCTGTTGTCGTACTTCACGCCGATCGAGTACTCCTTGCCCGCCTCGACGACGACGGTGATGACGTTGTGGCCCTCCGACTCACGAAACCGCGTGCCCGAGCGCAAACCCGGCGGGTTGGTGATGAAGGCGCGCACGGTCAGTTCGTATTCGCCCGGCTCCAGCCACATGACTTCGCGCGGATGGATGTTCTTGCCGTCGATCTCGATGAACTCCACCGGGTAGATGTACTGGGCCGGTCGTCCCAGCGCGCCGACGATCATCGCCGAGTCCTTGCCCGGCTTGGCGAACGGCAGCTCGTCGTTCTGGGCCTGCAGGTTCGCCGTGGCGGCCATCGCGGTGAATGCCGCCAGGATCAATGTGGGAAGCCGTCGAACAGACCGGCGCGAAGAATGGAAGAAACGGGTCGAGTGCATGGTTGGATCCTCGTGTTGAACGTGGAACCGATCCTGGCCCCGACGCGTGGTGAAGTCCATGCAGCCGACCTGAAATTTACCTGAAATTTGTCAAAAAGCGTTCGACGGTTCGGCAGGAATAACTATTTAATTCAATTGCTTATGAAGTTTCGGCCAGGCCTGCTCCAGTTGATCGACAAGCGCCGAGGCAACCGCGGCGGTCGGCAGCACCTGCTCCTCGCCCTCGAGGGTATGCGACCAGACCACGCGCCCCGGCGGGACCTGCAGCAGTCGCAGATCGACCTGCCAGCCGTCGGCAGCGAACCGGATCGAACCCTCCATGAGCAGGTCCACTCCGAGGTCGGCGGCAACCGCCGAAACGACGTCTTCGCGGCCGGCGTAGGGGCGCATGCCGGCGCGGCCGATCAGCTCCAGCCTCTCCAGGTCGGTGCGCCACAGCGCTGCCAGTATCCCGTCGGCCAGGAGTATTCCGGCCTGGGCGGGCGGATGGTCCGGGTCGCCAAAGCGATCGAGCGGCAGGATTGCCAGTTGATGCGGTCGGTCCGGCACTTTTTCCGGTCCGGCACCGTTGCGCCACCATGCAACGGCGGCCAGCGCGGCCACGAATACGACTCCAACGGCAATTGCGGCGCTGCGCTTCCAGCGGCCGCCGGGGCCTTTGGTCTTGCCTGAGGAATTCTCGACGCGGCGGACCTCCGCGCGCAGCCGATAGCCGCGGCGCGGGACGGTTTCGATCAGTGTCGGGTTGCCGCCCAGCGACTGGATTGCCTGCCTGAGTTCGCGAAGCAGCGCAGCCAGTCCGGATTCGAAGTCCACCACCGTGTTTTGGCCCCAGATCTCGGCCACCAGCGCGTCGCGGTCGACTACCGTCTGCGGCTGTGCCAACAGCCTGAGGAGCAGCTTGCCGGCCTGGGGACGAAGGTGTACTTCAGCCGATCCGGCCCGGCCGGCGAGCCGGCCATCGGACGGATCGAACTGGAATTCGTCGAACTCGTAGATCTGCATTCCGCTCAGCATACCGCCTTGGTTGGACGCAGGGCCGGGTTCGAGGAGCCCACGCCGAAGTGCAATCGACGAAACTCGGCGTGAAGCCGCGAATGGTCGCTCAGCGCTGGCAGCCCGGACACCAGACCGTCGCGCGCTGGCCGATTACGGCGCCCTTCAGCGTTCGCCCGCATCCCGGGCAGGGCTGCCCGGCCTTGCCGTAGACCTTGAGCTCCTGGCCGAAGTAGCCCGGCGTACCGTCGCCCACGGTGAAATCGCGCAGGCTGGTGCCGCCGACTTCGATTGCCCGACCGAGGGTCCGGCGGATCGCGTCGGCCAGTATCTCGTAGCGGTCTCGTCCGACCCGGCCGGCGGCCCTGCGCGGATGAATGCCGGCGGCGAACAGCGCCTCTGCGGCATAAATGTTGCCGACGCCTACCACCACGGTCGCGTCCATGATGAACTGCTTTACCGAGCCGCGCCGCCCGCGGCTGATGCGCCAGAGTCGCTCGCCGTCGAAATCGGCGCTCAGTGGCTCCGGGCCCAGCCCGGAAAGGCGCGGGTGGGCCTCCGGGTCATCGCCGGGCTGCCACAGCACGGCGCCGAACCGGCGCGGGTCGGTATAGCGGATGGTGTGGCCGTCCTGGATCGCCACATCGATATGGTCGTGCCGACCCGGCGCCGGCGGGTCAGTCCAGGCGCGGAAAGAGCCCGACATGCCGAGATGCCACAGGAGACTGCCGTGGTCGAAACGCCAGATCAGCCACTTCGCACGGCGCTGGAGGCTTCGCACGGCGGCTCCGCCAAGTTGTTCGATTTCTTCGGCAACGGCCCATCGCAACTGCCGCTGGCGCACATCGATGCGCGTTATTGCCCGGCGCTCGACAAGCGGCGCCAGGCCGCGGCGGGTGGTTTCCACCTCGGGAAGCTCAGGCATTGGTGCCCCCGGCTTGAATTCGGCCGCCGTCGGGCGCACGATTGAAGAGCAGGGGGCAACGGGTTGCACGATCAGTCATCGATTTGGAAACCCATCAAGCAAGGAGGATTCATCATGAGCATTGCAAGAGTCACGGAAATCATCGCATCGTCGCCGAAGAGCTTTGAAGACGCGATCGAGCAGGGCATTGCGCGCGCCAACAAGACATTGGACAACGTGCAGGGCGCCTGGGTCGAGAGCCAGAAGGTCGAATGCGACGGCAACGGCGCGATCAGCGAGTATCGCGTCGCGCTGAAGGTCACCTTCGTTCTCGAGGACTGACATGGCCACCACCCCGAAGCGGCCGGCGTCAGCCGGTCTCTTCCGGGGTCATTGAGCAATCGTCGAACTGCTGCCCCTCGATCCGGATGGTGGCATGGTCGCCCTTGTTCCAGTATTCGACCTGGGTGGAGGCGAAGCGCGCCCCGGAGGCGCTGCGCGCGGCGGGCAGGGCAAAGACACGACCGTCGTGATGCAACGCAGTCAGCCCCGGTGAAGTGCGGGTCTCGAACGACGCGTCGCCGCATCGCCAGTGCTGCTCGGCGACCGCAATCGGCTGGTCGGACTCCAGCAGCGGCACGAACGCCGCAAGGCTGCCGTCGGTCTCGGCCGGCGGCACGTCCATGAGGTTGGCCATCAACGAGTAGAGATCGATCGACCGCACGGCCGGCAGCCGCTCGCCGGGCTGGAAAGCCGGGCCCGAGGCGATGAAGATGCCGTGCATCGCGTGCCAGGCGGGATCCCAGCCGTGCATTCCGTTGAGCAGGCCGCGCTGCATCCCGGCGAAGTAGGGCTTGTTCGAAATCATCCAGCCCAGTTCGGCCTCGATGGTGACGTCCGGCACGCGCGGGTGATCGTCGAAATGAAAGCGCGCCGGCGCATTGCCTTTTTTCCACGCGCGGCGGATGCCCGGATGGTCGGTATCGATCGACGCGAGAATCTCATCGGGTCCCGGGCCTCCGTCCACCGTCCAGATCTGCGCCGCCGGACCCCAGTCGGAGACGTTGACGGCAGATAGATCCAGGAACTCGTCGAGCAGGATGTAACGGTCGAGATCGATCTGCTGCATCCCGTGATCCGAGGTGACCAGGATATTCACGCGACCGTAAATCCCCTGCCGCTCCAGCCCTTCGATCAGGCGGCCCAGGGCGCGATCCACCTCGGCCATCGCTTCGACGGTCTCGGGATGGTCGGGTCCGTGGCGATGCCCGGCCGAATCGACGGCCGAGAAATACAGCGTGAGGAATGTCGGCCGTCGATCTTCCGGCAAGGCCAGCCATTCCAGTACCTGGTCGACCCGCGCGTCGTGCGGCGTTTCCCCGGCGTACGGTTTCCAGATGGTCGGCCGCATGCCGCCGATCTGCGCCTCGGAGCCCGGCCAGAAATAGGTGGCTGCGATCTTGCCGGCTTTTTCCACGGTGTTCCAGATCGGTTCGCCGTCGTACCAGTAGCCGTCGCTGACCGCGTCGCGGTTGCCCAGCGAGAATCGTGATCGCCGCGCCGGATCCCACATGTTGTTGGCGACCACGCCCGTGTTTTCCGCGTACAGCCCGGTCACGGTTGCATAGTGCGTGACGAACGTCTTGGTCGGGAACACATGCTGCAGCGAATCGGCCTTGAGGCCGTCTGCGGCCAGTTTTTGCAGCGCCGGCAGTTCGGCCTTCTGCATGTAGTCGTGGCGAAAGCCGTCGATCGATATCAGCAGCAGCGGCGGCGTGGTCGTGTCGGCCTCGCGCGTCGGCTGGCAGGCGCCAACCAGCAGTGTTGCGAGCACCAACATGAATGATGCAGAAATGCGAAACGTTGCGTTCATGGAATTTCTCGGAAGGTGATGCTGCCTCAGGAGGCGAGAGCGTCGAATCGATCTGAGGGGTTCAGCGGCCGGCACTCCCGAGCCGCGCCATTTTATCAAGCCACTTGTGCCGGTGGCGATCGCTGCCTTCCACCATCCCCACGAGGCTGGTCCTGACCGGCTTGACGCCGGAGAAAAGCAGGATGTTGCGGCGAAAGTTCCTGACGCTGTGCGCCCGGTAGAAAGCGCGATAGAAAAACGCCGGCATGCCCATGGTCACGACCAGGCGTGCCGATCGCCCGGTCAGCATCTTTACCGGCATCTTGCCCTTCGGTTCGCTGAATGCGAAATCCGGGCGCATGACCTGTTCCAGGAATCCCTTCAGTACGGCCGGCATGTCGCCCAGCCATAGCGGGTAGAAAAAGGTCATGTGCGAGCACCAGCGAATGTCTTCCTGGGCACGCTGAATGTCGGCAGGCACTTCCGGTGCGCGCCATGTCGCGGCGCTGTCGATGAGCGGGAAATCCAGCTGGTTCAGCTTGATGATCCGGGTTTCCAGTCCGGCCGTTCCGGCTGCAGCCACGTAACGCTCGGCTAGCGCATCGCCGAAATGGCCGTGCCCGGCGTCGGGGTGGGCGTGGATGACAAGAATCCTGTTCGCCATGAATTCAGGCCTCTACCGGCGCCTCGCTGGGTTGCTGGATGAAGTTGCCCTGGATCAGGTCGACGTCCATCTGCCAGATTCTCGAAACTTCCTCGGCGTCCTCCAGCATCGGGACGATCAGTTTGCGTCCGGCGGCCCGGGCCGATTTGGCAAACGCCTCGAAGTGCGTTGCAAGCGCCGCGTCGTCGAGCACCCGGTGCGCGAAATCCGATTTCATGCGCAGGTAGTCGGCCGGAAGGTGCTTGAGCATGACCACCTCGGGCACCTTTTCGTCGATGCCGGTCAGCGATATGCCGATGCCCAGTTTCTGCAGCTGGGCAAGCACCTTGCGCGCATCGCGGATGCGTGGCTTGAGGTCCATGATGTTGAATTCGAGCACCAGCTTGCGATGCCCTTTTTCGAGACTCTCGGCCTGGTCGATCAGCCACTTGACGAACTTTTCGTCGTCGATGATCGCCGGCGACTGGTTCAGGAAAATCGTCGGGATTTCGCGCCCCTCGCCGGCCCGCGCGCGCAGCAAATCGATGGCGCGCGCGATCATCCAGTGATCCACCGCCGGCAGAACGCCGCGTTCGGCGGCAACCGGGATGAACCGCGCGGCCGGGATCAGCGTGCCGTCCGGGCCCGCCAGGCGCGGCAGCATCTGGAGTCGCTCAAGTTCGGGGCCCGAAGTCGCCAGCAGCGGCTGGAACACGACCTTCAGGCTGTTGTCCCGCAACGCCTTGGTCAACTGACCGAGCAGCGTGCCGGGCGTTTCGGCCTGATCTTCGCCACCGATTTCATGTCGGTTTCCGCCGGTCGCCGAAAGCTTTTCGGCGGCCCGTGCGGCGCGCACCAGGTTGGCCTCCGGTGGGCGCAGGCCTTCCTGGACCATTCGAATGGTGACCGTCGTGGTCGCTGCAATCATGTGTTCGCCGATTTCGAAAAGGCTGCCGCTGATCGAGCGCCTCAGCGCCCCGGCATCGGCTTCCAGGTCACGATCCCCGCCCTCGGAATCGAGGATCACGGCGATGGCGTCCAGGCCGAAGCGCGCTGTGATGTCGGTTGCGTCGAGCTGCACGCGCAGACGCTCGTGAACTGCATGCATGAGCTTTTCCAGCCCGCTGAACCCGAGTTGGTCGCGGTGTCCCCGGGCTTCGTCGAGCAGAATCCAGCCGACCGCCGGCGGAAATGCGCTGCCTCCGCCTTGCCAGGCCTTGCGGCACTGCTCGTCGAGCTGGTTGATCAGCGTGGGCGCGCGCACCACCCGGGCCAGGCCTTCTGGAAGGTCGTTTTCTTCGCCCGGTTCAAGCATGTCGTTCATAATGCAGCCTGCCAATTTCCGACATCGCCGGCAAGCCCGCCGGCATCGATCATCCCCACCACCCGCCCCGGGCAAGCCTCACCCGCGTCGGACATACTCCAATATCAGTATAACCTTGCCAACCGGGTTGTTTCGAAAGCGATTCCTGCCGGGCGCGACTGGCTCTGGCCGGCGCAATGGGGCGTTCGTTCCAACCGTGCCAGGTTTACCGGCCCGCTCTCTCGTCGAGCGGTAACTGCACGATGGTGGGTGGATGCGCGGCGTTGATTTCTTGCGCTCAGCCGTCCTGCCGCCAGCTTGACAGGTCGCGGCCAATCAGCGACTCCAGACGATCGATTTCGTCGGCGAAATCGCGATCCAGCCGGTTGCGTACCCTGGGGTCCAGCGGCCGCCGCGGCTGGCGCTTCGCCGCCCGAGCCAGGCGTTTCCTGCGCATCTTCCGAATCCGGTCGTACAATCGCTGTGGCGCCAGGCTGCGAATCCGATAGCGAAGCGTGCTCGCCTTCCATGTCCGATAGGCCCACGAATCCGGAGCGGGGGCGGCTGCGTTGTGCACGGCGAAGTCGGGCTGGAATGCCGGGTCGACGCCGAGAAAGGCCAGCGTCTGTCGATACACTTCCCCGGGCGAGCGCTTGAGATCGTCGAACAGGATGACGCGTACCCGATCACGGCCGAAAAGGTCGAAATAGCGCTGGAGCTGTTCGCTGTACCGCGGAATCTCGGAATAGTAGAGGCTCTCCGGAAACCTGACCTGTTCTGGAATCCGTTTGCCCAGGCGACGATCGGGCTCGGCGTCGAGTGCTTTTTCCAGATCCTCGATGTCGTCGCGAAGCCCGCGCTGGAAGTGGTGGGCGTGCAGCGAATGGAGCATTTCGGCCGGATTGCGGAGCATGGCGATGATCAACGCATGCGGATTGTGCGCGTGAATCTCGTGCGCCGCATTGCGTGAATACAGGTACCAGGTCGACCGGTCGCCGCACACCGGCTTGCCACCGGTATCACGGCACAGCGCCCGGTACTGGGCCGGCGTCAGCCGCGGCGAGTTGTAGGCGAGGTCGCTGCCGAAATAATGCGGTTCTCCCCTGACAACGAAGACATCGGGGTGCTGGTTGAGATACTGGGCCATCGACGTGGTGCCGCACTTGGGCGCGCCGACGATGAAGAAGTGCGGCGGTGGCTGTTCGAGATCTACACCCATGACATCAGAAGCTGTAATCGAATTGACGAACTTCGTTCGCGAACAGTCGTTCTACCAGTCCACGCTCGCGCGTACCGTACCAGTCCCTGTAGCTGCCCTGCCGCTGCATCGACTTGGCCAGGGTCAGCGGCCGGCGATCCAGGCCGAGCCGAGAGAAGACGTCGTCGAGGTCCTCCTCGAGGCGTTCGAAGCGGCCGACGAAATCCACCGCGATCCGGTCGTCCACGGTATAGATCGGCCAGTTGTCGAAATGCCGCGGGATCGTGCGGCTTGAAAAATCATGCCGGTCGATGCGGTCCAGGAAGGCGCTGAAGGTCATGCTCTCGTCGCCGGTCTTGCGCGTGCGCCAGAGATAGTCCGACACGGTGCGGTCGAAGGGGTTGCGCACGAAGCAGAACTTGAAGTAATCGCGCCAGGCCTCCGGAAAAGCCGCGCGAACGCGCTCGGCATGTGCGTGCTCCGGCGAGTGACCCAGGCGCGCGCGGTATTTCAGACGCTGCGCGCCGTTGAGCGCTGCAATTCGGCAGGCCGGATCGGTGACTCGCGAGGGACGTTGAAGCAGCCGCGCCAGAAAGCTCGCCCCGGCGACCGGGTGGAGCAGATCGGTTCGGGCGCGCCGGTTCGGTAAAACGCCCTGATCGAACGCTTCCGGCCAGGTGCCCAGATGGATGTCGTCGGGTCCCAGGCAAGCGGCCAGGCATGCGGCGACCGAACTGCCGGCGGCCTTGCGGCAATGCATGAAGATGAACCGGTGGCGGTGACTGATGATCAAGGCCGGAAGCGGGTTGCGGTCAGGCCACCGATTGTTTCACAACCCCGAATAAAAAACCGGCCCCGACTTGGGGGCCGGCTTGAGTTGCGCCGCCGACGGAGGGGGCGGCGCGCCTCAGGACGGGAAATTCACGCTGAATACGAGGGTTGCGCCGTCGAATATCTCGATCAGCTGGCCGCGCGGATCGAAGTCCAGCGGCAACTCATCGGGATCGGCGGGGCTGCCGAACTCGATTTTTCCCTCGTTGTCGCCGTCGATGACAACGACCTCGATCGTGCCGCGCTGGACGCCGCCGACGACCAGGTCGTACCCGCCGACCGGAAGGTCCTCGATCTCGACGTCGAAGTCGCGATCGCCGTCGTCGTCGATACGGTAGCGGGCATCGCCCGATGCGGCCGGGAACACGCCGGCATTGTTCAGCGACACCTGGATCTCGCCCGGGTCGGCGCTGTCGTCGCCGCCGGAACCGTCATCGCCGCCGGAGTCGTCGTCTCCACCCGAGCCGTCGTCTCCACCCGAATCGTCGTCGTCACCGCCACCACCGGCGCTGGGGAAGTTGACCGAGAAGACCAGGCCCGAGGCGTCCGAGACTTCGACGAGCTGGCCGCGCGGATCGAAATCAAGCGGCAGTTTGCCGGGCTCGGCCGGGAAACGGAATTCCAGTTCACCCTCGGTGCCGTTGACGGTGTCGACCACCTCGATCGTGCCGCGTTCGACGCCGCCGACGGCAAGCGCATAGCTGCCCACCGGCACGTCTTCGATCTCGACGTCGAAATCGACCCGGTTGGAATCCTGCTCGAACTCCGCATCACCGGAGCCGGCCGGGAAAGCGCCCGAGTTGACCAGCGAGACATCGATTTCCGAATCTCCGAACGGCGGAGGATCGCCCTGGTCGCTGCCGGGGATGTCGCCGTTGTCCGGGGCGATCGATTCGAGCACCACGGTCGCGCCCTGGAGGACTTCGATGATCTGTCCTCTTGGGTCGAAATCCAGCAGTTCCTTGCCGGGTTCGGGCGGCGAGCGGAATTCGATCTCGCCTTCGGGGCCGTTGGCGGTGTCGATCACGGAGATGCTGCCGCGTGCGATCCCGCCGACGTGCAGTGAATAGCTGCCCGGGGGCAGGTCCTCGACTTCCACCGAGAATTCGGTGCGCCCGGGACGGCTTTCGAAGTCGGCCTTGCCGCTTGCCCCGGAGATGACGCCGGTGGATATCAGCTGCACGCGGAACTCTTCCGGCAGCGAGGTCGGCGGTGTGTTGTCGGAAACGCCGCCCGAGCAGTTGGTGCCGGGCTGGTTGGTCAGGCGGGCAATGCGGAAGCCGCCGGTGCCGACGATCACGTTGGGCGTGTCGAAGGCCACGTCGCCTTCGGTACAGTTGCTGAACTGTACCTGCATGGTGCCGACGATCTCACCGGAGTTGACCGTCGGATCGTCGGGCTGCATGAACGTCACGTCATCGAACTGGTATAGGTCGGCTTCGATGGTGTTGCCCTGGATGCCGCCCTGGGCGAACAGCCACGAGGGATTGCCCTGGTTGTCGTAGTTGGCCCAGTAAAGCACTGCGGTCTTCTCGCCGCTGGGCAATTGCGATATCGAAACGATCACGCCGTGGTTTTCCTGGTCGGGCTGGCCCCACCATCCGGTGAAGCTGCCTGTGACCTCGATCGCCCGGGCCGGGCCGGAGACCGCGCTCAGCATGAGCATGACGCCCGCCGCCAGGCTGGCGGCCAGGGGCATCGAGAATGTCCGGAATGATTTCATTGTGCTGTCTCCTGTGCGAGGCAAGATTTGAATTGACGAGAAATTCGCTGTAAACGATGGGTCATTGGTTTCGGATCACTGAAAGTAGTAAAGCCCGAGCCCCAGGCGCGTCGGACGGGAGTCGGCGGCCTCGGGAAGGTCCCGGGATCGTGTTTCGAATTCGTAGAGCCAGTTGTCGACCTGCTCGGCCAGTTCGCGCGCGGCGGTTTCCAGCTTTTCCTTTGCAGGGCCGACCAGGTCCGGGTGAATGGAACGGTTGTAGACCAGCAGCTGCAATCGCTTGTCGTCGAGACCCGGCGTCCAGTTGTAGCAGATCGTCTCGATCAGATCGCCGCAGGACATGCCGAAGATCTCGGCATAGTTGATGTCGGCGGCTTCGGCTTTCCCGATGTAGCGGGTCCGCACGAGTTCGACGGTGCGATCCGGCAAAACGCGCACCGCGCCGTTGCGCTCGAGTTCGTCCAGGACCGCGCGCGCCGGCGCGCCGCCCGAATGGCGGCTGACCAGCTGGCTGAAGCTCGGGGCGTCCTTCGGTGCTTCGAACGGCAGCTGCTTCATCGGCTTTCCGTCGATGCGGAACTCCGGATCGTTGGCCCAGCCGGTAAGCACCAGGCCGGCCCGATGGTATTGTTCTTCCTGCGGTGTGCAGTCGGGCGGCGGCTGGGTCAGCAACTGGTTGACGTCGATCCGGGTCAGGCCTGTCAGCACCGCGACCCTTGACTTGGACTGCTTGCGGCCCGGCAGCGCAAAATCGTTGTGCGCAACATCCGCATAGCACCAGCGCAGCCACTCGGCGCAGGTCTTGTACGATACGTTGTGCCTGAGCATGATCCTGACCAGCGGACGAAAGATTCGAACGGCGGCCCTTGCCAGTGCGTCGAGCGTCGTTGTCGATCCGGATTGAGCATCCATTGCAGTTCTTCCCTTTGGACCCGAGCGTTGCGTTCCGGATGAGAGACGGCTGCCGATCGATGTCGTGAAGCTGATCGGGCAGGCGTCGTGCCACGTTGTCCGTCGCGTGTTTCCGGCGGGCCGGTGCATGGAACGAAGCCAGCTTGAATCCTATCGCGCTATTCATAGTTTGTCAATTTAATTACAAATATAGAATGCCGGGACCGAAGCGGTTTCGGTCCCGGCGTTCGTGGGCCTCAGGTGGACGGGAACTCGGCGCTGAAGATCAGCGTCTGGCCTTCGAAGACCTCGATGGTCGCACCGAGCGGGTCGAAGTCGAGCAGCAGATCGTCGTCCTGCGGGTCGCTGAACTCGATTTCGCCTTCGGTGCCGTCGTCGCCCTGGGTCACGCTGATGGTGCCGCGGTCGATGCCGTCGATCACCAGGCGGTAGTCGCCGGCCGGCACGTCCTCGATCTCGACGTTGAAGTCGCGTTCGCCGTCTTCTTCCCGGTAATCGGCGTCGCCCGAACCGAGCGGATAAACGCCGGCGTTTGCGAGCTCGATTTCCAGCGACGTCTCGTCGTTGGAGTCGTCGTTGCCACCGGAATCGTCGTCACCGCCGGAATCGTCGTCACCACCGGAATCGTCGTCACCGCCGGAATCGTCGTCACCACCGGAATCATCATCACCACCGGAGTCGTCGTCATCGTCACCGGAATCGTCGGTGCCTTCGAGCGGGAAGTCGACCGAGAACGCGAGACCGCCGCCGGCCAGGATTTCGATCAGCTCGCCGCGCGGATCGAAGTCCAGCGGCAGTTTGCCGGCTTCGACCGGGCTGCGGAACTCGATTTCACCTTCGGGCCCGTTGACGGTGTCGACGACCTCGATGATGCCGCGTTCGACGCCGCCGACGAACAGGGAATAGGGGCCGACCGGGACGTCCTCGATCTCGACTTCGAAGTCGACGCGATCGGACTCCTGCTCGAATTCGGCGTCGCCGGATCCGGCCGGGAACAACCCGCTGTTGACCAGGTCCACTTCGATTTCGTCGCTGCCGAACCCGGGCGAATCGTCGTCACCGTTACCGGGATCATCGCCCGTGGTGTCCGAGATGCCTTCCAGGATCACGGTCGAGCCCTGCACGATCTCGATGATCTGACCGCGCGGATCGAAGTCCAGCAGCAGGTCATCGTCATCCCGGGGCGAGCTGTACTCGATTTCGCCTTCCGGCCCGTTTGCGGTCTCGGTGACCGTGATCGTTCCGCGCGGCTCGCCGCCGACCAGGAGCTGGTAGTCGCCGACCGGCACGTCTTCGATCTCGACCTCGAATTCGGTGCGCCTGGAGGTCGCCTCGTATTCGGCCTTGCCGCTGGCGCCCGGTATGACGCCGGTGGGCACCAGCGGGGTCTCGACTTCTTCGCCATCGTCATCCCGGCTGCGGTCGTCGTTGATGCCGCCGCTGCAGCTGGTGCCCGGCTGGTTGGTCAGGCGTGCGATCGGGAAGCTGCCGTTGCCGACGGTATCGGTCTGGAACGACACGCTGCCGTTGACGCAGTCGCTGAAACTGACCTGCATGCTGCCAACCTGGCGAGCCGGGCTGCTGGTGGGGTCGTCGGGCTGCATGAAAGTCACGCCGTCGACCGAGAACACGTCGGCGGCGATCGTGTCGCCCTGGATCGGGCCCTGGGCGAAGAGCCATGAGGGCTTGCCGAACTCGTCATAGTGGGCCCAGTAAACGACGCCGGTCTTCTCGCCGCTGGGCAGGCGCGAGACCGAAACGATCACGCCGTGATTTTCCTGTTCCGGCTGGCCCCACCAACCGGTGAAGCTGCCGGTGACTTCCAGCGCGCCGGCGCTTCCGGCCGAGAACGTGAGGGCAAGCGCGATGGCGCGGGCCAGGGGGCGGCGCGACGGCCGCGGTTTCTTGATTGATGTCTTCATGCTTTGCATTCCTTTGCGGTCAGGGGAGGTTGGGGTTTGCCAAAGGCCGCCGATCCGGCGGTCCGGGGTCTGGAATCGGATGCATCGCCGCCGGTACTCGGGCGCCGCGTCAACGCGGCCGGCCGACCGAACAGGAAGCCCTGCATCCATTCGATGCCCAATCGACGCAGTGCGTCCAACTGGGCGGGGGTTTCGATGCCCTCGGCCACCAGCGTGGTCCCGGTGCCGGCGGCGAGCGCGACGATGCCCTGCAGCACGCCGCTCTGGCGGGGCGACTCGTCAAGCGCCCGCACCAGACTGCGGTCCAGCTTGACGAAGTCGACAAGGCCCTCGGCGAGAACATCCAGGTTGGGATGTCCAGGCCCGAAGTCGTCCAGAGCGATCATTACTTGCATGCGGCGCAGCCGGCGCAATGCGTGCCGCGCCATTTCGAGGCGCACCGGGCCGTGGAACTCGACCAGTTCGAGTACCAGACGGCCGGGCGCGATGCGCCGGCGCACCAGCATGGCGTGCAGCGCTCGGATGAAACCGGGTTCGTTGAGAGAGCAGGGCCGGATGTTTACGCCGATCCGGGTTTCGGGGTGCAGCGCGGCCGCGGCCGCCAGTGCCGCATCCAGCACCTTCAGATCGAAATCCAGCCCGGAGTGATCGTAGCCTCGGCGGACGATGTCCATGGGCGACAGGCTTGCTGCCTTCCCCGTGCCGCGGACCAGCATTTCGACCCAGGCCGGCCCGCCATGGCCGGCGACTCTGCATATCGCTTGACAGACCATCCGAAATCCCGGCGCCGACGCGTCCTGCATGCCGGACGATCCGCTGTCGCGATCAAGCGGCGCGTGGGTCTGAAAGTCGGCCCTAGCCACGGTTTGCAGCAGCGGGTTCGGCCGGTTCAATGCGTTGGCGGATGTGCTCATGATTTGTAAATTAATCTACAAATCACAAGCTGTCAAGAGATTTGTAAAAATAAATGCAAATATATTAAAAAGTGCCTGGCGACACCGGACCGGCGCAGCCGGGCACGTGCGAGCTCGTCGGCGACGTGCAGACAAAACGCAATCGCCCCCGCACAGGGGCGGGGGCGATCGATTTCAGGGATTGGCGACAGGCAGGGCCTGTCCGCCGGAATTACCCGCCGGGCGGGCCGTTGCCGTTTCCTGGCCCGTTGCCGTTCCCGGGACCGTTGCCGTTCCCCGGCCCGTTGCCGTTCCCCGGCCCGTTGCCGTCATCTTCCGGCTCGCCCTCCGGAAATTCTCCTGAGAACAGCAGCGTCGCGCCCTGGAGGATCTCGATGGTCTGACCGCGCGGATCGAAGTCCAGCGGGTTGACGCCGCTGGGCGGGAACGCGAAATCCAGGTCGCCGCCGGTTTCGCCCAGGTCGTTTTCGTCTACGGTGACGTTGCCCTGGTTGATTCCGCCGACGAATACCGGGTACGTGCCGGCTGGAATGTTCGAAACCTCGATTTCGAATTCGACGCGGTTACGGCGCATCTCGAACTCGGCCGAGGCTTCACCGTCGGGGTATACGCCTTCGTTGGTCAAGTCCAGGTCGAGTTCCAGGTTGCCCCGAATCGGCATGTCGAACGCCGGCGGGCTGCCCGGGAAGTCGCCTTCTTCCGGTGCGAGCGCGGTCAGCACGACCTGGCCGCCGAGGAGGACGTCGATGATCTGGTCGCGCGGATCGAAGTCGAGCAGCAATTGCCCTTCCCCGGCCGGCGAGCGGAATTCGATCTCGCCTTCTCCGGTGTCGGTATTGACGACGGTGATCAGGCCGCGGCTTTCGCCGCCCACCTGCAGTTCGAATTCACCGGGCGGCACTTGCTCGATTTCGACCTCGAATCGGGCGTTGCCCGGCGTGGCCTTGAATTCGGCCGTGCCGCGGGCCTCCGGAAGCACGTCGGTGGGCACCAGCGCGATTTCGAATTCCTCGGGCAGGTCGACCGGCGAGAAGTCGTCGCCGATGCCGCCGCTGCAGACGGCGCCGGGCTGGTTGGTCAGACGCTCGATCGGGAAGCTGCCGCTGCCCACGGTGGAGGTGTCGAACGTGACTTCGCCGGTGACGCAGTCGGAGAACACCACTTCCATGGTGCCGACCTGTTCGCCGAAGTTGGCGTCCGGGTCCTCGCCCTGCATGAAGGTGATGCCGTCGAAGGCGAACACCCGGGCGTCGATCATGTCGTCGTCGATATCACCCTGGGCGAACAGCCAGGACGGGTTGCCGGACGCGTCGAAGTGGGCCCAGTACAGCACGCCGGTCTTTTCGCCGTCGGGCAGCCTGGAGACCGAAACGATGAGGCCGTGGTTCTGCTGGTCGGGCTGGCCCCACCAACCGGTGAAGCCGCCGGTCACTTCGAGTGCCTGGGCGGTCAGGGCGGAAACGGCGAGCGCCGACGCCGCGGCGGGTTTCAACAGCAATCGGGATGGATTTTGAGGCAATAACATTTTCAATGGATTCACTCCTTGCAATGAAAGTCGGTGGTCGCCGGAAAAAACAGCGGCGGCACCTCCCTTGCGTATATGTTGTGGATGAATCCCCCTTGAGCCCGCCGCGTCCGCGCGACACGCAGCCGGATACGGTGGGCTCAACGCAAGTATATTGCATCGCTGGGCTTTAGTCCATTGATAAATATAGGTTTTATTTCGCGTAAATGTCGCATTTACGAAGCCGAAACGTGACGTATTGGGAGTTCACAGGCTGACTCTGGCGGTCAGCCTGCATGGCCGAAGTCGATCCTCGGCGCCGACCCGGGCGCCGAAAACTCAGTCTTCCGGCTGCGGGCCGTAGGCGTAATCACCGCCGGCCTCGAGCGCGCGTACATAGGCCGGTCGCGACTGGAATTTATGCACGTAGACCGCAATATTCGGGTAGTCGGCGCGCTTGATCGTGCCCCCGGCGAGCGCGGCTTCCAGCGGAAAACTCATCTGGATGTCGGCGGCCGAGATGTCGTCGCCGGCGAACCAGGGATGCTCGCCCAGGTACTCATCGACGTAGCTGAAGTGGGTTTCGATCTGCGGGATCGTGAACGCGGCATCCACCTGGTCGGCGATCTTGCTCGAGATCGGCCGGATGAAGAACGGCACCGGCGGCTGACGCAGTTTCGAGAACACCAGCTTGAGCAGCAACGGCGGCATCATCGAGCCCTCGGCGTAGTGCATCCAGTAGTTGAAGTTCCAGTAGCGCGCGTCGTCAACCGGCGGCGCCCACTGCGTATCGCCATGAGTGCGCGCCAGGTACTCGACGATGATCGCCGACTCGGCCAGCGTCTGCTTGCCCTCGGTGATCACCGGCGACTTGCCCAGCGGGTGCACCTTCTTCAATTCCGGTGGCGCCAGGTTGGTCTTGCTGTCGCGCTTGTAGTGCTTGATCCGGTATTCGCAGCCCAGTTCTTCGAGCAGCCACAGGATGCGGTGCGAGCGGGAGTTTTCGAGATGATGGAGTGTGATCATTGCGGCCTCGGGGTTTGGATTGTTCAAAATCCCATTATGCGGCTTTCGACCGCAGGTCATACGGTCCCGAGCTTGGTCGCCAGGAACACTTCGAACGCGGCGAAACCAAATCCGCGGGACGCCAAAAACTCCAGGTCGTTTGACACACGCCTGGCGACGCATTCCTCTTCTAGAGCACTGTTTATATTGCCAATATTCCTTTTATACTGTATACTTTAACAGCGCTCTAGCGGAGTCTATCCATGCATCATGCGGCCATCGATCTGCAAGCACAATCGGCTCGTAACCTGCACGAACTCGAATCCGAAATCACCGAGCTGGCTGCGCATATCCACGCGGCCACGTACCGGCTGCTGGAACTCGTTCGCGAGTTCGACGAGCGCGAGGGTTGGGGTGGGCCAGGAATGAAGTCGTGCGCCCATTGGTTGAACTGGAAGGTTGGAATTTCGCTCGGCGCCGCGCGCGAGAAAGTGCGGGTTGCCCACGCATTGAAGGATCTGCCGAAAATCAGCGATGCGTTCCGGCGCGGCATGGTCAGCTTTTCCAAGGTCCGCGCGATGACGCGCGTCGCGACGCCGGAAAACGAGGAATACCTGATGATGATCGCCCGTCACGGCACGGCCTCGCACGTCGAGCATCTGGTCCGGCATTTTCGCAAGGTCAAGCGCATCGAAGCGCTGGAGCACGAGAACCGGCGCCACGCGCTCCGCGAGCTGAACTGGCATATCGATGACGACGGCAGCTACGTGATCCGCGCGCGCCTGACCCCGGAACAGGGCGAGCGCGTGGTGAAGGCGCTCGAAGCCGCCTGCGATGAGAATGATTATGAGTTAAAAAACGTTCCCGCGGAAACGTGCGACGAGCCCGCCGTCGACCAGGTCAGCGATCCGGTCGCTGCGCGCCGGGCCGACGCGCTGGAGCGACTGGCGGACGCGTTTTTCGGCAAATCGGGCAGCACAGAATCATCCGCAGTCACCGGTGGCGACCGCTGCACCATCAATCTGCACACCACAGGTGACACGCTGGCTGCCGACGGCGAAACCGCGGAAGCCGAACTGGAATCCGGCGCACGCGTTTCCGCGGAAACGTCCAGAAGGCTCGCGTGCGATTGCGGACTTGTCCACTGGCACGAAGACCAGGACGGCTCGGCACTGAACGTCGGCCGAAAGACCCGAAGCATCCCGCCGGCGATTCGGCGCGCGCTGCAGCGTCGCGACCAGGGCTGCCGCTTTCCAGGCTGTAGCGCCCACAAATACGTCGATGCCCATCACATCGTTCACTGGGCCGACGGCGGCGAAACGAAGATGGGCAATCTCGTTTTGCTCTGCCGCCACCATCACCGCCTGGTCCACGAAGGCGGCTACGGCGCGCGCATGACCGTCAGCGGCCCGAAATTCACCGATCCGACCGGCCGCACGATGCCGACATCAGCCGAAACGCGTTCCCGCGGAAACGTCTTCGAACTGATCACCCGGAACCGCAACTCCGGCCTGGAAATCGGACCGGAAACGGCCATTCCGCTATGGGAAGGGGAACGAATGGACGACGGGATGGCGGTGGAGGGGTTGTTGCAGTTCGAATAGCGCGGCTCCCGGGCTGATTCACGCCGAATAGCGCCGGACCCGCATCCCTGACCTGATTTGCCTCTCTCATTGATTTCGTGCATCATTTCAGTCGAACGGGCGGTAAAACCTGGCGGGAGGGGCCATGCAGATTAACGATATCGATCGAAACAGGCGGATATTTCCAGCGGCCCGGCGCCGCTTTTTCAGGGAAACAGAACCGTTTCAGCGCTTCGGACGATCCAGAGTCGGAATAACTGGCGTCTCCGCCCGCATATTTCATATCCGGCGGCTTAGCCGATCATTTTCAAGTTAGGTTGCAATAAATGCTCTCCCGGACAGACAGTGCCGATCCAAAGTGGTATCCGGTAGCGATTCATAAGATTGATGAACTCCTTTCTAACCCGGATTTCTCATAGTGCTCCAACAACCTTCGCAGACCAAGCCTGGTAGTGCCAGATCCGAGTGGTCATGGTCGAAGTTGGCGATTATTTAGCC
>MDTG01249311.1_pt1 | contig 24021 bp, 29 predicted proteins | sample 811421 | NCBI WGS metagenome assembly MDTG01 (sample SAMN05326645, study PRJNA326480) | marine metagenome | isolation source: seawater | place: Pacific Ocean: South East | collected 2011
AGTTCTATCCTCATTGAAATGCATATCGCGAGGCCTTTTTGAAGTAGGTATTGAATTAATTACTTCTAAAGTTTCAGGATCAATAACTGTTAAATCATGCGTTTTTTCATTTGAGACAAATATTAACCCTGTGTTCTTAGCATTTAAACTAGAACACAGAATTACAAAAATTAATGTACAAATGATTTTATTTAACATTAAACGTTCCTACCATACCTCTATCTTTGTATCCCTTGACATAATACTCAAATTTACCAGGTCTTATAGGCACTAAGAAAATTGCTACATCTCCTTCATCATCAAACTCAATTCCATATAATGAATTAACACCATGAATCTCACGTTCATCTATAACTATTTGACTGACCCAAACATTTCTAAAAATGTCAGGAGCTTGAAGCATCATTTCTTCGATACCATCTGATTCAATTATCCATTTATAAAACTTGCCAGTTTCTAACTCAAAAGAATAGGCGCTCATTGAAAGATCACCCTTTATTTGTAATTCCAACTTAGTAGGTTGAGAAGCTAGATTGCCTTCAGCAAACAAATTAAAAGATGAAAATAAAAAAATAAAAATTAATAAAATTTTTTTCATAAAATTCCCCCATTTAGTAATATTTATACTTACTTACTAATTGTTAAAAAATAAAGAAATAGTTATAAAAATAAAGAAAAAAAAATAGATATTTACATAGGTAAAAATACATGTAATTATTTATATAAATAATTGGTTATATAAATTTATCTTTATCACATTAGGATTTTGAGATTTAATAAAGAAGATTAATTATAATATAATAAATGGGGGATAATTTATTTATGAAAAAATTTATATCAATAGCAGTAACTTTTTTTTGCTTTGTAAGCTTGAATTTACATGCAGTATCTCAAGATGGTAGCAAAGAAAAAATTAAAGTTGGTGTTTTAAAATGGGGAACAGCTAATTGGGAATTAAATACCCTAAAAGGACAAAAATTAGATCAAAAAAATGATTATGAACTTGAAGTAGTAGGTTTAGGAAGTAAAAATGCTTCAGCTACTGCACTGCAAGGTGGTGAAGTTCATGTAATTTTATCTGATTACATATGGGTAAATAGACAAAGAGCTGAGGGAGCTAATTATACATTTGTTCCACATTCATTAACTGTAGGAGGACTCATCAGTTCTAATGAAAGCGGTATTAACAGTGTATCAGATTTAAAAGGAAAAAAACTTGGTATAGCTGGCGGACCTGTAGATAAGAGTTGGGTTATACTTCAAGCTTATGCAAAAGAAAAATTTGGAATGAACTTGAAAGATGAAGTTGAAACTGTTTTTGCAGCACCAGCTGTAATTAATGAACAATTAATAGAAGGTAATGTTGATGCTGTTTTAAATTTTTGGCATTATAATGCTAGACTTAAAGCTGCTGGGATGAATGAAGTTATATCTGTTAAAGATGTTTTAACTGAGCTTGATCTTAATGGTCAGACTCCTTTATTAGGCTGGGTTTTTGATAAAGGATGGGCAGAAGATAACAAAAAATTAATTTCATCTTTTCTTGACTCATCATACCAAACAAAAGAAATGCTTCTAAATGATTTAGGTCAATGGGAAGGTCTTAAGAAAAAAATGAAGGCTGATGAAGATGAAACATTATTTATAGCTCTTAGAGATGATTATAGAGCGGGAATAGTGGATGAATTTAAAGCAGATCATATTGCTTCAGCATCGGATGTATTTGCTGTTATGGCTACAATTGGTGGAGAAAAACTGGTTGGATCAGCAAATAGTTTAGATCCAAACACTTTTTGGAAAGCATATATAGATTAAATATTATATAATTGATGGAAGATGAAAACTAATAATTCACTTCCATCAATTTACCGTTTTTTTTCATTTGTAACAATTTTTGTTATTTGGATCTTATTATCTTTTATTATTGAACATCGATTATTTCCATCACCTTACGATGTTATAAATGATATTTGGTATCATTTATCAGAGGGTGAATTGATTGCTGATTCATTAGCAACATTTAGTAGAGCATTTATATCATTTAGTATAGCAATGGTTCTCGGCTCTATAATTGGTTATGTCTTAGCAAAATTCAATACTTTAGATTATTTTTTCGATAGTTGGGTGATAGTCGGATTAAATATTCCTGCAATAGTTTTAGTTATACTTTTTTATATTTGGTTAGGACTTAATGAAACAGCTTTAATAGCAGCAGTTGTATTAAATAAAATACCTATAGTTATTGTTAATATTAGAGAAGGTACTAGATCTATGGAAAAAAACTATTTTCAAATAGGAACAGTATATCAATTAAATAATATTTCTATTTGGACAAAAATAATCCTACCTCAGTTATATCCTTATCTAATGACATCAGCCAGAACTGGACTTTCATTAATATGGAAAATAGTTCTTGTATTTGAATTACTAGGAAGAAGCAGTGGGATTGGGTTTCAATTACAAGTATTTTTCTCATTTTTTGATATTTCTAGTCTTCTTGCATATTCAATTTTTTTTATGACCATAATTTTGCTTATAGAAAATTTTATTATGATTCCTATAGAAAAAAAAGCAACACATTGGAGAAAAATATGATTGATATTTTGTTTAATAATTTAAGTAAAACTTTCCTTCAAGTTGATGCATTGAATAAAAATAAATTTAATAATTTAAATATTATGAAGAATTTTAATTTAGAAATTGAACATAATGAAGTTGTAGCTATTGTTGGACCATCAGGTATTGGAAAATCTACCCTTCTTAATATTCTTTCAGGTAATGATAAAGATTTTATTGGCGATGTAACAATAAACAGAGATATAAATAATAAAAAAATGAGTTTTATTTTTCAATCTCATAATTTACTTCCTTGGCTAACAGCTTTAGAGAATATTTTACTGGTTTGTAATAATGAAAGCCTTGAAAAAAATTATTCACATGAAATATTAAACGAAGTTGGGTTAGAAAATTTCATCAATGCTTACCCTAATAATCTCTCCGGAGGAATGAAAAGAAGGGTTTCTATTGCAAGAGCTTTTGTTAACAAACCAAACATTTTACTTATGGATGAGCCCTTTGTTTCATTAGAAAAACCTTTGGCTAATCAACTAAGAAACCAAACAATAAATTTAATTAAAAAAAACAAAGTAACAGCAATTCTTGTTACACATGATTTAAAAGAAGCAATTATGTTTGCTAATAGGATAATTTTTTGTAATAATTCTCCTATGGAAATAGTATTAGAAAAAAAAATTACACTAAATGAAAAACCAAACTATGATAGTGATGAAATTGATTTAATTTATAAAAGTATTATTTCTGAAAATCCAACAATATTAGAGGCTAACTAATTTTATGATTTTAGAGGTTAAAAATATTTCTAAAAGTTTTGGAAAATTAAAAGTTTTAGATGATGTATCATTTACTGTTGCACAGGGAGAGTATTTAGCTTTAATTGGAAAAAATGGTGCAGGAAAAACTACATTATTAAATATGTTACTTGGATTATCCTATCCTGATTCTGGTAAAATTAAATTTTTTGGAAAAGAAATTGAAAAAAATTTAATCTATATTTTGAATAGTATTGGTATAGTTTTTCAACAACATACTCTTGATTTTGACTTAAGTGTAAAAAAAAATTTAATTTTTTTTGCTGATATTCATGGGATGGAAAGATCAAAATCATTATTAAAAATTGATGAACTTTTAATTAGATTTGATTTAAAAGATTTTGAAAATTATAGAGCTCGTAATTTAAGTGGTGGTATGAAAAGAAGATTAGAAATTGCAAGAGCTTTATTGAAAGATCCACAAATATTGATTTTAGATGAGGCAACATCTGGATTAGATCCAACAGCTAGAGAAAAAATACTCTTTGATTTAAAAAAACTCTCTGAAGAAAATAAAATTACAATATTAACTATTACACATTTAGAAAGTGAAATTAAAGACGCCAATAGAATTCTTAAATTTGAAAATGGAAAAATATTTTAATTTTTTAAAAAGGGCTTTTATCTGGTAATTCTGCTTCCGGCAATTCTCCAAAAGTAATTTGATATACACCACCATAGGAATCAAAAAGCTGATATCCTTGTGATTCTCTATCTTGAGAAGTAAGTGTATTCTCTCTGGTTTTTTGATTGTATAAATCCAATTCTTCCTTGTTTAGTTTCTTAACTTCTGCAGCTTGAAGTACACCCATTTCAATATTTTCTTGAACATCTGATATCTCATCTTCTAGCGGTGGTGTGTAAGGCAACCTATAAGATCTAGGTATGCCCTGAGGAACATTGCTATCATCTAACTCCTCTATCCACAAAAAAATTGCACCTTCAGCTTTTGTAAATTTGTCAGGCTCTTTGACGAAGGTCCAATGTATTTGAAATCTATCTGGTAGTTGCTTTTCACTTGGCCAACCAGCAAAGCCCATCATTCCCTGATAAGCAAATACATAAACCACAGTTGAAGAAATAATTATAAATAATTTTAAAATCCAATTTATTTTAGTTCTTAAAATTATAATTAATAATAAAAAAGTAACAAAAACAAACATTAATAATATTATCAAAATATCTGAAGTAAGTATTGGTATAGTAAGAGGACTAAAAACCATTTATTTTCTGTCCCTTGTTAAAATAGTTAATCGTTTAGGTTTTTTATGAACTGAAAGAACTTTACCCTCTTTATCAAGTATAAATCTTGCAGCTGTCAATTCATTACCTTTACCCTCAAGAAACAATGTATCATAAAAAATAACTTTAATTTTAGGGTTAACCTTTTCGACCTTAACTTTAACTGGCACCTCCTCAACAGAATTTGATAAATAGTGATAAATATTAACAACATACTCCCCAGACATTACCCCTCTAAGAGTCACAGTTTCTTGATTTAAAGGATTGTTAATTTTAACTCCATCAATAACTATTGTATCTTTATAATTTCCTCTGTCATCACGATCTAAATGCATTAATCCAGCTTCTCTTGTATGATACCAAACAATATTTCCTTGTGGGTCTTCAACGTAAGTATCAACATCGTCTGGATGTTCATCAGGCCATGTAACTGTAATAATATATTCAGCATTTGGATCAATTTTAGCTTCTTCAGGAGTTGGTTTGATTAGCATAAATGCTAAAGCAAACATAAAAGCAAATCCTAGCAAACCATTAAATAAAAGATCCGTAAAGGGATCAAAAGTACCCTCATTTGAATTAAAGCCAAATCTTCTCATTAATTTTTTATTGATTAATCTTTTTTAGAAGATGAATTTCACTTAATTCAGAAATATTGTAAAATAATTTTTCAGTTGAGTTTTCAAGAAAATAATATTGAACCTTTAAAAGTAGACTCCCAATTAATCCAGATAAGGTTGTAAATAATGCTATAGACATTCCGCCACTCATACCTGTTAAGGCATTTTTAATAGAAATCTCATCAAAAGAATCAACATTACTTATTGGTTGAAGCATCAATACAAAACCAATAATTGTTCCTAACAAACCTAATTTAAACAAAGAGTCAGAAATAAAATTTCCTATTTTAATTTCTGATTTCAGCTTATCGAAAAGCAAATCTAATAAAACACTTTTGCCTTCTTGATTACTGTTTTTTTGTAAACCAATTAAGTTTGTTAAATATTCAGAAAAGTAATTATTTTTTTTAATTTTAATTTCTTCATTAATCTCTATAATATTTTGATTAACTGATATTTTTGAATCAGAATTTTTTATAAAAATATTTTTTATATTATTAGATAAATTGATTTGGTCAGAAATAATATACATCCTGTAAAGACAATATAAAGATGTAACTAAATAGATTATAGTAATAAGGGTTGAGATATAACTTTTATCAAAAGAATATAAGCTAAATAAAAAACCATAATGCCAAGCTCCTATTGCTAAAAATATCAACAAGGAATTTGGGATTAACCAACGAAGTAAATAGTAATGTTTATTCATAATAAAAAGAGATACTTAAAAAATACAAAGAATCCAAGCAAAATTATACTATAAAAAATTAATAATATAATTTAATTATAATTATTTATAAAAATTTATTTAATTTTCTGCGACATTTTATCGTGCTAGTCTTAATGTCATAATCAGTAACTTTTTAGTCTTTGTACTGATTTTGTTAACAAGGCTAAGGTTAATAAATGGGGGAAGAATGAATTTTAGAAAAATTTTATCTTTTTTTGCTTTAGTTTTTCTTTTTAGCTCAAATGCTTTTTCTGAAGTTACACAGGACAGACTTACAAATGCAATGTCTGAGCCTGAGAATTGGCTAACGCATCATAAATCACTTGATGGTGCTAGATATGTAGAGTTAGATGAAATAACTAAGTATAATGTTAAAAATCTTAAAGTTGCTTACACCATTCCTTTAGGCGACGTTGCAGAAGGAACAAGTGGGTTAGGTTCGCATCAATCAACACCTTTAGTTAAGGATGGATTTATGTATGTTACAGGCCTATGGGATGTAGTTTATAAGATTGATATGACAGGAAAATATCCTAGCATTGTATGGACATTTGATCCAGAAAATGATGAGGAGATAGTTCAAAATCCTGTAACTAGAGGCGCTGCTCTTTGGGGTGACGCTGTAATTATAAATACTGAAGATGGAAGAGTAATATCTATTGATGATGAGACTGGTGAAATGAACTGGGAATCTGCAATTGCAGTTGAACTAGGAGAAGGCTTTAGAGCTGCGCCATTAGTTGTTGATGATGTAATTCTTGTACATAATGCTTTCGGAGATTGGGGAACTCGTGGATGGATATCTGGTGTTGACCCTGCTGATGGTAAAGAGTTGTGGAGATTTTTCACAGTTCCTGCTCCTGGAGAGCCAGGAAGTGAAACTTGGACAGACCCAGCACAGGTAGCATGGAAAACTGGTGGAGCTGCTGCTTGGGTTACAGGTACATATGATCCAGCAACAAAAGAATATTTTGTAGGAACTGGTAACCCAGTACCAATGTTTGATCCAGAATTCAGACCTGGAGATAATTTATATTCGAATGCACTGTTAGCGATAGATTCTCAAGATGGTAATATGAATTGGTATTTCCAATATACGCCTGGAGATTATCTTGACTATGATGAAGTTGGAATTCATCAATTAGTTGATGAAGAGTATGAAGGTGAAATGAGAAAGCAAGTTGTTCATTTTGGTAGAAATGGTTATTATTATCAGTTAGACCGAACTAATGGACAGTTTTTAAAAGCTGCTCAATATATAGAAAAACTTGACTGGACTGAAGGTATTGATCCAAAAACTGGTCTACCTATGGGATATAAACCAGGTCAAGGTCTTCAAGAATATATAGCTGGTGGAGCTCCTCGAAGAGGTGGTGGTCCAATTACAATGTGCCCTCACTTACAAGGTGGAGTAAACATGTGGCCTACAGCTTTTAACACTAAAACCAAGCTTCATTATGGAGCTGGATTTGAAGGTTGCAGTGAGATTGAAACAAATGATGATGCTGAAAAAGTTTTAGCAGGAGAAATGGTTCCTGGTGAAGTTTTCTTAGGTGGGTCACTTGCTTCTGAAGGTCGAGTTGAAGGTAGTATAGCTGCTTATGATGTTACTACTGGAGAAGTTTCAGCTAAATATTTACATCCTACAGCAAACTATGCAGGTCTTGTAGCAACATCTGGTGGTTTAGTATGTACTGGATGGGTTGATGGTTTAGTAACTTGTCACGATGATAAAACTCTTGAAAAATTATGGGAGTTTTATACCGGTACAAATATTAAAGCACCTCCGATATCTTATGCTGTTAATGGAAAGCAGTATATTGCTATCATAGCTGGTGGAGAAACAAGTGCAGGTTGGTTAAACCTTCCTGAAACGGAAAATCTCCAATTCGCTTCAACACTTTACGTGTTCGCACTTTAATAAAATATTAATTAAGGCTTCTAATTCTAATTTTTCTTAAAATTAGTTTAGAAGCCTTAAATAGCAATTATGAAAAAAATATTAAATATATTAATTGTATTTTTTGTTCCGTTTTTTGTTTTATTATCAACAAACTTATACGCTGACGAAAAATCAATCTTGTTAGGACAAAAACTTTGGGCAAAAAGTCTTAAGTGTGGTTATTGCCATGGTCCATTTGGTAATGGTTCCGGCGATCCTAGATCTCCTGGTAAAGCAGCAAACTTAAGAGAAACACAATTAGATAAAGATGGTTTGATGGAAATTATTGCTTGCGGGATCCCAGGTACTGAAATGCCTTATTTTCATAGATCTGCATACAAAAAACCAGAAATATGCTGGGATACTCTAGCAGAGGACCTTGGGGAGGATATGCCTAAAAAGGGTAAAAAAATGATATCAGATAAATCTGTTATTGCGATTGCTGATTATATAATAGCAAAATTAAAAGGAAGAGGTAATATCACTGCAGCAGAATGTGAGGAGTATTTTAGTGTTGGCTCAAGAAGATGTGAAGGCTTTAGACAAAAAGAACAAGAGCAATAATTATCTGCCCTTATTACTAATCTTTTTTTTTATAAACATATTCATTTTAGAAGATGGATATTCTAAAGAAGAATCACTTTTATCAACTATATGGGATGTTGAAATTGGAATGAATTGGAGTGACATCCCAATTAAAGATTTCATGTTTTTTGCATGTGGTACTAATGGGGGGCCTCCAGGAAAACCACTAAAAAATAAGTTTGCCGACTATTTATTATGCGATGTCGATCAATACAATCTAAGAGAAGTTTATTTTGAGTATGATGATGAAGCCTATTATTGGGCATTAGCATTTAATGACACGCACTCATCATCATTTCAGGGTACAAGAGTTTTTTCACATTTATCAATAATTTCAGTATTATTTGATGAACATGGTACTGTGAAGGGTATTAAAGTTGTCACTGATGACAGAGCTTCACATAATCATAGAAAAGGAGCACCTGGACTGTTCTTAAAATTAGAAGGTGTTTTTGGTGATGATCAATGGGATTGCAAAGATTTTGATCCTGGGGAGGGCGAGATACCTGTAGGTGAAAGTTTTATGAAAAAGATTTGTATAAAAGAACAATATGATAAAACAATTTTTATAAGGGGTGATTATTATAGAAAAAAAGGTCAAACTGCTTTTGACCGAGCAACAAAAAGACATACAACGGGTTATTTTGAAAGCAGAACAAGGTTAGAAGTTTATAGTGCGGATATAAATATTGATATTAATAATTACGAGTGGAATAAATGAAAAAAATTAGAACTAAAATAATTTTTTTTATTTATTTTTTTATAAATTTATTTAATTTTCATTTATTAGCTGCAGAAGATGTAGTTACAAAATTTTTAAATAGAGAAATAAATGAATGCATAAACTGTGATTTATCAAATCAAAACTTCAAGCATATGGATCTCACCAATGCAAACTTAAATGGATCAAAACTTATTAATACAAATTTTCATCGCGCTATACTCAAAGGTGTTAATTTTTCAAATACTGAAATTTTTGGATCTAATTTCAATAAAACCAACCTTATAAAATCTAATTTTGATAATGCTGATATTTCTGACACAATGTTTTATGCAGCTAATTTATCTAAATCGTCTTTTAAAAATTCAAAGTTAAACCGCGTAAGATCACAAAAAGCAGTTTTTACAGGTTCAGACTTTGAAAAAATAACAATAGAAAATTCTTATTTTAATGAAACTCAGATCGCAAGTTCGAATTTAGATAATGCAAAATTTTTAAATACAAATTTTGAAAAAGCAAATTTTCAAAAAACAAAATTTACAAATGTGCAATCATTTAGAACTATATATTCTAAAACTAAATTTAGAAAAGCTGATTTATCTTTCTCAAAATTTATTAAAACTGACTTTTTTAAATCAAGTATTAGAGAAGTTATATTAAATGAAACACTTTTTCAGGACACTAATCTCTTATCAGCAAAATTTTATAAATCAAATAAAGCAGATGCAAAATACATTAATTGCATTATGCCTTCAGGGGAGCATATTAAATGAAGTTTATAATATATTTTATTTTCTTTTATCTATTTTTTTTTAATGCTCATTCAGAAGAAATAATAAAAGGCAAAGCAAAGGTTATTAATAGTGACTATATTAAAATAAATGAACAAGTAATCATATTGTACGGAATTGAAGCAATGGAAAGAAAGCAAGTTTGTTATATTGATAATAAACTCTGGCCTTGCTATGATATTACTGTAAGATTTTTAGAAAGCTTAGTTGATTTAGGTGAAACAAGTTGCAATATAGTAAAAAGAACAAGATTAGGTAGAGTTTTTGGTATTTGTTACGTTAATAGTATTAATATTGAATTAAACAGGGAACTAGTAGAAAAAGGATATGCACTTGCTAGAAGAAAACAAACAAAAGATTATATAAAATATGAAAAAACCGCGAAGAAAAACAAGCTTGGAATCTGGCAAAGTCAATTTATAGAACCATGGAATTGGAGAAAGAGATATAATATCCCAAATGATCCATAGAATTTTTATTACATTTATTTTTTTTATATTTTCTTTTTCTGTAGCAGCAATGTTTAGTGAAGACGATTGTAAATGGGTTGAAAAATCTGACATGCCGACAGCAAGATCAGAATTTTCAACCCTTGTTCACAAAAATAAAATTTATGTTTTAGGTGGAATAAGTAAAGATAAGGCTATTTCAAATTTTGAAGTTTATGACCCTATTAAAGATCAATGGAAAATTCTATCTCCAATGCTTGATGCTAATCATCATGGCTCTTTAGGAATTGTTAATGATAAAATATATTTAATTGGTGGATTTGTAGATCTAACTTGGAGACATGCAAATGGAATAATTTATGAATATGATATTTTAAATGATCAATGGAAGCCTTATGATGATCTTTCTATGCTACGAGTTGCTCATGTTGCGGAGTCTATAGATAATAAAATATATATTTTTGGAGGACATGGTTATAAGCCAAGTCATGTTTTATATTATATGCCTGAAGAAAAAAAAATGAGAGAATTTGAAACACGTATGCCATCTCCTGCAGATCATCTTGGTTCTGTAATCATAGATAACAAAAATATAATTATTTTAGGAGGTAGGTTTAGAGATGGAAATCTTAAAAAAATTAGAATCTATGATCTAAAAAAAAATAAATGGTATGCTAATGATGCATTACCTTTTGCTACAAGTGGTCATATTGCTGAATTAATTAATAATAAAATTCATATAATTGGAGGTGAAGATTTAAATAATGATAAAACATTTAAAGCTCATTGGTATTTTGACTTTAAAGAAAATACTTGGTCTCCTGCTTTAGATCTTCCATATGGACTGCACGGAATGGGTTCAGGAGTTATAAATAATGAATTATATGTTTTTGGTGGAGCAAAAGAAGCTGGAATGAAAACATTTAATACGCTACAAAGAAAAAATTTTAAACTAGAATGTAAATAACTATAGTTCGTTAAAATTACTAGAAAATTTTTCAAACCATTCATTTACAGATTTAATTGTTTTTTCTGTTGGAAATAATATTCTTTTTCTAGAATCTTTTTGGCTTTTTTCAGAATAAACATACCCCTTTGAAATAGCATCCTCAATATATTTAAATTCTGTTGTCACGGTTTTTTTACCATCAGTCGGCAGATGTTCATTAATTGATTCAATCAGCATCTGTTTAGATAATTCTTTATTCAAATAATAAAATTTCATTAAAAATAAAATAAACAACCAATGAAGTGGAGATTGTTGAAACCAATTTATTACATCATCTCTTACTGTGTTTTTAGATATTGATGCAATATGCATTTCAATTTGCATCAAATTTTTATTTTTTTCGACTTCTCTATCCATTAAAATAACTAATTATTAAGATATAATGCGAATATGAATTACGTACAAGTAAAATAGGTTAAATTAATTTCTTAAAATTTTCATAGAGATTTTCAGCATTTTTATTCATTGAACCCATATTTTTACTAGCTAATTGATCAAATTTAACTAAAGCTCCTTTGCCTAAACTATCCTCTAAAGCCCTCTCATATTCTGGAACACATCCCCATTGACTAACAGTATCACTTTTAATTTCAATATGAAATTGTATTCCATAAGCATTATTATATTTAAAAATTTGATATTTAGTAGTTGGAGAAGATGCTAGTAAAGTTACATCAGAATTTTTTTCTAAATTTTGTACTTCATAACTATGCCATTGAAGAGCTTTAAAATTTGATTCAAAATTTGAAAATAATTTATCATTTAAATAACTTTTTTTCATTTCAATATCTAAAATCCCAATCTCAGGAGGTTTTGATTTTACTACATCTCCTCCTAAAATTTCTCCAAGTAGTTGGCAGCCTAAACAAAATCCTAAGTATGGTTTTTGAAGTTCAATTACAAAATGTTTAATTTTTTCTTTTTCATTTTTAAGCCAAGGATAATCTTTTTCCATCCAAGTATCCATTGGCCCACCCATACAAAACATGGCATCATATTTTGATAAATTATTAGGAATTTCATCTCCTGCATCAAGTTCAATTGTTGTAATATTAAAATTATCTTTTTTCATTAAGTCTAAAATATAACCAGGTGTTTCAATTGAAATATGTTGTAATATAATAATATTTTTAGTCATTTCTTTCTAAATCTAATAACTTTTTTTTTAATTTTATTCCACCGAAAGATGAAAAGCCACCCAGAGAACCATCAGATCTTATTACTCTATGGCAAGGTATTATTAACAATAATTTATTTTGTCCACATACATTTCCCACATATCTTGGTGAAGTTTTAATTTTTTTAGCAATTTCGCCATATGTTTTTGTTTTACCATAGGAAATATTTTTTATTTCATTCCATATTTTTCTTTGCGTAGGCGTACCTATCAAATGAATTTTGAAAGTAAATTTTTTTCGATTTCTTTCAATAAAACTTATAATTTGATTTTTAATTTTATCTAAATTTTTTGATTTTTTTTTATTTTTAGATTTACAAAATTTAACGTTTACTAATTTTTTTTTATCTTCACATATTGTTATCCAGCCTATTTTAGTTTTAAAGGAATAAATGATCATTTTTTTATAAAATTATATATTAAATAATTTTATTTACTTAGAAAATATAAAAAAATATGTTAGTGTTAATTAATCTATGGATGAAGATCATTTAAATTTAGAAATAAGGAAGTTTTTAAAAAAAGTTGGAATTAGCTCACAGCGTATTTTAGAATCACATATAAAAGAATCTAACAAAAAAGGAATTTTTAAGATTGGAGATGTCATAGATGTAGAAATGAAAATGAATGTTAAAAATAATAATTTAGAACATTCAGTTTCAGAAAAAATTTTATTAAAGTAAGTTTTGGTATTTCAATGAAATTTCCTCTTAAAGAAATCATAATTTTTTTAATAATGGCTATTTTAATTTTTATTGGTTTATCAGCCTTTTGGGCAATAATTTCTATTTAGTTAAAATATTGTTTACTAGTTTAACCTGGATTGAATTTTATCAAGCATCTCAAGCTTTTCAATAGGTCCAATACTAGAAATAGTAATTGGTCTTGAGACAATCAACTTTGCTATACGTTCTACGGATTCTAGACTAACTTTATCAATGTTATTTATAATTTCATTAGTATCGATTATACGATTAAAAACTAATAATTGTCTTGCCGCACTTTCACATCTCCTAAATGAACTCTCCATTCCCATCATTAAGCCTGCTTTTAGTTGTGCTTTGCCACGATTAATCTCTTTTAATGAAATTGATTTTGGGCTTTCATTTAACTGATCACATAATACAGGAATTAATTCCTGAATTTCCTTTTCACCAGTCCCACAATATACTCCAAAAATACCTGTGTCTGTATAAGATGAGCTAAATGATGATATTCCATAAACTAATCCCCTTTTTTCCCTTATCTCTTGAAACAAACGAGAAGACATTCCACCACCTAACAATGAAGAATAGATCATCAATGAATAATAATCTTCATGATGATAATCAATACCTTCAAATCCTAGCAGGAGATGTATCTGTTCTAATTTTTTTTGTTCTCTATACTCCCCAGATTTATAATTTGATTTGATGCGATTATTATTTGTACCTAATGGAAGGTTAGTAAAAGAATTTTTAATATCTTCAACAAATTTATCATGATCAATTTTACCAGAAGCACTAACTATCATTTTTTTTGGATGATAATGATTAATCATAAAATCTTTTACTTGTTCTCTTGAAATATTTTTAATGATATCAGTTTTTCCTAAAATTGATCTTCCAATAGGTTGATTAGGAAAAGCTTTTTCTTGCCAATAATCAAAAATCATTTCATCAGGTGAGTCCAAATACATTCCAATTTCCTGTAAAATAACTCCTCTTTCTCTGTCTAATTCCTCATTTGCATAGATAGAATTTTGCATAATATCTGAAAGAATATCAATACCTAGTTTTAAATCTCCAGCTATCAATTTAACATAATAAGCTGTTATTTCTTTTGATGTGTATGCATTTATATCACCACCGACATTTTCAATAGTTTCAGCAATTTCTCTAGCACTACGAGAAATTGTACCTTTAAAAGCCATATGTTCAAGCAAATGTGCAACACCATTATTGCTTTCTATCTCGTCTCTTCCTCCAACAGAGTTCCATATACCCAAAGAAACTGTTTCAAAATTAGGCATCTCTTGAGTAACAATTCTAAGTCCATTATCAAGGGTTGTAATTTTGTGCATTTTTTAAATTTTCGATAAAATAAAGTTTTCAACTTTTTTGAAATTATTAGGCATTATATTTAAATTTTCATTTTTTTCAAAAATATTTTTATAAGATTCAGGTAAATTTATCTTTTTTCCAATAGATTTTTTTATAACTTCACCAAATTTTGCCGGATGCGCACAAGCTAAACTAATCACAGGATGACTAAAATTACTTTCTATCATTTTAGCAAGTCCTGTTGCTGTATGTGGATCAGGCAGATAGTTGAATTCATCATTAAATTTTTTTATAGTTTTTAAAGTTAAGTCATTTGATAAAGATGATGAGCTATATATATCTTTAAATGCATTTCTAATATTTTCATCAAATTTGTAAAATTTATTTTTTAATAAATAGTCCATAATTTTTTTAACTTGATTGCTATCATAATCATAGGTTTCAAATATTTGTCTTTCAAAATTACTTGGCAATTGAATATCCATACTAGGACTATATGTTTCTTTTACTTTTTCAATTTTGATCTCCCCTAATGAAATGAGTTTATGTAAAACATCATTTTCATTTGTTGCAATAAAAAGTTTTTCAATTGGTAAACCCATATGTTCCGCTATATGTGCAGAATAAATATTTCCAAAATTCCCTGATGGAACAATAAAATTTACTTTTGATGAATCTGTTTGGAGATATGCCCAAAAAAAATAAACTGTTTGAGCTATTAATCTTGCCCAATTTATAGAGTTAATGGACGTTGGGGATATTTTTTTTTGTAACTCTGAGCTCAAAAATAATTCTTTTGTAATTTTTTGACAATCATCAAAAGTTCCTTCTACAGCAATGTTAAATATATTTTTATCATCAACTGTTGTCATTTGTCTTCTTTGAAATTCAGAAATTTTATTATGTGGATGTAAAATAAATACGTTAATATTTTTTTTTGATTTAAACGCATTAATTGCTGCAGCGCCAGTATCTCCGGAAGTAGCTCCTAAAATAGTAATTTTTTTATTATTATTAAGCATCATATAAGAAAAAAGATTGCCCAAAAACTGCATTGCATAATCTTTAAATGCTAAGGTAGGACCATAAAATAATTCAAGAATATATTTATTATTATCAAGCTTAACCAAAGGTGCTTTTTTTTCATGAGTAAAATCAATATAGCTTTTTTCAATAATTTTTTTTAAATCTTCTTTAGGAATTTCATCATTAACAAAAGGATCGATTATATTAAAAGCTACATCTTCATAAGATTTATTATATAAAGATTTTAAATCAATAACAGGCCATGATTTTGGAAGATATAGACCTCCATCTTTTGCCAGTCCATTAAAAACAACATCAATAAATTTTTCATCTAATTTATTATTTCTTGTACTCAAATACTTCATTATTAATTTTTTCTACTCAATTCTTCTTGTAAATGCAATTTTGAATATAACTTACTTTTATTTATTAATTCATTGTGTGTTCCATAGTCTTCTATTTTACCTTTATTTAAAATATATATAATATCTGCATCTTCAATTGTGCTTAACCTATGCGCTATAATTAAAGATGTTCGATTTTTCATTAATTTATTAATAGAGTTTTGTATTTTTTGCTCAGTAACATTATCTAGAGATGATGTTGCTTCATCTAGAAGAAGTATTGGTGCATTTTTAATTATAGCTCTTGCTATCGCTATTCTTTGACGCTGGCCTCCCGATAACTTAATTCCACTTTCTCCTACTATAGTTTTTAATTTATTTGGAAAATCATTTGAAAAATCACTAACACCAGCTTCATAAGCTGCTTTTTTAATCTCATCTTCAGAAGCATCAAGATTACCATATCTTATATTAGTTTCTATTGTTTCATTGAAAAGCATAGTATCTTGAGTAACAAGTGCAATATTTTCTCTTAGTGATTTTAAAGTATATTGTGAGATATCTTGATCATCTATATAAATTTTTCCTTTATAAGTATTAAAAAATCTCAGTAGTAAGCTTATTATTGTTGACTTACCTGATCCTGATAAACCAACAATCGCAACCTTTTTTCCTTCTGGGATTAAGATATTAAGATCATTTAAAATATATTTATCTTCATATGAAAAATTCAAATTTTCAATTTGAATTTTTCCCTTAGATACTATTAAATTATTTTTATTATTATCACTTTCCAGCTGATTAATTTCAGAATCCATTAATTGAAAGATCCGATCAGCTCCAGCTAATCCTTCTTGAATACTAATATTTAAATTACCTAGTGCCTTAACAGGCTGATAGGCCAATAAAAGACTTACAAGAAAACTCATGAACTGACCTGTTGTCATAGTTTCATTTAATACAAAAACTCCACCTATATAAATAGAAAGAGCAATAGCTAAACTTCCTATAAATTCCATCAAAGGACTTAATCTATTACTGATAAAAGCAGATTTAATAAAATAATTCTTAATTTGACTGATTGTTTTAAATGATTTAGATTTTTCAAACTCCTCTCTATTATAAGCTTTAACCTGTCTTATACCTTTTATACTCTCACTTAATGCATTAGAAAATACAGCTATTTCACTTTGAATATTGTGTGTAATTTTTCTTATACTTTTACCAATTTTTTTTATTGGCCATAAAGCTAATGGAAAGGCAAAAAAAGCAAATATTGTAAGTTCCCAACTTTGATAAAACATATTGCCTAATAAAAAAATAATTACTAAAAAATCTTTAATTACACCTGTAACAGATTTGACTATTGCCATTCTTAAAAAATATGTATCATTTATTAATCGTGAAATAATATTTCCTGATTTAGAGTCGTTAAAAAATTTTAAATTAAAATACATTAATTTTTCAAACATTTCAGTTTGTAATTTTGCAATTACAATATGAGCTACTTTGCTCATTTGAAATGAATGTATATAAGTAGCTAAACCTTTACAAAAAGTAACAATTATAATTGCAATAGGAATTAGAAATAACATTTCCTTATCGCCCTTAATTAAAACATCATCCAAAGCTGGTCTAACTAACCATGCATGAAGACCTGTTGCTCCTGCTGAAACAATCATCATTAATAGCGCTAAAAAAATTTTTATTTTATGAGGAAAAATATAATTTTTTATTAATCTAAAAACTATTTTTTTGTTAATGTTTTTATTATCATTCATAAATAACTAAAAAATTAATAAGAATATAAAACAAAATAAACCAATCAGATTATTAAAATTAAAAAAATAATAACAACTTTCTTTTGATTCTAACTTCCATTTATTTAAATAAACATTCATACCAATTATTATAGGAATTATCACGATAAAACTTAAAAAAGATTTGGAAGAATAAAATGCCAGTAAACCAATAAATAGCAAGAACAAACTATAAAAAAATTTAACAAATACACGGCCGTTATTTTTAAATAAAACAGCAGTTGATTTGATATTAATCTTTATATCATCCTCAATATCTTGATAAGCATAAATAGTGTCATAAGCCAGTGTCCAAAATATACATCCTATATACAAAAGAAAAAATTCATAGGTAATTTGATCTAAAAATTGAAAAGAAACAATAAGTATGCCCCAACTAAAAACTATACCTAATCCCAATTGAGGCCAATAAGTATAACGCTTTAAAAAAGGATATAATATTACAAGAGGTATAGAAGTTAAACCTATTAGAATAGAATTTAATTTAAATTGAAGTAAAATTATTAATGACAAAAATAATAAAAAAAGTAGAAAAATTATTGATTCTGTTTTAGTAATTTTTTTTGAAGTAAGTGGCCTATCTGCAGTTCTTAATATTTTATTATCTATTTTTATATCTACTAAATCATTAATTATACACCCTGCACTTCGCATTAAGAAAGCTCCTACAAAAAAATATATATACCAAATAATTAATTCTAAACTGCTTATTGGTATATATGCTAAAGCAAACCAACTAGGCCACATCAATAACATAAAGCCTATTGGTTTATTTAATCTTATAAGATCAAATAAATTTAGAATTTTTGTCGGAATAATTTTATTAAACATAAAAAAATGTTATGGAATTTAATATATTAAAATGATGAAAAAGTCCAAGACGCGTCTATTTGTTGATAAGAAAATAAGTCAAAACTTAATTGTTTATATAAAAAATAAACAACATCATTTTTTAAAAAATGTTTTAAGAGTAAAAATTAATGATCAAATTAATATATTTGACGGATACTCCGGAGAATGGTGTTCAATTATTTCTTCAATCAACAGAGATAATATTGTTTTAAGAGTAACTCACAAAATTAATGAATTTGTTAAATCAAATGAAATATGGTTAATTTTTGCACCATTAAAACAAAATAGAATGAATATATTAATTCAAAAAGCAACAGAAATCGGAGTTACAAAAATCATTCCTTGTAAAACAGAATATACTAATGCAAAAAATTTAAATTTAAAAAACTTATACTTAAATGCAGTGGAGGCTGCAGAACAATCTGAAAGATTAGATGTTCCAGACATTGAAAAGCAAATTGATCTGAAATCTTTAATGAATACTTGGCCAGATGATAGAATATTAATTTACTGTAATGAAAAACTAAAAACAAAAAAGGGGATTATTGAATCTATTAATGAATTTAAAAAAGAAAATAAAAAATGGGCAATTCTTATTGGCCCAGAAGGCGGTTTTTCGGAATTCGAAAATGAGTTAATTTTGAAAAATAATAACGTTCTAAATGTTTCTCTTGGAAAAACCATATTACGTTCTGATACAGCAGCTATTGTAGCTTTGTTTTGCCTAAAAGAAATAATTTTTTAATATTGTTATTTAATCATAGAAGAAAATAATTTATAATAAAACTATTATGGAATTCGATTCTACATCATTATTACTTTATCTTGTTTTAGGTATTTTTGGTTTTTGCTATTTAGTTGCAACTTGGGTATGGATAAAAGTTGATGCAAAAAATAAAATGTCACCAAATGAAAAAGAAGAGGATAACTGAAAATTATTTCTATTTAAATATTATTTCTGTTTAAATATTTATTTAAAATTTTATTAGCAATAAAAAGAAAAATTGCTGATAAAAGAATGATTATCACAGCTATGCTTGCCCCAGAAAGGCCATTTGTATAACATACGGCACATCTAGCTTGGGCAGAAATAGAAAAGAAAGATAAAAAAGTAATTGTTAAAAAAGATAAAAATTTAATCATCAAATTAGACCATCTATTAAAATAATTGCAAATAAAATAAATAAATAAAGAATTGAATACAAGAAAATTTTTATTGCTATTTTCTTTTCATCAGCAGTTTCTTTAAGTAATTTATAACACAAATATACGTAGTAAGATCCTAATATAATACTACTTAAAAGATATATAATTCCTAAAAATCCAAATAGATATGGTGTTAATGAAATTACAAATAATATTATTCCATATATAAAAATATTTATTTTTGTAGTTCTAATTCCTGAAACTACTGGCAACATAGGAATATTAGCATTTTTATAATCTTCTGTTTTATATAAACTTAAGGCCCAAAAATGAGAAGGTGTCCAAAAAAATATTATAAGAAAATATAAAATTGGCTCTAAATTAATTTCTCCTGTTGCAATAGTCCAGCCAATAATTGGTGGAAAAGCACCAGCCGCTCCACCAATTACTATATTTTGAGGCGTGGTTTTTTTTAACCACATTGTATAAATAACAACATAAAATAATATAGTGATAGCTAATAACAAAGCTGATAAAAAATTAGAGAAAAAATAAAGTACAGCTACAGAAAAAAAAGAAGTAAAAATACCAAAATATAAAGCTTGTTTTTTAGAAAGTTTACCTGAAGGTATAGGTCTTAAACAAGTTCTTTTCATCAATGAATCAATTTCAGATTCATACCACATATTTAAAGCTCCTGCTGATCCCGCTCCAAGAGCTACAGCAATTATTGATATTATTGAATATAAAAAATTAATATCTTTTGAAGCGCTAATAAGCCCTACCACACAAGTGAAAATAACTAGCGACATAACACTAGGTTTCATTAATTCATAGAAGCTACGAAAGTTAAGTATTAAACTACTTTTATCCAATGTTGTTTCTGTCAACTCTTACCTACTTTAATTTAAGAACCAGTAATTGCAAAATATATTCTTCTAACAATTAAGGTCCAATAAGACTCATGCCACATGATAAATACAAATACTAAAATAGCTGTACATGGTAATAATATTGCAGCAATTATAGGGAGTCTTTCCCACCACATATGCATAAAGATTGCACATATGAAACCCGCTTTAAGCATCATAAAAATTAAAATTAAACTCCAACGTAAATAACTTTCAAAACCATACCAATCTACCCAGTATGAAAAAGCACTAAATACAAAAAGTAATGTCCATACTTGGAAATAAATTTTTAACGGATGTTGTTGTGTACCTTCAGCCATATTACCTCACCATAAATAGAAAAATGCAAAAATAAAAACCCAAACCAAGTCAACAAAGTGCCAATATAGACCCATTATTTCAATGGCTTCATAATTTGATTTTTGAGATGTAAAAAATCCTCTTCTACCAGTATCAAAATCGCCCCTGAAAACTTTCCTTGTCATAATAAAAAGGAAAATAACTCCTATTGTAACGTGCGTACCATGAAAACCAGTTATCATAAAAAATATAGCTCCAAACTGAGGTGCTCCGAATGGATTTGACCAAGGTCTAACACCTTCACTTATTAGTTTAGTCCACTCAAATGCTTGCATACCAACAAATGATGCGCCAAATACAGCTGTTGCCAACATAAGATAACCACACATTTTACGATTTTTTTCATAACCATATTTAACGGCTAACGCCATAGTTCCACTACTAGTAATTAAAATAAAAGTCATAATAGCAATCAAAAGTAAAGGGACATTATAATGACCGACATGTAATCCAAAAACTTCACTAGCATTAGGCCATTCTGCTTTAGTAGAAAATCTAACTGTCATGTAAGAAATTAAAAAAATACTGAAAACAAATGTATCACTAACAAGAAAAATCCACATCATGGCTTTTCCCCAAGGAACACCTTTAAAAGCTTTTTGATCAGATGCCCATTCTTTTGAAAATGATTGCTTTGATGGTATTACTACTTGTACGTTTTCATTTGATTGTTCCATTAATTAACCTTTCATTACGAAAATAACATTAATCCAAATAGTACTATCCATACAGCTAATAAAAAATGCCAGTAAATTGAACATAATTCTATTGTATGTTTTGCTTTTCTAATAACTATATTATCAAGTTTCCAAACTTTATTTATTGTCATAACCCAATATACTAAACCTCCTAAAAGATGGAAAGCATGGAGAGTAGTAAATAAATAAAAATAACCATTTGCTGGACTACCAGAAACATAATAACCTGCTTGAACCATATCTTGCCATACTAATAATTGACCAATAAGAAAGAATATAGCCAAAAATCCAATAAAAAATAATTCTCTTCTTGCTTTTTCAAAATTATTTTTTTTTGATGCTAGTTGAATACGAATAAAAAAAATGCTGCTAATAACAAGTATTAAAGTATTTATCCAAAGTAAAAATGGCTCAGGCATTCTAACCCAATCATCGTATACCATTCTATCCGCGTAAGTTACGATAAATAAACAAAACATTATAGTGCTAACTATCATCAAATAACGAAGGCCTAATTTTCCAACATTTAAATCGAAGGTTTTTCCTTCATGTAAATTATCAACTTTAGCCTGGGAAGATTCCCAAGGTTTTTGAGTTAGTAGCTTAACTATGCTTTCTTTATTACTGCTCATGTTTGCTCAACTTTTGCATCAGGAACAGCGCTTGGTGGAGTATCCTGTGTAATGTAATCTTTGTCTGCTCCGGGAACACTGAAGTCATATGCCCATCTATAAACAACAGGCAATTCTTTTCCAAAATTACCATGTGTTGGAGGAACATCCGGTGTTTGCCATTCTAAAGAACAAGCTTTCCATGGATTCTTTCCAGCTTTTTTACCAAGCTTTGAACTTACAATAATGTTATAAAAAAATACAAACTGAGCAGCTCCTGTTATTAATGCTGCAATAGTTATAAACTGATTAATTCCAGTAATTGAATAAGTGAATGCTTCTCCTTCAAATACTTCAAAATATCTTCTAGTTACTCCCATAAAACCTAAATAATGCATTGGAAAATATATTGAATATGAGCCTATAAAAGTTACCCAAAAATGTATTTTTCCAAGACGCTCATCTAATAGACGTCCCGTTATAAGAGGAAACCAATGATAAATAGATCCTAAGATTACAAGAACTGGAGCAATTCCCATAACCATATGAAAATGAGCTACTACAAAATAGGTGTCTGAAAGTGGAATATCTACCGCTACGTTACCAAGAAATATCCCGGTTAGACCTCCATTAATAAATGTAATTATAAAAGCTATAGAGAATAGCATTGGAAGAGTTAATTGAATATTACCTCTCCAAAGAGTAAGTACCCAGTTGTAAACTTTAATTGCTGTTGGGACTGCAATAATTAAAGTTGTCGTAGCAAAGAAAAAACCAAACCATGGATTCATACCAGCTACATACATGTGGTGCGCCCATACTATAAAGCTTAATCCACCTATGATAACTATAGCCCAAACCATCATTCGATATCCAAAAATATTTTTTCTAGCATGAACTGATATTAAATCTGAAACAATTCCAAATGCTGGCAGAGCAACAATATAAACTTCTGGATGACCAAAAAACCAAAACAAATGCTGAAATAGAATTGGGCTACCACCATCATAAGAGAGTCGTTCTCCAAATTCTACTATCGCTGGCATAAAAAAACTAGTACCAAGCATATTATCTAGAGTCATCATAATGCCCGCAACAAATAAAGCTGGAAATGCAAATAAAGCTAATACTGTTGCAGTAAATATACCCCAAACTGTTAAGGGAAGTCGCATTAATGTCATACCTCTAGTTCTTGCTTGTAAAACAGTAATGACATAATTGAGACCACCCATAGTAAATCCAATTACAAAAACAGCTAATGAAACTAACATAAGCACAATACCTAAACCGTCGCCTCCTGGAGTACCGGATGTAATTGCTTGAGGGGGATACAGTGTCCACCCAGCACCAGTTGGTCCACCTGGAACAAAATAACTTGAAGCTAAAATCAATACAGCTAAAAAGAATACCCAAAAGCTAACCATATTTACATATGGAAAAACCATATCTCTTGCACCTACCATTAAGGGAATTAAGTAATTTCCAAAACCTCCTAAAAAAAGAGCTGTCAGAAGATATACAACCATTATCATACCGTGCATAGTTACAAGTTGATA